>JAAUYK010120813.1_pt1 | contig 40169 bp, 82 predicted proteins | sample 7278021 | NCBI WGS metagenome assembly JAAUYK01 (sample SAMN14350223, study PRJNA611818) | marine sediment metagenome | isolation source: surface marine sediment (1.8m) | place: French Polynesia: Moorea | collected 2018-08
ATCATTACATGAAGGATAAGAATTTGATCATCGAATGTGCCACTGAGCATAAAGATTCGAAAATACCCTATGTATTGATCATCGGTGTCCGGGGTGGCAAACAACATATGCAGGTAATCAATGGAAGGTGGAAGGTGATATGAAATATATATGCGATAAAGCCAAAACATGTAAACATCGGAATACTTGTGGTGGAGCTAAACCACATATATACGATGAAAACGAATGTGGTAAGTGTCCAATGAACAAAACTGCTAAATGTGTGAAAGTGAAAGGAGAATCAAATGTCAGATAGCTACAAGATCAAATATGGTGGACAGTCTAAAGATGGTGGACATGATCATCGGTATAACAAGGGTGATGATAGAACCCCTGCTCAAAAAGATGCAGATAAGAGAAGGAGAAAATAATGCAAATCTTTCGACTTCATGAGGATATGCGCCAATCTGCAAAATGGTACTGTGATAAGCACATGAAGATTATCCTTGAAGCTACTCAAGTGCTTTGTACGGTTGTCAACGAATCGGGTGGAGAATCCCCTTATAAGACCACCCACAAAAATCATCCCATTACGGCATGGGCAAGGCAATCTCTGTCTAACTGGAAATGGATCAGGGAGTTTGTGAGTGTCCTAAACGATGAGAATAATTACCGATACAGGAAGGATCATAAGTCTGCTTTGATAGCAAGAGACCTTCAGGAACCCAATATTGACGATATCGGCTTGACTCCATTTCCGTTAGCAATGCCTAATGTCTATAAAAACGGTAACTTAGAGAAATCATACCGCAAATATTACGTTTGCGAAAAGAAACATTTCTGTAAATGGACTAATCGACCTGTACCCTACTGGATTTGGAACCACTAAGGAGACCATCATGGATATGTATTATCGGCTCAAGGAAGACCTTCTATGTCAAGACTGTAAGATTGATTTGAAGTTTGAGGAACAGACAGGAGCAGGATATTTCACTGCTTCCTGTATCGGGTGTGGTGCCAAGGTTGAGGTTGAGATATTCACAAGAGTTGTATTTCAGACCGTATTAAAGGAGAAGGAATGTACGCAAAAATCTTAATTTGGAGCATCATAACGCTGTTGTGTTTACTCCCGGCATTCGGGTATGTGTTCAACTAAAATGGTTCTTTAATGGATCATATAATGGTCATATGGTGCTTTAATGGCTCATTTAACATTCACTATAATGGGCCATTTCTGTCACATTAAGTCCGTTTTGGCCCATTAAAGTGACTTATTTGACGATTTAACGAATTATGAAAAACATGCCTATCAAGGACAAGATCAGAATGAGTCCTAATATAGTTAGAATATGTTTTCTTATCTTATCTTTGAACGCTTCAAGCTTGCTATGGAAATCAAACATCATCATTTTCGTCTTCCCCCTTGTAATCAAAGTATCCTATGAAGTTACAATTTAGGCATTTGTACGCTAAAGTCAAATCATCTTCACTAGTTAGCTTAATGTAGAGATTGACTGCCGTGTTCTCACATTCATCACAATGGAGTAAGGTCATGTCATGAATCTGAGGTAGGTTGAGGATTTTTGCCATTTTTTTAGCCTTGTAAGTGTGTGTTATAATTCAGCTTTTTTAGGGCCATTTCAAGGGATAGAGTAGCTTTTTTCGTCTTCTTTTTTCCCGAAATAACCGTGATTCTACGGCCCTTATTCTTCCATCCTGAAGAATTCTTGTATTTTCATTTTCTAAGCATTATTCAAATTCAAGCCAATCCATATCATCATCGGTCTGATGTGAATTTGGCTCATGATCATAAACATCATTTATGTCTATATGATGTACATTTCCATCCATGTCTTCTATATCAGTATAGTTATTATCTAATCCTGCATTCCATAGGTATTCGTATTGCTTAAAGCTTACTTTCGGGTCTATCGGGTGTGGGAATGAAGCATCCTTATTATGAGGATTAACAACTGTACCTGCTACTATTTCCCTATCAAATCCTTTCAGGAACCATACCTTTTGACCTTTTTCCGGTAATCTCCCCTGAGTTACGAATGAACCTGTTCTATGGGTTTTTATTCCGCTATTCTGCTCTTTCAGGTATTTTCTGAGTCTCATATCCATCTTCCTTGACTATTTCCCATGCAGTTTGACCTACCTTAGATATAGGAATTAAAACATCATTTTCATTTGGTTTCTTTATGATCAAATGCCTTATGTTTATATGAACAATTCTACATTTCTCTCCATCATACATCACATGTACGTTCTTGCTTATCTCTTTATCGAATCGAACCATCACATAAGCGGCTATATTCTTCAGGAGTTGATAAACCAATAGAGTCAAGCATATAGTTACTAACATCTGCAAAAATAGATACCACAATTCCGGTGTGATAGCCGTAACTAATTCTTGTATAATTTGTTCCTGTTTCATAGCATCCCATAGAAATCCAAATTCAAAATCCATTTCATTAGGCCATCCAAACTATTTCTGCTTTTTTATTTTTGAATTTATGACCTTCAGGCCATTGCCACATTCCATTTTGTTTCCCCGGAAAGCTTAATGGAACAGCAACATAAAATCTCAATCCCCTATCACCCATTCCTGCTTTACTTGTTATGACTAATTCATTGTTTTCATACATAACATCTACAGGTACATTTTTTAGTCTGTCTGATTTTTTGGCTTTTATTTGACCTTCATCTGTTTTCTTGTTCAAGTATTTTTCTAATTTTTCCATTATTCAAATCCCCTTTCCATTCCTTCATTGAATGCATCGAAATAACCTGCTACCTTGTCCATCGTATCATTGACGTTTCGCATACGCTGAACAAGTCTATCGGCTCTATTCGTTACTTGTTTATACCATCTTGAGTCCATCATTTCATCAGCGGCTAACTGCCAATTTTTCTTGTCTACCGCTTTTTTCATATTCTTAAACTTGGATAGGCGTGTTAGGCCCATATTAAACATCATGTTAGCAATGATCAGTTGGACTTCTTCAGGCTTTTCATCGAAATCAGGATACAGAGTATCACAATCGTTTAGAACGCTGATTATATCGGCATTAAACGCTTCTGTTACCCTTTCTTCCGATACCGGAGTACCAACAGGCTTTCCATATTCCGGGTCTGTCTTCAGGATTAAGTGACCGATACCGAAAGTTGGATATCCCAAATGATCCTTGTAAATCTTTAAAACCTTGCCCTCATCAATCTCTAATTCTTTCTGTAATTTTTTAATATCCATAACATGTTCTCCTATAAGTATTTATAATTTTTTCAATTTTTGAAAACTTTCCATTGCCTGTACCTATGTTTGTACCAAGCATAAAACCCAAATAGGTAAACTGCCGTAAATACACAATTTACTTTCCATTTGGGTACTTTTAAGACTTGCATTGCTTCTTTGAAGATTAATTCTGTTCTGACTTTTCCGTATCTCCCGGTGTAATATAGCCAATCATGGAGAACAGCGGCTTTTGCGTATTCATCCAATGGAGACAGGATTGACCAAAAAATTCTTGGAATAGAAGCTAAATCGGTAAGAAATCCTTCAGGAACTTTGATTATATCGGATTCAAATTCGGTAGGGTAGTATCCTATATGAAATTCGAATTCGTGTAATAGGCGAAACTTCCATTTACCCACTACTCTAATGTCTAAGGGTGAAGTGAAGGTACTCATATAATTATTTATATGAAGTTACCTGCTTATCTCCTTCCTCATTCATCATTTCATCGAATTTTGTTTCAACGTGTTCATAGGCCCGGAACTTTATAGATATGTGACCCATGCATTCACCACAAATGCCTTCAAGTTCAGCTTCGGGTGGATTAGTATCTTTAACAAGAATTATATCCGATAGCGTGTAATCATACTCTCCACCACATCCACATTTTTCTTTCATAGCGATAGCTCTCCTTCTTTTAAGAAATCTTCATATGAATTAGGACAATCTTTATCTTTGCATGTTGGACATTCTTGAGGGGAGCAGGAATGTAGAGCTTCCATTTCAAGTTTCTCTCTCTGTCTTCTTTCCTGTATTACCTTTAAGAACAATGCCGCTACTTCCATTCGAAATCTCCCTGAGTTAGAAAATGTTGTTCGTTATGGATTGTTGCGAATATATAATCCTCTACCTCATCGACTCCAATTGACCCTTTCGGGAAGTGAACACGAATGCCGTTTATTGTGATTTTCAACTTCAATGAGTCTCTAGCTATACACCATACTGCCATTTCTCTAGCTATATAGTATGGATTACGTTCTTCTAAATGAACATGTTGATCGGTCTCAAAACATTCGGCTCTAGCAATTATGACAGGAGAATCTTTCCACCTGCTTGATTCAGATGAGCTTGAGCTTGATTCGCTGAATGATGAGCTACTTGATGGCATCCTTTCATACGAATGCAAACATGCAATCTAAATTGCATCCTTGACATTCTTTCCCGGTTGCACAAGTATCCAAGCAACCTATGTCTTCTGAGGGTTCGATTTCACCACCTGCATCCCATTGATCCTCATCATCGAAATCAAATAGACCTGTCTCACATTCACAATCTTCAATGTGGTGTCCACATTCTTCACATGTTTCCGAATCTACATTGGCATCTTTGGTCTTTTGCGGATCAGGTTTGATGTTAGCTCTGAGTTTGGTCTTTTTTCGTGGTCTTTTCTTCAGAGTGCTCTTGCTCTTTTCCTCTTTTTCAACAGGCCCTAAGATATCATCATACATTTTTCATACTCCTTATGCTTGAGCTTCGGTTGCGGTTAGGTCTCTTATTTTCGGATCATACGTATTATCCTGTAAAGAGTCTATACCATTCTCACATGACCTTTTGGTTTTGTATCCTTCAGAAGCACAAAGTATCCTGCCGTTTCGTGCTTTGACCCTGAACCTGAATTCACCTTTTTTGTCCTTGTATATTTCGATCATAACAAATTCCCCCTTTTATGCGCTTCATATGCTACTTCCATTGTCTCATCCCAACTGTCATGATCATATTTCTCTCTGAATCCTTGTGGACAAGTTGAGCTTGATCCATCAGGAAAGTACCATAGAGCTTTTAATGTTACACAATCTTCTTTGCATCCCGAACAGGCCGAACCTCTGTTGACCTGATTCCCGGTAAATCTTGTGCATACAGCATCCTTACCAAATTTTTCCTGTACTGTCAATACTTTATTTCTTAGTTTCTGCTTTCTTTGGTCAAAGAAGTCTGTAAATAGTTTAACTGGTAAGTTATAGCTTCTGTAATAAGCTACTAAATCCATTAGCCTTTCTAACTCCATCTTGTCAGTGACCACTATCTGAATCATCATGTTTTTGACAAGATTAGACCATTGGACTATATTTTGATCTTTCTTAGTGACCCCTACATGCCATGTATTGACGTAAGGCATGTGGACTTCACCTAATGCCTTCCCATTCGTTACAATCTTGACTATATCGCAATAAAAAGCGGCATGAGATACCATATAGCCTAACAATGGGTGGAGTCCGGGTTCTCCCCCGGAAAAGGTAACAATCGACTGTTCCCCTTTGAATCTCATGAATTGCCCATATGCTCTTAGAGCGTCCACAACATCCCATGCATGGACAAATTGCTTACCTTTAGGCTGAAAGTCATTCAGGCAGAAGTGACAATCCTTATCACATTGATCAGTGACAAGTATTCTGAACCTGAACTCATCAGCGTGAATCATCTTGTCCATCAGGCCATCCCCCTTCTATACCGTGATAACCGTCTACATCCCCGGCTTGACTCCCGGCTAACAGGATATGTCTTAGCTCTGACATATGCCTATGGTTTCCTGTAATAGGAAGAAATCTATGTTTCTCAATATAGAATCCCTTCCTATCTTCAGCAATAGCTAACGCAACATCAGCTTTAGAAATTATACTCAAGTCAACATCGTCTGCAAATACAAGTATTTTCATCGGTTTCCCCCTTTAGCAAAGCTATATATCTATTTGTTAATGGGTGATTTGTTCGACCTGCCACTTTCCATTTTGATACCACCCCGGCACCTGAACCAAATCCCGATTCATCAAGGATTTCTGTTTCTTCCCTGTAATACGTGATTCCACATTCCTCTTTAAACTTCAGCGTTTTCTTCATCGTCTTCCTCAAATAGTTTCCATATATCGACTTGAGATATATATTCTTCTATCTGCTCCTTGCCAATTACGGCTATTTCAATCGAATTTGGCAACATAAGCACCTTATTCTTCCTTGGCAATAGCTGTTTCTTGATTTGAGAGTAGATAGATTTAATCGCTTCTTTATGCCTGAACATTTGATCAGGAACATAGACCAATAGAACGTCTTCATCCTTTAAAATCAGTCTCTTAACTCTATTTTCTATTTGTACGTTATCTGCCATAGCTAGGTTTTGTGATTTTCTTTACGAATACCCATAAAGGACAACATTCAGGTTTGCTCTCTAAACATGGGTATCCTTTCATTAAATGACATTTCTTTTTGCTTCTCAGTAAACAATCGGCTCTTGCTTCATCGAAATCCCTTCTGTTTCTTTCATCATCCATCATCATATGTCTAACTTTTCCCTATCCCGATCAAGGATATAATACTCAACTATATCATCAGTGGTTAATGGTTCAAATTCAATGACGTTTCCCTCAAGCGAATACTTGATTTTGTATCCATCTTTTTCTCTCCACCAATAGGCATGAGGTTCACCTTCATTATCCCAAATGTCAAGACAGCATCCGGGTGGAGTAGGTTCTTGTTCATCTTCAGCGTGAACGATGGAGACCGATATCATCATGACAACCCCCATCAGCATCCCTATTAAAAAATACATTTGTTTTTTCATAGTTCCCCCTAATCTTGTAAGTGTATTGATCTATCCTTTATATGTGCTTTAAACAATTTTGAAACTTTTGTCAAGACATTTATTCGCTTATCCAAATCCTCAAATACCTTGACATTCTCCTTATCAGCGGTCTCAAGATTGCCTACCCTTGATTGAATATCATCGGTGTTCCACCATTCCCGATCTTTCTCAAGTTTCTCTATTCTCTCCGTTAATGCCGAAATATCCGTAGTTTCAGGAGATGGTGTTTCATTGATATCCGTTACCGGATCAAGGCCAATTTCGACCAATACCCTAACGGCTTGAGTGAAGGACATACTCTTTTCTTCCGCATATTTCGTGATTTTATCAATTTGTTCGTCTGTGAAATCTATTAATTTTTTCATAAGCATAACCATCCTTGACATTTTCTGCATTTAACTCCACCACCTGAAGCAGGAACAACCTCATGTTGACAATCTGGATCAGCATCCCATAGGTCTGAACCATCATCATCCAATACATCAGACATGAAGGTGCTTTCCCCTCTTTTGATTTTTGCTATTCTGTCATACAAAACTACATATATAGAAGCGGCTAAGTTAAGACAAAATGGAGAAGGTATCACCACAAATCTATGACAATGTTTTAGGAATATCTGAGGTATCGAACCATCTTCAGGCCCAAATACGTATACAGGATTTTCCGGGTGTACGAAATGAGGTAATTCCTCTGCATTCTCTCTTAACTCAATCGCAACAGGAGTGATATTTTTTGAAAAGCGTTCAAATGGATAATTATCATTCAATAACTGAACATGCTTATAGCCTTTCATTCGTTCTTCTCTTGGCAAGCGATAACCCTTCTTGCCATTAGGCTCAAGTGATACCCGATCACCTGTAAACATGATCAGATTGGAACCAAAACAGGAACAGGCCCTAACAGCGGCACCTACATTGTGTGGATATTTGGGATTGGACATGATTATAGCAGGAGTATGTGATGAGTCAAATATTTTCCCATGTTTGCGAACTCTCACTGAATCTCCTGCTATAAAATCATCATGCTTCTCTTTCATAACACACCTAGTACGGTAAATTTGTATTTTTCAAGCCTAACATTTTTGGCAACCATGTGATAATGGTTATCGGATTGAACTTATCATCCGTTTGTGATTGCTCATAGAATGCCATTACAACTCCAACTAAAGCGTAAAGGCAAACTAGAACTATGATTAACCCTATTACGATTTTCATAAAATCCCCCCCTAAAAAATTTTTGTTTCGGGTATACCCAATCCTTTTATCTTCAGGGTAGGGATTGAGTATACCCTTATCTGCCATATATACTTGCTGAATCTACCCTTTAATGCATCCCCCGGCTCTCACACTGAGGAAGTATATACTCTCTATATAGTACTTATATAGAGTTAGAATTCAATTTTGATACCTTCAAAGTATCCCCGGTTGTGGTATCCATCATATTCCTCTCTATACATACCACCTATGTCAATGGTGTTCCCCGGCATCAGACCTTTGATCATATCATATTCCGGTTGAGGTATCACAATATTCCCGGTATGCAATGGTACATCAATCCATAGGAAAGGCTCATAATGACCATCCCCGGTTTTCCCTTCATTGAACCAATCCTTACCCACAAAAATTCTCAAGCGGATATTGTTTTGTTGCGGAAGGGTAAACACATCATCAGATGGTTTAAAAGTAATCAGTAATCGACCACCATCAATCTCTCTTGCCGATAGATTGACAACAGTGATATCCCTTTCCTTGTCAACTATCTTAATGACTTCTTCCCCTTTCTTGACTCTGATTTTGACTTTCTGGAATACAAGACTGTCATTAAAAGAGGATAGGGTAGGCATGGTTAAATTGCTGAAGACTTCCTTGCTAAAAGGAACCTGAGTACCATCTGCCATGTGTAGAATGAAATTATGAATTCCGATTTCGGCTTGCTTGCTGAATCCATGCATGAATATGGTTTTATCATCAAATGTATTGGTATGGTTTAAGAAATTCATACCCATATCATATTTCATCATGAATGCCTGTTCCCTTGTGCCATATTTCGTTAATGCCTGTTCACCACCTTCAACCCATTCTATACTTGCGATATCGGTAGTGAGCATATCATCCCCGGTGCTTCGATAAAATGTTCCTGCAAATGCATTTGGTAAATCTGTTTCGGGATTATTTTCATGACATATATCACATGGAGTGCCATCCCCCGGAAACCAATCCCAATTTTGATCATTACAGGCTTGTTCACATTCGGGTGTAAACTGCCAATCAATATGATATATAATTACCGGATAAGGCCCATTATATACCATACAATTTACAGCTTCCGGGTGAAATGGGTCAATAGTGCCATCGGGAAGACAGGCATTAGGACAGTTGTTAATATCGTTAAAATGCCAATTATTATCAGGTGAGCAATCAGGCCCCGGATCATCAACTTGTATTGCATGTATCTGAGGTATTCTACGAACATTTACTTTAGGCCCATGTAACACAATCCTTGAATCAATCCTTCCATCAGGAAAACGTCTATTATCAAATCTTGCATTAAAGTCAACTCCACCTGTTGTTACATTTAGATCATTCGGATCAAGCGGAGACCATATTGCAGGGTATGGTGTAGTTCCTGCCAATGCGCTTTGAAAATCTGCTCCATTGATTTCGTCTTCCGTAAGCATTCCAAGACAGGTTACATTGTCTCCCCATCCCTCTGCACAATCATAATTGGGTGGATCATAGGCCAATGCATCATTAATTTGAATGGTTAAAAATATTCCAACTATAGCCAACATTAAAAACAATACTACTTTTCTCATAACATTCTCCTTTTCAAATTAGTTTAGTGACACTTTCCCCTAGTCAAGTGAGCAGTACAGAATGGCTTTTTTTAAGGTCTACCAAGCATCAGGCTTGCTCATGACCTGATGAGGGGAATTGAACCCACTACCCTTCGGTTTCATGGCGAAATATAATACTTGCTGTAACCATTCTACAAAACATGTTCCAAATAAAGAGTTCCAAAAAACTCTACCCACCGCAAGGAGATCGTTATTTCTTTTTATCGGCCTTGATCTTGACCGTGATTTCGGCATCAGCCATACGTTTGACCCTGTTGGTCTCATAGTTCACATCCACCATATAGGGATATGTGGTAACTTTGGACTCAACATAGATCGGTGAAATCGTACCATCGGCATTCGCACAAGGAACCCATGTGGCTTGAGTAGTCTTTGAAGACCATAAGCCGTTTGGTTCAGACTGTTCGATAACAGCCCTTCCATGGGTGTTACTCATGGCTTTCAGCGGATTGGTTAGCTGAACATCATACGGAATTGAGTAACCGATTGAAGGACAATCACCTTCAACCAATCCGGTATTACTTCTCCATACGGAATGAGTCTGAACAGCGTGGAGTGTGCGAACATCGTAAATTTTTTGGTAAATGTCAAGTTCCCTTGAGTAGTCATAATGACGTAAGGGATAGATTTTCCTGAAGTGTTCCTGTTGTGCATTGACTCTACCTGCATCTTTCATTTCCTGTTTGGAAGTACCTGAACAGTCTTCAGCACCCATCGTAAAAGCGGCAAGAAATACTACGAAAAACAAATAACCAAAAGCACTTATTAATTTTTTCGGTAACATAACATTTTCTCCTTATACATTTTTTAGTTAAATTGAACAGGTTGAATTTTTGACTCTTACTCTCCCATCTGAGCTATGTCCACCATAAAAATTTGGGGTGGACAATGGGATTCGAACCCATGACCTAGAGTTTGCTATATATACTTGCTGTAATCAACCTTGCCAGAACCCCGACAACAAGGGAGCTAGTTATAAATTACTCTTGACACATTTTCGGGTATCACTTCTTTCGGCAGATGTGATATCCTGCTTTTAATCTGATTCTTGATGCTACCCATTTGGGTCTCAAGATTGGCAATGACTGTATCGTACTTACCACCTTCATTTGCCGCTTCATACTTCGAAATATCGGCAACTACTTTGTCATAGTTTGCCATCAGAACATTGACTTCTGCCTGAATGCTTTCCGAATACTGAATCGAATGTTTGATAGCTGTACGATTCAAGTCCAATGCACGTTTCTTACCATACTTCAGCCATCCGAAATATATTGCTCCACCTACAATAATGCAGAGAACAACAGCCCAAATGACTAGAGTAGTTCCATGCGTAACATCTTTGAAATCCTGTTTGAATGACATAACATTTACCTTTCGATGGTTGTGGAATTAGCGGAACCTACTTTGTTTTCCTTCCGCTATTTTTACAGGGTGGTAGCTACTAAGATAACTCCATAGCTACCGCTAATTCCGGGTTTCCCTTTGTCTTAGATATATTTGTGTTTGCCGAACCCACCCTCTATGAATCGTACAGATTGACTTTTTTTAAGCGGCTCTACCAGTTGGCCTACTCCCCTTTAGTAGGGGAGACAGGATTCGAACCTGCAACACACCTGCTCCATATGCATTTATAATACTTGCTGAAATCAATCTTTTTAAGCTGTAACATCTATATTCAATCCAACTTCGGGTACTCTAACTTCATACTTCTCTATTGCCTTCATCATGATAGCCATCGGGCTAAAATCATCACCACTGAAGATAGCGGTTAGGATAGAAGGTGAAAACCCGGATACCAATCCAACATTCTCACTGACTACGGTATCCTGTTGACCTGAGTATCCTGCCGTATTCCAGTAAACGATTTTAGGCGTGTCATACCCTGCATCATTCCATTTGTTCATGCACTTCTGAATTTCGGTCTGTTGCTTTCCACCATGAGAATCGGCAACTCCCTGATGAAATTGCATGTCTGAAACGATGAGCAAAGTAGTAGGCATAAGCTCTTGCTTGATTTCTCTCTCAACAGCAATCCGCAAGATCAGATTGAGTGCTTTGTCAATTCGGGTAGAACCAACAGCACCATCGAAAATTCTTCTGTCTCTGAGAGCTTGACTGAAGGTTTTCTTTCTCCAATCAATGAACTTGCCTTCATCACAAAACCCGATAAAGCGTTTGTAAAAAGGACTACTTTCAGGCATCCTTGAGGAACAGTACAGTGCCATGCCTTTTGATACATGCATTGCTTCTACACTTCCCCCAACTCTTGTACTCATGGAACCTGAAGTATCCGCAAGAACCATGATCTTTTCATCCGTACCTTCCATGAAGTTAGGCAATGCATCAAACTGAAGCTCTGCCATCTCCATATCACCATTTAAGGAAGTTCGAATGCAGTCATGAGGAAACAGTACATCGGCATGAACCTTTGCCGTACCTGCCTTGACTGCCGCTTTGTACTCCTGAAAACGCTCATGATCACGTTTGTCAAAGCATTTGGTGTACCTTGCCATAGCAACTGAGGGAACAGTCTTGTAATTGATACTATCCCACTGCTTCTGACACATCTTATGCTCAACGATGTGTGGCTTTCTGATGGTAGCAAGCAGTTTACGGAAGTCTGCTTCCCTCAAATTCAGGGCTTGACGAACAGGCTTGTAATGACGCTTGCACCACTTAGCGGCTAGCACATCAGGTTCAGCTTGACCTGAAATGGCATTTGCCCAAAAGACTCCTGCCGCACTTCTCAAGGGAGTAGTGAAAAGAGCAGTCAAATCATCCCATCTACCATAGGCAGGAATAAGATGCATGTTGACTCTCATCCAATCGGTATGATCATTGCCTAACCATTTAATGATAGACCTTGCACCACTCCTGTTACCTGCTCCACCACGGCAATCCCTCAACCAAAACAACAGCTTCATGGAAAGCTCTTGATCAACAGCAAAGGAATGAATGAACAGTTCTTTTGCGGATTGTTCACCACCATAGTAGGACGTTCTGCTTTTGGTTTCGTACAAGGAACCTGCCTTGCTGAAAAACTCCAAAGCATGATTCATGGAATGTTCGTATGCGAATGCACCTTGATTTGTTCTTTTCATGATAATAATCCCCCTTAAATGAACAGGATAGCATTTGGCATCAATTTCAAGTTGATTATGGTATTGCTGAAACTATCCTTTATTTTGACAACCTTACTATAAGTGTATTGCTTTGTCAAGCAGTTTTTTTCTTTTGTGGAACAAAAAGATGATATACGATTTCTTCAAGGTATATCGCTTGACATAGATAAACATCAGCCCTGCTATGTTCTTTGGGTCTAATGTCTCCCATACAAAAGCATTTGACAATGACCTTATTATGAAGTTTCTTGAATGACTTACTAAGATACTTCTGAGCTTCTTCCAAATCCTTAAAGACATGCCAACCGCTCATGTACGGTGTGCCGCTTGAACCATCCGAAACAAGTTCATGCTTAGAAGCATATACCCACTCTTTTAGTGGTATAATTTTACTCCCATTGTTAGCATGAAATAGGGTTTTAACTCCACTATTCTCAGAGTAGTCCATTATCTTATAGTAAGGATTCATCCGATAATAAAATCTTTCCAATGCCAGAAAACATTGTCCACTGAAATCATGAACAGTATGCCTAAGAAGAAATACATCAGGCACCATGCCCACATCGGTATCCGATCATCTTCTTCTTTCTCATTGAGATAGACCCTGCTTCTTTCCTGAGAAGCTAAACTAATAGCTTCATCCTCAAGTATGGCATTAGCCATCAAAGCTCTTGCCTTTTCATTTGGTTGTTTGAGCAAGTCCTTTATCTCTTTCATCTTGATAACCTTATCGGAATTATCGGCATCCGAAATTTCTTTGAGATAAGCATTCTTGTTTTTCGTCATTGCAATTTCCTTTCTACACTAATTTAGCGTGTAAGTTTTTTGCTATGATTCTGTTTTTACGTCTTGATTTATAGGCTAATTTGTTTTTACGTCTACGCTTTTCGATTTGCTTTGTTTTCATCCTTGAGTAAGATGAAGGTTTGTGTTTTTTGGTATTGATTAAACCCTCAAGTGTTCCCCTGCCGAAAAAGTTAGATTTCGGTAGCGGTAACAGTGTAAAGGGATTAAAATTATAGTTTACTGGATTCATACATTCACCATCTTGGAGTGACAGCCGAATAACCGTATCAGAAGTTTAGAAGATTGTCCAAGTCTTCATGGGAAGTTCATGCGTTGTAGCTATTTATTTTTGGAGGCTAGCTACCCTTCCCCTTCTGTATTGCTCCAACAAATTATCAAGCTCATCACTCCATCCGTTAATTATCAGGAGCAACTTTGATTGTCAGATTACGTTATACCATAGGGTATTGTGATTTGTCAAGCACTTTTTACAAAAATCTTTTCTTCCTTGACATTTTCCAATATCCACTCTTGCCAATTGTGCTTTTCAGCTTCCTTGATTTGATCATCACTCATGCCTTCATAGAATTCATCAGGCACTTCGATTTCCCCTACAACTTCAACTCTAATGATCTTCATAATTTCTCCTTGGCAGGGAAGACAGGATTTGAACCTGTGACATATAGCTCCAAAGGCTATCGTTCTACCAAACTGAACTACTTCCCTATATATCTAATTGTGGCTGAAAATCATAGTAAGAATCATCATCCGAATGATGTGTTGACGTTTCGATGAACTTACATGATAAATATCCGCTTGCCATGAACCTATGAGATGTATATGGACGTATTCTGAATGATTGCCCTTTTTTCAAAATTATTTGATCTATATACATATCGGGTTCATAGAATCTGTTATCAAAGTAATCAATCTGAAGTTTTCCCCTTAATACATAAAAGGTCTCATCTTTTTCTTTATGGAAATGGTATCTTCCATCAGATGAACATTTTCCCCGGTTAATGAAAAGCTCTTTGCCACAATATAACTCATTGTTGGCAAACCATATTTCCCATCCCCATGATTTCTTGACAATGGTATGACCTGCTTTTGTTTTTAATTTATGTTCAGTTGGCATCTAATTCTTTTTCCTTTTTTTCTATTTGCTTATCTAACTCCTTCAGCCTTTCTTCCATCATTTTAATCATGGTCTCTAACTGGTATAACTGCCAAATAAAATCAGCATCAAGCTTTTCGGGAAGTTCAATCTTCTCATCCTCAAACTTGATTGATCCATTTGCAGGAACTACAATAACAGAGATTAGAAATATGATCAAGAGTTTTTTCATAATTAAATGGCACCCCGGACAGGATTCGAACCTGTGACCTACGGATTAGAAGTCCGTTGCTCTAATCCACTGAGCTACCGGGGCTTAATCTATTTCAAAATCTTCCTCAAAAAAGGTTACATCAGACCATAGTACATGTACGCATTTCGTCTTGCATTGGCCTTCCAAATCGTTACAGAATTTTTCTTCATATATATGTGGTTTTTTATGGTAACAGTCCATAACACACTTATCGGCCTTTGGACATAAATGGTCTTTTGGCCTTGCGTTAAGTTTCTCATGATCGGGAACATACTCCGCTGTTCGTGGAGCTACATTCCCATGCTTTAGCCATTCCAAAACTTCAGCTTTTGTGTATCCCATTTTTTCCCTTTTTAGCGGTAATTCGATTGTGTTTACCAATATATCATAGGAAAAATGTGTTGTCAATCACGTTTTTTGCCGCTAAAGCGAACAATTATTGTCACTTTTTTGCCGTAAAATGTCAATTTGGTGTTCGATTTATTTATATATTTTTGACCACCAAAAAAACCTCATGCGTAAGTTACTGTTTTTTCTCCCAAAAAAATTTTTGCCTAAAAATGCATGTTTGGCATAGCGATTGCAGTACTATATAGGCATGAACGCAAACAAAACCAAAAAGGAGAATAAAATGAAAAAACTTACCGCTGATGATCTTGCCCTGTTAGCTTCAAGAGGAAAAGTAACCAATGGTTTCACCACTGTAACCGATTTTACTATTCCTTCAGCCGAAAAACCTAAAAATCGTACAGCTAAAAAAGCTAAAAAAGCTACGGCTAAAAAAGCTAACAATCACCCGTTGGTAGGTAAAATTCTTCATACCTCATGGGGATACAACATGACCATTAATAACTTCTGCCAAATCATTGAAGTTTCCCCTACCGAAAAAACCGTTGTTTGCCGTATGGTAACGAAAGAGGGTTTCAATGGTTTTGCCGGGGAAGTCAAAGCAGGAAAAGAGACCTATGGGCCGAAATTCCGCTTGAAGCATAAGGCTGAAGGATGGAATGGTCAACCTTCTTTTCATGGTTCTTATCCTTACATCGTTCACAAAAATGTTGACTGTCATGGATTTGTCAACAAACAAAATGGTTCTACCCGGATGGGATACTTCTCAATCCATAACCCGGATAGCAAGGTTTACGAAAACCATATGGACTAAGGGGGATGTAATGGAAATTTTGTTTATCATAATAATGTTTATAGCTGTATTCAGCTACGTTTGGTAAAAGATGGGGGGAATTCCCCCCCTTCAGGCGAAAAATCAACCTTAATGATGGGAGAAACCAACATGGCACACAATGACAAATATGTAAATTTCAAAAGTCCGAAAGAGTTAGCCGAATTCCTTTGTGTCTTAACCAAAGAAGGCATGGCATATCAGGTTGTCAATGAAACCAATCAAACGTGGTCTGTTATCATCACTGGATATTAGGAGAAATCATGTATACAGTAAGAATTCAAAATTATTTCGGTGAAGACATTGAGCTTGAAGTGGATGGGTGGTATGAACCCTATGAAGCTACCACAAGGCACTATCCGGGGCAATCCGAATGCTTTTGTGTTGAGGAAGCTTTTGTCAAAGAGACAGGTGCCGAAGTCTGCCTTATAGGTGGTGCCGATCTTGACCTTCAAGATCAAATCCTTGATGATATTCATGAAGATCAAGCTTATGCCAAATACGGCTATTTAATGGAGTAACCATGAGACCTGAATATAGAGAGAAATATATACTTGAGATTTGCGATTGGCTAAAAACCACAAGGGAAACCTTAGTTTATACGTTCAGCGACAAAGAGCTTGACAAACTGGCAAAATTATGGGATGATGGTGAATTAATAAGAATTCATGATTACGGATACAGATTGATTAAATCAGGTTACGAAAGGAAGGTTCAATAATGGGTATCAGACCTAAAGGATGGAAACCCGGAACCACTTATATATTAGGTGATAATCTGCCGTACAATCACCCTGCCAAGAAAAAGGTTAAGGGTATGCAGATTTGGAAATCGGTTGATTATGCTCCTACTCCTTCAAACGGTGTTTGTGCAAGGGCAATATGGAAGGGTGAATACAGAGCACCCAAAAAAGGTGAATGGTATCTATCCGGGTGTGAAGGATTCGAAAGAGCTTATCTTGCTCCTAACGATTTGAGCACCAAATTCTTTATCATGCATGTTGCCGTTGTTAAGACCGAAACCAAAACCACTTTCGAAGTTGTAGAGGAATTCTAATGGAACTTTTTATTCTTATTGTAGTTTTTTGGCTATTTGGTTTAGCTTGTCTTTAAAGGAGATGATATGAGAAAGAAAGTTTACTCAAATTACTTTTACCACTTGGAAGGCAAAAAGTTTCATCTGAAGCTCTTTCGTCTATGGGAACCTGAACCCAAATTGATGTGGGAAGGGAATGCAGAGCTTCACATTCAGCGGAGAAGGGATGGAAAGATATCTGTCTTGACTCCTAAACCCGATCAGATACCTTTGTCATGGGCCGAATATTGTCATGAGGATATTGTAGAAGCTATCAATAACCATTATATTCATTGCACATGTGAAGATTACCTGATGATCATTTGTTAGGAGATACTATGAAAGCACTAATGGCTGAAATAGATAAACTGTATGATCAAGCAAGTAACCTTGCCGTTGAGACCGTTGAGTATGGTGCAAGGGAAATCTTGAAAGAGAATCCCGATCTACATGAATTCGTTATGGCAATGGGAGCATGTTTCTTTACCGCTAAAGAGGGTGGTAAGTATGACATGAATTCCTATGATGAGGATGTAGCGGAAGAAATGTGGAATGATGGATTTGAATTCGCTGATGATAAGCTGATGTTGGATTCCGCTTTTGAGCGTAAGTTGTTTCCTGAATTCTTTGATAACGTGGATGATCTTAACGAAAAATTTAAAGTGTGTGGTTGCCCTATGAGGTTTACCGCTTATAGCAAGGTGGTTCGTGATTGGGGTGATACTCAAAAGAATCCTGTTCAATATGAAGACATTGATTTGTCGAAAGGAGTTTTCTAATGTTAATAGCCATATCAATATTAACTGTTCTTGCAATCGTATGGAATATCAGAAAGCGTGATTATTCAACTGCCGCTCTTTGGATTGTAGTTCCAATTATTGTCTGGATTACGGATTCAAAGAAATTTGATTTTGATGTAACAGACAGGCAGATAGCGTTTTTCGCAATCATGGCAATTGTTGGATATTTCGGCATATGGAAATGGTGGTTGAAACCGCTGTTAGGTCAACGTAAAGCCGATGTACGTCTTAACAAGCGAATCAAACAGCTTCAGGATTTGGGGTTTGAGATTCCCAACAGAATACTTGATCCGCAATTGTCTGATGAGGAACTTGAGCTTTTGAAGTCTGATGAGACTCCCACTGAGGAACACATCTTCTTGTACTATAAGATGTACTGCAAAAAATTCGAACTCAAAACACAAGAGATGTGGACTACCGAAAAGCCGATGGACTATGAGAAGTGGGAAGAAAGAGCAAAAACCAAAACAGAAATCCACAAGGGCAAGGGCCGATTTGGGTTCATGGTTGCCGGGGGATACCAGTTTATCATTCCCATGACTTGTGATAGCATGATAGGCATTCCACCAAATCAAACATATCATCGTTACCATGACTACAAGCGTATGGTTGAAGTCGATGATCAACAACTAATGGAGAGCTTTGAAAATGCAACAGAAACAGATGATGGTTAAAGAATTCGCTAACAAACATGTGCCGCAAAACAAGCGTTCAAACTTTTATCGCACCATGCAGGAGTGGGATGGTAGATCGGATGTTGATGGTGCCTTCTATGACATGGATGTTATGTTCATGTTGTTAGGACACGTAAAAGAAGACAGTTAAAGAAAGGATAGACCGATGAGAAAATTTATAGGACTTATACTTATCTTACTGTTGATGGGGTGTGCAAGTGGTGGTGGTGATGGTGGTAGTAAATGCAAAAACAATAGCATTCATTCACATATGATATATTTGAATGCTCCACCTTGGACTGAACTTGATAAAGTTCCACCTGAGACCGAATTCGCAATCAGGTTAGATTTCATAAAGTGTGATGCTGATACCTATGGACTATGGTTTCAAGCTACTTCCGCTGAAGGCACTTATGATGAGGAAGATCAACCTGCCGAATTCTATGAGCTTTCACCTGCTTCTGTTGGCATAACCCTATATTGGTTTCTTTGTGGTGTCAATCCATGTGAGGATACATGGGTGGACGTATGGCTTGAAATGGAAGATGGATCAACTTCCGCTATGTACTCATTTCTAATAGAGGTAGAATAAAATGCCAAGAAGAAAAATGACTGAAGAAGAAAAGAAAGCAAGGGATTATCGTAAGGTAGTCAAACAGCATAAAGATGGAATTGAAAGAAGTCTTTCTGATGTTAAAAGAAAACGTATCCCTGAACCTGCCTACTTTTTCAAGGTAGGTGATAGAGTCCGTTTTGGTGCATGGGATTGGAGTGGTGTCCTTGAAGTCTGTGATGATGGGAAATATTACAAGCTGTTCTCTACTACATGGAGAACTAAAATGAATGTTCCCGATCATTCAGGATATATGATTCATTATGTGCCTTGGTATGAAACACGGTATCCTATTGAAGTACTCCATGATGAGCAGTATGTGGAAGATGATGATATTTTCTTTCAGTACATGCAAAGAGATATGGTGTCCATCATACAAAAAATGTTCGATGAATATGGTATTGACCTTGACCCGGAATACCAAAGGGGCAATGTTTGGAATGATGCTCAAAAGTTGAGCCTGATTGATTCCATATTCAAGAATATTGACATAGGCAAGTTTACCGTTATCAAGAGACCATGGGGGAACAATCCAAACAAACCTGAAACTCAACTGCTTTATGAAATGCTTGATGGTAAGCAGAGGTTGACCGCTCTATTTGAGTTTTATTGTGGTCGATTCAAGTACAAGGGGAAATACTTCTATGAGTTGCACCCTAGAGATCAGGGTCATTTCAAGCATTATCGAATCAGTTATGCAGAATGTGATCCATTGACTAAAGAGCAGAAGCTTAGATACTTCTTGAAACTGAATACCGGGGGAACTCCTGTTGACCCGGAACATATTAAGAAAGTGAGGGAGATGTGGGAGAAAGAAAGATTGGTGGACTAACCAAAGCACAAAGTTTGCGGCATGATCGGTATTGGAGATATAGAAGTGCATGGGGAAACTTCAAATCCGATAATCACAAAACCAAACGAACCCTGAGACAACAGATTGAAGATGCTTTGTTCTATGGTACATTTACCAAAGATGATCTTAAAATGATCAAGACTGTTGTGAGTAGAAGGGGATTCAAGGAGTTTGACGTATCATGGGATTAATCGCAAAAACACATCAGCTATATTGCATAGATGAAAAGACCGTATATGCAGAGGGGATTGGCAATTACTTCTCATGGTACTTGGAATATGAATATGGTGAATGGGAACTGTCAACTGTATACGGTAGAAGGCAGGGAACATTTAAAACTATTGGACAAGCATTAAGGAGTATTGATTATGAAAATGGAATTCATAGCAGATTACATAGCTTTTTCCGTATCAATTGATGATGATGTATTCACAAAGAATATGAATGATGGGCTTGATCTTTACGATGCATTAGAAGCGATTGATGGAGTTACAGGTGTTGACTATGATGGTCATTTCGGAGCATTTGTTTTCTTCTCTGTTGACCTTGATGTTGATGTTCCTGCAACATTGGAAAAAATCAAAAACACAATAGGAGAAATGTGGTATGGAAAAGTACCCGAAAATTAATACACTGTTTCAGCGTGATGAAAAGAAAAAGGTCATACTTGACCTATGGGGCAAACCCGAATTTGCCTATCTCAAGAATGCCGAATGGCATGTTGAAGAAAAGATTGACGGTATGAATATAAGGATTCATTGGGATTGTCAAACCGAATGGTTTACAGTCGATGGAAGGAATGACAATTCCAGTATCCCGGCCTACCTGATGAATTACCTTATGCGAAAGCTTGAGGGTCAAAGACCGTCTTGGAAAGAACATTTTGGTGCCGCTAATATTACCCTATACGGTGAAGGGTATGGATACGGCATACAAGGCAAAATGGGTATTGCATATCAGGGAACATTGGACACTGAGAACTTTTGTTTAAAGGATAAAAAGGGTGTAGGTTTTCGTGTTTTCGATGTTGTCATAGATGATTGGTGGTTAGAAAGGGGCAATGTTGAGGATGTTGCTAACAAAGTTGGATTTGAGATGGTGCCTATCCTAACCCATACCGTAAAGATGGATGAGGTCATAGCTCTATGCAGGGAAGGCTTTAAATCCGAACTTGGTGATGTTACCGCTGAAGGTGTGATCATGAGACCTACCATTGACCTATATAATAGGAAGGGTGAAAGGGTCATTGCGAAACTCAAGCACAAGGATTTTTGATTTTTTTCTTGCATAATATCTTGATGTGTGCTACGATTATAAAAAAGCCTGAGAAAGGAAAATACCAATGGGTGAACGATACATATCCGATGGTGTAAGACTTGAGATGGATGTTGATTATCACATCAGAAAGTTTGAAAGACGTAAAAAGGATAGACGAAAGGCCCTATTCTCCTATGTTGACCCGAAGTTCGATAGACGTAAAGGGGATAGAAGGGGAACTTTCAACAAAAACATTGAGGGTAGACTCTTTAACAAGGAAGGTAATGGAAATGACCCTAGACTTCAGCGCAATAATTGATAAACTCAAAACCCTTGAAGAAAATTTCAATGGCAGTGATGATCCTGTAGAGCGTATGGCAATTCTTAATGCCGTTAATCACATAGCAGAGCATGAATTGAAATTCGATGAAAAGGAATGGATATATCAGGGATATTACAAGGCATCATTAGAAGCTTTTGGTGCCAAAGTAAATTACGATACCAAAGCAGATAAACGATGATTGAGAAACTAACAGAATATACAGGATTGACAGAGGATCAAATCATTGTCCTGTCTAAAGCAGGTTCGCATATGTATGGTACTTCAACTCCTGATTCGGATGAAGACTACCTTGGCATATACAGACCTACAAGAAGGCAATTCCTGTTACAGGAGTACCCGAAGCAAGCAAGCTATCCTAAAGACAGTGGGCTTGACGTACAGATTTGGTCTATCCACTATTTCCTGAAACTGGCACTTGCCGGGGAAACGCTATCTATTGACCTGCTTCATGCTCCTGATGAATGCCTTGTTACATGTGATCCTGATATATGGTATGACCTAACAGGCAATCGAACCAAATTCCATACGCAACAGATGAAAGCTTTTGTTTCTTATGCAAGAAAGCAAGCGGCTAAGTACGGCATTAAGGGCCATCGAATTGAGACCCTTGAGAATGTCATAAAATACTTGGATAATTGTTGCTCCTTTAATCCATTTCATCTTGATGGAAAACTAAGGGATGTATGGGCCAATCTTCCAACAGGAGACCATATTCATTTCTTGGATACCGAACCATATAAAATGTATCAGGTTTGTGGTAAGAAATTTCAAGAGACTGTCAAAATAACCTATATCAGGGAGCACCTACAAAAATCATTGGATGAATACGGCAAACGTGCTCAACAGGCAAGAGAGAATAAGGGTGTAGATTGGAAAGCCGTATCTCATGCAATCAGAGCTTGTGATCAAGTCTATGATATCATCACAATAGGGGATTACTGCTATCCCTTGCGAAATGCCGATTTTATCAAGAGCGTTAAGATTGGTCATTTCGATTTCACAACCGTTGTTCAGCCTTACTTGGAAAATGCAATGAATGAGATTGAAAGACTAATTGGTGAATCTCATCTTCCCGAAAAGCCTGATAAGGACTTTTGGGATAAGTGGCTAATGATCTTTTTGAAGGAGAATGTATTATGGTAATGCATATATTATTCTATGATTTCAGTCTAATGATCAATAAGCAGAAAGGCAAGCTAACCGATGAAGAATACATTGAGTGTCAAGACAAGATATATAGGCCATACCAAACTCAAGACAATCAAGATGTACCTGAGAGATTGGTGGACAAGTCTTAAACTCAAGTACTATCCACCTTCCCGGTATGGATTCGCTACCGATAGAATTGAGGATGGAGTTGAGGAACTTCTTATACCGAAATCCCATACTGAAATGAAACAGACAGATGATGGATGGGAGCAGGATAAGAACGATGATGGTTATGAATCCTTTTGGGTAGTTAGGAGATAGCATGAAATTTGCCGATCTTAAAAAAGGGATGTTCGTTGAGGATATGTGGTATTGGGATTGGGGTATTGGTAAGGTCTCCAAAGTTCTCAAAACCGTAGTCAAGATTCGATTCTCTATTGCAGGTATGGTAACATTCGACAAAAGCCATGTTCAATTTCTGAAAAGAATAGACGTATGCGAACAGCTAAAAATGAAGGATTGCGAACTATGATCTTAGACAAGATACTTAAAATACTGCTTACGATTGGGCTTATAGTGGGTGTGATCGGTGTTGTGGCAGGTGTGGCAACAGGATTCCTATACTATATCTCATATGGCAATCAATGGGTGTTCTAATGTATCCCGATAACTTTTACTACATATACATCAAACCGTTTTTGATGTGGGTTGAAGCAAATCGAATTCAGACCTTTGTGGACGTTATAGGTGATATGGTCTTTGTAGGCATTATATGTCCGTTGATCATTGCATGTGCTTTGAAGTTCTTGTTTAGAGGGTTCAAAGTCAAGAGTATCTTGAATGAGAAATTTCAGGGCAAGTGTGAGTTTTGCGGAAAAGATCATATGCAGAAAGATTGCCCAAAAATAATATTCGGAGCTTAATATGAAAAAAGAAATTTATGATGCTTTAGTTGATGGATATAAACGTACAAGAGCAAGAGCATATGCTTCTTTTGCAGGTATGATCATATGGCTTATATTCGCATTTCTACATGGTGATTTCACTAAATCGGATGGTGTAGTAACCATTCTATTGATATGCGTATGTGTGGTCTTTTGTGAAGTTCAGCAAAGAAGGCAACTTGTTTTAATTAAAGCAAGAAAACTTGGATATCATAAAGTCGAATATGGCAAAGATTAAGACCCATATAGAAGACTGTGAAAACATTCTTGGAGAAGGATTTGAGGAAGTCCATAGATACCTTGATGAATTCGCTAAGAAATGGAAACCACATATTTACCTTGAGTACCATAGGCAATTCAGGCATCACGCTAAAGGTGTAGAAAAGGTAAAGGAGAAATGGGGCCATTATGCAGAGCAAGCGGCTAAGTTACATATCATCAGGGATAACGAAATGTACTTGCCGGGGATAACAATGGCAACTATAAGGGAAGACATGATTGATGAGCTATACAAAAGAGCGTTGCAATTTTGCCACCCGATAAGAGAAGATAACTTGTGACCCCTGTAGGCGAATGGGTAAAGCCGTTACATTGTCTGAGTGAATTCTATCTCTGTAGTTGCAGAGATATTTTAGTAGCGAAAGGCTAACATACTTGACTAGAAAGGTTAACATTTCTTAATGGTATGGATGTAATAGACTCTTAATAGCTAGCTGACAATGAGTAGTATACGAACTGAAGTACCATGGCTTTAACACTGCAATGCAGAAAAGAATGATTTTTGCTGTCTTACTTCACTTCAAAAATGTATACCGATTTGTGGAGTCAATTCGTGGTTCGATTCCACGGCAGGGGGCCTAGATTATGGAAATAAAAACATTCAAATTTAAAGTATCAGTTTATGTAAAAGGTGTTGATGGTAAACCTGTCAAGCATGTGTTTAAGGAAGGGTTTGATCCGGGTGTACTGGCAACTCAAGTCATAGAATTTGACATTAAACCATGTGATTTAAAAAGTCCTATGTTTGCCGCTGAATTAATTCATAAGCAAGATGAATTCAGGGATGCAGTTATAGGAACAACCATAGAGGAATATAAAGATGAAGAAGATAATTCAGTACCAGTGTGAGGGATGTGGTAGACGCTTTATGGATGAGCAGGATGCTCTTGACTGTGAAGCAAGGGGAGAAGCACCTAACTATCCCATAGGGTGTGTATTCGGAAACCATGAGAAAGATGCGTTCTATGGGGATATCACATTCGCTGTTGCTCAAAAGAGACAAAGCAAAAAAGGTACTTTCGATTACCATCACAATGATTTGAGCTTATGGGCCTGTAGAGACAATGGAGCAGGTGATTCGTTAGGTGAATCAATGTGTGGTGGTGCTCATAGTACGCTATCCGAATATGATGGTAGAATAGATTTCGAAGCTCCACATTTTAAGCGAATGATCAAATGGCTAAAAGAGCAAAATATTCCCATTACTGTATGGGATGGAAAGGAAGCTGTACCCTATGTGGATTAAGATTAAGAAGATGATTCATATATTTCATAAATGGGAGTATCGTAATAAATGCTTTAGAACCTGTAAGAAGTGCGGAAAAAGACAGTACAGGGTCTATACTGATAGCGGAGTACTGTCTTTTTGGTTTAATCTAAAATGATATGGGTAAAAATCAGACATATGTTTGCATGGGGATATGATAATTGGTTCTATAAGGAAATCCCTGAAAATTGGAAGGAGTATGGTTATGGGCCTGAAGATTATGCAGACAAAGAAAAAGTACCCGATTGGCAAATAGCGGAAGGGTATGATGAGGAAAGAGCTTTAGGGGAATTTCTCATGAACGAATTGAGTATAGGTGAAAGTCATTCATTCTCTGACAAATACCGGGGGATTGAGTACGAAATAGTAGAGACTGCACCTTTCAGCGTCATTAAAAGAAAGCTTGAAAGAGCTAAATCATATGCAGAACATTATGCGAATGAGGTTGAGCGATTACAGAAGATGCTTGACAAGGAAGGTGAAATCAAAAAAGAGGATATGGAACTATGAAACCACTTATTGCAGAAACTTCAGAATCAAGGAAAAGAACACTTAAATGTTTTAATGAAAAGAATCAGCATGTAGGTGTCATGCATATAATAGACACAAATTGCGTAGACAGTATTCTTAATGTATATAATAGAACTGAATGGTGTTCTGAGTGTGGTGCCGTTGTCATTAGAAGAATGGTAGACGGTAGGCATATGGGGGATACGTACCCTATGCAATTTCCAAATCTAACAAGAAGGGAACTGAAAAAATGAAACTCATAAATTGTCCTGTATGTAACGATGTTGTATGTCTTTCTCCTAATCGAACAAGGGAGTGTGAATGTGGACATGTAGCAGGAAAATATTTAGAGGATAGAGTTACCGCTGTTATTAGCAAAGATGCTATTGTCTTTGGAATTGACAATAATGGTTTTGCCATAGCTAAACACATGGCAGAGAAAGCCAAGGACATTGAGTACAGGGTGGATTACTTCATTACCGGATGGATACCGAACCACCCCGGAGAGATAAGAATAGTTCAGACAGTAGAAGATGTTTATGCTACTCCACCTGAAATGAAAGAAGAAGAAAAAGTATATACTTCTACTTTGCCAACAGAAAGTGGTGATTATAATCCATTAAGATTGACAGGGGGATGGTGGATATATCCTCTAATCCATCGAATAAAGCGGTTTTACAGGGAGTGGAAACATGAGAAAGATAATACTAGGGATTTTTGGGTGTAGTATAATTCTCTTTTCTTCCCTTGCATTCGGCAATAGTTACTGTAGAAGTATTTGTCAAGGGGAAGTATATAGCATGAGTCAATGCATGGAAGATGAGAAGAATTACTACAATGCAGGGCTTGTTTCTGAGAAGATAATTAAAAGGGCTTGCACTGATTATATCAAGAACGAAAAAGAAATGTGCTATGAGGAATGTATACTTTTTCGTACAATTGTCCAAAAGAAGAAAGGGGCAATAAAGGGGCAAAAAGGCTCTTAAAACCACTCTTATAATTTAAGCGTTTATAAGAGCGTTATACGAACTAATAATAGCCTTATAAGAAACCGTAGTTACATACTACAACAATAACAATGTCCATACTACGTCTATATTAACATAGACGATAGGACAATTTCTTATAAGGGCATAATCAGCCAAATGTCCTATAATGTCATATCAAGACATTACCCGGACATTTTTCTTATAAGGATTAGCTTTCCCGACAAAAATTGTCACTTTTTTGACGTAAAATGTCAATTTCGTGACTCAATATTGACCTTCATTCGGAGTCACAAAAAAATCATCACACGTAAGTTACCGAAATTCCACCCAAAAAAATTTTTAGTCTGTTTTTCCGGTTTTGGCACGTAGTTTGCTAATATATATGGCATGAGCGCAAACACAAACCATAAAGGAGAAAGCATGATTACAGAAACCATCGAAATGCCTGTCTACAAGAAATCTTACCTTCAGGACAAGATTAACAAGATCAATCGCAAGGCCCGGAAAATGGGTTGTGAAGCTCTTGAGCTTGTTTTCGGTGATACCTATGTTATTGAGTACCCGGAGCACCCGATTACAGGGCAAGTCCTAGTATCTCCACTGAAAATTGAGATGGTTAAAGCTACTCTGAACTACGAAATCCCGGTTATTGAGGGTTACGAACTGGTAGCGAAATTGGACATTTACCCGACTCAAGATGGTAGCTCCACTGTTTTGATTTCCGCTGTTCCCGGTATGGATGTTCCTGATGAGTACAAAAATCTGACTGAGATTCATTGTGATCATTGCGGATACCGTAGAAATCGCCATCATTCAGTCCTGCTCCGCAAGATTGATACCGGGGAACACATTCAGGTAGGTAGCACTTGTGTAAAAGACTTTTTCGGTATTGACCCGAAAGGCTTTCTTTATATGGCATCAATCAAGTTCGATAGCATCATGGGAACCTTGGATGAGAACAAAATGGTAGGTGCCAATTATGGTAGGGATTTATGGGGATATGACCTTCAAGCTGTTTTGGCCTTCTCTGCCGCTTCTACCGTTAAATGGGGATGGTTGAGCAAGTCTAAAGCATGGGAACTGAACAATCAGTATGATACAGACCGTTATGTTCCTACTGCTAGCCACGTTCTTGATAACCTGAATCCTTGGCCTAGAATGGATGCTTCCTTGAAGGTTGAGATTTGTGATGAGGATTTGGAACTTGCTGATAAGGTCATTGAGCACTTCCAGAACCTTGACCCGAATACCAATGATTACCTGCTTCAGTGCAAAAAAATCGTTGAGATGGGTCATGTACCTTACAAATATATCGGTTATGCCGCTTCTATGGTAGGTGCCTATCAGAGAGATATGGACAAAAAAGCCAAAGCTGAAGCGAAAGCTGAAGCTGAAGCTCATCTGCCGAAGTCTGCCTTTCAGGGTGAAAAAGGTCAACGCTTGAAGGGTATCCGGGTAACGGTTACTTACAAACGTCATTTCGATAACGATTTTGGTAGCTCCACCCTGTACGGTTTTTTGGATGCAAACGGTAACATCTACAAAACCTTTTATAGCGGTTACTCATGGGAATGTGAGATTGATGAGACCGTTATGATTACCGGAACTGTCAAGAAACATCAGACCTTTAACGGCAAGGAAGAAACCATGCTCAATCGGGTGGTTGTCAAAGAAGCTCCGCAAGAAGCTTTCACCACTTCCGAATTTGAGATTGCTTAATAACATTTACAGGGGGGATATCCACTATCCCCCCTATCGCAAAAAGGGTTAAATTGAAACGATACATAATTAGAATTCAAAAATTAGGAGAGAGTTTTCCAAAGAGAAGAACGGTAACAACAAAAAACATAAACAGTTTAATATCAGCTTTGGGAAGATACGGATACCATGTCATAGGCTATACTGAGTATGCCGATAGAGACATAAAACTTGTTAACTTAGGTAAAAGGAGAATATCATGATAGACGATAAATGGGGAGAATCATTTCAGACCTTGGAATTAGATGATGATAGCAAATGGAGTGTATTCGGCCTAACCACTAAAAGACAACTGGCAATTTTCTGGATTGTTCTATGCCTTTCGGTTTCGATCTTTGTAACTGGTATCACAATGATCATTATGAATCCAACAATAAAGAAATTGGAGCAACTAGAACAAAAATTACCCTATACTCCCCATTATGTTGATACAGGAGAATGCCGGGGATGGGCCATAGTTTCCGCTGATGGTGATATTAAGATACTGCCGTATACTCAAGAACTGAATCAGGATAGAATCAGTTTGGTATGTGAAATAGCAATCATCAACTTTATGAAAGGACTTGAAAAATGAATGAATCACAAGCCATAAAGATCATCGAAAATCTTAGTGTTCATGACATTATCAAATTGTCGATTAATAAACAACTCAAACGTAAACTGTTGATAATTAAAATGAAAAGGAAATCATAATGAAAGCTTTCTTTGGAACCATATTAATGATGGGATGGGTATGGGGATGCTTTTGGGCCATCAGCGAATATGTATGGATAATGAGCTTATAAATATCCCTTGACATTTCGAAAAAACTCTTGTATTATATAATGGAAAGGATCAAAAATGGATGCAAATCAACTTAGCGAACATACTGTCAAGCATTTCCGAATCACAAGATTTCTGCTTGACATGAATAAACTGATGGATGGAGTACACATTCAGGAGACAACAGAGGATCATCGAAGTACGCTTATTAAGTTCGAAGCTACCCTGACATGTCCGTTTGCAAGTCCGTTTATGTGGTCTCCATCAGCCGCTTTCTATAACATATTGAGCAAGTGCCTAAAGAAATGGTTCGACATTGACGATTATAACTCTTTGGGATGGAACAATACCAACACGGTATTTTGGTTCGAAAAATCCCGAATACCAATGTCAACTGAAGGGGAGATGAACATTCACGAAATTGGGTAGGTATCCAAGTTGGTTGAAGGAACCAGACTGTAAATCTGGTGCCAAATGGCTTAACACCGCAGGTTCGAATCCTGCCCTGCCCACCACTTTACGAAAGGAGTAACATCATGGAAGTTTTCAAAAGGTTAGGTTCAAAGGTCGATGGTGCATTTGAGAACTTTGGTGGAAGAATTTGCAATTTCTTTTCAAACTTTTGGGAGAATCACATATGTTCAGATTTTCCTGAAGAACTTCCCCCATTCTGCTTTGATTGTAACTTTGGGGATGAGGTCTGTAAAGAGTGTCCTGCCTATGCCGTTTATAAAGAGTATGGGATTGAGGAAGGGGATAAAGAATTCAAGAAAATGCAAAAAGACCTTGACAATTCCCTTTTATAGTGATAAGTATTTTTTGAAGGCTGAATACAGCAAACCAATTTATCATTTCTCTACAAAAGAAACCGGATAAAAATCAGCCTGTAACCTTAACGAAAGGTAAAAAAATGTATCAGCTACACAAAGTTGACGCTGTTCATGATATCCTACAAAGGGTTATCAAAAGCGATTTGAATGGCACTGATTTGGTTGAATTAGTGGATGAACTTAAACTCCATGGATATGAGGAAGACAATATCCATATCACGGTAACGGATACCATCTATGAGGAAGGTGATGAAATCGTAATCACCAAAGAGATGTACGATGCTTTACCAACTACCGAATATATTGAAGCGAATTGGAAAAAAGTGTCTCCTAAAGAACGCTATCAAAATGATGCACGAAAAACTATCAATTATGGGTATGGTAACGAACCCAAATTCCCCATTAGAGGAACCTTAGAAGCACTGAGAATATCCAATGACAGAGGGCAAATGGTTGTTAACTGGCAGGATACCACTTCACCCGGAGACTGTTGGAAACAGACCAATTGCTATTGGCTTGAGTACATGGGATTTAAGATCAAGGAACCTGTATTTAAGGTCATTCCCATTGTCGAAGCTGATGATAATCTTCTCAATACGGATGATCTTATCATCAAATACCTGATGATTGATAACAATTGGAGTGAAGAACAGGCAGAGAATCATATAAAACCTGTCTATGAAGCTATGCGTAAAGCTGAAGCTGTATTTTATCAACCCTAAATATTAGGAGAAGGGTCATGAAAGAATCGAATGAGCGATACGGAGTGGTGAACGAAAAGGAGCGAAGTGAGTATGAAAAGCTCTATCAATTGCCAATGGGTTATGAATATACAACTTTTGATCGGGAAGAAGCGATTCGATATTGTAGATCATTGAAGAAGAATCCCTTCTATTCGAACTACATTGTTGAGCGGATTTACAATACGGAATTCGCCACAAATCTAAAAGAGGAAATTTTCAGGGGGGGAGATGAGAAAGACAATTGACTTGTCACAAGAAGACATTGACAAGATTGAAGAATACCAAAAACGAAACGGATTAAAAAATTTTTCAGTTGCGGTAAGGAGCATCATTCAGAGCATGGACTGTAACAAGTGCGGTAATGATTGCACTTGTGATAGAGAAGAAACACCGAAAGAATCAAAAACTATCTATCAGCTATGTAAGGAAATAAATGAGAAGATTGATATCATGCTTCCGGGGATTGCTCCTAAATCGGCAGGAGAAGTCTAACTTGTGGAAGAAAAAGATAAACCTAACGGATTCAAGAGCATTATCACATGAGTTCTGTGAATCATTCGGCCTATCCTACTGTGAGATTTACCATGTAGACAGGATAGAAAAGGCATATGGGAGTTATATATATCTTACTCCACCACATATCTTGATCTTGGTTGCTCCTTTTGTTACTAACAGGATAGGTATCCTGATGCATGAATTAACTCATCACCTTGAGCATCAGGAGTATAGCGATAGAGAAGGCTATAGTCAGAAAGACATGCATGGATACTTTTATCAGCTAGCAAAAAGAAGGGTGATAAAGTGGTGTGAGTTAAACATTAGCAATAAACCGGATTGGGGAATTCCGCTGAAAGGCACTCAATCCATTAGAGGAATGGCAGATTTTAGACTGTAAAATGATAAATAATAATGTAAGCTTTGCCTGAACCTATGAGCTTCAAGATATAAAAAGAGGTTAAAGCACTAGAGACCATCGGCATTTGACCATTAAAAAGTATCGGGTTCAGGCATTCCCTTTAAAGGTGTGATGTGAAACGATTCTTAACTAAGATGTTAGACCGACCTATTGATAGATTCTTTATCAATCTCACAACAGGATTAGAATGTCTAGTAGAATGGAAAAGCCTTAGATTCGATTTTCTTAGACTTCAATCTTCACTTCTTGAACAAAAACAATTCCAAAGATTCATGCAGGAAGTAGACAACAACCTCTTGATGCATTTAGCATTAGGCAGGAGATGTTGTATATTCGATTTCACATCACGAAAGATGAAAGGCAATCTATCAAGAGCATGTTGGCAGGGTGTACCTTGGATCATATATTGCCTTGAAAGAGCATGGTTCAAACGTGAATCGACATTCGACTATGGTATGCATATCTGCTTCAAGCAGAAGTATGAGGAAATGGATCGGCCTACTAAGAAACGCTTGAAGTACTATCGCAAATGGGTAAGGACTAACGAAATAGATTTAGGGTACATATGCGAACCAACAGAGCGTGATGGAGACCTTGAATACTATAAGAAACTTATAAAGAAATATCTTGTATAAGATATTATAAATATTCATTCATACATGGGTCTATATGAATGAATAAAAAAAATAAAAAAAGTGCTTGACAAAGAACTTTGATTCTGATATATAAGCATAATGAAGTTATGTTTCTTCTAAAAAAAGCAGACCACATTCAGCCTGTTGAGTGGTAAAAGAATACAGGATTTTGTGTTCGGCAATAAAGCCAATTTAACACAAAAAATGTTCATGGCAATAAGGCCAATTTTGAACAACAAATTCCTTGGCAATAAGGCCAAAAAAAGGAGAAAATTATGTTAAATTTAAATGGTATTGAAAGACAGGAAGTTCTTCAGGTAGGAATGACTTCAAAATTAGCAAAGGAATATTTGGAAAAATATGCTAACCTTGAAGCTCAAAGACCAATCAAAAAACAAAGAATCAAATCCCACCTTAATAACATCAAAAACGGATTGTTCATGTCTTCACAAATTGTAATTGGTCATTATTATGAAAATGAAGATCATAGAACAACTCCAAAAAAATCTATCCTTGATGGACACCATCGACTCCATGCAATTGTGGAATTTGATACTCAAGATGAAATCCAAGTTGAAATCTTGAAGGTCTATGCAGAAAAAGAAACCATTAGACAGCTTTACGGATTCTTTGACTCAAAAAAAAGTTCAAGAGACCTTCAAGACCTTCTGAGATGGAAAACAGCCTATCACCCCGATTTGAAAAACAGATGGAGTGTAGAAAATCTTGTTTCTCTTGCATCAGCGTTACCATATGCTAGTGGACATTATTTCACAACAAGGGGAAACACATCTTTTACATTGAACTGTACTCCGAAAGGAGTATCCATGGGAAAAGATGATTTTCTATCTGACTCTTTGGATACTAGAAGATGGTGGTATTCTCTTGATCAACTAAATGAATTTCTAAATGACTTGAGAGATAGACATAATTTCGGAGCAATTAGAAGTTCACTTGGAAATATTGTTTATGGTGTATTTCTAAAATCCTTTGATTCTCTATCGGATAGAGGAAGAAGGGGAGAATCTTATAATAAGACCAAAGATTTTTGGAATGCCGTTGTTAACGGTATTGCTGATATGAGTAATGACTTTTCTAATACTCCTGCTCTTATTAAAAGATTACTGATAACAATTCAGAGCATCAAGATTTTAGAAAAAAGCGGTCAAGTAGGTAAAGGTGCTTCCGTTGCTCCTATATTCTATACATTCAATCAAGCCTTGGATAAATGGTTGGCAGGAGCAAATGTTTTAAATTTAACTCAACAGAATGCTCAACGAAAAACAAAGAAAAATGTCATTGATGATTTCTTTGGAAAGGGAGAATCATTTAGGGAAATCCATCCCGTTTTCAAAGAGAATAAATATTGGGAAGCATCTTTATAGTCAATAGTCAAGTCAAATCGGAAAAAAGGTTAGCTCATTGGAGCTAACCTTTTTTTATGGAAGGTTATTAAAAATAGCTTTTATAGATTTCATTGTCTTTTTTATCTTTCTCAATTTTTTCATTGACTATTTCCTCAATAGTCTTAGGAAGCTCCATGTTTCTGCCTTTCCATTTCTCTGCCTTATGGTCGATAGCCCACTGTCTAGTTATTTCAACTCTATTATTTACCTCAACAAATTTCTCTTTTGTAAAATCAAATCTAAGAATATTGTTTAGATAATCCTCAAATGAAAATGCGTAGAAACCACCACCTACCGCACTACTAACCCATTTCTGTAAAGCTTGCATGTAGATTGTTGGTGGAGTGTTACTAGAATCTCTCAATGACTGAGCATAAGGTAGGACTTTTAACTCATCAACAAATTTAATTCTATCATAGGATTCATTGACATTAGGAGTTATGATAGTATAAGCAAAAATTCTACCCTTGCATTTATGTTTTCTCAGTAATTCAACTGCTTTTTTTAAAGCTATCTTATCCGCTTGTTCATCACATGCAAGTCTAATTTGTCTCATCCAATTAAGTTCTGAAAGCAATTCTGCTATATACTCTTTCGCTGATATAATATGAGGATCAAGACCCTGATTGAAATCAACATATAATTCCATATCTCTCATTCTCTTGATTTCATTTATACCATGATTATGAGCTAATATATTATTATCTAATAATACAAGATTCTCTGAATCCGGTTTTTTGAAGTCTTCTATTCTCATATATTCATGTATCATGCCTTCTTTCTTAGGCACAAAACAGAAGCTACATTTTCTATAACATCCTCTTGTAATGAACCCCATCCCGGTATCTTCAAACTTTTCACTGTTCTTTCTGAATAGACCATTATATAAATTATAATCTGGAAATGATCTATCAATAACAGGATCAATTTTTTTGGTTATATCAATCCCTGTTCCACCTTCATGATACTCTCTATCACAAAAAAGATTCTTATCTTCTGTCCATGTAAAAACCTTAGACTTTATAACTATATCAGGTGTGAATTCAAAATGAGCTTTACCCTTTTTCCCTCTTTTGTATTCTCTGTTATACTTGTCCAACAACTTTCCATGAATAAGTTTAACTTCATATCCAAGAGATTTGTAATAGGCAGAAGCTTTCATTAGAACCAAATTAGGAAAGCTAATCTTTTCTGAATTATCCACATCAACTAATGCAATTTTCATCAAAAAAATGCTCCTATTTCCTGTCTAGTTAATCCATCTACTTTGCGTTCAATGACTGCAATAGTATCATGAATTGCTCCACCGTGACTCATCAAAAGAATATGCTCCTGTTCGAAACCTCTATTCTTGCCCATCACGTTTGAATGATATCCAAACGTAATCACTATTCCACGTTTGTCCATAATTTCCGGTAAATGATTCTTGATTTGATTGAAAGGACTGCTTACCGCACCATCATACATTTCCATCGACTTGCGATAAGCGTATGGTGGATCAAGCAGGATTGTTCCAAACTTGACCCCTTCCCATGTTTTGACAAACTCTAAAGCGTCCATATGAAAGTTTGCAGGTAAATCTTCTCTAAGATCATTTCGAACCTCATCACAATTTAGCTTAGTTTCTCCTGCAAACAGGTTGAGAACCTTTCCCTCAACATTATCCTCAACCCATTTTCTTATCTTAGAATTTTTGAATGTGTAGCGATACAACGGAGTTTTCATGTATGAAAATTTTAGCATGAGTTTCTAATATCCCCTACCATACATCTCATTTGTGCGAAACTAACAGTGTAATCGTACAGATGGAGACCTTTAGACGTACATACCATCTCCCCTTGCTCAACCCCTATTTCCCCTGCCATATGCTCCTGTAACATCGAAATCCCGGCTAGATTAGCAGGATAGCCACTCCATAAATCCCATGAGCGAAAATAAGGGTAAAAATGGAGCTTACCGTCCTGTATCCGGGTGTCAATGTGCCGTAAGCAGGGTGGATCAAGAAGCATCATATCTTTAGGTTCAGCCACTTGCAAACACATCTGATTGTTCCTATGTCCACCATTCTTATAAGTCCATATTGCCATAGATACTTGATCAAGATTTTTAACAGCATTGAGAACCACACTTTCCAATACCGGATTGCCCGAATAATGCTTGTAGATTTTACCCTGTTCTCTGACAAGCCTATCGGATTCCCACTTCTCAACCTTGACCTTATTCAGCCGTTGACCGTATGTGTAGCTTTCCCCTTCCTCTATCTCTCCACTGAGCAGATAAGGCGCATAATCGGCTAAATAACCCCTATCAACAGGTGGTAGAAGGGTAGACCCTTCAGGCATGATTGGGATTAAAGGAAAGCCATCTGCATCTCTCTCAAAGGGTCTCCTGATATGAACCACTACAAAGTCGAATTCTTTACGTGTAGACCCTGCAAATGACCCCTCATCAATCTTAAAATCCCTACCATGCTCTAAGGCATTAGAAACCAATTGGAACCAACTATCGTCTAATGTAACAGCATCTACGCTGATTATTTTCTGCTTCATGAATCCCCCTTATACGTTGAGTTTACTGAAATCGGCTTTTGCACCATCTTTGGGAATGTTCTGTTGGTTCATTGTGGGAACAATGATCCTACCTTCCTGAGACCTCATTTGCTGTACCCATTGCTCATAGGTAGCAATCAATCTCTTATCGGGTACTGAATCAACAGCCACACAAACTTTAGGATTTAGAGCAATGTCTTCAGCGTAGTCTGAGAAAGGCATCATCTTTCCGAACCCGATTTGATTCTGTTGTCCACCTGCCTGTTGAGGGGGAATTGGCACGATTGTTGCAGGGTAATCCAACATGTATTTGCCCTCATCATCAGTCTCTTTGATTTCCGTTATTACCATTTCACCTGTAGTCAATCTAAATAATCTAATGTTTTTTCCTATACTCATGATATCATCTCCTTTATGTATTCTCTTAAATTTCTCTTAGCTTCAAAGGCTAATAAGTCTTTTGCTAGAGTTAGATTTGCAATGGAACTGCTTGCTCCTGCACTTCTTTCCTTTTCAAATTCGTAATGCTGATTCTGCTTCCTTGGAAACATCTCCTGAACCTGCATGATCGAAAGTGGTCTGCCTGTACCAATGTCCATAGGTTCTTTTATAGTTGGTCTCATAGCGAACACTCTCATAATTGCATCAATCACATCATCGACATGAATGAAATCTCTTGTCTGAGTACCATCTCCATGAATGAGCAATGGTTGACCTTTTAAATACCGTGTAATGAATTGCTTCACTATCGTTTGTTTCTTCTCCAAGTATTCATGTCCACCATATACATTCGATAAGCGCAACACATAGTTCATTCCACCTTCATTATTATACAAGTATGCCATTTGCTCACATGACCATTTAATGAATGCATACTTGCTTGAAGTAGGATTCTTAGCCGCTTGAGAAGATGTAAAGACAACAGGTATCCCGGCTTTTGTGGCATGTTTAAAAACATTCATTGCAGTTAGAATATTTTCCTGAACAGCCGATTGTGGATTTTCTTCACAAGCTATAATACCGCTTAATGCCGCTAGATGTACGATAGCATCATATTTGGCAATGTCACTGAAACTCAACTGATGGGCCAATGGCAAGTCCGGGTAAACGATACCATAATCACAAGCATCGACTTCTATATGTTCTGACATTTCATCATTGAATCTCATCAGAATGTTTGTACCTATGTATCCGTTTCCACCTGTAACTAGTATTCTCATTCCATATCCCCCCTTTGAGTAAAGTCAACATTTTTCCATATATGGATATGCGCTCTATTGGTTTTTAGATCATCAGGATTGTCTTCCACCTTATCCCATTCGATTTCTATTACGTCTTCATCTGACACTTCAGGATCATGTATAAGAATATAAGCCTTGTCATGCCTGATTTTTTCATAGTCTTCATCCCTAATATACAGACCAACATATCCCCCTGTAACAGCTTGTGATGCACCTATGAACAAAGGCAGTACCTTCTTATCCTTGCTTACGATGTGAGTAGGATAGAACACACAAGGATAATCAACAACGTCATTCATTATCAACCAACTCATTTTTTTCTCCTTCTGCCGCAACCACCACAACTACTGAATTCATAACCCTTCAGCCAATCATATGTAGATATTATTTCCTGAACTCTACCTCTTTGTTTCTGACCCCAATGAATACTTCTTCTTGTAACTCTAGGTTTATTCCATACAGCATGTCTAACATTATCTCTCCATTGCGGATCAAATGATATCTCCAAGAACTTAGCCATTTCTTCAAGAGTGTTATGCATTCGGGTAATCACAAACTCATGGGTAACTGTCAGTATATCTTCCGATCTTTTGAGTTTAGCTATAGTCTCATTCAATTCGATGTATTTGTTTATGCAATCATTCAACTCTTTTTTTATGTTGCCATTAACTCTATTCTTATAGTTAAGCCTTGCCCATGTAGCAATATTATCATAAGGATTTCTAACAACATGAATCCATTTTATAGGAACACCCACAAGAGATTTCATCATGCCTAATTTTCTTGGATTGTTCCTCAAAACCTCAACTGTCCTATGTCCTGTCTTATCACCCATAACAGTTATTTCCTGCTTTGGCACATGAAGTATTCTAGTGGATTTTTTGAAATATCCTCTATTAGAACCATCTTTAATCTCTTTCATAAGACCATCAAATGTCTTATTCTTTACATCACCATAAATGTTCTGTTGATTGCTACACATGACATTAGGATTAGCATTGAGTATAGAAGCTACTAGTGTATGACCACTTCTAGGGTATCCCATAAACGATAAAAAATATTTCATTACATAAACCCTCTCTCTGTTCTTGATCTTGTGTCTTCTCTTGATAGAACCTCATATGGGTCTAAACTGCTAAGAGGAAGAAAAAGTTTTCGGCCTTCATTGAAGAATATGAGATATACGTCCTTTCCATCTTCCAATGCAGTTTGACATTCTTCCGCTACTCCTGCACCAATACAACCATCAAGGAAACTTGCCCCTACCACTATATCACATGATCTAGCTATTTCCCTGAAGATTTCAAATGGGTCTTCATCCCCGGCATTCTTCCTTGCCACGTACAGTCTACTCAACCATTTTTGATTCGGGTTCATGATGCTTATTGTTCCCTCTGTTGGGTCTTCACCAACTGGCGTAAGCATTCCTATAATTATCTCTATGCATTCCCATTCCAAGTCTGAATTGTAATGGGCCATCGGGTGTGAAAAATACACGCTTTTTTCATCTACCACTTTTATTGTAACATCCATTCGAATTCTCCCCCTTTAAAAATCTCTTTAATTTCGTTAATGTTTGGAAGATACACGCTGATATCCTCTTTATTCTTTTTCTTTGTCTCTGCAAACAGCCGTACCTGCTTAACTCCGAAAAAATCACATACGGCAAAATTGGCATTATTCGATAGATAGGTTTTATCCCCTTCTGTCTCCCCTATGATATCCTCATAGTATAGAGTCAACCAAATATGATGCTTCAACTGCTTCTTCCAATATTTGTTAAATTTCTTAGCTTCCTTCACTGCCTTCAAAAAATCGTTTGGTGATACGATAATTGGTTCATGCTTTGTAGTTGCGGCATTCATACCCGATATAATTTGTTTGGCTAAATTCCTTCTCATCAGATGGATCATAGGAACTTTATTCTGTTCGATGTACTTCATGAGTCCGTTGTGATATCCAATCTGATTATACATCAGCTTGAAGATGGTATGATGATCAGGATATGTCTTGTAAATGATTTCCTCAATATACTCCCCCGGATCATTAACATCACTTCTTAGATAGGGAACAAACCCGGATTTTCGCATACCTGCTTTCCTTGCCATATTGACAAATACCTCATCAATCCCCATGATATCCGGGTGTGAGTCGATTGCCTTCTGTAGAAATGTACTCCCTACTCTTTTTGGACTATATTGAATTGCTCTCATTTCTTTTCTCTCTTGACTTAATTAATGCGTATTCAGCTCTTTTTTTCTGATGTAAACTCTTAATAAATTTACCCCATTTTTCGGGTGTGGTGCTATGTATTTTACCGTTTCCTGTTATCTCTTGTATGAGAAGTACATCAAAATTATCATCAAAAACAACAAAAAAAGCAGGACAATTTGATAATTCAGCTATTTTCC
>JAAUYK010112540.1_pt1 | contig 39872 bp, 42 predicted proteins | sample 7278021 | NCBI WGS metagenome assembly JAAUYK01 (sample SAMN14350223, study PRJNA611818) | marine sediment metagenome | isolation source: surface marine sediment (1.8m) | place: French Polynesia: Moorea | collected 2018-08
ACTTAAGGAGAAGACAAGATGGCATTAACCCTGACCTGCCCCGTGTGCGGCAAACGTAACGGATATGAATTCCGCTATGGCGGAGAGGAAAAGGGACCTCGGCCCGATGAAGCGGATCTAACGCCGCAGGCCTGGTGCGAATATGTGCACATGAACAAATGTGTGGCCGGCATCCAAAAAGAGTGGTGGTGCCATAAAGATGGTTGTGGTGTATGGTTTACCACTTACCGTGATACAACCTGTAACCTTGAGGTGGACGAACCGGAGGCGCAATCATGAAAAGGCTGGAAAACCTGCCCACCCTGCGAATTCATCCAGAAAAAACCCTGGAATTTAGGTACCGCAAAAAAAAGCTTAAAGGGTTGAGCGGAGATACGGTGGCCTCGGCCCTGTATGCCAACGGCATCCGCATCTTTTCGCGCAGTCTAAAATATCATCGCCCGCGCGGGCTTTACAGCCTGGATGGTGAAAGCAGCAACACCTGCATGCAGGTTGACGGCACCCCCAATGTCTGCACGGAGACCACGCTGCTGGCAGACGGTATGCAGCTTGAACCCCAGAATGTCTCGGGCTCACCTGAATGGGATATGAAAGGCTTTTTGGACAGTTTGGACTGGGCCATGCCGGCGGGCTTTTATTACCGCACCATGCACAAACCGGCCCGTATCTGGCCGATTGCGCTCAAACAGGTTCGCAAAGCTGCCGGGCTGGGCAAAATTACGCCCGACTTTCAAATGCCTGGTCGCTATGATGAAATTTATCCCGCAGCGGATGTGTGTGTTATTGGCGGAGGCCCGGCGGGTATGTCGGCAGCCCTGGCAGCGGCCGAGCAGGGACTGCGGGTGATTCTGCTGGAAACCCGACCGTGGCTGGGCGGATTTTTTGACTACCGCACGACCGACAGCGGCAACGGCACGTCTCTGGCGCAACGCGCGCGGCAGGTGGCCCAACAGGTTGAACAAAACGATCGTATCCGCGTATTTACGCATACCACTGTGGTGGGTATATATAACAACAACCTGGTAACCGCCTTTCAAAAAGGCAGTCAGAGCGATTCTTTTGACGAGCGCTATGTCGAAATCCGGGCCACCAGTGTTGTGGTGGCCACCGGCTGTATCGAGCGCCCGCTGTTGTTTGACAACAACGAGCGCCCCGGTGTGATGCAGATCGGCTGCGCTCACCGGCTGGCCCACACCTACGGTCTGCTTCCCGGCAAACAGGCGGTTTTCAGCATCGGGCACGACCTGGGACTGGAAGCCGCGCTTGATCTGTATAACCTGGGCCTTGAGGTCACCTGTGTGGCTGACATCCGCGAGGATGGGCAAGACCCGGCCCTGCTCGCAGCCCTTAAGGCGCGCAAGATCCCATATCTGCGGGGCTGGGTGGCCACCCGTGCCCATGGCAACAAAGCGCTTAACAAGGTTACCCTGGCCACCATCCCGGGGACCCTTACCAAAGAGTTTGCCTGCGATCTTCTGGTGGCCTCCGCCGGGATGACGCCCATGACTGGTCCCCTTTCGCTGGCCCAGGCAAAGCTCGCCTATGAGCCCTACACCGGTTTTTTTATGCCCAAACAGCTGCCGGCCAAGGTGCAGGTCGCCGGTCGCATGCTGGGGCTCAATCACCCAGCGTCAATCGAAGCATCAGGCATGTTGGCCGGCGTTTTAGCGGCTGCCGATTGCGGCAAATCGGTTGAGAGCCGGCTGAAGGAAGCCCGCGAAAAGCTTAATCAACAGCCGGGCCCGGAGCAGGGCTGCAAATTGGTAACCGCGCCGGCTGCCGGGCGCAAAACGTTTATCTGCTTTGATGAAGATACAACCATTAAAAACATCAAACAGGCCTTGGCAAAGGGCTTTGATGCCACCGAGCTCATCAAGCGCTTTACGGCCGCCGGTACCGGGCCGGGGCAGGCCGGTATCCCCGGGCACAACCTGCCGTTGTTTGTGGCGCAATACCATGGCGATACCCAGGCCACGGCCATGCCGACAACGATGCGCGCGCCCCTGGTGGGCACGTTTATCGCCACCTATGCCGGTAGCAATCATGATATGTGCAAGCGCACGCCGGTACACGATTCCCAAATAGACGCCGGCGGTATCATTCGCCGCATCGGTGTCTGGGAGCGCGCGCGGTATTTTTCCGAAGACTTCAGCTGCCGTGAGGAAATCGAAAACGTGCGCCAGAATGTGGGCCTGCTGGATGCCTCCACGCTGGGCAAATTCAGGCTCTGGGGCCCCGATGCCCTAAAGGCCCTGCAGCGGGTTTATGTGAGCGACATGTCCAGAATCGCCGACGGCAAAGTTAAATATTCGGCCATGTGCAATGATGACGGCTGCATCATCGATGACGGCGTGGTGGCCAAAAGAGCGGACAACGATTATTATTTTACGACTTCCACCGCCCGGGCGGGGGCGACGGTGGAATGGCTGCGATATCACACCCGCTATGACGGCTGGCGCTTTCACATGGTCAATCTCAGCGACGCTTTCGGGGTGATTAACATGGCCGGGCCCAACGCCCGTAAGGTCCTCGAAAAAGTGACCGACGCGGATGTTTCCGCTGACGCTTTCCCCTATGCCGCATATCGCGAATTTATGATTAAAAATACCATACCGGTAAGGTCCATGCGCCTGGGGTTTGTCGGGGAGCTTTCCTATGAACTGCATGTGCCCTCGTCTTATATGCAGACACTGTGGGATATTTTACTCGACGCCGGCAAACAGTTTGGCATTCGCCATTTCGGTCTGGAGGCCCAGAATGTGCTGCGCATGGAAAAAGCCCATCTGATCATCGGCTCCGAATCCGAGCAGCGAACCACCCTGCACGATGTCGGGCTTGGATTTTTGTGGGACCGCAACAAATCAGATACCAAGACCGTGGGGGCTGTGGCATTGAAACAAACCGAAAACCAGGAAGACCGCTTCAAGCTGGTAGGATTTAAGATGGAAGACCCCTCCCGCACCCCCAAGGATGGATCCATCATCGTGGACAGCCACATCAGAGGATATGTGTGTATTGCACGCCACAGCTTTACATTAAAAGAACCGGTCGGCCTGGCGCTGGTGGATGCCCCCCTGGCTGTCGAAGGCACGCGTTTGCAGATCTATGAAGATGAATGCAATGGTCAGCACCTTTATGCGACAGTGGTGCCCACCCCCTTTTACGACCCTGAAGGTCAGCAGCTAAAAATGTGAGGCAAAAATGACTGTTGAAATTAAGCGACGTTCTCCCATAACGTTTCCTGGCAAACCGTTAAAAACTGAAGTTCGCGAGCATTGGACCGTGGTGCAGGAATATGAAGACGAAGACGACGGGCCCTGGGTGTTCGATTTAAGTCACCGCATCCGCCTGGATTTGCAGGATTCGGATCTGGCAAACTTTCAGCCTGCGGGTATCGGTATTCCGGATGCCCCTGGAAATTGTGTCTTCCAAAAAGGTATTCTCATCAACCGCATGAACCAGACCCAGGCATCGATCTGGCATCTTGTCGGAGCGCCGCCGGAGTTGCCGGTGGATCCGGCCTATACCGAAACCACCGATGCAACCCTGTTTGTGGCACTGATTGGCAAAAACATTTTTACGGTTGCCGAAAAATTAACGGCTCTGGATTTCAAAGATCCCGCCAAAACGGTTCCATTTCTTTATCAGGGCCCGTTTTCACATGTGCCCTGCCAGATCGTCACCCTGGAGCGCACCAGCGACAGCGGCGCAATTTTGCTAACCTGCTCGCGCGGCTATGGCCGGGATATGGGCCATGCGGTTCTGGCAGCCGGTGAGGAATTCGGGTTGCGCCCGGCCGGGGAAAATACGTTTTTGCGCTGGATCAAAGCGCTTTCGGCCTAATTTTAGATTGAGGAGTTAATAATCATGACGCTTGAGGCGAAAATTATTGCCGCTCTGGAGCAGACAAAAATTGGTTATGAAGTTGTCGAGCACGAACCGGTTTACACCAATCCGGCTATGGCCGATGCTCTGGGTGTCAGCGAGGCTGAGACAGTGAAATCGCTGGTGCTCAAAACCAAAGAAGGTCAGATGATTGTGCTGGTGCTGCCGGGAAACAAAAAGGTGGACTGGAAAAAGGCCGCTGCCGGCGCCAAGACCAAAAAAGTTTCTTTTGCCAAGCCGGAAGAAGTCAGCGAGGCGGTGGGTTGTGAAGTCGGTTGTGTGCCACCCTTCGGCCATCTGACGTCTATTCCCATTTACATGGACCCGGATCTGACCAAAAAAAACTTTATTTATTTCAACCCGGGCGTGCACGACAAATCCTTCAAAATAAAGGCCTGGGATTTGAAAAAAATCTGCAAACCCGCATTTGTCAAGATGTGAATAGCTGTTTTTTAGACCCGGGTTGTGATATGAGAAAGTATGTATGTGTCCAAAAGACCGATTTGAAGCTATCATTTTATAGGAGGTATGATTATGGCTAAAAAATATGATGCGATCATCATCGGGGCGGGCATCATCGGAACCCCCATCGCCTATGAGCTAACCCAAATGGGGTATAAAACCCTCAATATCGACAAATTGCCTGATGCCGGTGAAGGCTCTACGGCAGCTTCGTGTGCCATCGTCAGGGCCCATTATTCCACCGAGGATGGTGTGGCCATGGCTTATGAGGGCTTTAAATACTGGCTGGAATGGGAGGATTACCTGGATCATGTCAATGATGAAAAGGGTCTGGCCAAATACATGAACACCGGCTCGATTCTGCTCAAATCCCAGGGGCATGATTGGCGCAAAGTCCAGAAGCATTATGACGCCGTAGGGGTGGCATACGAAGAGTGGGATAACGCCAAGATCAACGAGATGGTACCCGTCTATGATTTGCACGAGCACTGGCCGGTCAGGCGACCAGAAGATCCTAAATTTTTTGATGAATCCGCCAAAATGCTTGAAGGCGCGATTTTTTGTCCTGAAGGCGGTTATGTCAATGACCCGGCTTTGTCGACCCACAATATCATGCGCGCTGCCGAGGCCAAAGGCGCTGAATTTATCTTTAATGCCGAGGTGATTGCCATCAGAAGTCAGGACAACCAGGTGCTCGGTGTGACCCTAAAAGACGGAACCGAGATCGATGCACCGGTGGTTGTCAATGCTGCCGGCCCACACTCGTACAAAATCAACCAGATGGCCGAGGGCGTTTATGAAGCCTGCAACATCAAAACCAAGGCGCTGCGGCATGAGGTCATGCACTGCCCGTCTCCGGATGAATACGACTATCTTGGTGGGGGTTACCATACATCCGACGGCGATATCGGCTGCTATTATCGTCCGGAAGTCGGCAACATGTTTCTGATCGGCAGCGAAGATCCGGAATGTGATCCCCAGGAATGGGTCGATCCAGATGAATTCTATGCGGGTAAAGGCGAGCCGGGACGCAACAACCAACTGAGCGAGGACCAGTGGAAAGCGCAAACCTACCGCTGTGCCAAGCGGGTACCCAGCATGCAGATACCCAATCAGCCGCGAGGCGTTTGCGATCTTTACGATTGCTCCGACGATTGGATTCCGATCTACGACAAGTCGGATATGAAAGGCTTCTATATGGCCATTGGCACCAGCGGCAACCAGTACAAAAATGCGCCGGTGGTCGGCGCCATGATGGCGGAGCTCATCGATGCCTGTGAAAAAGGTCTCGATCACGACAAAGAGCCCTTTCAGTTTACATTGCGCCACATTAAGCGGCCCATCAACGTAGGTTTCTTTTCACGCAACCGGGAGATTAATCCTGACAGTAGTTTCTCAGTAAATGGATAGAAGTGGTTTTAAAACCCCATCTATCGTCCGATAGCTGCGTTATCCCGCGAATTGAAATACTCACGTACTGATATGTACGCTCTGTTTTCAATTCGCGGGACGCCTTGCTCTCGAACGCAATCTGACATTTTAAAACCACTTCTTTTAAACCTCTGTCAGCTTGTCTGACCTGACACCTGCCTGCCGCGCCGTAGCTTTTCGAGCGAAGGCGGGACACCTGAAACCTTTTTTGATCGTTCACATTTCCACCGATTAACACCTAACCTCGTTGGTGAATTGCAACCTGCAAATCGGAAACCGGAATGAAGATATACGTTTGCGTCAAACATGTCCCGGATACCGCCGCGAAGATTACCATCATCGACAACCACCAAATCGATGAAAAGGTCACCTTTATCATCAATCCCTATGATGAAAATGCCATTGAAGCGGCCAGCGGGCTAAAAAGACAAGTCGCCGATGCAGAGATCATCGCCGTCACCCTGGGCAAAGGATCAGCCGAGGGCACATTGCGATCGGCTCTGGCCATGGGGGCGGACCGGGGGATCCTAATCCGCTGCGAACGCAATCCCGATAGCCTGGTGACCGCCCGCGCATTGAAAGCCGCTATTGAGCAGGATGGCGCACCTGATATTATCTTTACCGGCAATGAATCCATTGACAGTGAAGGCTTTCAAACCCCATTTCGCCTGGGAGCGGCCTTTAGCATACCGGTGGCCAGCAATGTGACATCTTTTAAGCTAGAAAACGGTTCGGTCATCGTTGAATCTAAAATGAATGCCGGTGAAATGGCGGTTATGCGGATGCCGCTGCCTTGTATCGTCGGGGCGGGTAAAGCCTTGAATCAGCCGCGATATCCCACCCTGCCGGATATCATGAAGGCCCGGAAAAAACCGATTCAAACCGTAGATCTTGCCAGCCTGAAACTGTCGGCGGCTGCGGGCAGCATGGAATTTCTTGAATTGCGCCCGGTGGTTGAACAACGCCGCTCTAAAATCATCGAGGGATCGACCGATGCGGCTGTTGCCGAGCTCATCCGCCTTTTACAGGAAGAGGCCAAAGTCATTTAATTACCAATCGGTGGAGATTTTTCCTTATGCCCAAAATCGGAATTCTGATTGAGACCAGCCCAGAAGGCATTAAGCCGACTGTAAACGGGGTTATCTCGGCTGCGCAGGGTCCGAAGAACGAACTCTACGGCTTGGTATTCGATGGGAATGGGCCAGCATATAAAGAAGAATTGCAGGCCTACGGCATTCACAAGATTGTCGATATTCGATCAGATAAGGGGCTGCTGGGCTGGAACCCGGATTGCTGGGCGCGAGCCATCGTCGCTGCCTTGAATCACTTTGGCATCAATACCCTACTGGGCCTGACATCTTTCCAGACCAAAGACGTGTTTCCCCGAATAGCGGCTATCCTGGATGCACCGCTCCTGCTGGACTGTACCCAGGTCGACCTGGATGCCCTGACAGCGGAAAAGTCTCAATATTCAGGCAAGACCATTGCACGTTTCAAGGTGAGCGGAAGCCACTTTTTATTTGCTATCCGCCCCAATGTCATCGCCGCGCAACCCGCACTCGTCACCGCGGAGGTTCTATCCTTTCAAACCAACATTGCGGAAGCATCCCTGAGGGTTGAAGCTGTCAAGAAAGATGCCGGCGGCGCGATCGACCTGGCGGAGGCGCCGATTATAATTGCCGGCGGCCGTGGCATGCAAAACGGTGACAATTACCGTATCCTGTATGAATGTGCTCAAATTCTGGGAGCGGCTGTCGGGGCTTCGCGTGTGGCGGTGGATGCCGGCTGGGTGCCACATTCAATGCAGGTGGGACAAACCGGGACGACGGTCAGCCCCAATCTTTACATCGCCTGCGGCATCTCGGGCTCGGTACAGCATTTTGCCGGAATGAAGACGGCGCAGGTGGTGGTGGCCATCAACACGGATTCCCAGGCAGCCATGATGCAGCATTGTGATTATGGAATTGCGGGGGATCTATTTGAAGTCGTGCCCGTTTTAACCCGCCAGCTCAAAGCCGCACTCAAATCTGAATAAGTGCGGCACAATCGAATACAATCAAAGCAAAGCGGGTGCTTACCGATATGGGATTGAGTTAAGTGCAGTGCGGCTTATAACCATCTGATGCGCTGTGCGGTGGGAAAATTCAGGTTTAAAGGAATTCAGGGACCTATTCTTGTTTTTCCTCTTCTATTTTCTCAGGCTCTTTTTTTTCTGCCTCGTCTGACTCGCCTTTGAAATTGCGAATGGCCTTACCCATTCCGGCGCCGATTTCCGGCAGTTTTCCGGCACCGAATATAATCAGAATGATTACCAGTATGATAATCAATTCCGGCATTCCTATTCCAAACATATTACCTCCTAATCGGTCCTAGATTGTTTTAGCTCATCAAGCAGCTTTTTGAACTCTTTGGATTTAATATAGCGATCCACACTGCCTTGATATTCGATCCACTTTGTCCAGGCATCAATCCAGGATTCGTTGTGCCAATAACAGTCCTCATCCCCCCGGCCTTTCAGACGTTCGATATATTCTAAATATTCTTCTGAGCATCCCTGACAAAAGTTGTAAGGCACGCTGAGCTTTCGGCGGTATTGTTTACCAACCTCAGGGTTATGTTCGATCTGGGTCCCGCATTTCTCACACTTCATCGAGCAATGGGTGCATTGAAACACTTTTTGCACGGCCAACACTTTGCGTCTTCGTATTAACGCCGCCTTTTTGTCTTTGGCCAGATCGAGCTTTTTATCAATAGAAATGATGTCTGCCACGGATAACCTCGTCGTCCGAGCAATTGATTTTAGCCAGTCAAAGGCCGTTACTCGGACCTCTTTCCAGCGGGATTTCGACTATAACATCGGCCATTTTTTGTGTCAATCTTTTCAGATTATGGGATTTAATTCCAGAAAGCCTGACAACTATACCTGTATTTCATCATTTATACTGATCTAAAGCTTGTCAATCATTTCTTTGCGTGATAATCTGAAAATTTTAGTACCAGATAAACGAAATTACGATGAGGATTCAAGGAGTTGCACTATGGAAAGCAAGTTCCGACCCCGTGGCTTGCCTGCACTGATCGGCAGTTTGCCGCTGACAGATCATACTCAGGCCTGCAAGCTTGTTTTGGAATATACACCGCAGATCCCGTTGTGGATTCAGCTTCCGGCAAACAAAAATGAAGGAATGGTCCCGCAATTTATGCCGGGCTTGCCGGGGATATGCGCAACAACGGACACGGTACACATTGATACCGATCAGGCTGATTTTGAGAACGACATTATAACGTACTACGAAGACTACATGGCTGTGGCCGAAAATGATGCCGACCTGTCTGCGTCCAGGTTTGCATTGAGCGAAGAGACCGCCGGAGGGTTTTTTGTCCTAATTGAGAACCTGAAGCAACTTGATTCTGTCCCGGTTGCGGTCAAGGGTCAGGTTACCGGACCGTTTACATTCACCACCGGTATAGCGGATCAAAACAAAAAGGCCATTATTTACGACGAGCAGCTTAAGGATGTTGCGGTAAAATTGCTGGCTTTAAAGGCGCGCTGGCAGGTGCAGCAGTTAAACCAATTTGATTGTCCGGTCATTATATTCTTAGATGAGCCTGCTCTGGCGGGTTTTGGCTCATCTGAGTTTATCAGCATTTCACGGGATGAGATAGCCCAGAGTCTGGCGGAAGTGATTGCCGGGGTGCATGCAGAGGGCGGTCTGGCCGGAGTGCATGTGTGCGCCAATACGGACTGGAGCCTGGTCCTGGATTCCGCTGCGGATATCGTCAGTTTTGATGCCTATGGTTATTTTGACCGCTTTATTCTTTATGCGGACCAGCTTAAAGCCTTTCTGGATGCGGGCAAATTGATTGCCTGGGGGATGGTGCCCACTCTTGATCCCGATGAGTTGGAAAAAGCGACCACCGCGTCTTTGGTCGACCAATGGCAGCTAAAGGTAGCTCAGATTGAAAAACTGGGCATTGAATCCGATCAACTGATCGCGCAATCGCTGATCACTCCCAGTTGCGGTGCCGGATCGCTAAGTGTCGATCAGGCCGTCAAGGTCTTACAGCTCACAAGGGAAGTCTCGGAACAGATAAGGCAAAGCATAAGTTAAGGTTCAGGGTTCAGGGTTTCCCCCTACGCCTCTTCAAGGCTTCGGAGGACAAGCAGGGTTCAGGGTTTAGAAGCTCAGGTTCTGGGTTCAGAGTTTCGCTGGATCGGGGATTTACGTTTCATTGATGTTTGTTGAAGGTCGCGGCAATTTTAATGAGCAATGCGGAAGCACATTTATTGAACCTCAAAACCTTTGAACGCAGAACCCTGGAACCTGTTGACCGAAAGCTGATTGCTGATAACTGACCTTAGTTAATTGGACCCGAAATTTACATAAATTAGACCATATGAAGAGGTTGAGAATGACTGAAAACAAGAATGGAACTTTCACAGGCGCGACCCGCTATGTCCTCGATGATGAGCTGGCCAAGATCGTCAATATATCCATGGCGCTGGAAATGCCGCTGCTGCTCAAAGGCGAGCCCGGTACCGGGAAAACCATGCTGGCCCATGCCATTGCAGACAGTTTGAAAATGCCGTTGATTGTGCTGAATGTGAAATCCAGCATGAAGCTGGTTGAGGCCTTGTATCAGTACGACACCCTGACACGGCTCAACGACAGCCGCTTTGGCGATTCAAGCCGCGATGTCAGCAAGATTGAAGATTATATCCGCATGGGTAAAATCGGGCAGGCGTTTACCTCGGATACAAGAACCGTCTTGTTGATCGACGAGATCGACAAGGCCGATACCGATTTTCAGGACGATATGCTGGATGTCCTGGACCAGATGGAGTTTGACATCATTGAAATCGATAAAACCATTTCAGCCACCTATCGCCCGGTCATTGTCATTACATCCAATGCCAAAAAGGACCTATCCGATCCGTTTTTGGGGCGCTGCAATTTTCACCATATCGCTTTCCCCGACCCCGATATGATGCGCAAAATCATCCGGGTCCATTTTCCCAAAATCGACTCGGATATGCTGGATCATGCTGTTACGGCATTTTACGGCGTGCGGGAATTCGGTGACATTGAAAAACGGCCGGCCACCCGGGAGCTGATCAATTGGATTCGGGCACTCAAGGCAGATCCGGATTTTAAGCCCAAACAGCTGGCCAAGGGCGATCTGCCGTATTTGGGTGTGCTGTTCAAGAAGAGCCAGGATTTGCAGAGGGCGCAGGGTGTGCTCGGTCGCCGGCGCTCCTACTAAAAGCAGTCTCAAAAATGTATCTATGGTTGATTTGGTTGAGCCCGTTGCCCGCTTGTCCGCCTCAGGCGGGTTAGCCCGTTTTTCTGTCAGTTTAAAATTAGACATTTTCCTTATTCAACCGGCTCAACCGGCTAACCGGGAACCGTGAACGAAGTGAACCTATGTTCGTTGATTTTTTCTATAAATTAAAAGATGTGGGCATTCCGGTGAGCCCCACATCCTTTTTAACCCTGCACAAAGCGCTGGGCAGCGGCCTGGTGAATTCTCTCGAAGACTTTTATACCGCTTCGCGCACCATTCTCGTTAAAAGCGAGCGCTATTTTGATCTGTATGATCAAGTCTTTGCCCACAGCTTTGAGGGTGCCGACCTGCCGGACCCGGAGGGCATGGAGCTCGATGAGGTGGCCCGTCTGATGCTGGAAGCCTGGCTGCAGCATCCTGAGGGCCTGGCGGACATACTGGGTATGGATGAATCGGCGCTGATGAAACTGACTCCGGAAGAGCTAATCGAATATTTTAAAGAGCGTCTTAAAGAGCAGGACGAAGCTCACCATGGCGGGGGCAAGTGGATCGGTACCGGCGGCTACTCGCCGGTAGGCCACTCCGGCTATCATCCCGGCGGCATGCGTGTGGGCGGGGTTTCCCGCAACAAGTCGGCGGTAAAGGTGGCCATGGATCGGCGCTATAAAGATTATTCGATGAGCGGACCGCTGACCAGTGCCCTGATGGGTGAAGCCTTAAAGCGTTTGCGCAATCTGGTGCCCTTTGGCCCCAAAGATCAGGTCAATGTCGATGAAACCATCTATCAGACCATGAAAAACGGTGGTGAGATCGAAATCGTGTTTGACCGCTCGCTAAAAGATCGGCTCAAAATTATTCTGGCCATCGATAACGGCGGCTGGTCTATGGATCCTCACATTCCGATCGTGCAGACCTTATTCGATTACACGCGCGATCAGTTTAAGGATCTTAAAACCTACTTTTTCCACAACACCATTTACAGTACGCTCTGGAAGGATGCGGCGCGCTACAAAAAACCCCAGCCCATCGATCAATTCGCCCGTTTTGATCCGGAGACGCGGCTGGTGATTGTCGGCGATGCCAGCATGGCCCCCTATGAGCTGATGGCCACCGACGGATCCATTCACCTTGAGGATCGCAGCGGCCTGCCCAGTATTGAATGCCTCAAATTTTTAGCACGCACCTTCTCCCATACGGTCTGGTTGAATCCCGTATCTGCTTCCATGTGGGATTATACCCGCACCATCACCGTCATCCGCGATATTTTTCCGATGTTTGAGCTGACAATCGACGGGCTCGAACAAGCAGTGTCGTCGTTAATGCAAAAGTAATGTGCAGCTTTTTTAGAATTTTCTGAGTTATTAAATTAGCCACAGACCCACACAGACTCACACAGACAAATCTTTTCCTCGGTCGACTCTGCCCGAGAAAAAACTGTATGCCCTGCGGGCAACAGTTCTTACCATTTTTATACATGTCCGAAGGCAACTTTTCTAATCCATCTCATAAAGTGTGTTGGGTACATTTTGTTGGTAATCGCGAAGCGATTGACAATTTTTGTTTGGCCAGAGCGCAAGCGTGTCGGCCGAACAAAAGTTAGTGTGGGTCCGTGTGGGTCTGTGGCTTATAAATAAGACCTATCATTCATCCTGTTGTTGTCTAATCGATCCTATATAGCAGGTTTGTGTTGTTCCAGATGGTTTGAGCGAGTTGATCGGGGTCTTCATTGCGAACTTCAGCCAGTTTGAGCAGGACAAATTTAACAAAGGCGGGCTCGTTGCGGCGGGTGTGGTATTTTTCAGGGGCAGGGGTCAGATAGGGGGCATCGGTTTCCACCACCAGTCGATTGGCCGGAATTTGGGGGACCATCTTACGCAGGTCCGACCCCCGTGCTCGGAGCGTCACGATACCGGTTACGCCGATATTCAATCCCAGCTCGAGATATTCTTGCAGCTCCGGCACTGTACCGCTGAAGCAATGAACCACACCGGGGTTTTCATTTTTGAAGTCGGTTTTGAGAATTTCAAGAAAACGACCCCTGGTATCACGTTCATGGAAAATGACCGGCAGCTTGAGGTCAGCGGCCATGTGCAGCTGCCGGGTAAACCATTTTTCCTGATCCTCACGGGGCGAATACATGCGGTTGTAATCCAGCCCGATTTCTCCCCACGCGCGTACGAGCGGGTTTTGCGCCAGTTCCATCAAAAAATCAAGCTCGCCGTTACTGCACTGGCTGGCATCGTGCGGATGAAACCCCACCGAAGCGTATATGTCCGGATGGCTTTCGGCCAGTTTCACCGCGCGTGTGGCTGTTTTTGTGTTGACGCCGATAGTCATCATGCGGGCAACACCCGCCTGGCGGGCACGCTCTATGACTCGCTCCAGATCCCTGCGATAGGCCTTATCATCCAGGTGGCAGTGACTGTCAAATAGTTTCATTTCATTCACATTTCACAAAAGTTGACGTATGTATTTTAAGCTATTTCAAATTTGGGGGTCATTTTTAAAGGTATGACCGGTTGAAAAAGGGACAAAGTCTTAATTTAATATATAAAGCGATAACGGGCCAACCCGCCTGAGGCGGACAAGCGGGTAACGGGCTCAGCCTGATTGAATACCAATGATAGGCTTGATAATCAAGATTTTACCTTGATTTCAAACTCCGATTCTGACAAAATAAATTTTTTAATCAACAGTACCACTTTGTGAAGGTGGCCAAATTGTCGGATGATAATTGCACCGGCAAAATATCGGTCTGGAGGTTGAGCATGTTTAAAATTGTTAAGCGAGAAGAGATGTCGGACGGCACAGTGGTCCTCAATGATATCGATGCGCCTAAGATTGCCCGCAAGGCCCTGCCAGGGCAGTTTGTTATCCTGAAGGCCAATGAAGAGGGCGAACGCATTCCATTGACAATGGCGGAAACAGACCCTGAAAAAGGGACCATCACCGTCATCTATCAGGTGGTGGGTAAATCGACGGCCCTGTTTAAAACCCTGCAGGTAGGTGACGGATATCAGGATGTGATTGGCCCCCTTGGAAAAGCAACCCATATTGAAAAAGTCGGTAATGTTGTCTGCGTGGGAGGCGGTACCGGAATCGCCGTATTGCATCCGATTACCCGGGCCCTAAAGGAGATCGGCAATCATGTGACCTGTATCATCGGGGCACGAACCAAGGATCTGTTGATTCTCGAGGACCGTATGAAGTCGGCTTCCCACGAATTGCACGTCTGTACCGACGACGGCTCTTACGGCCATCATGGGTTTGTCACCGATGTCCTAAAGGAAGTGCTGGAAAAAGGAGAAATTCAACAGGCTGTGGCCATCGGACCGGTTCCGATGATGAAATTCGTGTCATTGATGACCAAAGAATATAATGTGCCGACACTGGTCAGCCTCAATCCGATTATGGTGGATGGCACCGGTATGTGCGGCGGCTGCCGGGTTTCGGTCGGCGGGCATACCAAGTTTGCCTGTGTCGATGGGCCTGAATTTGATGCTCACAAGGTTGATTTCGACGAGCTGATGATGCGACTGCAGGCTTACTGCGATGATGAGCAGTCCTGCTACGAAGATTTTTGCACCATTCGCGATAGCAAATAAGTAAAAAAGCCGATTAAATCTGATCTCCAAATCCATTAGAGACGATGGTCGGTCCCGTTTCAACCGATTGCGCTTTGACGGAGGAAAGCATGACAGAAGCAGTGAAAAAGAAAGGCAAAAAGGAAAAGATACCCCGTGTTGCGATGCCCGAACAGGAAGCCGATGTTCGCAATAAAAATTTTTTAGAGGTCCCCACCGGTTACACGCCGGAGATGGCTGTGCTGGAAGCCCAGAGATGCCTGCAATGCAAAAAGCCCAACTGTGTGGCCGGCTGTCCGGTGGAAGTTGATATCCCCGGCTTTATTCAGCTCATCAAGGAAGAAAAATTTACCGAATCCATTCGCAATCTCTGGGGCAAAAACAGCCTGCCGGCGGTTTGCGGCCGCGTTTGTCCCCAGGAAATTCAATGTGAAGGCGTGTGCATCCTTGCCAAAAAGGGTGATCCGGTGGCCATCGGCAATCTGGAACGCTTTGCGGCTGACTGGGAAAGAGAAAATGGGACCGGTGAGCTGCCGCCTAAAGCCGCTCCTACCGGCAAAAAGGTTGCCGTGGTCGGCTCCGGGCCTTCCGGCCTGACAGTTGCCGGCGATTTGATTGTCAAAGGACATGATGTCACGGTGCTGGAGGCTTTCCATAAACCCGGCGGCGTATTGGTTTACGGTATCCCCGAATTCAGGCTTCCCAAGGCCATCGTGGCCCAGGAAGTCAATTTCCTGGAGCGGCTGGGGGTCAAAGTCGAATGCAATGCCGTCGTGGGCCGTACCGTCAGCCTGGACGAGCTTTTCGAAGAAGGCTATGACGCCATTTATCTGGGGGTGGGCGCCGGACTACCGCGCTTTATGAATATCCCAGGGGAAAATCTCGTGGGCATCCTGTCAGCCAATGAATATTTAACCCGGGCCAACTTAATGAAAGCCTATCTCTTCCCGGAAGTGGACACCCCCATCCCCATAGGCAAAGATGTGGTCGTGCTGGGCGCCGGCAACGTGGCCATGGACTCAGCCCGCACCGCCATGCGGCTGGGTGCCAACAAGGTTCAGATCGTCTATCGCCGTTCACGACAGGAAATGCCGGCCAGAATCGCCGAGATTCACCACGCCGAAGAAGAGGGCATTGAGTTTTTTCTGCTGACCAACCCGATCGAATATCTGGGAGATGAGAATGGTCGCTTGACCGGCATGACCTGCCTGAAGATGGAGCTGGGCGAGCCGGATGACTCCGGCAGACGCCGTCCGGTTCCCATTGAAGGCTCTGAATTTCATTTGGATTGCGATCTGTGTATCGTGGCCGTGGGGTCCGGTGCCAATCCGCTGCTGACCGCATCCACCCCGGATTTGAAATTAAATCAGTGGGGCTACATCGAGGCGGACGAGGAAACCGGCAAGACCTATAAGAGAGGCGTCTGGGCCGGCGGTGACATCGTCACCGGCGCGGCTACCGTTATCCTGGCCATGGGTGCCGGCCGCAAAGCGGCGGATAGTATTCACGACTATCTCACCATCGGCTGGTGATTTTCGTTTCTAAACGGATCTTTTTCCGATGAGCGTTGTTCTCCGCGAATTTCAGCCTTCGACGTACTACATGTACGCCGAAGGCTAAAATCCTTGTGCGGCCGTGCTCATCAAAAAAACCTCTCATTTAAAAATCGAAAATCTACACTAATAAAAAAGCCAAAAGCCGGACAGGTTTCTATCTGGCTTTTTGAATTTATCGTGATCCCTGATCCCTTCACCATGTACCCTTTTGACAAACATCATATTCAAAAGGTAATTGAGTTATAAAATATTATGCCCTCCGTATCATTTTGTGCACATTTTTACGCTTTAATTTTATCCCAGCCTTCTTAAGATGCTGGAATATTTTCAAAAAAATTTAGACAGGAATTGGTATAGGTTTTGCTTTTGATATATGGATAGTCGTATCCAAGCGCTTTTTTCATTCCCGGCCATCAAAACACTATTTCGACGAAGCATACCTCAAGTCCTCAATATTACTAAAAAAGGACTTATGATAGGAGGTAAAAAAGATGAAAGATAATGGTGGAAGACGTCTGTTAATCGATAGACGAAAATGCTCGGATTTTGATCATTTTCCTGAAAGAAGGACGCTGCGTTTCAGGAGGAGTGATTTTGACCGCAGAAAACCCTGGTCGGAAAATAGCTGGAATGGGATAGAGCGCAGAGCGAGCTTAAGATAATAGTATTATTGCAATATCACACTGCTTGATGGATTCCCCCAATCACACCCCTAGTTTAAAGTTAAGGTTCTAGCTCCTGCCAACTCAGGCCTCAAAACGACCCGTCTTTGCTCTGTCGAGCTTGGGGCTTCGCCTAAAGGCTTCCGACTTCGCCCTACGAGCTACGACGGGACAAGTCGACCCCATAAGCCGCCGCGGCAGGCAGGTTTCAGTCTTTGGCCCGGAGGGCTTAACGCGACATTGAAACCAGATAGCGGCAAGCAGTCACCGAGTGATTTCATGATTCGGAGTGGCAGAATGGAACCCTGAACGCAGAACTTTGAACCCAGAACCTTTATTCGAACATCTTGACCCAGGATTCAAAGCGTTGGACTTTTTCAGGGCCGTAAGGTGCTAAACTGTCGATGATCTCTTGAATGGGCTTTTCAGTGGGCAGGCCGTTGCCGTTTTTGGAGAAAAATTTATCCGCATAGCACACGATCTGCTCTTCGATGGATACGGGAATCATCTCACGATCAGGTAGCGGCAGGTTTTGCTGGCGAATATCGGCCTTGCTGATCCCGACGCCAATATGCCGCTCGCAGACCAGGGCCAGTTTGGGGTAGCCTTCTTTTATTAAGATATTACTGCCCAGAATGCCGTGACAGATGTAAGGGTGTTCGCCAAAACAACCAAGCTGAGGGGTGGCGGTCTGAAAGATACCGATATCATGCAGCGTGGCGGCAGCTTCGATAAAATCCAGGTCCGGCTTCAGCGCCGGAACCTGTTCGGCGGCCGCCCGGGCCTTGTCGGCCACCTTCCGACCATGGGCCACTAGTATCTGATATGCCCTGGAGTTTTTGTCGTAATATCTCTCTATAAGTTCAATCGAATTCATTATCACGGGTCACTTTCCAAATTCGCTCCGCATTTTTAGGTTAGCACGTTTCGTCCGCCTTAGGCAGATTGAGCCCGAAAAATGGAGAAAAACGCTAAATTTTATTTTTTAACCGGCAAACGGGCTAGCGGGCAACGGGCTCAACCTATTTATGTTTTTTGGCTAAAAGAACACCTTCGATAAATGGATCGATGCCGCCGTCGAGCACATCATTGACATTGCCGATGTCCAGATTGATGCGGTGATCCTTGACCATCTGGTAGGGGTGCAGGACATAAGAGCGGATCTGGCTGCCCCAGGCAATTTCATCTTTGCTGTCGTGAACCTCCTGCAGTTTTTCATCCTGCTTCTGTTTTTCATGCTGGTACAGACGTGCCTTGAGGACTTTTAAGGCCATATCCTTGTTGCGGTGTTGGGATTTTTCCTGCTGGCACTGCACCACGATCCCGGTCGGCAGATGGGTGATGCGCACCGCGCTGCTGGTTTTGTTGACATGCTGGCCGCCGGCACCGCTGGCGCGGTATACGTCTACCCGCAGGTCTTTGTCTTCGATGTCGACAACGATTTCCTGGTCCAGCTCCGGATAGACGAAGACGGACGCAAAGGAGGTGTGGCGTTTACCGCTGGCATTAAAGGGCGATATTCTGACCAGACGGTGAACCCCGATTTCCGATTTTAAATAGCCATAGGCATTCTCGCCGCCGGCAGTAAAGGTCACACTTTTTATACCGGCCTCTTCGCCGGGCTGATAATCAATCAGCTCGATTTTATATCCGCGGCGTTCCACCCAGCGGGTGTACATGCGGAATAGCATTTCCGCCCAATCCTGGGCCTCGGTCCCGCCGGCGCCGGCATTGATGGACAGGATGGCGTTTTTACGATCGTCTTCTCCGTCAAGCATCAGCCCCAACGATAGCGCTGCAATTCTTTTGTCCAGACCTTTGATTTGATCGTTGACTTCAGCCAGAGCTTCTTCGTCGGATTCATCAATTGCCAGATCCAGCAGAATTTGATTTTCTTCCAGATCTTCCGCCAGTGTTTTGAATTTTTCGACTTTATTTGAAAGGGATGTGCGTTCTTTCAGAAATGGTTTGGTCTCTTCCGGGTTGTCCCAGAAGCCGTCTTTGGCAATTAGCTGTTCAAGTTCAGCCAGACGTGTTTCTATGGTATCCAGGTCAAAGATAGCCCCGCAAATTAAGCAGTTTTTGTTGAAGGTCTTCTAAGTTTTGTTTGAGTTCCACAGACATTTTATATCCTCCCCATATCAGGTTATCCGCCTCAGGCGGACTAACCTCTTTTTAATCTAAGGGCAGATTTGCCCAGTACAAGCAGTATAGCAAAAAGGGACCCCGCTACGCAAGTTAGCGCAAACAAATCCCCGAAACGACTGTAAACTGTGATCTCGCGAAGCAACGGCAATGGATGGGTCAAGGCAGCTTCTTCGAGCAGTCGCGTTGATGTTAAGATGCGGCCCACCGGATCGATAAACCCGCTGATGCCGGTGTTGGCCGCCCGGGCGAGCGCCCGCCGGTTTTCTACAGCGCGAAAAATGGTCATCGAAAAATGCTGATAAGGTCCGCTGGTGGTGCCAAACCAGGCGTCGTTGGTGATGTTGATCAGCAAGGTGGCACCGTTTTTTACCAGTTTCCGGGACAGACCGGGAAAAATGACTTCATAACAGATCTGAATACCCAGAGCGTCTTTATCCCAGGAAAGAGTTTTACCGGGTTTGCCTGGCCGAAAATCACCCACCTGGGCCACCAGTTTGCCTAAAAAAGGCAGCCAACGTTCAAAAGGCACATATTCGCCATAGGGGACCAGGTGGGTTTTATCGTATTTACTGACATCTTTCCTTGTGGGGCTGATCAGATAGGCGCTGTTATAATAAATGACCTTTTCGCCCTGCTTTGCGATGGAGGGGCTGCCGACCAGAAAATCGATGCCTGCTTTTTCGATGCCGCTCATGACCATTTCAGTTGGGCGCTGGTCAAAAAACAAATAAAAAGGCGTGGCCGATTCGGGCCATACAATCAGATCGGGATTTTCCGATTTGGCAGCCTGCGATAAGCGCTGATGCTTTTTGATGGCAGCCATCTGATGCGCGGGGTCCCACTTTATGGCTTGGTCAATATTTCCCTGGATGACAGCGACCCGGGCTGTTGGCGATGCAGCCATCAAGCTATCAATGGCTCGAATACGCCAGGCGCCGTACATCCAGGTAATAAGCAAAGCAAAGGTAAAGATCCCAACAGTGCCGAACAGCAGCGGTTTTGAAACCGGCAAGTTGTGCCACGTCTTGCGGCGGGCGTAGTTGAGCACCACGAAAACGGCTGCATTGCTCAGGGCAATCAAAAAGGATACCCCGTAGGCGCCAAACAGATCTGCGATTTGGATCAGATGCTCTCGCAGGTAAAGAGTGTGTCCCAGCAATGCCCATGGAAATCCGGTGAAGATGAAAGTTCGAACATATTCAAGCGCCACCCAAATCAGAGGTATGGCGACTATACACCGCATGGGTGTGCGGCCAACGGCGGCGAGTGTCATGGAAAAAACAGCCGGGAAAAGTGCCAGAACTGCTGCAAACAGAAACAAAATGGCAACGCTCAGATACCAGGGGAGATAGCCGTAGGTCCGCATAACCGGCACCACCCAGTAAAGCAGTGTAAGGTAGTGGACCAAACCGGCGATAAACCCGATACGAAAACTTTCCCTTGCCGAAAGATCAGCAAGCGCTGCCAGTAAGGGCACCAGCGCAATCCAGATGAGCCAATCCAGCCCGATTTTGGGAAACGATGCTGTCAGCAGCAGGCCGCTTACGGCCGCCAGCAGCATATGTGTTCGGTCGCTTTTCATGGTTTGAAATTTCATATTATATATCATACAATTATTCTTTACCATCTCAATATTCTAATCAGGAATTCTTATTGCAATGAAAGCATCCAGCAGGGCAATGCTATTATCTGGGCTAGTGTATCCGGGGCTCGGGCAAATGCTTTTGAGGCGTCGATTCAGCGGACTTCTTTTTATCCTGGGGACAACTGCCGCATTTGTGGTACTCATTTATTGCCTCGTGCAGCGTGCCGTGCATGTGATGGATGAAGCCATGTCCAAGCTGGTCAATAATTCTTTAGACCTGCAAGCCCTGAAAGAATTGATTGAACGGATATCAGCCGGCAGCTGGAGGGTTGAAAATATTTGTTTAATCGTTATTCTTGTCTGCTGGTTGGCAGCCATTGCGCATGCCTATTTCGTCGGCAATAAAATCGATTCGCAACCCCGTTCACCCTCTAACCAGATATACTGAAGATGAGGACCAGGACACTTTCACTGAAAATATTGCCCGAACATATGGCGGTGTGCCGCTTTGATTCCACCTCAGAGTTGCCTGACTGGATTGATCAATCCGCCTTTTATTCCATCACACGCACCCAAGAAGAGCTCACCATTGTTTGCCGCGAGGCGCTTGTCCCCCCGGGCACCAAATGCGAGCGCGGCTGGCGATGTTTTCGTGTTCAAGGGGTGTTAGACTTTTCTGAAATCGGCATTATGTTCTCCATAACTCAGCCATTGGCAAAAAGCGGTGTTTCTGTTTTTGTCATCTCAACCTATGATACAGACTATTTCCTGGTCAAAGAAAAAGAGCTGCCAAAGGCCATCGACGCTCTAACCGCCGCTGGCCATCAGATCGTTGCAGGCTGACACCTGAAACCCTGAACCAAGAGGAGCTGAATATGTACGTAACCTTTTATGGCGCGGTACGGGAAGTGACCGGTTCGATGCACCTTTTAACCACCGATGAAGACCGGGTCATTCTGGATGCTGGTTTGTTTCAGGGGCGCCGCAAGGAAACCGGCGAAAAAAACAGGGTCATCCCCTTTGATCCCAACATGCTCACCAATATTGTGCTGTCCCATGCGCACATTGACCACTCCGGCCGCATTCCGTTGTTGACCAAACATAATTTTACCGGCCGCATTGTCTGCACGCGTGCAACGGCTGCGGCCAGCGAATATTTGCTGAGGGACTCAGCTCATATCCAGGAATCGGATGCCAACTATCTGAATTACAAGACCGTCCGCAATGCATTGAGCAGGCAGCACAGTGCTAAAAGCGGCAAAAAAATCAGCAATCGCAAAAGAAGGGAAATAAAAAAGATTTTAAAGAAAAACCGTCACGACCTGAACACCGATATGATCGATGAGCTGATCGAAACCCATCGGCTGGAAAAAGTCGAACCGCTGTATCGAATTGTGGATGCCGATGAGGCTCTGGAGCTTTTTGACGGTTATCCATACCGGCATCCCGTTCCCGTTGGTAAGGATCTAACCTGCACCTTCTATGATGCCGGTCACATTCTGGGTTCTGCCTTTGCCCTGATCCGCGCTCAGGAAAATGGTCGCGAACTGCGGGTATGCTATACGGGCGATATCGGGCGCTTTGATAAACCGATCATTAAAGATCCAACCATGGATTTTAGTGCAGAAGACAGGCAGATTGATTTGCTGATTATGGAAAGCACTTACGGCGACCGCCTGCATGAGCCGGTTCAGGACTTAAAGCCGCAGTTAAAGAAGATTCTCGTCGAAACCCATGGGCGCGGCGGATCGATCATCATTCCGGCATTTGCGTACGGTCGCACCCAGGAGCTGCTCTACACACTGCATGAGCTATACGATGAAGCGGATGTTCCGCGAATGCCGATTTACGTGGACAGCCCGCTGGCCACCAAAATTACCCGGGTGTTTGGCGAACACCCGGAGGTTTATGATGAGGAAACCCACGACACGTTTCTGGAAAAAGGCAAAAACCCCTTTTCCATGGACAAGATCCATTTTGTTGGATCGGTTGAAGAATCCATTGCCCTCAACCACGAAACCAAACCCCACATTGTCCTTTCGGCATCCGGCATGTGCGAAGCTGGGCGCGTCCTGCATCACCTGCGATACAAAATCCACAATGAGAAAAACACCGTGTTGATGGTGGGCTACCAGGCCCAAAACACCTTGGGTCGGCGAATTCTTGACATGGGCCTAAAATATGCCAATGCCGGCCGCAAAGGCAAGCCGCCGGTGGTGCGCATTTTTGGCAAAGAGTACCCCCTGAAGGCCCACGTGATTAAGCTGGGCGGATTCAGTGCCCACGCTGATAAAAAAGAAATGCTACGCTTCCTCAAGGAATCCAATTTGAAGATCAAAAAGATCGCCCTGGTTCATGGGGAAGAAGACCAGATCCTGTCATTTGCCAAGTTTCTCAAAAAAGAAGGCTTTTCAGTTGTGGTGCCCAAGCATGGGGAGTCGGTTAGTATTAACTAATTTCTAAGAAGACAGAGGTCAGATGACCCGTCTTCGCTCTTGCGAGCTTGGGGCTTCGCCTAAAGGCTTCCGACTTCGCTCTACAAGCTACGACGGGACAAGCCGACCCCACAAGTCGCCGGGACAAATCAACGTGGCTAGACGAAAAGGCCATGCCGAATCAAAGCGCCTCAGGCAAACAGTCTAGCCGAAACGTTATCTGACGGGAGCGCGTATGTTAAAGAAGTTTAAGCAACTGGTATTCGGTAAACCCCCTGTTGAAATGAACCATCTCTTTTTTGGTAAAATGTTATTTATGGGAAAAGATAAACCCAGAGACGATGATTACTGGGAAGCCGAGCTGGAAATTAAAAAAGCAGAGGAGCCGATTACCGTTCTGATCAACGCAGGCTTGGAAGGGCCCAACGACAAGCATGTCGCCTTTTTTCAAAAATGTGTCTCAGATCTGAATGCTTTGTTCGATAAATGCTGGCCCATTTTTGAACCCGACTTTGAGCAATGGACGGGAAAGCCCTTTAGTGGGAAATGGACGGATGAATTTGAGTTAATCAGCATCGAAATTCCCCGCGATGCTGATGATACCAATGAGTGGACTGTGGGCTATTACGTGGATGCGGCCAAGCACTATTTCACTGCACGCTTTATTGACGGCCAAGCAACATATAACGAAATCGATGGTTAACTCAGCGAAATAGGAGGTGGCGGTGAGCGAAGACATTAAGAAACTTATCAAGACCGTTAATACAGAGCTGCAAAAACAGGCCGATGCCGCCTATCGCGAGCTGGTTCGCACGCGCTATAACATGAATGTCGATAACTTCTGGGGCGTGCGAACTCCCGCGATTCATAAAGTTGCCGGAATACATTATAAAACAATTAAAACCCGGCCTGTTGATGAACGCTTCAGCATTTGCCGGCAATTGCTGGAAACGGGGATCTACGAGCACAAAATTATGGCCTTTCGCTGGGCGTTTCTGGCTCGCAAAGAATATCAGAAGAAACATCTTGAAATCTTCAGCGGCTGGTTGAATACATATGTCGATGACTGGATTGATTGTGACGATCTTTGTATCCATGTCATCGGCGAATTTTTTATGATGTTTCCAGACACTGCAAAAACAGTAACGCAATGGACCCGCTCCTCAAATTACTGGGTGCGACGCGGTGCCGCTGTTTCACTGGTTTTGCCGGCACGCAAGGGGCAGCAGAAGGCATTGGTATTTAAAATTGCCGATCTACTGCTTGACGATACAGAAGATCTGATACGCAAAGGCTATGGCTGGTTATTAAAGGAAGCCAGCAAAACCTATCCTGATGACGTATTTGATTTTGTGATGGACAGACAAGATCGGATGCCCAGGGTGTCCTTTCGGTATGCGATTGAAAAGCTGCCCGAGCAGATGAGGTTAAAAGCAATGGGCAAGGGCGGGTGACGTCGGTAAATCAAAAGACGCAAAATCGCGGTGCCTGACGCACAGTGCCAATCATGTTTTGGCGGCGAATTCTATTTCATTGGCCCCATCCAACCCTATGATCGAATAGAGGATATCAATGTCTGCAATAGCCAACACACCGGAACCGCCATATTATGCTGTCATATTTACATCCCACCTGACGGAATCTGACAGCGATTATACCCAAACAGCAGAGCGGATGGTTCAACTGGCTTCGCAGCAACCGGGATTTTTAGGTGTGGAGTCCGTCAGAGATGGCATGGGCATTACCGTTTCATATTGGTCAGATACTAAATCCATCAAAGCATGGAAGCAAAACACCGAACACCTGGTTGCACAAAAAAAAGGTCGCGATGTATGGTATCAGAAATTTAAAATTCGTATCGCCAAAATTGAACGCGACTATGGTTTCAGCAAGGGGTTTGAATAAATCAAGAAAGATATTCGTAAAGATGCCCCAAGGTTTTAATTAACTCGTGGACTACAACTGTGTGCTTTGACAAGCGTATTCATCCAGTATAATCTTTTCAAAACGGATTAAAACCTATCACTTGAGGAGATGCCACATGCTGCGGAGAATGTTTTTTTTGCTGGTCGTAATGGTGACGATAGGTGATGGAATGGTTCAAGCTGAGAGCCAGATATCGGTGGATTCGATGCCGCCTGTTGTCGTTCGTACGGTTCCGCAGGCAGGAGAGATGGCTGTTGATCCCGCCCTCACAGAAATCAGTGTCACCTTTAGTAAAGAAATGCTAACACAGGAAATGTGGTCGTGGGTGATGATATCCAAAGAATCCTTTCCCCGGATCACGGGTGACATCAAATTTTTAGATGATAAAAGAACTTGCGTTGCACCTGTCAAATTGGAAGCCGGCAAAACCTATGTCGTGTGGTTTAATTCTAAAAATTATAATTATTTTAAGGACAAGAATCATAATTCAGCTATACCGTATTTGTTGGTGTTTGAAACCAAAAAATAAAATTATAATTATCCTTTTAGCAGTCATAATAAAAGGAGGGAAATCAAATGTGGCGGTCAAAGATGTATGCGGTAATTGGAACGGTTGTTCTGGGGCTTTGCTATTCATCTCTTGCCTTGGCGGATGAGGCCAAGGAAGCGGCTGCTCTGGAGGCCGCAAAAGCATGGCTGACACTGGTTGACAGTGAGCTTTATGGTGAAAGCTGGGAAACCGCAGCGGCGTATTTTAAAAGTACAGTAACCAAAGACTACTGGAAGCAAGCCTTACCGGCTATCCGCAAACTATTTGGCAAGCCGCTTTCCCGCAAACTCGGCGGAGTAACGTACACCACATCCCTGCCTGCCGCACCGGACGGCGAGTATGTAGTTGTCGAAATAGCGACAAGATTCGAAAAGAAGGAGCATGCTGTTGAGACCGTCATTCCGATGTTGGAAAGCGATGGGAAGTGGAGGGTCTCCGGTTATTTCATTAAATAGTCGCACGGAATTGTTTGCGCTATACCACCGCCAGCAGGATTAAAGGAAAAACATGTCAAGCGACCGCCTCGCAAATGTTTTCTTTTATGGGTCTTACATTAATTTCACGGTCCTCAAAGAAGCGGATATTAACCAACGGGATTATAAAGTTGGGCGTATCAACGGCTTTGAGCTGACCATCTCACCCCTGGCCAATTTAAGGCCCAAAAAGGACGGCCGTGTCTATGGCATTCTCACCCAACTGACCCATTCTGAATTAGATCGTCTGTATCAGGATCATGCCAAAAGCACATTAGGGGGCAACTATCTACCGGAGGCAGTCACCGTCTACCAGCAGAACGAGACCTGTGCCGCCGCGCTTTGTTACATATCTCATGATATGGCGGCGGAAAAAGCGGATCCGGCCTATATCGAGAGGATTTTAAAGCCGGCCACTGAATATGGGTTTCCTGAATGGTATCTGAATCATATCACCTCATTCTTGCATGAAAATTAATGAGATCTAATAATAAGTCATAAAAAGGAAAGATATCATTTTATCTCATTATTTTTCACCCTATGGGCGAGCCCGCCAGAGGCGGACAAGCCTCGGGCTTCCATCGGTCCGCCTCAGGCGGATTATTAAGGACGAGGCATCCGCCTTAGGCGGATAGCCTCGCCCTTAAGTGCCATGCATATGAAAGCCTCTAATTCGTGGAAGTTTGTGATTTTGAATCGTTTAAAACCATACGACTTCTTACTTGCATTAAAATTACTGAGAAGATAATTTTATTCAATATGACAACCAGTTAAATAAATTATAGAAGTTAAAAATATTACAAATCAATTATAATGGATGGAAATTGTTGCAGGACCTGAAACTGAATATTTTTAGAGGCATAGCGATCTTATTAACCCAATTGCCACTGATCCTTTTTCTTGGCGCCAAATATGATCTGCTTTTCGGGTTTAACCGTATGGATTCAGGATTCACCCTTTTGCTATATTTGTTTATCTTGGTCCCGCTTATCAATCTGGTGTGGCTGATCACCGAAATGATAGTATCTGTTAAACGCTTCAAATACCGGTCCAAAGCGTTATCTTTCCTGATGCCGTGCTTGGCGCTTTTCTTTTTTATAGAGGCCCTCGCTATAGATTTTTATTTAACAACGCAAGCGAGAATGTAATGTGAATGATTTTAGAAACATTCGAATATACTTGGTCTTCCTTGTTGTTGTCAGCCTGGTGATAATCGGTATATTCCAGCAAGTTTTTGCAAAGGATACAGCGACAACCAACACCTCCAAGCAATGTGTTCAGCGTGATGGCCTCACTTTCAACGGGGTCGGACTGTGGACAAGCCTGCCGACTGTATTAAAATTTTATGGTCAGCCGGTACGCATCGAACCGATGGCCAGCATTAACAAAGACCGCGTCAACGCCCACTATTCTTATAAAGATATCAAACTGTTCATTTTTAATTCTACTGTTTGGCAAGTTGATATATTAGCCTCGGACATTTCCAGTAAGTCCGGTATCCGTCTTTTGAATGATATTTCGGCAGTTGAAAAAAGGTTAGGCGTTACACTACGAAATCCTATTTCCGGTCCGAACAATAAAATTAAATATAAATTTCCCATCTGTCCGCCTGATCCGCCTGAAGTTGAGGAATATGTGATACCTGTTTTCGATCAGAATAAACGGATTACAGATTTCACTGTTGTGGGTATAATGCCATAATCAAAAGGGGTACAAATTCTGTTACGCTCCCATCCATGATGTTGCCAAAACATAGAAGGCAGTTTTGGTATAAGGCCGCGCAGGATTCCCATCCATTTGATAATCTACCGGCTTTTATGACTGCCAAAGGTTAAAGGAGGTGCATGATGCCGCTGGTCACCATAAGCTTATCTGAGGCATGGTCTGTCGAAGATCAAAAAAGTATCGCTGACGGTGTGCACGATGCCATTGCAGGGGTTGGTTTCCCGCAAAGGGATCGGTTTCAGAAGATTCATCGATTGTCGAAAGATCAATTTCTTTACGATGAGCGCCATCCGGATTTAACACAGCCGCGCACTGAAAAATTCGTCCTGGTTGAAATCACCATTTCATATGGCCGCAGCGTTGAATTCAAAAAGGATTTATTAACCCGGATCATCCGAAATTTAGAGAATAAACCGGGAATCGCATCCCATGACGTTATGGTGCTATTTATCGAGACCGCCCGGGAAAACTGGGCATTTGCCGGTGGGGTTCAATATTACGTAGAATCTGAAGATGGCCATTGAAGGTTAACGTTGTATTTGCCTTTTGTGCGATCCCGCATCACCGGATCTAAGATTTGGCCTTCCTCAAGGCAGCGCCTGCATCCGGCGCATAACCATCGGCACCAATTTCAGCGGCAAAAGAAGCTGTAACAAGGGCACCGTCAACCAAAATTTTTACCTGCTTACGGATGCCGCCCGCAACCAGGGCTTCAATGGTCTTGCCCATTTTTGTGATCTCAGGATCTGCCAAGATTAAGGACAATCTTTTCTATGGCACACGCGGCTTTGGCCTGTCAAAATATAATTGGCCCTTTTAGCCACTAAAATATATGATGCTATGGAGCGGTCGCTTGACGTCACCCAATCAAGACTTACCAAAAATCAAATCAGGGAGAATAAGGTGAATAAAAATCCTGCCGTACACTGGGCCTGGCTGATTTTAGGGATTTGCTTTATGAATCTGTTTGTCAATTACTCTGTGCGGTTGGGGTATGGTGTTGTATTGCCGGAGATGATCCGTGACCTGGATTTTAGCCGGGCGGCTGCCGGCACGATATACAATGCCTATATTTTGACCTACATCAGTATCACACCGTTGACCGGTTATCTCACGGATCGCATCGGAGCCCGCAGGGTGATCAGCACCTGCCTGTTGATACTGGGCATTGGTGTGGTCATGATGGGAACGGTTCGGTCGCTGGGAACCGCCTGCTTTTTCTTTGGCCTCGCCGGTTTGGGATCCTCCGGCCTATGGGCTCCGGTAATTACACTGGTGCAGCGCTGGTTTGCATTTCATCGCCGCGGTCTGGCGCTGGGGATCCTTTCCGCCGGCTATGGTCTGGGATTTGCAACCATGGGCATCCTGTTTCCCCTGATCGTTGACACCTTAAGTTGGCACTACGCATGGTTTATCCTGGGCGGGATGGCCCTGATCATGGTGATCATTAACGCTACCTTTCTCAGAAGCGATCCACAACATATCGGCCTTAAACCCTGGGGCCAAAAAACAGATGCGCCGGGCAAAAGCGGAACGCCGGCAGCAGATGAATCTAAAATTACAGTGCGTCAGTTGTTGAGAAACCGCCTGTTCTGGCTGATTGGTTTTTCATATTTTGCCATTGCTTACAGTCTGTATGGGATTACAACCTTTATGGTCGATTATGCCAAGTTCCAGCTTGGCCTGCCATTGGAAAAAGCCAGCCTGCTGGCAACGATCCATGGCATCGGCCAAATTGTCGGTGTCTTAACGGTCATGCCATTATCCGATTACCTGGGACGGAAAAAAACCATCATTTTATCAAATACGTTTATCACTGTAGCCCTGGTGGGGATTTTACTGGCCGGAAATTCATGGATCATGCTGTGTGTATGGGTTGGGCTTCTGGCTGTATTCTACGGCGTGACGTTTCCCATTTACGGCGCCATTGCCGGTGATTATTTTCCAAAGGATTCCCTGGGAACCGTTATCGGTGCCTGGACACCTTTTTACGGTACCGGTGCGATCATTACCCACTGGGTCACCGGAACCTTGCGGGATTCAACCGGTATCTACAACCACTCATTTGTCATTAGTGTTTTGATGGCTATTGTCGGCATCTTTCTCATGAGCCGGGTAAAAAATGACAAATGATTGAAGTGCCGGAGAGATCTATTCCTGATCTCTAAATGCAGTCGCTGATAATTTATGCCGCAGCCGAATTCTAAAATTTTCGATTATCTAAATTTCTACAATAAGTTTAATAGCATTGCGCGGCCAAAGGAGCCTGATTAATATGAGCCGTTTTTTGATGATTGATATCGGCGCCGGGACCATGGATATTCTGGTTTACGATACCCGGACGGATTTACACTACAAAGCGGTGGTCAAATCACCGGTGCGATTTATAGCTGAAAAGACAGCCGCTGTTTCCGGAAATCTTTTGGTGGTGGGCAATGAGATGGGTGGCGGTCCGATCACCCAGGTCCTTATGGAGCGTACCCGGTCGGCTGAAGTGGTGATGTCGCTTTCCGCGTCGGCAACCCTCAATCACGATGTGCAAAAAGTGACATCTTGGGGTATCAAGGTGGTTGAAGATGAGCGGGCCGATCAATTGCGACACGATAACGACTTTACGCTCGTCACTTTGAATGACCTTGAAGCCGGGCGAATCGAGAAAATTGTGACCAGCTTCGGCGTTCCATATACATTCGATGCGGTTGCCGTTTGTGCCCAGGACCATGGTGTGCCTGCGCCAGGTGTATCGCATCTGGATTTTCGTCATAATATGTTTACCGCATGCCTGACCGATAAGCCCTATCCGCATACATTGCTGTATCCATCCGCTCAGGTGCCCGACAGCATGAATCGTCTAAAATCGATTGCCGACACCGCCGGACACTTTCCGACTGATGAAATCTATGTCATGGACAGTGGCATGGCGGCTATTCTGGGCGCATCGCTGGATGGCCGCTGCGTCAATAAAGAGCGGTTTTTGGTGCTGGATATTGCCACCTCTCATACGGTGGGCGCTGCCATGAGCAACGATCAACTTGCTGGTTTTTTTGAATATCATACTCAGGACATTACGCTTGAACGTCTGGAACAATTGCTGCGGGATCTGGCCGATGGTAACATCAGCCATGAGCAGATTCTTTCCGAAGGCGGCCATGGCGCCTTTCTGCGGCAGGCGGTTGGTTTTAGCGCTATTGAAACCATCGTGGCCACAGGTCCCAAACGGAAATTGTTGGCCGATTCTCAGCTGCCGATTGAATTCGGAGCTCCCTGGGGTGATAATATGATGACCGGAACCGTCGGCCTGTTGGAGGCCCTCAGGCGGCACAAAGGGCTTGAACCGATCACATATTTATAAACAGGCACGTAACCTAAAAAAGCGAATCAACTGTCTAATATTAAAATGTGACTATCAAAACGACCTAACCTTGACGCCGATCACTTAAAGTCTTTGAAAATGACTGCGGAGTGGCGGTCATATCATATTCAAAGTACCGCAAAACGACCTCATAAACAGTTGAGTGCATTGGATGCCGGCGTTTAGATTCATTATCCGGTGTCTTCAGAATCAACCCGCATTGACCTGCTATCTTGACGACAATTGATCTGGCGATTTTTTCCCGAAAAGCCATCAGAGTTGCGGCCTTGAGCGAAGATCGGCTTGATCCGCTCCAGATTTGATGTCCGGTGCGGGTGTCGGTCAAATTAAGGATCACTTTCTTTCTGAATCATGACATCCGACGGTGCAAGCGCCTTGTTTTAATACCCAAATTAAAGAACGCATCACCATAATCTTCGAAAAACATAAACTAAGCGTATTGCCCATAGATCACACTAAATGGAGGCATGGCATTGTTTTTCGAATAAAATTTTAAGTCATCGCATGGCCTATAGGGATAAAACGGCTCTGTCATGTAATTTCGTAAGAGCCATTATCCCTAAACGTCATTTGTTTATCCTAAATTTAGTGCAAGGTCCTCAATATATTATTTAAAGATAGTTGCCAAAATGGGACAAATATTGCTGACCTCTGATATCTTAAAAAGACACCATGCAAGGGCAAACAAAACGAACTATCATCACTCCACTTTACTGACTATCGCAAAGGAGAAATCGATTATGAGAGGTTTACTGGGAATCATTTTGTTGATCACTTTTTTCGTAAGCCCGTTATCGGCTCAAGAACTGGAAGGAACGCTTCAACAGATTAAGAAATCTGGCCAGATAAGAATCGGCTATCGTGTGTCTGAGCCGCCCATGTCCTTTTTGGACAAAGAGGGCAACCCGGCGGGTTATTCAATTGATATCTGTAAGGACATCACAACTGCGGTTGAAAACAAAATTGGATCGAAGCTAAAGATTAATTATGTTCCTGTGACCGCTGATAGTCGATTCAAAGCCCTGATGGACAGCAAAATTGACATATTGTGTGGCTCAACGACGAAAACGCTTTCCCGCAGTGAACTTGTTGACTTCACACAACTGACATTTGTCACCGGTGCTTCACTGATGACCTTAAGAGACAATACGCACTTCGATTCTTCTGGTTTTGATGGGGCAAAAATCGGAGTCGTGAAAGGAACCACCACTGCCGTCGCGTTAAAAAAACTGATCGAGGAAACGTCAACGGATGCAAAAGTTATTTTATTTAATTCAGCCAAAGAAAGCATTGATGCATTACAAAAGAAGAAAATCGATGCCTTTTCTTCAGACCAGATCGTACTAATTGGTATAGCGCTGAAAGAAAATGATCCAAGGAACTTTGTCGTTAAGTCCGAAGTCTTCTCTTTTGAACCTTTTGCACTTGCCGTAAGGCGAAATGATGCCGATTTTCGCCTTATAGCAGATCGCGTTATTTCCGAACTTTACCGATCGAAAAAGATCATTAAGATTTACGACAAGTGGATCGGCAAGTATACCGGGAAAAGGCTACCCATTTTCGATGCAATGATAAAACTTAATGCAACACCAGAATAAGGATTTGGCGAATATCTGTCTGTTATTGCGCAACAGATGCAGTTGCTCAAATTTGCATCTATTACCGAAAGTGTCATACTTAGGTTTCATATCCTGTAGCCCAAAAACCGAACGAAAATACTCATGATGGTTTAGGGATTCTGAAACAGAGGTTGGGGAAGCACTCCAGCACAATTTCAACGACGCAATGTTATGTTAATGGGGCTATCCAGAAATTTTAATTAAAACCGCCGTTGCCCGAGTTTTCGCTCTGGCACTTCCAAAAATGCGGCCAATTTTGCTCATCAGTACAATCACCGACAAAACCGCCGAACCGTCCCAGATCGTGATCTCTGTCGATCACATAACCGTGGGGGGATTTTGCCGGTTTGGCCGGGGTTGAAGAAGCCTCCGGTTCATTCTGGGGCGCTGCCTGATTGGCGGTATCCGTGGCGGGTTGCCCATTATTTGACGGCGGGCTCGCGGCGCAGGCATATATCATGAGCGTCACAATCAAAGTTAGCATTACCTTCATATCAGCCTCCTATATTCGAATGCTAGCTGTTTAACTTAAGGTCAGTTCGATCTTTGTAAAGCAATTTTTAGCAGGCACTACTTGCTGCTGCCTACGACGGTATTATTTTAAATGTCAGAAAAACTATGTTCAAACCGTTGAGGAGCTTATAAGAATGTCGCTTAACCCCATGATCAGCATACAGCTTACCGATCGAGACCTGGATTTTTTAATCGAGGCGGCAGCTTCAGGTGTCGGGGATAAGGCAAATTTAAAACGAATTCTCTGCAATGATGCAGATTTTCGCAATTCATTTGTCAGCGATGAGAAGGTTTTTAACAATTTGATCGCAGATGATGAAATTTTTTTGAAAATATCACCAGCTCTCTTTTTTGAAATCCTTTTGCACAATGCCGCCCGGACGCTTTCAAAAGCCAGTTATACGCTGGAGAAGACCCGCAACATGAACATCCCGGTCTTTGACACCCAGGATCTGGTTGAGCTGTTAAAAAATCAATCCATTGTTACCTACCTGGCAAATATGCTTTCGACCTTTACCCGGATTGAAAGCTTTGTGATAACATTTCGGGTGCGCACAGGCTTGTGGCGGAAAATACGATTCAATGACATGGACATCACCAGTTTGATTCATATCAGCGAAGCGGTTAATGATGAATTTCGTCTCAGTTTGTATAAGCGCGTTGCAGACGTATGCCTGTTTATTCTCGGAATATTTCCGGAATATGCCGAGCGCAGTTATCGCTATCCGCTTTCGGGCGAAATCCGGCCCCAGATTGCAGCAAACGCCAAAATTAGCCCGGAGGAATACGAGCAGAAGGGCCAACAGTTTTATAGATTGGCAGCCGAGCATCAGGTTGCGGTTGAAATGGATTTATCGGATGTGTTCTGGGCATTGCATGAAAATTTTCAGAAAGCCAAAAAACCCCTGAATTTCATAGCGGATTATTATCTGACAACCAGGCGACATCATTTATTTGGTTGATAGTTGTGTTTGGTGTTTAGTATTTGGTATTTGGTGCTGTGCTTTGGGAAATTTCAGGATTTTTTACTAAACACAAAAGAGGTTTCATTTTTGAAACATTTTTCAAAGGAAGGTGACATTATGAGTAAAGTTAAAACCTTTGCTAGCCCGTTAAAGATATTTCATGCCCGAAAGGAGCTCGAAGACCTTGACGCTATGGTCAATAAATTCATCGAAGAAAAGGGCGTGCAGAAAGTTGTTTCCGTCAGCGATGCACCCACCACTGATGATACCGGCGCCACCATAGGTCTGATCCGCGTCCTGGCTTATGAATGAATGCTGATTTAAATCGTTTTAGCACTAATAAAACAAGCAGCCATTGCCAAAGTAGCCGATTATCCATACAGGTTGTCCCGTTGAGTCCGCCTTAGGCGGATTGAGCCCGTTAAAAAAGGAAAATGTCTGTTTTTAATTTCTTTTACCGGCAAACGGGCGAACGGGTAACGGGCTCAACCTGATTGAGACGGGTTCTAATTGGGTTTAGGGCTTCTATGTTTCTGAAATGTCTTCTTAAACTCCTCGCGCAAATTATCACGCCAGCGCTTAAATAGCGGTTTAATGGCTTCATAAAACGGGCTTTGCTTGGAAACGGTGACCTCCTCTGCCACCAGCACCGTGAAACTGGCGTGCTGGTCCTCAGAATGCCCTCCCTCTAGCCGCTCCAATTCAACGACCAAGTCGTTCTGGTCGTGCGTGCTGTTATGCGTACCGACAGCTGGTTTTGACCCTTTTGAAAAACTGCTGCGGCTGCTCCAGCAGATATAGCCCTCCTTGTATATGCCCATGACATAGTTTTTATCTGGATGCCGGGCCAGTTTAAAATGGCCGTCATCATTGGAGAGATCTTGATTGACCTCAATCGTGCGGGATGCAGCGGCACCATTGCTGTGGTGATCTTCGTACCAGCGAATGGCCACAGCCGCACCTTCTATTGGATACTGGGTTTCAGCATCCACCACGCGGCCGTTGATCATACATTTTGGCGCGCAGGCCGCCATGAAAAGGCTTAAAAAGATAAACGTCGACAACACTGTGGTTCGAATCGAAGTGGCCTTCATAATTCCCCCCCAAAGCCTTAGGAATGTAAAGCCGGTTCGGTTCAGCCCTATCCGGAAGCGGACAGGGCTGACTGAATCTTATTGTTTGTGATCTCCCCAAAAGTCTTTTTAATTCTAAGTACTTACCCCAATTTAAATTAAGAGCCCGACAAAAAAGATGCACGCACACCCGAGAAGTCTCCTGCTTTCTTATCGGCACTAAGCGGTAAAAGTTTAGACATTTTTCATTATGATCAACTGTGAGCGGATTTTGCGGCGTTACAATCTGTTACAAACTGTTACATCGCAGAAAAGCATTCTGTTTGTATTCGAATTATATTTCAACCATCGATAATGTCTTTGTTTTTAAAAACTGATGCAGGTTGTTTTACAACAAAGGAGGAATCATGGTAAAAAAAGGTTTAACAATCACCCTTATCTGTGTTTTTATTTTAGGCGTACTGGTGTTCAATGGTTGCCGCTCGCATTCCCCAGACCATAAAGCGGAATTCATGGTGGATTACATTTCCGAGACCCTCGACCTGAACGACAGCCAGAGAGAGCACCTTGATGGGATCAAAGAAGAGTTTCTGGCCAAAGCCAAAGAGATGCATGCCAAGAAAAAAGCCATGCATGCCGAATTCAAGACCGAGTTGCTCAAAGAAGAAATTGATCAGCAACGAATGAAAGATCTCATGGCACAGAAGCGGGAACAGATGGCCGAAATAATGGATCTGGCGGTGGAGCGTTTGGCCGAGTTCCATAAAACCCTGTCAGCGGAGCAAAAGGAAAAATTGGTGGCGAAGTTGGAATGGTTTCATGAGAAACACAATCAAAAATGGCAATAAAAGCCATCTCAAAAATGCATCTAACACCCAAGGGCTTTGTTCCAAACCGATTCAAAATGCTCGAATACTAGCGTGTATGCTCCACTTTTGAATCGGTTTGCGCCTCGCCCTTGGGCGTTACCTACTATTTTTGAGACGGCTTTAAATCATTTTCACTAAATACAGAATTAAAATTTCTATTTGGGCGAACCATGAACCCGACGATTCTGATCATTGATGACGATGCCAAGCTCAACAAGCTGCTCAAAGACTTTTTAACGGATTTTGGGTATGCGGTCATCACAGCAACCCATCCGGCCAGAGGTATAAAAAAGCTCAAGCAGGCATCCCCCGATCTCGTGATCCTGGATATCATGCTGCCGGAAATGGATGGGTTTGAGGTTTGCAGATTGATTCGCCAGACCAGCAGTATTCCCATCATCATGTTGACCGCCAGAGGCGAGGTCACCGATAAAGTGGTCGGGCTGGAGCTGGGCGCTGATGATTATCTGGCGAAACCCTTTGAACCCCGCGAACTGGTGGCCCGAATTCAGTCTGTGTTACGGCGCACCCAGCCGTTCGGAGATAATCAAGTGCTCACCTTTGATCGGTTGACCATTGATCTGGATAAACGCATTGCCTCGCTGGATGGCAACCCCGTTGACCTGACAACCAACGAATTTACGGCCCTGGCACTGCTGGCCAGAAACGCCGGCAAAGTATTGAATCGGGACCAAATTCTGCAGGAGCTGCGTGGTATGGATTGTGATGCCTTTAATCGCTCGGTTGATATTGCTGTCAGTCGCCTGCGTCAAAAGCTAAATGATAATCCAAAATCGCCCGAATTTATCAAAACGATTTGGGGCAGTGGATATGTATTTATAGGAAAAAATGCGGATTAATTTTTTTAATAGAATCATACGCTCGGTGTTCACCAAGCTCTTGGTGGTGATCATCTTAGCCGGTATTTGCATCAATTTGGTGGTGGTTGGGTTTTTCGTTCACCTTCGTGATGCTTTCGTCGGCCCGTTTCATAAAAATGTGGTTCAATACCTCAATTATCTGATTGCCGATATGGGCACCCCGCCTACCTTGGACCACGCGCGCGAAATCGCCCGACAGTCCTATTTGGAAATTCGTTACGAAAGCCCGGATCTCAGTTGGACCACTTCCGATGCCCTGCCAGCAGATATCAAAGGCCGGTTTCGCAGCTGGCACCAAAATCCCGATATCCGCTTTGGCAAATATCGGGGCCGACATATCATTGAGGTCAATACAGAGGCGGGCCGCTTTATTTTCGGTGCATCGCGTCATCTGCCGGTCGAACGGGAACGACGCCGGCTGTTTATTATTGTGCTGGTCCTTTTAACGGCAATTCTGACTGTTGCCTTTTTTATCATTCGCCATATTTTAAGACCGGTAAAATGGCTGAACACCGGGGTGCAGGAAGTCAGTCGCGGGAATTTAAAACACCGGGTGCCGCTGAAAAAGTCCGATGAGTTACGGGATCTGGCAGAAGCTTTCAATAACATGACCGATCGTATTCGGGATATGCTGCACTCCAAAGAGCAGCTGCTTTTAGATGTCAGCCATGAACTGCGAACCCCGCTGACGCGCATGAAAGTGGCGCTTGAATTTTTAGCTGACAGCCAGGCCAAACAAAGTCTTCAAGGTGACATCGAAGAAATGGAGAAAATGGTCAGCGAAATTCTGGAAACCGCCCGCCGGCAGCATAAATATGAAAATTTAAAAAAAAAGCCCACTAACCTGACCGATTTGATAAAGCAAACAACGTCTGCTTTTGAGAACCAGCCGCCGGGTGTTAAAATTGTGGATTTTCCTTCTGAAATTGAGGTCGAGATAGACCCCGAACAGATCAAAGCCGTATTTGAAAATGTACTGAATAATGCCATTAAATATAGCGAAGCGGACAGCAAGCCTGTTGAGGTGACCTGTGAGTTACAGGCTTCATATGCCGTCATCCGGATCAGGGATTATGGCATTGGAATTCCGCCAGAAGACCTGGCCCATATTTTCGAGCCGTTTTATCGGGTGGATAAATCCCGCGCCAAAGACACCGGGGGGTATGGTTTGGGGTTGAGTCTATGCAAGACCATTATGGAAGCCCATGACGGTAAAATTGAGGTGCAGAGTACGCAACATGAAGGCACGACCGTATCTTTGCATTTACCTTTACTTCAAAGTTAGTGTTTTATTAAATCATCAAAGGACTGACAATGACAAAACATCCTGCCAACAAACCTACGGGGGCCGGCAAAAGCAGCTTTGGGCTGATTGATACGGCAACCTTTTTTCAAGAGCTTGATTTAAAAGAAGACATTACCTTTTTGGATGTCGCCTGCGGCCGGGGTGCCTATACACTGGCCGTTGCCGATATTATCGGTAACAACGGTCAGATATATGCGGTTGATTTATGGGAAGAGGGAATTGGTATCTTAAGCGAAGAAGCTGCTTCAAAAGGGATTCAGAATATTACGACTTTTGTCAGCGATGTTGCACAGCACATACCCATTGAAGATGATTGCGTGGATGCCTGTCTGATGGCAACCGTGTTGCATGATCTGGTGGCAGATAAAATCGATCAGCAGACGCTCAAAGAAATAGTCAGAGTGATGAAACCAGGAGGTACGCTGGTCATTGTTGAGTTTTTTAAAAAACAAGGACCACCGGGGCCCCCGAAACCGGTGCGGCTGTCGCCGGAAGAAGTGGATCAAATGCTAACGGTCCATGGCTTTCAGCAAAAACGCTATACAGAAATTGGGCCGGATAACTATTTACAGATTTTTTTAAAAAGAGAATAAGACCTGTTTAATCCCCTCAAATCACTTGCACCCAGCAAAGGTTCAATTTTATATCCCATTACGATCAAGTCCCGTTTTACCCAATGATGATCTCATCTTTTACCTGTAAAGTTTTCCCTTTTTTAAGCCGATAAACATTAAGAATGTTTATGAATATTGGTCTTGATATGATCCGCAATGAATAGGTCGTTTGTCGGGGAACAATTTGCTGAAAATAGACCTGACAGTTAAGCTATGGCAACTCAAAAAATGACATGTCCTAAATGTGGCCGCCAACAAACCCCAAATGCTGAATGCATTCAGAGCGGTGTAATTATCGAAAAGTACGGTGCCAAACCCATAAAACGGCGCGAATCAGCTTTCAGAGTAGATCATCAGACCAAGAGTAGACAAAAAAACTGAAAGCATTAGGCAAAGTCTTCATTTTCGTTATCATCTCTATTCCGGTAGTTTTTATGGTCCTTTTCTTCTCTGCGTTTCTGCCACACGAGATTAAAACTGAAGAGCATTTAGACTCTGTCAGTTGGTTGCCGCCCAGTGCCACCGATATTAGTTACACCAAAAGAGGCGGTTTCGGATGGATAAAAAATTATACATGTTCCCTTTCTGAAGAGGATTTTTATTGGCTTGCGGTAGAAGAGGGTTGGAAATTGCAACAAGATGGGAATATGCTGTTCTATGAAAAACGACACCCGAATGGCGGGCATGTATCGGTAATTTATAAAACGGATTCAAAACGCCTGTCGGTTAATAGCAGCCATCGATAATTAATATTGCAATAACTTTCTGAAGAGACACTGTAGCCAGTGTTCTTGGAAATCATGCTGTTATAATAGAAACTATTATCTATTGGTAGTCCCCGATCACAGGGACCATCATTGAACAAAAGCGTTTATGACACGTTCTAATTTAATCAAATACCAAATTCTTGCTTCGATAGTACTACTCATCTTCATTCCGTCGAATGCGCTG
>JAAUYK010028686.1_pt1 | contig 39483 bp, 30 predicted proteins | sample 7278021 | NCBI WGS metagenome assembly JAAUYK01 (sample SAMN14350223, study PRJNA611818) | marine sediment metagenome | isolation source: surface marine sediment (1.8m) | place: French Polynesia: Moorea | collected 2018-08
ATAATCTAAGTTGTCTCGTTGAACAAGGAATCTCTAGTAGTGATACGGAGAGAATCCCCCACTATATTGCTACACAAGCGCGGAGCAATTAGTGGTGGGAGTATGTCAACTAACGTTTAGATGTCCGTGACTTACGACGTTGACTAGAAAAGAGACGTTGAACTAACTTAGGAATTTCCTCAACATTATTAGCAATTTTCACCCCTGCTTTTTTCAAAGCAGTAACAGTTTGATTTTCCTCTGTAGTGGATGTATTTTGATAAGATAACTGACTGGCAATAATGCTAGTCGCATCGCCAAAACTACGATTAATGGGGGCTTGAATGCCTGGAAGATAGGCTATGACAGGCTTTTCAATCCCTGAATTGATGTATTGGGCAGCCAATAACTCCGGACTACTGTAGGGTTGTCCCAATAAAACGATCGCCTTGGTAGAGTCATCCTCTTCCATGATCTGTAACCATTGCTCAAAATTTGATCCCATAATCCGATCCGATCCTAAACTAATGGCTAAAGACTGCCCTAAACCTGCTTGAGTTAGCATTTTCGCCACCTCATCCATTAAGCGATCGCAACGACTAATAATCCCCACTGATCCCTCAGTATAGAATTCCGGTTCCATCACACCCAACCAAAACTTATCAGGGACTAATAACCCTTCGCTACCTGAACCTAAGACAAAAGTATGGGTTGCTTTTGCTTGTTCTAGGAGGGTAATTAAATCGAGAGGAGGAACCCAAGAAGTAACAATAACTAATTGTTCAATATTCGCAGCGATCGCTTCTAAACCGGCATCTAACACCTCATAGGGAGGACTAAAAATGAGACTGATATCGATTTCTCCCACCTGCTTAACCGCTTCTTCCACCAAAGTAAACAAGGGAATATCGTTAATATTAGCAGTTTGCTCATCGAGAGTAATCCCTGCAACAATATTAGTGCCTTGGGCTTTCATCCGTGGAGTATAACTGATTGCCAAAGGATGAGTAATCCCCTGAATTAAGATTTTACTATCTGCTTCCCATTTCATGATTTTCTTTTTGATGCCTGATTACTTAGAGTAACGGTTTTTTTGACAGCCTCCATCAGCCCCCCAAAACAATTAACAGAGACACCAGAAAAAGACTCTTCTATGGGCTGTAAATCGTCCACTGCCAGCCTGATCACCCATTTTACGGGTTCACTCTCAGGAGAGGGGGTTATAGGCCGTTGACTGGTCGAATTAGACCCAGTGGGTCTAGGTAAACGTTCGTCGCTACTCGATGTTACCACCAAAGGCTGACAATAATCGAGTAAAGCCTGAGCAACTAACTCCGATGTTTGATCGCTACTAACAATATTGATAAAAATAACTTTAATATCAGGGAGGGTGAGCATTTTTTCGATAGCAATACCTAACTGTTTAATCAAGGATTTACTGCTACTTTTTTCTTCAATAATAAAAGCACCTAGTAGTTTTGCTTTCTGCTTAACCATGAAATCCCAACTGCTCAAAGTTAATCCTAAGCCGTTACCAATCAGTCCAATATTACCCTCTTTTTCCCTAGCTGGCAGCCAACAAGGTTTTTGGGGGGGAGTGGTGACGATGCTTGGTTGAGGAGTTTCGGAGGAAGGTTTATCAACCTTTGGTTTCAGAAAACTCAATAAGTCTAAATGACGGGACAAAGCCGTATCATTAACCGTAATTTTCCCATCCAAAGCCATAAACTCCCCAGAAGAACTCACCGCTAAAGGATTAATTTCAATTAAATCTAGGTCTTTTTCGATAAACAATTGATACATTTTCTCGAGGATAATGCTCACTCCATGAATGAGGCGACCTTGTAGCCCCATTTTAGTACCCAAACGACGGGCATAAAAGGGAGAAAAGCCTTGATGGAGGACTACTTTGTGCGTATGTTTTAACAGGGTTTCTACATCGATTCCCCCTTTAGCTGAACCCATTAAAACTGGTCGTTGTAGTTGATAATCGAGGAGAATAGACAAGAAAAATTCCTCTTGGGCATCATAACGGGCTTCAGCGAGAATCACTTCAGGATATTCTCCTAAAATGGGTAAACTAAAGATAGCCTGGGCTGCCGCCACAGCGTCGATGGTATTCTGCACAAAACGAATGCCTCCGGCTCTCCCTCTTCCCCCAGAATGGACTTGGGACTTAAGAACGACAGGATAAGGAATATGAAGGTGTTTGAGTTCGCTTAATTGCGCAATGGGTTGGGAAGGTAAGATAGGAATTCCTACCTGGTGAAAAAGTTCTTTAGCCTGATATTCCAATAAATCCATCTTTATAACTCCTGGGTAATGCTTTAACCAAAATATTGAAAGAAGTCCCCATCTAAAAATACTATCAAAATACCCATATTTTAAATGGGGATGAATTTCGACCAAAAAATAAACTGCGCGGCATCCACAGCACAACTTGATGATACCGATGGCAAATTGTTAACTTATCCTGACGATAAACAGAAAGATATTGGATCTTCTCAAAACAAATAAACAACAATTAAACTAATAATTTCAGCAACAAAAACATAGTAAAAATGAATATTTAGAGTATCCTGATGAGGAGTAAATGCCTGAAATTAATTCTGATTAAAACGTACAACAATTCTTAAAATGCGGAGTAAATGATGCCACAAAAAGTAGAAAAAAATGACTTACATGACTATCAATTTTTTATAACTATTGAATAGTATTTTCTATATTTTAAACCATATTCCACATAATTATCATTTACCTTATTGTAAGAAGTTAGACAGAGATTTAACCGCCGAAAAACTGGGATCGGGTAAAACAATCCAATTTCCTTGAGGTGAATCATAACCATAATTTTGAGAAACTTCTTGGAATTCTGGAGATTGAATAATGCGTAATAGTTGGGTTCCTTTTTCTGAGAAAGATAAGAATTGATTACTATTAACAACGGTATGGGATAAAGCTACTAAGGTAAATTGAGGATTAGCTTGAATGATTTTTTTTGCCACAGAATAATAAGTTAATGCCCAAGGAAATCCCCCTTCTTCTAGAGATACTTTAATTTTAGAAGAAGTTGATTCAGCAAACCCAGAACGAAGCCTTAATTGTTCCATTTTTTTTGTAAGTTCTGGAGGTGTTTCTATTGGTAATGGTTGAAATTGAGTAAGATCAGAACGATTGATTAATTGTGGTTGATTAGCTAAATTATTTAATAACATATTGTACCAAATTGTCCCGATTAAAGTCTCAGCCATGACCCCACCATTTGATTTACGAGCATCAGTAATAATTACTCCTGGAGGAGAAGCGTACTGTATTAATCCCATTTGCTTCCAAGTTGAATTTCCTTCTAAAAAAGCGGCAAAGGTAACGGCATCAACTCCATAATCAAATCCATAATTTTTGAGATTATTGTCAGCTTCAATTTCTGTAAAAAACTGATTTTCTGCTAAGGTTTTGGCTGCATTTTTATTAACAACTAACACCAAAGGATCACTAAATGTTGCTTCATTATCTAAGACTTTTATACCTTTCGCTTCTAGAATTTGTTTTCCTCCTTCGGCAATGGGTGCATCTCCTGTCCAAATAAAATCTAACTCATTTAATTCTGTTTGAGAGCTAAGGGCAGTCAGTTGAGAAATTGAACCTTTTTTCGTGATACTTCCTTCGGTTATCTGCAAATTTTGTTCATCTAATAGTTCTTTTACTGTTTCATTTATAACTAATAAATCATATCTTTCTCCCCCCACATAACCATGAATTATATCAGGGGCTTTAAAATTTTCTTGAATTTGTGGAATACCAAAAACCGCTAATAAGAAAATACTTAAACCCATTAAAATATAAGCAATCCAATTAGAAAAATTTTGAATTCTTTGAGTTAAACTACTCGTTAAAATTAACACCGATAAACCTATTGTTAAACCAATAGCGATCGCATTAATCCAGTTAATTCCTAATAATTTGAGAACTAAGGTTATGAGAACAATAAGAAGACTACTAATAAGTTGAGAGAGTTGCCGTTTGCTATTCATCTATTTCACCTCTTTTAAACTAAACAATATTGACTAAACATTGAACATTTTGGTTTCAAGCCTACTTCCAAACGAATGATAAATGATAAATGAAATGACTAAATTTGAGCTTCCCGAAAAGCTTTTAATAATTGATCTAACGTTTCACTAGCATTTGACGAAATAATAGGTCTTGCATCTAGTTGAGCAGATAATTTTTGTAATTGTTCAGCATCAATTCCTCCTGCTCCAACAACAGTTAATTCGACATTTTTCTCTTGAAGTGATTGATAAATATTTAACAGTTCAGGAGTAATAGGATCTTGAAATTGTCCATCGGTAAACAAGAAAATTTCTATTTTATAATCAGGGGAAATTTTTAGGGCGGTTTCTAACCCCATCATTAACCCTTTATCCACAGGAGTTGCGCCCCCTGGTTTAACTTCTTGCTGCAAAGTTTCCCATAATATTTCTCTGGTAATTTCTTGTCCTGGTTGACTATTCAAAGGGATTTGATAGGCGTTATTTTTTTGATAAATAATTAGACTAAATCGGTCATTAGGAGAGTATAAAAAATTATTTTTGGCTTTTTGAGGTTCTAATAATTCTGAAAAAGCAGTTAATAATTGTTGATAACCTTGTCCTCTCATAGAACCAGACGCATCAATAATACCAACAATCCAACGTTTTTGTCGTATTGAAGGATGAAAGTTATCTAACAGTTGACGATGCACTTCAGCGATGGGAGTCGCTTCTCTAGTAACTGTATCCGGTAAGGGTGGATTAAGTTGTTTTATTTGCTCAAATTTACGGGAATTTTTTGTTTCTAATTGATTAAATACTCCTTCAATTAATTGAGTTTTTAGGGTTTCATCTTCTGTGGTAACAAACCAAGTTGGGGTAACAGCAATAGCGGGTTTAACTTCAATTAAAGTAACCGGTTGTGATAGGGGAAGTGTTTGTCCATGATGATATAATGCTGTCCCATCGGGAGCGTATAAAAATCGATAGAGAGCAGCAATAGTATTTTCTGGCCAATCTTTAGCTAATACCTCTGCTAAATAACCTGTACTTTCACTTGATTTACCTAAATTTTGATAAATAGGTTGTAAAGGTTGTAATGACTCGGGTGTTATTTTTTCGGGAGTTAAACTAGAAGTAATGGTTTCTCTGGTCAACCAAAGTAAGGTATTATAGCCACTATTACTGTAAGTGGGAATGGTGGTCGCTAACTGTAATTCTCCTGATTTTAATTTATCAACAATTTCTTGACGAGAAACAATTTTTTTGTCCCATCCTAATGCTTGCGCTGTGGTTTTTGGTAGAGCAAACTGCACTCGACTTTGATACAATGTTCCCGAAGTATCCACCCAATTAGCTGAAGGACATTTAATATTGGGCCACATTTCATCAGCAATAGCGATCGCATCTACTTCTCCTTTACAAGCCATATTAACTAAAGAAACGGAACCTTTGGGGACAATAGTAACTTTTCTTCCCGTTGCTTGTTGGGTTAAAGCTGTTATTTCTTCTTCAAAAATTAAATTCTCGGAAGAAATACCAATACGGACGTTATTACTGTTATCAACGCTATTATTATTTTGACTAATTTGATTATTTTGACAACTATAAATAGTTACTGTCAGGAAAGCAGTGAGACAGAAACTAATAATTAAGCGAATAATTTTTTGATTACCCATAATACTGTTAAATGAATGAAAAAATGTTTTAGTTTGGTAATTTTGGGGAGTGTAGGAAGACTAGAACCAATATTAATATTTTGCTCCTCTAGACCCCATCCTCCCTATCCTTCCCATACCTGTCTCAAAAGACAATGAAAGTTAACAGAGCAGTGTTGAGAGGTGAGTTAATTTCCCCAAGTATTAATAACAATAATAGATAAAAAACCTAATACCGTTGAAATTCCCACAATAGAACCTCCTTTTGCATAAGCTTCCGGTAACATAGTTTCCGAAATTACTGTTAACATAGCACCGGCGGCCATTGACCCTACCAAAGACACTAAGTTATCGGGAACATTAGCAAAGATAACACTACCTATTGCTGCCAAAATACCAGTAATTACCATGATAGAACTCCACATCATCAAAATTTTCTTGATAGAAAACCCTTGTGCTTTCATCCCGTGGGAACTAGAAAGAGCTTCTGGATAATTAGAAATGAATAAACCAGCTAATAACGCCGGACTTAATGGTGCTGTAATAATGTGCGCTCCAATAGTTAACGCTTCGGGAATACCATCCATTAATAAACCTAACCAGATGGCCATGGGTGCGTCTTTATGTTGCGCTACAGTATTAGACATGGTAATGGCCGAAGGAATTAAATGACCAGCATTCATGCTTTGACAAGCTTTTTGTATCCATTGTCCCGCTTCGGATGAAGTAAAATTTTGTTGTTTAAGCAAGTAATCTTGTAATTTTGGTTGTTCTAAAAACTTTTTGATGCTTTCATCCAAATTTTTAGACTGTTGGAGCATTTCATCAAAATCTCGTTTTCTCAGTACCCAACCTTGCACATCGGTTAACGCTACCGCACTAACTGTATGGTTGGCCCCGGTGACAAAGGATAATTCTCCTACAGTATCCTGTGGTTTGAGGAGAACAGGGGGTTTTTGTAGATGATGGGGATAAATAATTTCTACTTCCCCTTGATCAATAATAAACAGGCGATCGGAAATTTCTTCTGGTTGAAAGAAGACATAACCATCTTTATAGTGATGATAGGTTAAACGTTGAGCAATTTCTAGTAATTCGTGGTGATACAAATAACGAAAGACAGGAAATCTCATAATTTGTCGCGCTATTTGTAAAAATTCTTCCTCATGGTCTTCTACTTTAACGGCCGGTAAAATAGTCCCTTCTCGATACATGATTTCTGTTGCTTTACTCACCCAAGATTTAATTTTATTTTGCTCGAGTCCTTGACGTTTTTCGAGATAATTATGTAGGTTTTCACTCTGCCAAAATTGTTCCATTTGTTGGCATAAATAGGGAGAGGTGGGCAATAATTTTTCAAAGTCTGGACGGGGTAAAATATCAATTTCTGTGTCTTCTGTAGTTTGGGCGATGGTTTTATGGGGAGAAGCGGTTAAAAAAGAAAATTGACCAAAAACATCATTTTCTTGAAGGTATTTTAATGGTTCAAAGTTTGCTTGGGGGTCTAATAAAGTAACTTTACCTTTTTTGATAATATATAAGGTTTCACTGGGATCGTCTTGACGATAAATAGTAGTTCCTTTGGGATAATGAGTAACTAACAAACTGTTAGCCAATTTTTGTCTCAGAGAACGATTAGCATCATAAAATAAGTCAATTCTTTTGAGACCATCTACCCGTTGTTGAAAGCGACGCGCTTCTTTTTGAGTAAAATGGGATAAAGTTGTCGAAGGTTTACGTAAAAATCCTCCAGAATCATTGACCAATTTATTGACAAAACTGAAAAATAAACTACCAATAATCGACCCAATTACCAATTCAATAATATGCCCTCTTTCTGTGGCACTTCCTACTAAATCTATGACTAAGGCTGCTAATAATGCCCCACTTCCAAATGCAGTTAAAAAGGCAATAGTCTTTGATACAGGATTCCATAATAAGGCAGTAATAGACCCTAAAGGCATGGAACAAGCACTAATAATTCCATAGATAAAAGCTGTAATAATAGGCGAATTTGACATAATTAAAACGGCTTAAAATTAGATTATTAAAATACATCAATAGGGGTCAATGTTCATTAACCCCTACATAGAAATTTTGCAATTACAAAAAGGCTGATTTACCAGCAAAGCGAGCAGCTTTACCTAAGTCCCTTTCAATGCGTAAAAGTTGGTTAAATTTAGCGATACGTTCACCCCGACAACCAGAACCTGTTTTAATTTGTCCTGCACTGGTAGCTACCACTAAATCAGCAATGGTTGTGTCTTCTGTTTCCCCAGAACGATGGGAAACAAAACATTTATAGTTATGCTTTTTAGCTAATTCAATGGTGTCTAAGGTTTCGGTTAAACTACCAATCTGATTGACCTTAATTAAAACAGAATTAGCAACCCCTTTTTCGATACCTTCGGCTAAAATTGTAGGATTTGTACAGAATAAATCATCCCCGACTAATTCCACTTTATTGCCAATTTTCTCTGTCAGTTCTTTCCAACCATCCCAGTCATTTTCTCCCATACCATCTTCTAAAGAAACAATGGGATATTTGTTCATCCATTCTTCCCAAAGTGCCACCATTTCTGAGGGAGTTTTGGTAGAATTATCGGATTTAAAGAATAAATATTTGCCATCTTTCCATAATTCTGAGGTAGCCGGATCAAGACAAATAGATATATCTTCCCCAGGTTTATAACCGGCTGCTTCGATCGCTTCTATAATAAACTCGATCGCGTCTTCATTGGATTTTAAATTGGGTGCAAACCCACCTTCATCGCCGATACCTGTACTTAATCCTTTATCTTTTAATAAACCTTTGAGAGTATGGAAGGTTTCTGCCCCCATGCGAATAGCTTCGGCAAAATTGGGTGCGTTATGGGGAGCAATCATGAATTCTTGGAAATCAACCGTATTATCGGCGTGAGATCCTCCATTGATAACGTTCATACAGGGAACGGGCAATAAAGAGGCGTTAGTTCCCCCCAAATAGCGATACAGGGGCATTTTTAGGTAATTAGCTGCGGTGCGAGCAGCCGCTAGGGAAATGGCTAAAATAGCATTAGCTCCCATTTTGGCTTTATTAGGAGTCCCATCAAGGTCAATCATGGTTTGATCGATGGCCCTTTGTTGGGTAACATCCATTCCAATGAGAGCCGGTGCGAGATGATTATTAGCATTTTCTACGGCTTTTAGCACACCTTTGCCCTTATAACGGCTTTTATCCCCATCGCGCATTTCTACAGCTTCTTTTTCTCCTGTAGAAGCCCCAGAAGGCACTAATGCACTTCCGACGGTGCCATCTTCAAGCATGACTTGGGCCTCAACCGTAGGGTTACCCCGTGAATCAAGCATTTCTGAGGCGATAATTTTTTTAATCCGCATGAAGTCCAGTCTCCTGAATAATCGTTGAAATCGTTTAGACGATTGAAGAAATCATGCTCTAATTATCTGTCATCTCTTGCTATTATTCTCTGTATTTTCCCTTAAGATTTTCTAAAAAATCTCCTTAAACTAAAGCCAAATTCCTAATAATCAACTCTTAAATTTATCTCACTGAGGTCAATCAGAATTTAAAATTGATTTATTTATTTGGATAAATAGTGAGAGAAAGGGTAATGTAATGACTTATTCATCTGTCGTTTCACCATTTTTGCCCAACTATCAAAATCGAAGTTTTCTGCTAAAGGATTTAGGGATTTTTGCAATTCTTGGTCTTTTTCCTCTCTCGGTAATACCACTATCCCTACTGTTTGATTTTCCATTAATCTATTCTCCGGCCCTATGATTTGGCTCACAATTTTTGTTGTTAAGTTGTTTTTTATCTTTAACTATCATAACTGTTTCTGGATCAGTTAAACGGTTAATTTTAGGTTAAGCAAAGTTAAATTATTTGTAAGCATTCAGAGTTCAGAGTTCGGAGTTCGGAATTAGAACTTTTCAAATGAGAATGGGATAAGACTGGTATTAATAAAGTGATATACTTCAAAAAACAGAAGATTTTACAATCATTGATAATCTATGGAAAATCTACAAACTTCGAGTACGGAAAAGCAAAAAATGCTCAAAGGAGAGTATTATAATGGTTTTGAAGAAGGCTTACTTAATGATAGAAAAAGAGCCAAAAAATTATGTCAACAGTTAAATAATATTCCTGATGGAAGTCAAACAGAAAGAAGTCAAATAATTAAGGAGTTATTCCAGACAGATAAAGAGTTGTGGATAGAGTCTCCTTTTCGCTGTGATTATGGCTATAATATCGACATTGGGGAGAACTTTTATGCTAATTTTGGTTGTGTTATTCTTGACTGCAATCTAGTTACAATTGGTGACAATGTTAAGTTTGGTCCCAATGTACAAGTTTATGCTGCAACTCATCCTATTAACCCCGAAGAAAGAATTTCAGGGAAAGAAATGGCCTATCCTATTACCATTGGTGATAATGTTTGGATTGGGGGAAGTTCTATTATTCTTCCTGGTGTAAATATTGGTAATAATAGTGTTATCGGTGCCGGTAGTATTGTTACAAAAAATATTCCTGAAAATGTTGTTGCTGTTGGCAACCCGTGTCGTGTTCTTCGACCAATTAAATAAAATGTCCTAATTTTAATGAGTAAGGATATCTTAGGAAAGATAATTATTAATTGTTAATTGTTAACTGTTAATTTTTTATTCATTCATATTCTTATAAGTGGCAACTGCGGAGGGCGAAATACGATTAAGATAACGGAAAATCCAATATTTAAGAACAGTATCTAAGATAACTGGAAACGTCGCAATAAACAGAAAGTTAAACGATTGATTTTCTGGTAATCCAAAATGATGAGCGACTCCTTCTAAAATAACCTCCCAACCATGAGGAGAGTGGAAACCCACGAACATATCAGTAAATAAAATAATCAAAAATGCTTTAGCTGGATCACTCAAACCATACAAAATTTCATCTAAAAAAGATTTCAAGACTTCAATTTCTTTACGACTACTAAGAATCACTAAAGCAAAGGCAGCTATAGAAAATAAATCAGCAAAAATATTACCAATAGAATTAATCCCATGAGTGCGGTATTCTTCTGTTATTTCTTCCGCTTTATGCTTAACTTTTTCTTCAATTTGTTCGTCTGTTAGAGGATCTCGTAAACCAATCAATCCTTTAAATCTGAGAATTTCTTCATAATGACTTAATTCTCTAAAAGCTTCTTCTTCTAAATCTTTATTGATGAAAACAACTTGCTCATTACTTTGGAAATATTGATGAATAATGGGCGTTAACAAAAAAGTTTTCGTTAATTGATGAGTCAACAAAGGAACAATAATCAATAATAATATGAACTTAACAGACAGGGCTGTTCTTAAACGAGATTTTCGATATTTATTAATAACTTGTTCTTCACTTTCCCCAGATTTTGGATCAATTTCTTGTTTAATTCGATTGAGGGTGTTAATAAAAGAACGGGGTAAAACACCTGTTTTTTGCGAAGCAGATGATAAAGGATTATCATGTTTTTGAGCTTTAGAGTTTTCTAGTTTCTCTTTACTCTCTAATTGTTCGCTTTCTTGTCCATTTAGAGATTGTTGCGCTACAATTAAAGAAGCATTATTAATCTCTTCTCTATGGCTATATTGATACCGAGATGTAACTTGATCTATGAAGTCTAATTTATCAAAAATAATCGCAACTGTTGTCGCATTTTTTTGTAAGTCTTTTTCGCTTGTGATATCTTGAGGAGAATCTTTGAGATTAGAAATATTGATAAATAGGCGACTGGTTTTAAACATCCCTAACGCCATATTGATTTTCTGTAAATAACCCTTAACTTCTGTTTGAAAATAGGCAAGAACACTGTCACCATAGTCACCATTTTGTCTAGAAACTTGCCGCCCACCAAAATGATTATCTTCAATGGCCTTGATCTTCAAAGCTGCTTTATATGCTGTATCTAAGGATCTTTGGGGGGTAGCTGTTAACCAATTAGAAGTCTTTTTAATTAAGGACTTAAATTTCATAATAATTTCGACTTACCTGCAACAAAAAAATAAAATTAACACAGAACCCACAAGAAATCATTGCAAAATAATTGTTATTAACCCATTTACTTGAGGACTGTCCGTGAAACGAACCTCTCTGTGGATAGAAGGAACCACGCGAACCGGAAAGACAACCGAATTAATCCAAGCATTTTGTAGTTGGGTTGAAGATAAACGTCAGCACAAAAGTTTGTCTTCTGTTCAATCCGTCACCCAAAACCTGGCCTCATCAGTATTGGTTTTTTCAGCTAATGACGATAATCGTCGTGATTTAGCCGACCGACTTTCCTTAGCTGTCCAGGGAAGTTACCCAATTTACTGTAAAACCCCTATAGGGTGGATGAGAGATGAAATCAAACTGTTTTGGCCCTTATTGTTCGAGGAACTCTCTTTAAAAGCCCAGTTTCCCTTGCTTTTGCGTCCGGAAACAGAGCAATTTCTCGCGACTGAGTTATGGCGACACCATCGGAGTAATGACGGGAACTCCCCCGAAGACCAGTTTTTAGCAAGCCTAACGGGAAATAGCGAGTTTCGCTTTGTCCGTCAAACCCTGGATTTACTCCAGTTAGCCGGTGCTAGTGGGGTTATGGTGGAGCATATCCCCTATATTCTAGAACATGGTTTAGAGGGCGGGCAGTATTTTTTAGAACAGTTAAATAATTCAGAGATGACCGAGACTTCTTTGGGTCAATTACGGGGTGATCTGATTTTAGAATGGCAGAAATGGTGTTTAAATCGAGGTTTGTTGACTTATGGGTTAATTTATACTCTTTATTGGCGGTATTTATTGCCTAATCCCCGATATCAAGACCATCTGACCACTCGTTATCAGGGTATTTTTGCCGATGATGTGGATGATTATCCTGCGATCGCTGCTGATGTATTTAAGTTTTTTTTAGATCATAATGCTTTTGGTGTATTTACTTACAATCCTGATGGACAAGTCCGTTTAGGATTAAATGCTGATCCTCAATCTTTATCTCAATTATCATCTCATGGTCAGGTTAAAATATTAGATAATTATCCCAGAATTCAGAGCAATTATGGTGAATTAATTACCCAACTAGCTACTAATCCTTTATTGGTAGAAACATTGCCAGATTGTTTTACTTCTATCCAAACTATTTCGCGCGCTGAACTATTACGAAAAACTGCTAATTTTATTGTTGAAAATATAAAAAGTAAGCAAATTAATCCCGAAGATGTTGCTATTATTGCTCCAGGATTAGACGAAATTGCCCGTTACACATTGCTGGAAATTTTATCGGCGGCTAATATTCCCGTTAAACCGTTAAATGAACAACGCCCTTTAATTAGTTTTCCTCTAGTTAAAGGTTTATTGACTCTATTAGGTGTGGTTTATCCAGGTTTAGCTAGATTATTTTATGGGGATGATATTGCGCAAATGCTGACTATTTTGAGCTATGATAATCGGCAAAAAATAGCAGCTATCGATCCAGTTAGAGCAGGTTTAATTGCAGATAGTTGTTATCAAATAAACTCAGAAAATTGTCAATTTATACCCCTTGAGAATTATCCCCGTTGGGATAGAATTGGTCATAGAGCTACAGAAGCTTATAATAGTCTAGTGGATTGGATAAAAAAGACACAATTGCAAGTAGAACAAGAGCAACTTTCTAGTCCCATGAAAGTATTAGATAAAGCTATTAAAGAATTAATAGAAGTCAAATATCAACTATCCTATCAACAATTATCTGCTTTGAAAGAATTAACAGAAACCACTCAACATTTTTGGGAAATTGATCGCCGTTTACGAGAATCTGATCCTAACCCAAAATTGCCAAGGGCAACTTTAATCGAGTTTATTCAATTATTAAGAAGGGGAACCATTACAGCTAACCCTCGCCCCCTCTATTACTTAGGGACAAAACCTAGTTATGTTACCTTGGCGACTGTTTTCCAGTATCGCTCCTTAAAAAGTTGTCACCGTTGGCAATTTTGGCTAGATATATCTTCAAATTTATGGGAAAAAGGTGGGGCTTCAGTTCTATTTTGCGCCCCCTTATTCCTCAGAAAATGGTCAGGACAAAGTTTAACCCCTGAAGACGATTTTGAGGCGGATAAAGCCCGTTTAAAGCGTATTTTAAATGATTTATTGGGACGAGTAGAGGATAAAGTTATACTATGTCATAGTGATTTAAGTGTTAAGGGAACAGAACAGACTGGCCCCCTTTTAACTATAGTTAATGGCTGTAAACAAATATGATAAAAATTAAGGTTTTTTATCGGGTTTAAAGTTCAGTTTAGGGATTAATAATAGTTGAAATAATCCACAGTACACAGCAGAATTAAATAATAAATTAGTTTCAATCCCTCATAAGGATTAATAATAGTTGAAACTAAGGTGCTATCTAGCACCCTAAACCACCTCTGTGAACCAAGAGAGTTTCAATCCCTCATAAGGATTAATAATAGTTGAAACCCAATGATTCAGAAAAACACACCAATAATTAACACAAGTTTCAATCCCTCATAAGGATTAATAATAGTTGAAACCCATGTCCCCCTGAGTTGCAGCTAATTTACTCAGTCCTTAGTTTCAATCCCTCATAAGGATTAATAATAGTTGAAACACCCAAACTTTTACGGTTCCCTTGCGCTATGCGGTTTTGGGTTTCAATCCCTCATAAGGATTAATAATAGTTGAAACATTAGATGATTTTGGGCAAATACCAGGATACTATGATCTAAAATTAAGTTTCAATCCCTCATAAGGATTAATAATAGTTGAAACGCATTCTTGTTAGGCAAGTTCGCCTAAAGCTCTGTGTCGAGTTTCAATCCCTCATAAGGATTAATAATAGTTGAAACAAAATAGAAAAAATCAAACACAAAAACAACAACGTGTTTCAATCCCTCATAAGGATTAATAATAGTTGAAACTACTGGTACTCAATTTGCTGATAATATTATCTCTAATGCGTTTCAATCCCTCATAAGGATTAATAATAGTTGAAACAGTCTGCAAAGAAGGGGGAAAAATTAAATTAGGAGTTTCAATCCCTCATAAGGATTAATAATAGTTGAAACAGCGTCCCACATTTCCTGAGCAGGGATAATAGCATAGGTTTCAATCCCTCATAAGGATTAATAATAGTTGAAACAATGTGTGCTTGTAAATCTCAAATAAAAACCGAGTATATGTTTCAATCCCTCATAAGGATTAATAATAGTTGAAACTTGAGCAGCTAACAGCCGAAAAGGTGGTAACTAAATTTGTTTCAATCCCTCATAAGGATTAATAATAGTTGAAACATACCCGAGTATATCTGCTCGATTCGCGACCACCATACGTTTCAATCCCTCATAAGGATTAATAATAGTTGAAACGAAGAAATAATGCTACTAAGGGTTGCAGACATAGTATTGTTTCAATCCCTCATAAGGATTAATAATAGTTGAAACGAATAATTAATCTAATTCTTAATGATATTTGGCAAGTGTTGTTTCAATCCCTCATAAGGATTAATAATAGTTGAAACACTGTCAATGTATCATCCATTATAGTCACAACATAAGTTTCAATCCCTCATAAGGATTAATAATAGTTGAAACGTCAATAAGAAATAAAAGTTAATTTGATTATAGGTGTTTCAATCCCTCATAAGGATTAATAATAGTTGAAACAAGATATATTCCAAGACAACATAATTATCCTCTTTAAGTTTCAATCCCTCATAAGGATTAATAATAGTTGAAACTGCTTGTCCCATAAATTTATATATCTTTGCAAGGCTTGAGTTTCAATCCCTCATAAGGATTAATAATAGTTGAAACTCTGTGTAAATTAACTGGTGCTTTCCCTTGTGAAGTTTCAATCCCTCATAAGGATTAATAATAGTTGAAACTGGAAGTACCATCAAGAAAAAGCAGAGGAATTAAAGAGGTTTCAATCCCTCATAAGGATTAATAATAGTTGAAACAGTTGACCAGGGGCTGTAAGCTTGCCAAATATGAGTTTCAATCCCTCATAAGGATTAATAATAGTTGAAACCCCTGAAGCCTTGAGGCAATAGGCAATCTTCTCGGTGGTTTCAATCCCTCATAAGGATTAATAATAGTTGAAACTGAAAAATTTTAGTCTCTAGAAAAATCGCGCGGTTCTTAGTTTCAATCCCTCATAAGGATTAATAATAGTTGAAACTAGGATTTCTGGTACAGATATCGAGTAGATATTGTGCTGCTGTTTCAATCCCTCATAAGGATTAATAATAGTTGAAACTTAGTGTCGCTAATCTTCATAAGAAAAAGTAATGTTTCAATCCCTCATAAGGATTAATAATAGTTGAAACAAGATATCTTGTAATTCTTCATCGGTTATTTTGTCAGTTTCAATCCCTCATAAGGATTAATAATAGTTGAAACCAAAATTTCACCATGAAAGCTTTAGTTCGGGATCGGTTTCAATCCCTCATAAGGATTAATAATAGTTGAAACGAGCAAAGTTACACCGTTCCTTTCGGAACAGACGGCACGAAGTTTCAATCCCTCATAAGGATTAATAATAGTTGAAACATGAGTGGCCCAATTCCTTCCCAGAAAGGGATAAGTTTCAATCCCTCATAAGGATTAATAATAGTTGAAACTCAGGAGGAGAAGAAGGAGGCGGTGGATTATCCTGAGCAACGTTTCAATCCCTCATAAGGATTAATAATAGTTGAAACAATTGCCCAAATAAAGAAGGAAGCAACGATAGCAGGTTTCAATCCCTCATAAGGATTAATAATAGTTGAAACCAGATAGTTTTTCATGATTATCTAATAATTTCTCATGTTTCAATCCCTCATAAGGATTAATAATAGTTGAAACATTACTACAAAATATATTATTTTAATTCTTAAGTTTCAATCCCTCATAAGGATTAATAATAGTTGAAACTGCGGTACACTGAAAGCCATATATTATGCGGTTTTCAAGGTACGTTTGCGCTTCTGACTCAAAAAACTGGACTTGACGCATATCAATCATAACATAAAATCGCTGAAACCCTGATTGTGACTGGTGCGCTTGAGGTTGATATAGGAAAACAGTATTCTTAGCTTTGCCTAATCAGGGTTTGACGGTGTTTTGATGGGTGAATCAAATTCTACACCTACCCTAAAGCGCAAAAATGCTCAAACGACAAAAATAGTATTATCCCTTGGCATTTCTCCACCAATACGTTCAATTTTACCTTGACAACACTTACAAAGAAAGTAAAAACGAATACTATCAGTATCAGCTTCAATTAATTTACTTAAACGTTGTCTGAGCTTAGCATATTGAGTTTCAGTTAAATCACATTCAAAAATACTATATTGTACCCATTGGCCATAAGATTTCAGGATGCTATGAATTTTAGTTCGGCGTTTATTTTCAGTGATATCGTAACTAACTAGAACAAACATAATAGTTTATAGTGAATAGTTGATGGTGAATAGTTAGGAGAAATATTATTTAAGAATTAATGGAGGATATTTATCCGTTTCTCCCATAAGATATTTAGCCATTAGGCGAGCTTGCCATTCAAAAGATTCTTGATAAGTACATTGTCTTTTAAAAACGGGATGTTTGAATTTTGCTTGTTTCTTTTGTTCATAAAGTCTTAAAAATTTTTTTAAACTTTCTTTGTTTAGGAAAACAGCTTTACTGACAGATTCTTGTTCAAAATCTTCAGGTTTAAGAAGTTCATGATTAATGATATTCAGAACAACCGCATCAACAATCAAAGGACGAAATTCCTCCATCAAATCTAAAGCTAAAGAAGGACGACCATAACGTTCAACGTGCAAATAACCCAAATAAGGATCAAATCCAACAATATTAATAGCACTTTGAATATCATGACGCAGTAAAGAATATCCTAAACTAAGTAAAGCATTAATCGGGTCAGTAGGTGGGCGACGATTTCTATGAGTAAATTGAAAATTTCTGTTAGTAATTAACTGATCAAAACTACCAAAATAAGCAGCACTACCGGCCCCTTCTAAACCTCTTAAGGAATTAATAGAAGTCGTTTCGTTAATAGGAGCGATCGCTTGTTCAATTGTAGTAATACTTTTACTGAGATCAAGATGTTCATGATTACGTTGACGACGCATCAAACTATTACGATAGTTTTTGAGTTTACCCCTAACAAAACCTTGAACTAAATGAATCGCTTGCTCCGATTCACCAGCAGCTTGCCATTGAGCTTTTCTAACAAAAATGTTCTTAGTAACTTCAGGTTCAAGTCTTCCTAAATACTTTCCTGTTGCCGTTAGAAAACTCAGAGGAATATGTCTTTCTAACATTTCTCTAACAACAGCTGGTGATACCGTTGCACGTCCTAAAATAACAACACCATCGACCTTTAATAAAGGAATATCTAACAGCTTTTTCTTATCAGCTTTGATAACCAAACGTTCATCAGTTTTGCCGATGAAAGCATCTTCTTGTGTAATGTAAGCAGTACCCATTTTAGTTAATAGTGAATAGTGAATAATTGATAATTTATCGGTTTAACTTTCTTCTCGATAAGTTTTGACTTTTTTGACAGCTTGAGGTAAACAATAAGTATAAAGACTACAGCCTTTACATCGTTTTGTATAATTAGCTTGAGGCATTTTGCCAGTTGTCATCATGGTTTGAATAGCATTAATAGTCATGATAGTTTGTTGTCGTAAAGATTCAGAAATAGGGACTTCTTGACGTTGATGAGAATGAGCATAATAAATATATCCTGTATTAATAGATTGTCCTGTCATTTCTTCTAAACAAAAAGCTTGAGCGCAAACTTGTAATTCATCATTATCCCATTGACCTTTTTTCCCTCTTTTATATTCAATGGGATAAAGTTGACCATCAATTTTTTCAATTAAGTCTGATTTACCGATAAGTCGATAACGTTCAGACTTCAACCAAATTGCCCTAATTTGATAAGTTTCACCTCGATTTTCTTCACTATTTGTATGAACTCGTTCATGCAAAGTCGTTCCTTCAATGGTATATTGATTATCAATGAATTCCGAAGCACAAAACATCAGCCAACAACGATGATGACAATAAGCGTAATGGTTAAGAGAAGCAATGGGAATATAGTCTGTCATGATAGTTAATTGTTAATTAATAAAAAGATAATTATAGAAGTTTTATACTCAACAGAAAGTTTAATTAATAAGTCTTCTTGTCATTCCCATTCCCATAGTTGTTTTCCGTCCAACGCCACAATAAAGTGCATAATCAGCTAACACATTAAAGTGTTTTATTTGTAAACAGGCAACCTCTCCTAATAGTCGATATTGAACATTGCCAATACAACCAATAAACTTACTACGATAATCGGTAAAAATTTCAGTTTTAATGTCAAAATAACTAGGAAATAAACTATCTATTTTTAGGTCAGTTATTTTAGTACTACTATACTTATTCCATCTGTTTAAGAGACTTTTAAATACTGATTCAGGAGTAGGAAAAGGAGTATCATATTTTCCTTGACGAAAAGCAGTAGGGGTAGCAAAAATGAATTTAAAAGTTCGTTCTGTTTCTGAACCTTGTTCATATAATTGTTGATAAGGACAAGCATTTGCCCAAGGTTGAGTTGATTGAGGAGTGCCTAAAATGCTAGTAATTTGTAAATCTGCTGACCCTAAATGCCAAGGTTGATAAGGATTAAGATTTAGCCATAATTGAGTTAATTGACCAAATAATGTGTCATCTAATAAAGAGACTCGAAACCAACAAGAAGCACCAGGAGAAATTGATTTATCGTGAGTCCATTTTAGATTGTTATGATTACCATTTTTTCTTGTTATTTGTAAAGGAGAAAGACTAAATGCTTTATCCGATTGTGAATGGTGTAAGCTGTTTCCTAATTGTTGATCAACATGACTAACTAAAGTGAGAAAAAGTGCGTGTATATGTCTCCCCTTGAGGTAAATAGGTGAAATAGGAGATAAAGGAGTGAAGTTAATGATTAGACTATGAGGCATTTTAGTTGATAGTTGATGGTTAATATAGCACTTCTCATGCTTGTGAGGTACAGAGGTTATCGCTTTGAGGCAGGAGGCAGGGGGCAAGAGTTAGGTGTACCTCATGAGTCCGAGAAACGCTATAGTTAATAGTTAATAATTGAGAATATTAATTTCTTATGTCTTGATTAAGCTATTATTCATATTGATTTACATCAAGAAAATCGATATTCCATATCGACAGGAAGATTAAGTTTTTTATAATATTTACCATTCATAGTTACATTATGAATTAGACTAACAGGAGGCATATTAATCACATCGTAACTAATAACTTTATTTGTAAACATAATATCTAGAGGATTAAGCATATAAGGAAAAGTAAATTGACCCTGGGTTTCTTGAAGACCCTCTAATTTTTCTAAACTAATTTCTGCTTTACTCATCCATTTACCAAGACGAATAAATTTAGGTATTTTCCAGGACCAATTATTGTTATTATTATCTTTTTTTAGAGTTTCTTTTGATAATATAAAACATTCAAATTTGCTTTCCGGTGCAATTTCTTTAGTTCTTCCAAAACTAGGTATATTTTTCTGCGTTTTCTCCATTTTAACATGATAATTATTATTAGCATATTTCCAGGTATTCAGAACTGTACTATGAGAAATTGAACGTCCAGGAGTTACATAAATTCCCTTTTCATTCAGTTTAGTTAAATGTGCTTCATATTTAGGGATTTGAGTAGAACAAAAATAACGATAAGAGTCTTCTTCTGAGACAGTTGTTCCATAGGTTTCATTATCTACTAATCCCAAGGCATAACACAAAGCATAATTATGTAAAATAGGTTCAGTTTCATAAAGTCTTCCTATTTCACGAGTGGCAAAATAAAGACTATCATGGAGTTCAATTTGGCAGCGATAAACATTCATGGTTAATAGTTAATAGTTGATAGTAGGGTGGGCAATGCCCACCTAAACCTTAATCAATTAAATGTTACTTTTGGCTTTTTTCTTCTCAATGTGTTTCTTAAAATATGATTTAGCTTCTTCATTGGCTTTATTAAGAATAGATTTAATACCTTCTTCTGTCCTAGTTAAAGCTTTAACTTCATTTAGTAAAGGTTGAAAATCCTCTCCAATAAAATCAGTATGAACGATAAATTCATCTGACATTAATTCTTGAATTGCTTGAGTTGCTTTATTTATAACTAAATCTTCCTCTAAGGGATCAATTGACTGTACAATATCTTCAGGAATTAGATCATAAATACCTTGAGTCCAACGCAAATTACTGACAATTTCTCCATCGGCACAAATAATACCTAATAATTCATTTCTCACTCGTCCTGTACGGGTTGTTTGTGCGCCATAATGACGAGTTCGTAGAATATTATTAAATACATATAAAAATCCAGCTTCTGTCGGATCTGTTAAAGTAATAATACTAGGAAAAAACACTTGAGGACGAATATGATCTTGTTGATTAATTCGAGAAGTTGTAGTTCCAATTTCTCCATCTAACTTTCCTTTAGTCTTGCCTTTTGCCAGTTCTTTCTTTTCTCCTTTTGCACTCATTGTCCCATTTTCATAGGGTGCATTTAGAGTAAAGGTTTCATGAGAATTATCAAATGATGTAATAGAATAAGCGGTATCTACTACAACTTTTGATTTTTCTGAACCAGAATCACCAATAGCAAAACCGTAAATAATACAATCAGGATTATTCATTGCAAAACGAACGTTATATTCACATTCTTCTGCTGTCATAAAGCCATAATTTCGTAATAATTCTCGACCAACCAAACGTTCTGGGGTTGATTGTTTGCGTTTGAACATTGACAGACGACTGATAGGAGTTTTCTTCTCAATTCCAGCACGAACTTTTGCTTTATTTAACTCTTCATCTGTTTGGAATAAAGGATAAGATTCGGTGACGCGAATTGTGAGAAAGTGAACATATTTTCCCATAGGTTTATAAGGTATCTCACTATGAAAAAATTTAGGATCAATTGTTTTGAGTAAGCACATGATGTTGTCTCCGTAAAATGAATAGAATTGACACAAAAGTATTTAGGTTAGGGAAAGCTTAATAGAGTTCAAAACTTAAGGAATAATTTTCATGATTATTCCTCCTCTGAATCTGAATTATTAGAACTTTTAGAAGTATTAATTTCTCCCTTGACCTTACGTTTTTGATAGTCTTTATCATCTTCTAAACGATAGAGAAACTCACAGGTATCACGAATAATATTAAGTTGACGACCAGCTAAACGTGCGCGATCGCCACCAAAAGCATTCTGGAAAACATCTCTTACGAAATAAGTAGAAAATTCCATAATTTTTTCTCGTTCTTTGTCTCGTTCTTTCCCCGAAAATCTCCAGCGTCCTTCTGCTGTACTAGAATGAACTCGATCCATTAATTTAGAGATTCTTGCTGCAACTAAATGTATTAAAGCCTCTCCTGAACAAATGGAATTATCTGCATTTAAAATAATACTTGCAGCTTCATCAATGGGTTTAAGAATGGCATTTGCTTTCATGGGATAACCTGATTTAGCACGATAAAATTCACGGTATAATAAGGTTAAATTAAGAGGATGATTGAGAGGTGACTTGGACTCTTTAGAATCAGTTAAAGGTAAATTGTTTTCATTTAACATGATAAATTTCTCCTTATTAGGATTAAATTGAATATAAGGATCAAAGCAGGGGTAAAAGTCATAAGCATAAAGCTTAATTTTTCTGATACTTGGTGACTCTATATTTTTTCCTCTTGCTATTTTTTTCAGGTAAGAAAAGACATATAAAGGACTGGTTTCCAAGTCTTTAGCGAGTTCAGCTAATTTTCCCCAATTGGGATCATATCCTCCTTTTCCTTGTTTAGAATTAACATCAAGGTGAATGGTATAAGCAGCAGTTAAAGCATTTAAAGGTGCAGAATTATTTTGCTTATTTTCTGGGTTTTGATAATTTTCTAAGATATAATCTAATCGAAATTTATCCTGTTTTAAGAGTGCCTTAAATGCTTGAGGTGCGCTATCTAAAAAGACTGTTTCAGGAAAGTCTGAACCTTCTTTAAAAGGAGGAATAGGAGATTCAGATACAACCACTTTGATATCTAAAATCATGGGAAATGCTAACCCTAACCATGCCGGCATAATCCATGATTCTGTGTCAGTAGTTTTATTATCTTTTCCCTTTATTTCTGGCGGTAATGCCATAAAATAAAAGGTGAGAGGTTGATCTTCGGGATAAGAAAGTTTAAATATTTTATTTTTTCTGGTTGTATCCTCCAGATGAAAAATATCTAAATTTTGATAATTTTCAAGAGTCAAGTTAGCGGTTTGTTCTTTGTCAACAAAATGATTCCGAATCCCTGTATCAAAACGAGATTGTCTTATTGTTTCATAAGCTTGATGCAAAAAAGTATTCGTTTCTGGGGTACAATAATAAGTGGGATATAAGTAGAGATAACGATATTTAGTTTCTTCAAAATTTTTCCCACTTGATGCAGTTTGACTCATTAAAATTTGTCGTAACATCATTTCAATTCCAGCAATACTATCAATATTTCTTTTAGCATTTGATCCTCCCAACATTTGTTTATTGGTATAAACTTGAGGCGTGAATAAAACAGAAGATTCCATTTGTTCAGTTACTGTATAAGCAGAATGAGAAATTGAGCAGATTAGTTGTTTTCCTCTTCCTGATTTTTTAGCCAGTTGATAACGTTTTAGTTCTTCTAAAAACTTATCAGGTGAGATATTGTTTGTCTCTTGGTTGGGTAACATAATAACTCGTTTTACCCATTCCCGTAAATCGTCCCAACCATCAGGAAGATCATAATTTTCTAAGATAGGATTAATCTTTTGAATCAGATGAATTAATAATTTTTTACAGAGAGGTTTCACATCTTCAATTCCTTGATTATGTTCTAAATATTTAGCAGCTAAATAATACCATTCAAGGGGTAAACCTCCTGTATTTCCTTTAATTTTATGTTCTTTAAGAGTTTCATTAATCCGTTCAATTTCTCGAATAGCAGGTAAATAGTCAGATAAGTCCCAAAACTGAATAACTTCATCGATTAAATTTAGTTTGGGAGGTTTAGGTAAGTCTTTATTTTGTTTACAATTCTTCTCAATTTCATTTAACTTAACTACCCAAATTTTACGACTAATTAAATCACAAAATTCTGCTATTCTATCAATATTAGGATTATCCCCGAATTCAAAATTATAGTTTTTAGATAAAATTTTTTGTTGTTGAAATTTCTGTAAAGTTTCACTTCTAGCTTTAGAAACAGGCTTTTTATTATCGTTTAGAATATTGAAAGTTGCATTTAATCCTACTTCCATAAGTTCAGAAGTATTAAAGAAAAGGTTATAGTAGTCTGCATATTTTATTCCTTTTCCATCACGGTTAAAACCAGTATATCTAATCCGTAATTTTTCTGCGCAAAGGGATTTCATTTTCTGAATTACTTTATTAGGAATGTTATCTAAAGAAATAGGTGGCGCATTTTTATAGGTTAAATATATAACTCCTGTAGGCAAATATAAAATCGGTTTATAATATTGACAATCATCTAAATTCATTCCTATATATTCATCAATCAGTGCATTATTAAGGATGTTGGTTAAAACCCCTCTATTTTCAGCAATATTATGATAGGTTAATTTTAATTGGCGATCGCTTAATCGTCCTAAAATATTATCTAAACTTGTACTTAACGCATCTTGAGGATGTTTAATAATAGAAGATAAGCGATCTGCTAAACAAGCTAAACTTGTTAATGATACTAATTTTTTTCGGTGTTCAAGTAATTTAGGAGACAACCCATTATATTCTGAAAAGTTCCAGTTAGTATCCCAACGGGTTTGAGTGTTATAAGCTATAGTTAAAAAATCATCTATATATTCTTTATAAGCTTCTGGATCACTGGGATTAATAAAATAATCTAAGCGAAGTTGACGAATAATTATATCAAGAATTTCTTTATGTTTTTGTATTAAATTTTCTTCATCTTCTTGATTAGATGATTTACGAATGTATTCAATATTTTTATACTTTTCTGGCATTTCAGGAAAGCGATCATAATTAAATTTCTCGAAATCATGTAAAATAAATCCAGCTATACCAATTCGTCTTTCTAATTCTTTAATACAACGTTTAATAGTTGTATTAAGTTTTTCTAATTCTTGTTCAATGAAATTAGCGGCAAATAAACCATTAAGAATATGGGTATTAAGTGATTGATCTTCCAATGCGTTTACATTCTTTCCTTCAGCTAATTGTTTTTCAATGAATTTACCTCCTTTTGCTGTTACTCCAATGGTTGCTTTTAAGAAGGGAGGTAACACATATTCAGCAAAATCTCTCATTACTGGATCATTTTTGTTTTCTTTAATAATAGAGTCTTTAAATAGCTTAAAAGGAATCCATTCTTTTTGAGAACTATCATCGTCTATATCTGGAGTAGGATCAGGAAGCTCATCATAATCGTCGTTGTAATCTTCATCGTCATAATTATCGTCAAATGGTTGACTATTCATCATTGTTTCTTCATCAAATAAACTTAACTGTTGAATGTTTTGGTTTTTGTTGTGAGATTTTTTAGCCATAATAGTTATTCCAAAGAATCTAAGTAAGTGGTAATTTCTTTGATATAAAGAGTATATTGAGTTAAAGCTTTAGGAAAAGATTGATAAACAATTATATTATCAATTTCTTCATATTGATGAACTAAACGATTACGCATTCCTGCTGATTGTGCCAATTTTCGAGATAGTTCTAAACTAATTATTCCTTGTTTTCCTGCTTCAATGAAAGAATCATAATAAGTCGATGGTGTAATATTATGTAACTGTAATAGCAGATAACTATTAATATCTGAAGCAGCTTCTACTAATAATTGAATTAGTCTTTCAGCAATTAACTGATAATCGAAGTTATCAAGATAGTCTGGTAAAGTGATTGATTCAAACTTTTGAAAACGATCTATATACTTTATCATCAATGTTAATCTAGTTGTAATAATTTCTCTTTCCATTTTTTATAATCCTCTTTGCTGTAACCATAAGTAAATGCTTTGCTTTTCTGCTTGACGAAATTGAGCAGTATCAGCGTATTTTTTCCATGCTTGAATCCTAAATTTAATAAATTGACCTAAACTAGATTCATAAATAAGTTGACCATTTTTAGCTACTTGATAGCCAACTAAAGGAGAACAATGATTGAGATTGACCACATCAATCCTATCACTATTAATCTTAAAAATATCTCCTAATATCAAAGGTATCTCTAATTCTTTCCAAGCATCGCCTTTTAGATAGTCTTCTTTTAAGGTTTCATCATACAAAACTGCAAAATCCCAGTCACTCTTAGTATGAGTTTTACCTGTTGCTTGTGAACCAAATAAGACTAACATTTTAAGATAAGGTATCTTTTCTGGAAGTTGAGAAGATAGAGAGTGTAACCTATCAACTGATAAATTAATCATTGTCTTATTTCCTTAAAGTTCATTTGAGGAAGAAAAGGGAAGCTTTTATACTGTAGATATTCTATAAAATTTAGAATATAAGTTAATTAAGATTAGTGGACTTGACCAACCATTATTGGGGGTAAAGACTACCTAAGTCTGTCCTTAACTCCGCAAGCTACCTGTTAGCTTCCCTCTGGTTTTTATAGAATAGAGAAAGGTCGATGAAAATCAACTTTTCTAATCAATTAAGGTGTTTATGCTGTTTTCATTTGATAGACATAAACATTATGAGAAACTTTAATCGTTTCAATGGGACATCCATCATCATCTCTTAGAGAATCAATAGCTGAACTGAATCGATGAGTGATAGGAATTAACTCCTCTTTAGTATGAGGTTTTCCGTCAGATAAAAGTTGACGTATTTTTTCTTTCTTGCTCATATGTCCTCCTTATTAATTTTTAAATGAGCAATCTCAAAATAACATAGGTCAATTAATTAGAACAAGGGATCGCTTAAAATTTTTATAAGTTCAGACTATTTAACCGTTAAATAAGTCAAGACATAAACTGTGGTATCCTGTGTCTAGTGAAGCAAACTTACTTAAGTCCCTATGAGGGATTGAAACAAATAAGTCTGAACTTATGTGTGGAAGCTTCACGTTGATTAAACTCAAGTTAATCCCTATGAGGGATTGAAAAACCACTAACAAATCCATGATTCACTCCCTTTTGACTTAAGACGGTAAGATAAGGTATCTAATAACAATGCAGACTGTCCAAAAGCGATCGCATAGGGTGCAGTGAATTGATCCCTTCCCGTCTCGTCTATGGGGTAAATTTGGAAATGAATCGGTAATTGTAGGCTTTTTTTGACCGTTTCCACGTTATAAGGAACGATATAACAAACTAATCCCCGTTTTTTCAATTTTTTATTGATGTGATTTACCCATCGGTAACTCGGTTGATAAACGTGAATACCTTTCAACATCAAAACTTTCCAACTCTGTGCAACTTCTTGTAAATCTCCCCCATAACTAAAACGCCATTTCATCCGTTCTTCTCGATAACGATGTAACTTCATAAACCGCAAACAATAGTTAAACCGTCCTTTAGGAATGGGTTGATTCATGCGTTTTGCTGTTGCTTCCAACTGTTGCATAAATTCTACTTTGGTGATGGGTTCAACGTCTAAATTGCTTAAAATTCCTGGTAAATCATAAGTTTTAAACTTATCTAAGTCATATTCTTCTGTTAAATCATACAAACCGCATAAAAGGGAACTAGAACCCCGAAAGCTACTTGCTTCGAGTTCAATTAGACTTTTTTCTTGTCTTCCTGATAATTGTTCCCATTCTTCTCGCCATTGCTTGATACATCCCCACATTCTGCCAAAACGGGTATTAAATACCGTCTCAGATTGTTGTTTAAAGACTTCTCGACTTTCGGCAAATTGATCTCGAATGGTTTTATGATTTAGGCTAGAATAAATCGAACAAGATTGTATTCCCGACCATCGACTATAATATCCCCTAAAATCATTAATTTTGCGATATTTATCTTGAATTTGACTATGAAAGAAAGGACGATCATAGCTTCCCTCAAATTCCAAAGGGTGATCAGTTTGGGTAAAGAGTCTTTCTACCAAAAAGTTAGATGTTAAAGCATAAGCAGTAAAATTAGGGAATAAAATCGTTTTATCTTCCCTTTCATACCCGTCATGTCTTCCTAGTCGTCCTAAGCGTTGAATAAAACTTCCTGAGTCTGCTGATTCAAAAATTAAGAAATTTATCTTAAAATCCACTCCAACATCAATGGTACTCGTTCCTAAGACTAAATCTGCATTCAGAGAATCATTTTTATTACTTTGTCCCGTTAAACCCGTATTCTCTGCAACCACCAGAGGATACAAAAATTCCTCAAACTTAGGTTTCAACCGCTTAACCGAGGCAATAGAATTAAGAATGATTGCCCCTTTGCTTTGGGGATATTGACTAAAATAATTGCGTATTAATTCCCGATTTTCCCATAACCATGTCTCGGATGCGCCATAACCAGAAGTAAGGGGAACAAAAGTTAAATCAATCTCCCTTGCAACCTGTCGCCAACCCTCAGACTTTAATTGCTGTTTTTGGGCTTTTGTATCGGGAAAACGATATTTTCCTTGTTCATAGGGATTAATAATCTTATAATTAAAGCCTACCTTATCTAATCGCTCAATTAAAGCATTTTCTGGCGTTGCAGATAGAAATAAATGCTTATGATCTCTATCTGTTACACGCATTAGTAACATAGTATTGATAATACTACCTACTTGTGGCGCACTAAGAACATGAAACTCATCATGAATTAAGATGGTGAAAGTGGCATCTAGAAAACGCCAAAGCTTATCAGGAGCATCTTTAGGGGTGAGATAAGCATTTCTATGTAAATAGTGTAAAATATCGGGATTTGTTAAGAGAATATCTGAATTATAAACTTTGTCCAAAATAGCTTCTGCTTTTTTTATACTTTCCCTTTCTGCGTACAATTCCAATAACGCACCACTCAAACGATTAACACGGGTAAGATCATTCGGTTGAAATTGCTCTATATAACTCTTAATTTGGCTTTCCTGATCCCTTGCTAGTTCATTAGTTGGGTAAAGTCCCATTGAATAGCGAATACATCCATTTCCTTGTTCTCCCTGCATTGCATCTAAATAAGCAGACAGACTTTTACCATCTCCTGTCATCGCTGTATTAACAATGACATCAATATTAGGATCTTGTAAGGCTTTCCACGTTTCCAACTGATGCCACGATAATCGCCATTTTTTAGGCAATTTCAGCGAATTAGGAACATTTTCGGCTGGACAAGAATAAACTGGTTTCAAATTGACACTATAGAGAGTCATCGATTTTTCCTTACAAACTGTACCGAGTTACTTGCTATATCCATTATGCTCAGGCAAAATAGAAATGTAAATAGTATTTACTGACTTTTTTAAATAAAGTATACGTACACTTATGGGAAGGAAAGGAGAATCGATCACCCTATCAATTAGGGAACAGGATAAAAAGCAACTAGAAGCTTTAGCAGACTCTTATGGAATGACTTGGGGAGATAAACCCAATATTTCCCGACTAATGAAAGCGATCGCCCAAGGTAAATTACGCATTGCGCCTAATCATGATTGGACACAAGAACGTATTAGAGCATTAGACACTGCGAGAAAAGCGTTGATTGATGCAGGGAAAATGGACGAAGCTATTGAAATGGCAAAAATGCTACAAGAGCGTAGTGAGTTAACTATTCCCTTTCAACGGGAAATTTATAACTTTTTAGAATCGCCTCAACCATCTTGGCGACAAAAAATAGACAATTTTATCCGTCGTCAACAACCGTTTTGCTTGACATACCAAGATGCAAGGGAAGTTAACTGGCAATTCACCGTCCGTTTTGCTGTTGTTCAATTCATAGAGAAGCGACAATATTTAGTCTGTCGTACTGATGAATCGGAAGGCAATCAAGACATACCGGAATTATCCCATAATTGGACATTACGATTAGATCGAATTGAAGATGCTACTGTTGCGCCTATTAACACACCTTGGTTAGATAATTTAGAACTTATTGAAGTGTCTTTTGAGTTAAGAGAAGGACTGGTATTTGCTTATCGAAGTAAGCCAAATGACTTAAACATAGAAGATATTGAAGGGACACAACCAAAAAGAAAAGTTACAAGACAGATTTTCAATACCTTTTGGTTCTTTCGTGAAATTGCTTCTTATTATGGTGATTGTGTAATTATTGAACCTGAAAATGTACGCCTTCGTTATCTTGAGAAAATCAAATGTTTATGTGATCAATATGAAGTCCAATAGCCCTTTCATCCAAGGTATTTCTTTATTTTTAGCTAATTGAGAGCAAAGTTCTCGGATATCACTACGATTTGTCCTCTTGTTATCCATCCAATAAAGGAGGCAATAATTACCCGCAAATTGTCCCATTAATCATGTACTCAATCGCTTCTCCTAAGAGTTTCGTAGTAATTGTTTCACCGTTCCTAAGAATTCATCATGATCAAAAGGCTTGATAATATAAGCATCAGCCCCCTGTTTTAAACCCCAATAACTATCCACCTGTGTGTCTTTGGTGGAACAAAGAATTACGGGAATATTTTCCGTTTTAGGATCGCTTTTAATACTACGACAAGCCTGATAACCATTCTTTTTAGGCATTACCACATCTAGAATAATCAAATCGAAAGCTAGAGATTTCACCTTATCTAGTGCTTCATCCCCATTTACGGCGGTGGTAACAGAAAAGTTATTTGCTTTGAGTAAATCAGAAATTATTTGAAGTTGAGTAGGGCTATCATCGGCTACTAGAATTGTAGGCATAAGCAGTCACTGAAGATTGACACTCTCCTTAATTCTAGTAAGGAGATTCATAACGTATCCCAATAGGGAGTCATTATCTTGTTTTCACAAGTTCCCAGGCTCACCACGTTTCCCTATTTAGGCGCAGTGATATTTCCTTAAACCCTGCTGATTCAGGTGTTGGGCGTAAACTTTCCGAAAGTCTTTCGGTAGGTTTTAAAGTCTTGTACTGACCGTACTGATTTTACCATATTTTGCTTGCTGGCAACATTCTAGAAAATGGGATTATTTCTCAACATTGAAAAGCCCTAACTCGAGTTGGGTGGTTAGGGCCATTTTACTTCCCTAAAATGCTATGGGAAGTGTCATTAGCAAACAATATTGTTTAGTTTAGTGGCGACGGGAACGCTGTCTCCGCCGAGTCGCTTCCTTGCGCTTGCGTTTTTCTTGTGGCGTTTCAAAAAATTGGTGCTTTTTATAGTCTGTATAAATTCCAGCTTTAGCAACCTGTCGTTTAAATCGACGTAACGCGGATTCGATGGGTTCGTTTTGACCAACAACTACTTGGGTCATTATTTAACTTTACACCTCCTGTTTTGTGTGTTTTATTTTCAATCCTCGTCGGCGGGCCACCAACAAGGTTGTTAAGGTATATTTGCCCAACCTATCAATTGTAACTTACTTTGAAACATCTTAATTAATAAGATTGATTGCTTGAATTAACCAGCGATCGCCTTGACGAACCAAATCATAACGAACCCGTAAATTCTCGTTATAGGAGCTAGTCTCTCGACTTCCTTGATAATATCGGGCAGTCTCTCTAACATTGGCATCTACTACCGCTTGATTGGGATTATTAGGACTAGGATTGAAAGAATTAACCTCAACCTTGTGTTGATAAGTCCAGTAACCTTGATTTTGTTTTACTTGTTGTGCCTGTTTTTGCCATCGAGTCAGTACAGGATTGGCTAAAATTTTCTTGAGGGATGCTATCTCATGATCTTTGCCGAGGGCTTGTGACTTAGTAGTTAACCAGGTTTCTACAACTTGTTGCGCCCCTTCCTTGGTTAACATACCTGTCACCGTTACCATTTGAGCATTAGCGGCCGGAATATCGATCAAAGGTCGATGGAGAGCAACAGAGTATTGTCCTTCTTCCAGAGCGGATAAAGGAGCATTAGCTTGATTGAGCCAAGTTATTCCCATTCCGATCAATCCCACTCCGCCTAAAACTGCAACGGCCATTAAACCTAGTTTCGGGCGTAACAGATTAACTCGAGAAGGATGCCGTCTTGGAGATTCTTTGGCTAAGGGTTGAGTTGCTGGAGTGTCCTGGGCCTTAGCTGGCTTGAGGTTTGAGGATTGTTCGGAAACTGTTTCTGGTATGGGTTCAGGTTTAGGTCTTTGGGAGTTTCTCAAACGCTTACGACGACGGGCATCCCGAATATCGATAGGGGAAGGAGAGCGAACTGGTAAGGGGGGAAAGGGGTCTGAAACAGGGACAGCAGTTCCATGATTATAAGTATTATGACGGGGTGGTTGGAACTGCTCTTTTTTGTTCACTGACCGAGGTTTCGGCGCAATGGGAGTGAGTAGGCGATCAAGATAGTTTTGAACAGCTTTATCGGCAAAATAATCTTTTAAGGAGGCTTTTTTTGCTTCTAAATCCCGAAAATGTCCAAAAACTTGTGTTTGTAGCCAATGCTCACCGTAATAACACAATCCTGGCAAGAGATCAGGAGATCCTTTCGATTTTTCCTTAATAAAATTTAAAGCATCCTGATCTTGACATCTCTCTAATGCCTGTGCGGCGGCTTCGGTTTGTCCCAGTAATAAAGCGACAATGGATTGTTCGATGGACACATCTTGACGGGGTTCTAGTCCCTCAAGCACTGTTTTTGCTTCTAAGATTAAAGAGGGTTGTTTGTGGGCAAAACCCTGAGCAATAAGGGCATATACCCCTAAATAAGCTGCCACAGAAGAGGGTCGCTGCGCCTCTTCCATAAAAATATCTTTTTGTTCTTTTGCTGTTAAATAAGTGCGAATTTGCTGGATAAAGCGTAAAAAATCGTCAATCCCTAATCCAGAGCCATCGTCTCCTTTGCCATCGATTCCCTGACGCTCTTCTAACATGGATTGTAATAATTCAATCCCTGTTTGACGAGGCTTCTTATTTTTCAGGGGCAGTGCTAATAATTCTAAAATTCGATAGGGGCGAAGTTTATTTAGTTCTGTCCGAATTTCTGTTTGTATGGAGGGAAACAGGTGGTTTTTTTCCAGTAAGGCTAATCCTTGTCTTCCTGCTGAGTCCGCCCCCTCGTAGGCTTGTTGATGCCATTGTTCGCGACTAATTTCCAGATAAGCTAAAGCAATGCTTAAGAATGTGTCAGTTCGCTGCTTTGTGGCTGTATCATCGATATCTAGAGATAAGGGGGAGGTGGGGAGTGTTGATAAATAACTTTCACCGTAATTGATTACTAGCTCATATTCTCCTAATTCATGGAAAATAAGGAGACTACCAGGTAATTGCTCTGACTCAATCTCAATCTCCCAAGTCTTTGCTAAGGAACTTTTCCCTATGGCTTCTGTCTCTGACCCTGAAGAGGCTTCCTCCTCTTGCTCCTGGTAAGTAGACTGGGCTTGCCAAAATTGGGCTTCATATTTAGCTTTTTGAGTCGGATTCGATAACACACTATAGGCTTGCTCGAGCAACTGTCTACGGCCTTCTATGGCCTGGTTACTGTACTCGCGACGGGGTAACTGAACACCACGATCGCGATAAGCTTGTTGTAGTTGCTCATCTGTTGCTTGGGGAAAAATTCCTAATATCCTGTAGTAGTCTAGCGGTATGCGCACGGTTGACTTCCTCAGAGCAGGGTGACTTAACTTTATTTATTTATAATTAACAAAGATGATTATAGAAAATCATCTATGATATTTAAGGGATTTGATTATAAAATCAAAAATAGGTTTGGCAAGATTGTAACTCAAAGATTCATTTTAGTAAAAATTTTTTTTATTTGTGGTAACTTGATACACCTCACCGGAGAATACCCATTCAGTTTAAACTAGAACAGAAGGAAATTGCTTTTTCCGCAAAAGGTTCAAAAAGCTCACCTCGATCTATCATTGTAGCGACATTTTTAATTCTTGGTTAGCTTCCTTTAGTTTTTAGTTCAATTGTTCTTAAATACGGTTAGAATTGTTATGGTTTCCGAACGTACTTTGCCTGAATTTAATACAGTATCGATTCAACTGACCAAAGCAGAAGGGTTAATGTTGTATGAAGATATGACCTTAGGACGCTTATTCGAGGATAAATGTGCTGAGATGTATTATCGGGGTCGAATGTTTGGCTTTGTCCATCTCTACAACGGACAGGAAGCGGTTTCTACTGGTATTATTAAAGCGTTACGCCCCGATGAAGACTATGTATCGAGTACCTATCGGGACCACGTTCATGCTCTTAGTTGTGGGGTTCCCCCTCGAGAAGTTATGGCCGAGTTATTTGGCAAAGAAACCGGTTGTAGTAAAGGCCGTGGGGGGTCGATGCACTTATTTTCGGAAAAACACCGTCTGTTAGGGGGTTATGCTTTTGTAGCTGAGGGTATTCCTGTGGCCACAGGTGCAGCCTTTCAAAGTAAGTATAGACGAGAAATGATGGGAGATAATACAGCCGATCAAGTGACGACCTGTTTCTTTGGAGATGGGGCCAGCAATAATGGTCAATTTTTTGAATGTTTGAATATGGCCGCTTTGTGGAAGTTACCTATTATTTATGTGGTGGAAAATAATAAATGGGCCATCGGGATGGCCCACGATCGCGCTACTTCCCAACAGGAAATTTACAAAAAAGCCAGTGTCTTTGATATGGTGGGGGTAGAAGTGGACGGCATGGACGTTCTGGCGGTGAGAAAAGTTGCCCAAGAGGCGATCGCTCGCGCCCGTGCTGGAGAAGGCCCAACTTTAATCGAAGCGTTAACCTATCGTTTTCGAGGTCACTCCCTGGCCGATCCCGATGAACTGCGATCAACTGATGAAAAGCAGTTTTGGGGTAACAAAGATCCTATTCAACGTTTAGAAGCTTATTTAATTGAGCATAATTTAGCTAATCAAAGTGAGTTGGATGAAATTAAGCAAAAGGTTCAAGCATCTGTTGATGATGCCGTAAAATTTGCTGAAGAAAGTCCTGAACCCGATCCCAAGGAGTTATATCGTTACATTTTTGCTGAAAACTAGATAGGGGGTGTGGGAAGTGTGGGAAGTGTGGGGAGTATGGGAAGAATAGAAACATTTATATTTTGTGATATTTTGATCCTCTATCTCCCAGTATCCCCGTCCCCCAGTCTCACCATCTCCATCCCTATCTCAACAGATAATTTTGTTAATATGATTAGTTCTAAATTAATTAATACTTTATCTGGAAAATTGTTGATAATTAAGTCAATATTTCTCCTCCCATTAACTTTTTATAACGACTTTCTAATTCTTTTTTCAATGAGGGTAAACCCCCTAAATTTTTATCTGCTACAATGATTTTTTCTGCTGCTACTCTAGCTAATTCTAACACTTCTTGGTCTTCGACTAAACTAGCTAAAGCAAAGTCTGGTAAACCAGATTGACGAGTTCCTAAGACTGTTCCTGGTCCACGAAATCTTAAGTCCATTTCTGATATGAAAAAGCCATCTTGGGACTGTTCTAGAACACTTAATCTTTGCTTAGCATCGGGTGTTTTACTACTACTCATCAATAGACAATAAGACTTATGAGAACCTCTTCCTACTCTACCTCTTAATTGATGGAGTTGTGAAAGTCCGAACCGTTCTGCATTTTCGATTAACATTACGGTTGCATTGGGGACATCTACCCCTACTTCTATGACAGTTGTTGAGACAATAATCTGATATTCATTGTCTCGAAAAGCGGTCAAAACTTCATCTTTTTCTGCTGAAGTCATACGTCCGTGTAACAGTCCAATATTAAAGTCTGGGAACACTTTTTCTGAGAGTTTTTCATGTTCTTCTACGGCTGCTTTTACATCTAATTTTTCGGATTCTTCAATCATGGGAAAAATGATATAAACTTGTCTTCCTTGGGCGACTTCTCTGCGAATTAAATCATAAGCTTGGGTACGTTCTTTTCCTGTTAATGCTGTAGTTTGGATAGCTTGTCTTCCGGGGGGTAATTCATCAATTTGACTAACATCTAAATCCCCGTGTAAGGTTAAAGCTAATGTGCGAGGAATAGGGGTTGCAGTCATAGTTAAAACATGGGGAGATTTACCTTTTGCTAATAGTTTTGCCCGTTGTTGTACTCCAAAGCGATGTTGTTCATCGATGACGACTAAGCCCAATTTTTGAAAGTTTACGGGGTCTTGAATTAAAGCATGGGTTCCCACTAAAAGAGGTAATTCTGCTGTGATTAATTGACGATGTATTTCTTCTCTTTTGGCTTTTTTTGTAGAACCAGTTAACAGTTCTACGGGTAAATATAACTGATTAAACCAAGGTACTAATTTACGATAATGTTGTTCTGCTAATACTTCTGTTGGTGCCATTAATGCTGCTTGATACCCAGATTGTAATGCGGCTAAAATGGCAAAAACTGCGACAATTGTTTTTCCTGCGCCGACATCTCCTTGTACTAAGCGATTCATCGGCGTAACTGAGTTTAAGTCTTCTAAAATTTCATTGATAACTCGTTGTTGAGCGTTGGTTAAACTAAAGGGTAATATCTTATTAAACTGCTCAATTAATTTACCTTGAGGGGTAAAGACTGCACTATTATGGATCTGTTTTTGTTCTTGACGACGTTGCAAAAATCCTAATTGTAAATAAAAGAATTCATCAAATACTAACCTGCGTCTTGCATGAGCTAATAATTCGGGATTTTCAGGAAAATGAATGTTATTAATAGCTTCTTTTAATCCCATTAATCCATATTCTTCTCTCAATATTCTGGGTAGGGGATCTCTAATTTGTTTAATTGCTTCTAAACTAGCAATAATTACTTTACGAATTAAATCAGCACCAACCCCTTCAGTTAAGGGATATACTGGTAAAACTCGACCAATTTTTAGGGAATCAATACTCGACCCTAAGCTATCTAAAACTTCAATTTCTGGATTTTCTAATGTTACTCCATAGCGGTTTTGTTTCACTAATCCTGATGCTGCTACCACTGCACCCATAGGATACAATCTTTTTTGTCTTTCTTGCCATCCCCTATTAGTAAATCTAGCACCAGCAAAAAAACGATTTAGTTTAATTTGTCCGGTATTATCTTTTAATATTAATTCAAAAATGCTCAATTTTTTGTTTTTGGGACTGGTAAAACAATTACAGCGTTTCACTGTTCCTATTATGGTCACTGTTTCCCCGGCTACTAGATGACAAATAGAGACTTGACGCGCATAATCAATATGATCACGGGGATAATAAAATAAAATATCTTTAACTGTATATAAACCCAATTTTTTTAATAAGTCTCCTCTGGAATAACCTACTTCTGCTAAGGTGCTTAAAGACTGATCTAAAGTAATAGGACGAAGTGACGATGTTTTATCCTTAATAGCTTTGGTTTTTGGTAACTTTGGGGATGGGGGTTCCGTTGGGGTTTCTAAGGTTTTTCTCAGTGAATATAAAAATTGACGGGTTTGGCTAATTAGGGTCTTTCTTTGTGCAACAGTTAGGTTGGAATAATTAGCGTATTGTGTAGCGAAATCTTGCCAACGACGGCGATCGCTAATAGGAGTCCCACTGGGAGGACTTTGACCAAAACTAAAGCACAAAAATTCATTAAATTGATATTGATTACCCTGTAAATTGGTAAACCCTCTTTCAGCTTCAATAGAAAGAGCTTTATCTAAACGTATCCAGTCGGGGTTTTCTGATGCCATGGTCATGGATGAAGTGAACACCTAGAATTTTTATTGTGCCACAAATAGGAAATAATGAGCCAATACTATAGAGAGTTTTTCCAAAAATTTTCTTTTAGGAAAAATTTCTAATTTGCAAATTAGAAAATAATAATAGTCTATTAATTTTTACTGATTATTGATCACTTAGTTGAAAATTTGCTAAAACTAACATTGATAATAACTAAAAGACCTTCAATGAATAATGTAATTTTGATGAGATGTCAAACACTTATAATGGCAGGAATGGTGTCAATCATAGCTATATTAAGTCCTCCTGCCCTTTCCCAAAAAAAAGAAGAAGAATCAATTTTAATCGAATCAACTATTACTGAGGATGTTGACCCATTAGAAGCAGTGACGGTGGAAGACCTTAAGATCCCAGTGGATCAACTAGAATTATTGGTGAAACCATTGAGCCTTGAAGAGCTACAAACAGAGGCCGCTGCTTGGTTCCTGCTGCTCAAAGATAAAGCTGTAGAAATTAGTACAGCAGAAATTGCGATTAAGCGAGAAAATCAAATTATTAAAGAGGGAGAAGAGGCAGATAAAGCAGTTAGCAAAGCGAAAGAAGAACTGTCTAAAGCTGAGTCAGCTTTGAATGAAACTACCTCTGGTACGCCAAGCTTCCACAAAACCATCTATCCATCTCCCTGTCAAAGTTTTCACCTTTTTAGAATACCTTTAGAATCTCCATAAATTTATTGCAAGGAGATGTCAAAAATTAGATATGAATACGCATAATTAGATAAAATACTTTACAAAATAATGTGAGTAAAACTCAATAACAAATAAGTTTTTTAACAAATGGTACTGGGTGACACTAATCTTGTTTTCTGGGGAGTAGAATGAGATATATGAACACTTTTATCCTCTTGTCTTAACGAAGATAAGCATCTGAGTTGCTATTAATCAAGCCGTACGATTTGCTGCCTTCTAGTGAATTACCATCTTTGAGTGTGTCTAACCCCATTATGAATATTAGTCACTTACTACGACAATATGAACAAGGCCGCCGAGACTTCCCAGAACTTAATTTAGCTGGGGTTGATTTATCTAAAGTCATGTTGATTTCTGTTAATTTAACCAAATCAAACTTAATGGGAATTAACTTTAGTCGTGGATTTCTTACTAAATCTAATTTAAGCCAAGCTAGTTTGAATTGGAGTGATTTAACCTACGCTAAAATGAGTGAATCTCAATTGATTGACACAGATTTGACTAAAGCTAATTTAACCGGGGCGTTTATGGTTAAATCTATTTTAAAGTCGGCTAAGTTAAGTGGGGCTAATTTATCTTATAGCAATTTTCGGGCTGCTAATTTATCTTATGCTAATTGTTGTGGGGCTAATCTTCACCAAATTAACCTGAGAGAAGCCAATCTAACAGGGGTTAATTTTAATTGGGCAAATCTATCTAAAGCCCGTCTTAGTTGTACTATCTTACAAAAGGCATCATTTTTTGGCAGCAATTTAAGCTCTGCATTTATTAAAGAGGCCGATCTAAGACATACAAACTTAGAACAAGTTAATTTTCAAAATTCGCGCCTTAGCTATAGTAACCTAGAAGGGGCAAATCTTCAAGGGGCAAATCTTCAAGGGGCTAAATTGCGTTATATTAATTTGCGTGAGGCTAATTTACAAGGGGCAAATTTAAGGGATACGGATTTAGAAGGGGCTGATTTAACGAACGCGATTGTTGAAAATGCTGATTTTACCAATGCAAGATTTAGCGAAACTAGAGTAATTGGAACTTACTTAAAACACAACACCATTACAGAAAATTTATCAGAATTACAACTTAAAAAAAATCCAAACTATGCAGTATCTTTTGAACTTTTATCAAGAGGTTTTGCTGTTTAATAAGACCCCACCGTTAACGGTGAGGTTTAAATAAGATGGGCAAATCAAATTATGTTATTGGTTTGTTATGGTATTTTATATAGATTTGCCTTCTCCATGTCTTATTTACTTTTTTGTTGATTTTTAGCTTGTTCCATAGCTATTTCTTTCATCGCTTCAAAGGAATTTCGATTAGAGGTTCCCTCAATAGCTTTCACAGCTAAATCTTGTACTTGTTTCA
>JAAUYK010077372.1_pt1 | contig 39298 bp, 34 predicted proteins | sample 7278021 | NCBI WGS metagenome assembly JAAUYK01 (sample SAMN14350223, study PRJNA611818) | marine sediment metagenome | isolation source: surface marine sediment (1.8m) | place: French Polynesia: Moorea | collected 2018-08
AGCCGGGGTTTCCCGCCTCGCAGGATTCGGTCATCGCCGTGGTGTCCAGCGACGTGCACGGCAGCGTCCCGGAGCTGGCGTGGGCGGAGACCGCGGCCGCCCTGGCGGCGCCGGGTCAGGAGATCCTCACGACTGCTCCCGGAGCGCGATACCGGTTCCTGTCGGGCAGCTCGCTCTCCACCGCCCACGTGTCGGGCACCGTCGCGCTGCTCCTCGAGCGCGATCCCGAGCTCTCCCCCGCCGACGTGAGCGCGCTGCTCAGGTCCACCGCGCACGAAGCGAAAGCCGCCCGGACCGGGTCACGAGTCCGCCACGTGGATGCCTGTGCGGCGATCCGCCGGCTCAGCGGAGGTGAGGCCTGTGCGGAGGTCCCCGCCGAGTGAGCCGCGCCGCGTGAACGACTGCCTCAGCCGAGCTTCATCTCGAAGAAGCACAGCTTGTTGCCGTCGAGATCGCGTACGTAGGCGCCGTAGAAGACGGGCAGCCGCTCTCCCGGAGGGCCCTCGTCCGTCGCTCCCAGCTCGATCGCCTTGGCGTAGAGCTTGTCGACACCCTCCCGGGAGCCGCCCGGGATCGCGATCATCTGGCCGTTCCCGACCTCGTGGGGCTTCTCGTCGTAGGGAATGCAGACGGCGAGCATCGCCTGGTCCATGGCCTTCCCGTAGAACTTGATGCGATCCATGCCGAAGAGCTGCTTCGCGCCGACCTCCGCGAGAAGGGAGTCGTAGAAGGCGACGGCGCGGTCCATGTCATTGGTTCCGATCGTGGCGTAGCCGAGCATGGGTTCTCCTGTCTCCTGGGTGGGCGCGCTCGAGACCCCGAGCATATCCGGGCTCGGATGCGCGGTCACAGGGGGCCTCGAAGCGGGGGCCCGGTGACGGTCGCTCCTCGGCGAGAACGCGGGACGCCCGCCTCAGAACTCGAGCGTCAGCTGGAGCCAGGCGCGGAGCACCCGCGGTCGTCTCGAGGCCGAGGTGGTGCGGTGGAAGTACGCGGTCTTCGCAAGGACGGTGACGTAGCGGCCGATCGGCCTGGAGAGGACGGCATCGATCTCCCAGCCGAGCCTGCGGCCGCCGTCGTCGGCCCAGAAGCGATGAAAGGCCAGCTCTCCGTCGAGCCGGAAGGGCAGCTCCGGTGTGACGTGCACGAACAGGTCCCGGAGCCCTCGCGGCCCACCGTTGTCGAGGAAGACGTCCGCCAGTCCGTTGAACTTGTGCAGGGTTCCAAGCGGCGTCCCGAAGACCGCCTCGCCGTCGTCGCTCCCGAGCAGCTCGAACCCGACGGCCACGCTCCCCACCTCCTCGCGCGCCAGGCGGCCTTCCGCCCAAGCGTAGTGCGCCGCGTAGTCGTCGCGATTGTTCGCCGCGTCGGTCTGGTACGCATAGGAGAGCGCGTAGTCGAGCTGCCAGGAGCGATCGATCTCGAACGTGCCGACGGCCCGGGCGCCGTAGGTGTTCGAGGAGCTGGGGGCCGCGTTGTCGAAGTCGAGCAGGTAGGCGAAGGCCGTCAGACGCAGCTCGGGGAGGGCGCGCCAGGTGCCGTTCAGCAGATGGGAGGAGGAATCGAAGTCCCGCGACGAGGAGGGGCTCTGGTCGCCGAAGATCCGCAGCACCTCGGCGACGAATGCGTAGGTGAGCTGCACGTCGCGGCGGCCGAGCCCCGTGGAGACCAGGGCCGCGTCGAAGGTCTGCTCGTTCTGGCGCCATCCCACGTTCCCCACGAAGCGCTCGTCGTCGAGGAGGACGCGCTGTCGGCCTCCGCGTAGATTCGTGGTCCAGTCCGCGTTCTCGTAGTGGACGTAGCCCTGGTTGAGGTCGATGTGGGGAGGATCGGGCACGAGCGAGCGGCCGTTGGGGTCTCCGGTTCCATCGAAGTACCAGTCGGTGTCGAGCGTCGCGATTCCTTCACCCTCGACGAGGAACGAGAAGCCGTGCCAGGCGCGACTGCCGAAGCCCAGGACCCCGCGCAGGGTCCCGGCGTGCGAGTCCCGCGAGCCCTCCACGTCGGCGAACTCGTAGCGCGGGCGGAGCTTCAGGTAGAAACGGCCCAGGGGGTTGCTGCGGAGCCGCTCCAGCAGATCCTCGAACCCCGCCTCGGCGCGGGGCGCATCCGGATCCACCGGACTCTCGGCCGACGCGCCGACGCCCAGTCCCACGACCAGCCCGACGATCAGGCCCATCCGGACCCAGACGGCAGCTGCGTCGGCCAAGACCGCTCCTCCGATCCACCTCTGCCCTGCCAGTGTAAAGGCCATTCCCCAAGGGCCATTTCCCGAGAGCGGTGACGGGGCCTCGGGCGAGCAAGGGCCGAAACCGTCGCGGCGGGACGGCATCAGACCTCGCGACCCGATGATCGTGCCCCACGGTAGACGCCCGCGCAGGAGCCGCCATGGACCTCACGCCTCGCATCCTCGCTCTCGAGACCGCCGTTCCCGAGCACCGCTGGAGCCAGGAGGAGATCCTGGACGTCTTCGCTCGCCACTTCCCTTCCTACAGCGACCGGCGCGTGCGGCGGCTGGTGCGCGAATCGGGCATCGACACGCGGCATTTCGCCGTGGCGAAGCACGCGTTCGACCCCAGGGCCGACGCGGACGCACTCCACGACCACTACGCGTCGAACGCCCTCGCGCTGGCTGCGCACGCCGCCCGCAGGGCTCTCGCGAGCGCGGGCCTCGAGGCGGACGGAATCGACTACCTCGTCGCCACCACCTGTACCGGCTACGTGTGCCCGGGGCTGAGCGCGCGCCTGGGCGAGCAACTCGGACTGCGGGACGACCTCCAGCGCGCCGATCTGGTGGGGATGGGCTGCGCTGGCGCCATGCCCTCGCTCCAGCGCGCCCACGACTTCGTCCGCGCCTATCCGGAGCGCCGCGCGCTGATCGTCACCGTCGAGATCAGCTCGGCATGCTGGTACGTCGACGACACGCTCGAGACGGTGGTGGGCAATACGATCTGCGCGGACGGCGCCGCGGCCGTGGTGGTCGGCTCCCGCGGCCCGGGACCGCGGCTGGAACGCTTCTCGACCCTGCTCGAACCGGCCTTCCTCGACAGCGTCGGGCTCGAGTTCAAGTCCGGCAGGCAGCGCATCGTGCTCTCCAAAGACCTCCGCAGCGCAGCCGGCCCCCTGGTTCGGCGCGCCGTCGATCGACTGCTGGCCGCGGAGGGGATCGAGCGCGACGAGGTCGACCGCTGGGTGGTGCACTCCGGCGGGAAGCGTGTCCTCGACGGCATCGACCGGGCCCTGGGGTTCGAGAACGGCGAGCTGGCGAACAGCCGTGCGGTGCTGCGGCACTACGGGAACATGTCCTCCCCGACGCTGCTCTTCGTTCTCGAGCGGGCCTCGCGCGAGTCCCGAGCCGGGGACCTGGGCGTCCTCGTCGCCCTGGGTCCCGGCCTCGCGGCCGAGACCGGGATCGTGCGCTGGTGACGCGCGGCTCGCGAGCCGGCGCCGTCCCGGTGCGACGATCCGCCTTCCGCGCCCCTCGACCCTGGAGCGAGCCGTGAGCTCCGAGCGCCACAAGCAACGCGTTCGCGACTTCTACGATGCCGTCTCTCCCCACTTCCGCGAGCTGTGGGGCGAGCACCTGCACGACGGCTACTACGCCTCGGGAGCGCAGACGAAGGAGGCCGCCCAGGAGCAGCTCGTGGCCCACCTGGCGGAGGTCGCGCGGCTCCCCGAAGGCGGGCGGGGCTTGGACATAGGCTGTGGCATGGGAGCCAGCTCGGTGTGGCTCGCCCGGCACCTCCGCTCCCGCATGACGGGCGTGACGCTGAGTCCCGTGCAGGTGCAGGTGGCCCGGGAGCTGGCGCGTCGCGAAGGCGTCGACGCCCGCTTCCTGCTCCAGGACGCCGAGTCCATGCGCTTCGCGGAGCCCTTCGACTTCGTGTGGATGGTAGGCGTGCTGGGACACCTGCGGGACCAACGTGCGTTTCTCGACGGATCGCCGAGGCTGCTGCGCTCCGGCGGTCGCTTCGTCCTCGCGGACTGGACGGCCTCGGCCGAGCTCGGCCCGGGGGACCGCAAGCGGTACGTCGACCCGGTTCTGGAAGGCATGCTGATGCCCGACATCGCCTCGATCGACGACTACGTGGGCTGGTTCGAGGCGGTCGGCTACCGGGTCGTGTACGCCCGCGACATCGCACACGCAACGCGACGGACCTGGGACGAAGGGACGTCGATCATCGATGCGCCGCGCGTGATCCGGCTCGCGCGCGATCTGGGTCGGGACGCGATCGGTCTGCTCCGGGCCGTGCGCGGCATGCGCCGGGCCATGGATCTCGGGCTGATCGGCTACGGCGTCGTGATCGCCGAGAAGCGCGCACCCGCCGCCGCCGCCCCCTGAGGCTGCGGGCTCCTGGGGACACCGTGACGCCGCCCCCGCCCGGATCCGCTCGAGCCATCGCTCGACTCCTGGCGCGTCCGCGGGCGCTGCTGATCGCCGTGCTGGCGCTCACGCGATCGCCCTGTTTCCGTCGTGGCGGCGAGCGCGTGGACGCTCGGACTGATGGCTCTGGCCGGCCGCACCCTCAACCCGATCGTCGTGGTGATGCCGGCCATCATCGGTGTCGTCACCGCTGCGCAGGCCACGCATCTGCTGTCGCGCTTCCAGGGGCTGGCCTCGAGCGGAGACGGGAGCGATCGGGCGATGCGCGCGCGCTGGTGGGAGGAAGCCCGGGCCGTGTGCTGGAGGCCCTGCCTGCTGAGCGCGGCCACGACGGCGGCGGGCTTCGCTTCCCTGGCCGTGTCGGACATCCCTCCCGTGCGGGACCTGGGGCTCTTCACGGGGATCGGGGTGCTGCCCTCGTTCGTCCTCACCTTCACGCTGGTAGCGGCCGTGCTCGTCCAGAGCGGACGCTTCCGACCGCGCCCGATCGCATCGCGGCGTTGGAACCGGACCCGCGCGGCGGCCATGGCCTCGGCGTTGGACCGCCACGCCGCTCCGGTGCTGGGGCTCTCGATCGCGCTCGTGATCGTGACTCTCGTGATCGCTGTCGTGTTCCGCTCGGCCTCCGTGCTCGTCGTGTCCCTGGTGCCGAATCTCCTGCCCGTCGCGCTCGTCCTCGGCGGAATGGGCCTCGCGGGAGTCGCGCTCGACACCGCCACCATCACCGTGTCGGGGATCGCATTCGGATTGATCGTGGACGACACGATCCACTTCGTGCACGGAACCTGGCTGGCGCGGCAGGGCGGCCGAAGCCCGGCCGACGCCATCGCAGACACGCTCTTCACGGTCGGACGTCCGGTGCTCGTGACGAGCGTGGCCGTGGCGGCCGGATTCGGCCTCTTCGCCCTGAGCCCCTTCCGGCCGACGCACCACTTCGGGCTGCTGATCGCAGCGGCGTCGCTGGCGGCCATGATCTGCGACCTGGTCGTGCTCCCCGCGCTGCTCCAGTTGCGCCGACGCGCCGCCAGGGCCGATCGCGCGAGCGAGCCGGTCCGCCGAGCCGGGGTCGGCGGACGTGGTAGTGTTGCGGCGGAACGCCAGGGAGGAGCCGAGCGATGAGCCACCCGACGAGCGACCCGACGAGCGACCCGACGAGCGGATTCGGAAGGGACACGACGACCGACGAGGTGCTCGAGGGGGTCGACCTCTCGGGGGTACGGATCCTGATCACCGGCACCTCGAGCGGCCTCGGCGAGGAGAGCGCCCGGGCCCTGGCCTCGAAGGGTGCCTCGATCACGATGGCAGCGCGCAACCCGGCCAAGAACGCCGAAGCGGCGGCGCGCATCCGCGAGCGCGTACCGGACGCCGATCTCGAGCCGCGCGAGCTGGACCTGACTTCGCTGGCCAGCGTGCGGGCCTTCGCCGAGGGCTTCCTCGCCGACCACGGTCGGCTCGACGTGCTGCTGAACAACGCGGGCGTGATGTGCTGTCCCTATGCGAAGACCGCCGACGGCTTCGAGATGCAGCTCGGCACGAACCACTGCGGGCACTTCCTGCTCGCCCTGCTGCTCGCTCCCGCGCTCGCCGCCGCGGCGCCTTCCCGGGTGGTGGCCCTGTCGTCGGGCGCCCACGGGATCTGCGGCTTCGACTTCGAGGATCCCATGTTCGAGCGGCGCCCCTACGATCCGTGGCTCTCCTACGGGCAGTCGAAGACCGCCAACGCCCTGTTCGCGGTGGAGCTGGACCGCAGGCTCCGCGATCGCGGCGTCGCGGCCTACGCGGTGCACCCCGGGATGATCATGACCGAGCTCAGCCGCCATCTGAACGAGGAGCTCTACCGGCAGATGCAGGAGCGGGTGCGGAAGCGCGCCGAGGCCGGCGGCGAGCCCCCGGGCGCATCCGGCGGCATGCGTCTCAAGTCCGTGGAGGCGGGCGCGGCGACCCAGGTCTGGGCCGCCACCACCGCTACGCTCGCCGACCACGGCGGCGCCTACCTCGCCGACTGCGGGGTGGGGGTCCCGGGGGCCAATGTCGGCGCCAACGGGGTCGACGCCCACGCGCGCGATCCGGAGGCGGCGGCGCGCCTGTTCCCGCTCAGCGAGGAGTGGGTCGGCCAGAAGCTCGACGTTTGAGCCCATCGAGCCCCCTCGACCGGTAGATCGGGTGGCGATCCACGAGCACGTCTTCGGCGACGACGCGCCCTTCGCCCAGTGTCACGCCTCGACCCTGGTCGCCCTCCCGGACGGCGGGATCCTGAGCGCCTGGTTCGGGGGGACCGGCGAGGGCAACGCCGACGTGGCGATCTGGGGCGCGCGCCGCAGCGTGTCGGGCTGGTCGGCGCCCGGGATCGTCGCCCGCGTGCGCGACGATCCGCACTGGAATCCGGTCCTGTTCCGCGTCGGCGACGCGATCCACCTGCACTTCAAGGTGGGCAGCTCGATCTCGAGCTGGGAGACCTGGCACAGCGTCTCCTGCGACGGCGGCCGGAGCTGGAGCACGCCGCGCGAGCTCGTTCCCGGAGATCGCGGCGGACGCGGCGCCGTCAAGAACAAGCCCATCCGCCTGGCGGACGGGAGCCTTCTCGCCGGCGCCTCGCTCGAGACCCGCCGCCGCTGGACGGCCTTCGCGGATCGCAGCGAGGACGGCGGACGGACCTGGCAGGCGAGCGCCCCGGTCCGTCCCCGCTTCACGATCCTGGAGGGAAAGGGGGTGATCCAGCCGGCCCTGTGGGAATCGGCGCCGGGCCACGTCCACATGCTGCTGCGCAGCTCCTGCGGCCACGTCTGCCGCAGCGACTCCGACGATGGCGGGCACACCTGGACGCGGGCGCGCAAGACCGCGCTTCCCAACAACAACAGCGGCATCGATCTGGCACGACTCGACGGCGGCGAGCTGGCGCTGGTCTTCAATCCCGTGTCCGCGAGCTGGGGACCGCGCACGCCGCTACGCGTCGCCCTCTCGCGCGACGGCGGGCTGACCTGGCCCCAGGGTCTCGACCTGGAGGTCGAGGCCGGCGAGTTCTCCTACCCGGCCGTGATCGCCCTCGGCGAAGAGCTCGCCATCACCTACACCTGGAATCGCCGGCGCATCAGCTTCTGGCGCGGGAGCGTCGAGGAGGTCCGAGCGGGCCTCAGCCCAGGCTCACCGGGTAGACGGCATCGAGCAGCAGACCGAGCACGAGGAACGCGCCCGCCTGCCGCGTGACCATGAAGGCCCACGCCACGTACCAGAGCGGCCAGATCGGGTAGTTGGGCGGCGCGGTCTCGGGCCGGGGCTGGTTGTACACCTTGAGCACCTTCCACAGGCGCGGCGCCGCCAGGAAGGTGAGGAGCGTCCAGACCCCGAAGGTCCCGACCAGGACGAGGCACAGCACCAGGACGAAGTAGGCGACCATGAGCTCCTGGTTGAGGAAGAGCGAGCGCTCACGACCCAGGATGACCGGAAGGGTGTGGATTCCCCTGGCGGAGTCGGCCTCGTACTTGTCCACGTGCTTTCCGATCAGCACCGCGGTGACGAGGATCGCGTAGGGGAGACTCGCTACCACCACCCAGGGCTCGAGCGACCCGGTGGTCACGTAGTAGGTGCCGCCGATCATGAGCGGGCCCCAGACGAGGAAGACCCCCGGCTCGCCCATGCCGCGATGCTTGAGCTTGAGCGGCGGCGCCACGTAGAAGACGCTGATGAACAGGCCCAGCAGCGCGAAGCCCGCAACGGGCCAGCCCCGCGCTTCGGTGAGGAAGAGCAGGAGTACGAGATCCAGCAGGTTCACCAACGCGATCGCGAGCAGCAGGCCCTGCTTGGAGATCAGACCCGAGAGCACCGGGTGCGGCGCGTACTGGCCGCGTACGTACTGCTCGCTGTCGACACCGGCCTCGAGGTCGAAGTAGTCGTTGATCATGTTGTTGGCGGCATGAGCCGCCAGCAGACCGATCAGGGTCAGCGCGAAATAGAGCCAGTTGGCGCCCGGCGCTCCGGCAGCCAGCAGCCCCCCGATCAGCGCCGAGGTGAGCGTCATCGGGAAGACGCTGGCGCGGGTGATGAGCAGCCAGCGCGAGACGGCGTCCATCGCGCGGTCGGACGAGAGGTTCTGCGTTCGGAGGATCTCGCCCCAGTTGTGGATCGCGCTCGACATGACGCTCCGCCCTGCTCCCCAGCTCGATTCTAGCACTCCCGGTGCCCGGAGCGGCCGCGCCTCAGTCCCGGAACAGCGGCTCGAGCGCGCGCTTCACGACCTTCGACATGGCGTTGCGCGGCATGTCGTCGACGAGCGCGATGCGATCCGGGACCTTGTAGCGCGCGAGCTGCGCGCGGCAGTGCTCGCGGAGCGCCTCGGCCGTCGCCTCCGCGTCCGGCTCGAGGCGCACCGCGGCGACGACGCGCTGCCCGAGGCGCTCGTCCTCGATGCCCAGGACGGCGCTCTCCGCCACGGCCGGGTGGTCCTGGAGGACGCGCTCCACCTCGGCGGGGTAGACGTTGGCGCCGCCGCGCAGGATGAGCTCGTTGCGGCGCCCCCGGATCGTCAGCACGCCCCGGGAGTCGAGGACGCCCACGTCTCCGGTCCGGTACACGCCGTCGCGCAGCGCCTCCGCGGTCGCGTCGGGCCGGTTCCAGTAGCCGAGCATGGGCGTGTAGAGCCCGGCCCAATCGCCCTCGCCGGCCGGCCCGATGCAGATCTCGCCCTCCTGGCCGGGCGGCAGGCAGGCGCCCTCGGCGTCGCGGATCGTGATCTCGATCTGGGGCAGCGCCGGACCGCAGAAGCCGGGCTCGAGAGACGCTGCGCCCTCCCCGCGCGTCACGGCGGTGGGCGCCTCGGTCATCCCGTAGCCGATCACCACCTCGTGGCCGAAGCGCTCCCGGTACAGGGCGCGAAACTCCTCGGGACACGTGGCGCCGCCGACCATGGGCGCGACCAACGTCGCGAGGTCCGAGGGCTTCACGTCGGGATGGGTGAGGAGGTCGTGGAAGACCGTGGGCACCGCGGCGAAGGAGGCGACCCGCTCCGACTGCACCCAGCCCGCCAACCCCACCGGATCGATGCGGTCGATCGCCACGCAGCAGACTCCGTGCTGAAACGCCTGGGCGGGCCCGAGCACCATCAGGTTCAGGATCGTGAGCGGCAGCACGACGCCCTGGGGCGCACCCGGCGGATTCGTGCCCATCGCGCGGTACACGGCCCCGGGCAGCAGGATGTTGTGCTGGCTGTGGACGGCGCCCTTGGGAAAGCCGGTGGTGCCGCTCGTGTAGGCGATCGCCGCGGGTCCCCAGGGATCGAGGTCCACCGCGGGCCGCGTCTCCGGGGCTCGGGAGACCCGCGACGCCCAGTCGGAGCGCGGGTCATCGGGTTCGACCACCACGACGTGGCGGAGCGCGTCGAGGGCGTCGCGCTCCGGCGCGATCCGTGCCGCTTCCTCCGCAGTCGCGAGGTACAGCGCGGCGCCCGCATCGCGCAGCAGATAGGCCTTCTCCGGGGGCGCCAGGGGACGGTTCACTCCGACCCAGACGGCGCCCAGCCGCATCGCGCCCAGGAAGGCCACGACGATGTCCACGTCGTTGGGCAGGCAGGCCGCCACCCGTTCGCCGGGAGCCACGCCCAGTCCGACCAGGGCGTTGGCCGCCCGGTTCGCGGCCCGATCGAGCTCCGCATAGGAGAAGCGACCGTGGCGCCCGACCAGGGCTTCGCGCTCCGGCTCCTCGTTCACGACCGCGTCGAGCACCTCCGCCACGGTCTGGGCCGCGCCCGGGATCTGCGGACGAGCGGTCGGCGTGAGGCCGTGGGCGGCGTAGTCGAAGCTGGGCATGACGGGGCGCCGCCATTGTGGGAGACGGGGGAGGCGCTCGCCACGGGAGCGTCGCTCCGGAGTATGATGCGGCACGGGCTCGAGGCGATCCCGCAGCGAGCGGGGACGCGGTCGGAGGCGGAGCGATGAAGGTCGACGGCGGACTCGTGATCAGCCGGCTCGAGACGGTTCCCGAGCGCGTGCGCGCACTCGAAGCGGCGGGCTACGACGCGGCGGTGAGCGCCGAGATCAGCAACGACCCCTTCTTCCCGCTGCTGCTGGCCGCGGAGCACAGCGAGCGCATCGAGATCGCCACCTCGATCGCCGTGGCGTTCTCGCGCAATCCGATGCTGCTCGCCAACATCGGACACGACCTGAACGCCTTCTCGAAGGGCCGCTTCATCCTCGGCCTCGGCTCCCAGATCCGGCCCCACATCACGAAGCGGTTCAGCATGCCCTGGGGCCGGCCCGCGGCGCGCATGCGCGAGTTCATCCTGGCCATGCGCGCGATCTGGGACTGCTGGTACCAGGGCAAGCAGCTCGACTTCCAGGGCGAGTTCTACACCCACACCCTGATGACGCCCATGTTCACCCCGACCGACACCGAGCACGGGCCACCCCGGGTCTTCCTGGCCGCGGTCGGCCCGCGCATGACCGAGGTGGCGGGCGAGGTGGCGAACGGCCTCATCGCCCACGGCTTCACGACCGAGCGCTACCTGCGCGAGGTGACGCTGCCCGCCGTCGAGCGCGGTCTCGCCCGGGCGGGGCGCGCACGGGAGGACTTCGAGATCACCTGCCCGGTGTTCGTGGTGACGGGCCGGGACGAGCGCGCCTACCAGGCGTCGCGCGAGGCCGTGAGCAGGCAGATCGCCTTCTACGGCTCGACCCCCGCCTACCGGGGCGTCCTCGAGACCCACGGCTGGGGCCCGCTCCAGGACGAGCTCACCCGACTCTCGAAGCTGGGCCGCTGGGACGAGATGGGCACCCTCGTCGAGGACGACATGCTCGACGCCTTCGCGGTAGTGGGCGAGCCCGACGCCGTCTCGGGCGAGCTGCGTGCCCGCTACGGCGACCTGCTGGACCGGGTCATGCTGACCTTCGATCCGGGCTCCGAGGCGGAGGCCGTGATCCGCGCGCTACGGGATTGAGGGGGCGCGCGGACCGGCTCGTCTGCCCCCTCGCGATCGCGACTCAGTGCCCCTTGGAGAGCGAGCGCTGGGAGAAGACCCGATCGGGGATCTCCACGTCGACCGCGACCTTCACGAAGACCAGATCGGTGTGGGTGTTCTCCCGGAGGTTGCGCATCTGGACCTGGCTTGGGACCCAGGCGCTCTTCACGCGACGCACCGTCGCAGGGTCGACGGACAGGACCTTGGTCGCCTCGCCCCTTCCCTCGAAGAACTCGCTCTTGAGCGGGATGCAACGCTCCTGCTCCACGTACTGCACGATGCGCTCGTAGGCGGAGTCCTCGTCCTCCTTGGGAACGCCCTCCAGGACGAACACGGGCTGCTCGTCGACGACGCTGTCTTCGAGTCGCTTCGAATCGAGCTCTCCCGACAGCCCGTAGAGGCGCTCGAACTCCTCGTAGGTGAAGTCGGTCCCGAACATCGAGCCGGACATCATCCCCATCGTGACGCGGCGCACGTTCCCGAACTCCGGCAGGTAGATGAACATCTCCGTGTCCTCGTCCTCCTTCTCGAGGAGGAGCAGGGCGGAGCCCCGCAGGTCCGGAGGAGCGGAGAATCGCACCATGGCCCGGGAGAGACCCTCGTCGGTCTTCTTCCAGTAGATCGTCGCGTGGGACTCCGTCACCTCGCCCTCGCGGTCGACGGCGCGCAGCTTCGCCTTCTGCATGCTCGACTTCTCGGGTGCGGCGCGCTCGATGCAGGCCTCGATGTCCGAGACCGTCATCTCCGCGATTGCGACATCCGAGGACTTCTCGGTTCCGAGCCCCACGCCGGGAGCCATCGACGCCAGGACGACGGCGCAGGTCCAGGCGACGCTTCGCCTCGAGGGAGGGTTCAGCACGGAGGGATCCTCCTACATTCGTGTGTCAACACGGCCACGGTCCCATGACGAGAACGGAGAGCAGCTGACCGACCGCGTAGATGGGGAAGCCCACGCCGCAGACCGCGAGCGCCCGGAGGGTGCTGGCGTAGTCGAGCGCCTGGCGCACGGCCACGACCATCGCGACGAACATCCACAGGCTCGTGAGGACGAAGACCGGCAGCGCCACGGGGGGAATGAGCATGAAGACGCGCAGGATGCCCGGCGCGGACGAGAACCCGATCGTCCGGAGCAGCTCCCCATGATCGGCCACCGTGTCCGAGGTAGGCAGGAGGCGCACTCCGATGAAGCAGGTCACGTAGGCCCATACGAACCACAATGCGACCGCTGCCAGCGTGTGCCAGAGGATACCCTCTACGCCGCTGTTTCCGATACTCCCCACTCCCATCCCCACCGCCGCGAGCACGACGACGGCGAGCGCCTGAAAGGTGGCCTGCCGGTCCGCCTCGACCTCCTCGTAGACGTCGGCCTGCAGCAGCGAGCTGCGCAGCATCCGGGAGACGAAGCCGGTCGGCTCCCGCGTTTCGGGTGCTGCCGCGGTCACGGTCTCCAGACCCCGTCCGAGTCGATCCACTGCCGGCAGTTCTCCAGGTAGCGGACGACGGTGCGCCGGCTCATGCCCCTCTGTAGGAAACGCGGCACGGCGCGCCCCACGTCCACGTTCGAGCCGAAGCGGGCCAGCGTCCGCCCGGAATCCGATGCGTAGGGCCGAAGCTCCCAGAAGCCTTCGAGCTTGGCGACGTCGTTGTCGAAGCGGGGGTCGAGGGACCATTCGAGGCGGCCCTCGGCCAGCTTCTCCCGGTACCGGATCCGGTACACCAGGCTGGTGAAGACGACGCGGAGGCGCTGCTCGTCGACGCGCCCGTCCTCCAGCACCTCCACGGTCTCGACGCTCCGGAGCTCGGGTCGGTACTCCATCTGTCGCTCCGCCTGACGCAGCAGCGCGACGACGTCGTCCATGGATCGCTCGAAGATGACGTACGCGATCACGAACGAATCGCGGCCGCCGTCCACCTCTTCGAGGATCATCAAGCGATCGCGCAGCAATCGCTCGACGAGCTCCGGCGGCTCGCTCGCCAGCAGCTGCTCCGCGCTCGCCGGCGTCGCACGGCCGTCCGACGCTGCGAGGGAGATGGCGATCAATGCGAACAGGTGATGGGCCGCGTTGCGCACGGAAGCCTGCACGGGAATGGTTCCAAAGCCTAACGATCCGCGCCTTGTCCTCACAAGGTATCAGAGAGCGGAGCAGACCCACCCCCATCTCGACGCAACGCGACGGAACGCGACGCAACGCGACGCAACGCCGACGCAACGCGACGCAACGCGACGCCCCGGAGCCGCGTTGCAGTAGAATGGCCGCGTCGACCTGCGGCCCGGTCGTGCAGCTCGGGCCGCTCCGGTCATCCGGGAGCCGAATGATCGATCGCTTCTTCCGGCTCGCAGCCTTCCGACCCGGGTGGGTCCTCGCTGCCGTCTCGCTGGTCTCGCTCGGCTTCGTCACCGCGCTGGTGGACTTCCGGACGCCGGCCCTGCGGCTCCAGATCCACACCGAGATCGAGAAGGCCCTGCCCGAGAAGGGACCCTACCCGGAGTTCTACGAGCACTTCCGAGAGCGCTTCGGAAGCGACGAGATCGTGTTCGTGGGACTCACGGGAGCCGAGGTCTTCTCCTCCGAGGGCCTGACACGGGTGCGTCGGCTCACCCGCCGCCTGGAGAAGATCGACGGGGTGCGGCGCGTCTCGAGTCTCAGCAACGCGCCAGGCATCCGCAGCGAGGACGGCGACCTTCGCGTGGCCAACGCCTACGACGAAATCCCGCAGGACGAGGCCCTGCTCGCGAAGATCCGCGACCGGATCCTCACGGACCCGATGTACGCGGGAAACCTCGTCTCCGAGGACGGTCGCGCCACGGCGCTGCTCGTCTACCCGGAGGAGATGAGCGAGCGGGAGTTCCGCGACCGCGGCATCGACAGGGAGATCGAGCGGGTCGCCCGCGAGGTGGTGGGGGACGAGGCCCGTGTCCTGCTGGCCGGCAACGCACTGCTCAAGGCGGAGACGGGGCGCATCCTCCAGCGGGACACCGAGCGCCTGATCCCCTTGTCCTTCGTCTTCATGGCGTTCATCGCCTTCTACTCCTTTCGATCGCTGCGCGGTGTGGTGGTCCCCCTGAGCTGCATCGCGACCGCGATGATCTGGACCACGGGAACGATCGTGCTGGTGGGACGCTCCCTCAACCTGGCGACCTTCGTCGTTCCGATCCTGATCAACGCGCTGGGCTTCGCCTACTCGGTTCACGTCGTCTCCGAGCACGACAACGAGCTGCGATCGGGGCGCGACGGCCCCGAGGCCGCCTACCGCGCCCTGAAGCAGGTGGCGTTTCCCGTGTTCCTGACGGCCCTCACCACGGCTGCGGGCTTCCTCTCGCTGTGCCTGTCCCGCCTGCCCGTGATCCGCGAGTTCGGCGCCTTCTGCGTGGTCGGCGTCACGGCCTCCCTGGTCGCCGCGCTCGCGCTCGCCCCGGCCCTGCTGGCCCTCACCCGCCGGCGCCCGGCTCGCGCCCCGGCCGCAGCGCAGGGCTCCCGCATCGAGCGCGTGGCCCTGGGCTTTGCCGACTTCGACCTTCGGCACGGCCGGCGCATCCTGGCGGCGGGAGCGGTCGTGACCGGGCTCGCGATCTTCGGCGTGACGCAGATCGTCGTCAGTACCTCCTTCGTCACCAATCTCGCCCCGAGCAATCCGCTGCGCGTCTCGAGTCAGGCCTTCGACGAGGAGCTCGGCGGGTCCACCACCTTCCACGTGGTGGTCGAGACCGGCACCTCCAAGGCCTTCAACCAGCCCGAGAACCTGAAGGAGCTGCGGACGCTGCAGCAGTGGCTGGACGCCCAGCCCGAGGTCAGCAAGACGACTTCCCTGGCCGACTACCTGATGGGCCTGAACCGGGCCTTCCACGGGGGCGACGAGGCCCGCTTTGCGATTCCCGAGACGAGCCGGGCCATCACCCAGTTCCTCTTCTTCTTCTGGTACGACGGGCTGAAGGATCTGGCGACGAAGCGCTACGAGGCGGCCCACATCCTCGTGCGGGCGCCGGCCGTGAGCTCCAGCGGGATCAACCGGTTCATCGACCGCGTCGAAGAGCGCCTCGCCGAGCTGCCGGAGCCCTTCGTCGGAAACGTGACGGGCGACACGGTGCTGGTCGGCCGGACCGTGGACGAGGTCGCCTGGGGACAGGCGGTGAGCCTCTCCAGCGCGATCCTGATCATCTACGTCATCATGTTGTTCTACTTCCGGTCGGCGTGGATCGCGTTTCTCGCGCTGATCCCCAACACGCTTCCCGTGACGGTGTACTTCGGCGTCCTCGGACTCTCGGGCGTCACGCTCAACATCATCACCTCGATGGTCGCGTGCGTCGTACTGGGCATCGCGATCGACGACACGATCCACTTCCTGGTTCGCTACCGGGAGAAGGCCCGCGACCTCAGCGACGAGTCCAGCGCCGTCAAGGCCGCCCTCTTGTCCGTCGCCCGCCCCGTCACGTCGACGACCGCCGCCCTCTCGGCGGGATTCATGGTCTCCGCGGCCAGCGGCTTGAAGCACCAGGTCGAGTTCGCCGTGCTCTCCTCCACCATGTTGGCCTTCGCATGGCTGGTGGACATGACCCTCACTCCCGTGCTGTGCCATCGACTCGGCGTCGGCGCCTCGCGCCAGGCCGCCGCCGGGGCGACCGGCGAGGCAGAGCACGGAGCGGCCTGAGCCGGTTGGCGAGCGGAATCCTCTCGGCGTGAGGGGGATCTCGGCGCGCAGGCTCGGACCGGCCGTGTCGCTCGTGTGCGTGGCCCTGTGTTGCACCGGCGTCGCTGCCCTTGCGGAGCCCGAGGAGCCGGAGGAGTTCGAGGACTTCGAATCCTTCGAGGACTTCGAGGATTTCGAGGACTTCGAGGAGGACGAGAAGGCGCGCACGCTGGGGGGCTGGCTGGCCCGCAACGTCCGCGTCTACGGCTACCTGCGCTCCCGCGTCTACGCCCGCGCCCCCGAGCTCTCCAACGCGCCGAGCGCAAGCTCCTTCCGCAACGAGCTCAATCTCGTCACGGACGTGGATCTCTTCTCGAATCCGGACTGGGAGGTGAGCTTCCACAGCGTGGTCCGCCCGATCTACGAGGGGATCTACGACACGCAGTCGGGGCTCTACGGAGAGGACGTCGACGAGGCCGAGTACGGCACCGGGGAGCTGTTCCCGAACAACGGCGCCGCCAACCGGTCGCGACGAGGTCGGAGCTTTCCCGGGCGGGGCGGCCGTCTGGCGGGCGAGTTCACGATCCTCAACGCCGACCTCGCCTCGGGCTTCACCGGAAAGCTCGCACCCGCCGTGGCGATCGACGACGTGACCTTCTTCGGACTGGTGGCCGCTCCCGTCAACGCCCGCGGAGGCAACCAGCCGGCGGTCGGGGGGAACGCCTCGGGCCTGACCTACGAGGCGCTGCGGGACAACTTCGGCACCTTCGAGGGCCCGGCCAACGGCCTGCCGCCGGACGCCCTCGACAACGGCGGCCTGCCACCCGGGTCCGGCCTGGACGCGTCGCTCGGCATGGCGTCGCGCGACCTCTCCACGCCCCTCAACTTCTACGCCGGCGCCGGGGGCTCTCGCGGCTCCTTCCGACGCTCGTCCTTCGACCTGAATCGCCGCGAGAACGAGCTGCGCTTCGACTGCTTCGACAACGCCAACCCCTACTGCATGTTCCGCGAGTTCTACTTCGACGCGGCCTACGACGAGACCTTCGTGCGATTCGGCCGGCAGCAGATCGTCTGGGGCAAGACGGACTTCTTCCGACTCCAGGACGTCGTGAATCCCATCGACCTCTCGATCCACAACATCCTGCCGGACCTGGACGAGCGGCGGATCCCGCAGCTCTCCCTCGACGTGGTGCAGACCTTCGGCGAGGTGGGTCCCCTGGAAGACGTGTCGCTGGAAGGGGTGTGGATCTGGGACCGCGTCCTCCCGGACCAGTTCGGGCAGTGCGGGGAGCCCTGGGCCCTCAGCCTGGCCTGCCAGGCCCGCTCGGACGCGGCCGGTCACCGGCTGCTGAACGTGTCCCTGGCCGCCTCGGATGCGCCGCGCTGGACCTTCGGCAACACCCAGCCGGGCGCCCGCCTCGAGTTCCGGATCCCGAAGCCGGAGATCTCGTTCTCGCTCTCCGCCTTCTACGGCTTCCAGAAGCGGCCGGTGCTCCGCTTCGAGAACCCCTACTCCACGGAGAACCCGAACGCGGCGGCGATGCTGCTCCTCCAGGGCATCGCGGATCCGGACCAGGCGACGCCGGGAAACCCGAACGGGTCCGTGGCGGCGCTCATCGACCAGGCGTCGCTGGCGTCGCAGTTCTTCGGAGCCCCGTTCCCGCACAGCGGCAACGGGGGACCGGGCGTCTGGGTGACCGGCTTCGACCCCTACTCGCGGGACGGCAGGACCCCCACGGGCACGCTCCAGGACGCCAACCAGGACCTGCAGAACGCCTGGTTCCTGGTGACCCAGGTCCTGACACCCGACTCCGATCCGGGAGGCTGCGCCGGGGTTCCGGACGTGCCGGGCGGACTCGACACCTGCGGCGCGCTGATCTCGCAGCTGGCGCTGCCGTGGGCGGGGAGCGAAGCCCGGCTGCGCTATCCGCGGCTCTTGACCGTGGGCGGATCGATGGACTACGCGATCCCGGGCATCGCCACCATCCTGCGGCTCGAGATGGCGGCCGACATCGATCGCGCGATCCAGAACACGCGAGAGGCCGACGGCCTCAGCAACAGCACGGTCTTCAAGCTGGCCGTCGGGCTCGACAAGCCCTTCGTGATCCCGTTCTTCCGGGCCCGGCGTCCCTCGTTCATCTCGTTCCAGACCTTCCTCGAGCACATCGTCGACTACAAGGACAAGCGGATCGGCGGAGACGGCATGGTGCCCGTGGAGAACCGCATGATCAGCACCCTCTACATCCAGAACTACTTCTACAAGGACAAGCTGGGCGTCCGGAACCTGCTCGCCGTCGACTGGAAAGCCGGCGCCGTCCTGTTCGGCCCGAAGCTCCGCTGGGCCTGGGACGACCATCTGTCCTTCGAGTTCGGCGTGAACATGCTCTGGGGCCGCAATCGGCAGCACAACGTGCGGGACCTCTGCCCCGACGGAAGGCTGGAAGGCGGAGCGGGTTGCTCGTTCGCGGAACCGTCGACGTGGCAGGCCGGGAACTACCAGATCCTGAATGCGCCGCTCGACCGCGAGTCGCAGTCGCCCTTCGGCTGGCAGCAACAGTCCTTCGCCGATCGAGCCATGCGCAAGCGCGACGAGTTCTGGATCGGCGCCACCTACCGGTTCTGAAAGGGGTTCCGAAAGGGGTTCCGAAAGGGGTTCCGACCCGGAGCGACCCGCCGGGGGCGCATCCGTGATCCGGCGAGCCGGGTCCACTACGCTCCTCGCGCTCATGGATCTCGCGCTCCGCGGACGCGTCGCGCTGGTCACCGGCAGCTACCGGGGGACCGGAGCAGGGATCGCGCGCGTCCTCGCGCGCGAGGGCGCCAGCGTGGTGGTGCACGGCTTCGAGCGCGAGGCGGCGGAGCGCGTCGCGGCGGAGATCGAGCGCGGAGGCGGCCAGGCCCGGGCGGTGACGGGAGACCTGCTCAGCGACGCGGGCGCCGAGGACCTGGCCGCCCAGGCGGGCGAGGTGGACGTCCTCGTCAACAACTACGGCGTGGCGGAGGGCGGGAGCTGGGAGAGCGGGAGCGCCGAATGGATCGACCTGTACCAGAAGAACGTCCTGTCCGGCGTCCGCCTGGTGCGGGCCTTCACGCCGGGCATGCGCTCGCGCGGCTGGGGACGCGTGATCTTCGTCGCCACGGTGGGCGCGTGGCGGCCGAACGCCCGCATGCCCCACTACTACGCGAGCAAGGCCGCGCTGCTCAACGTGACGATCTCCCTGGCCAAGGAGCTGGCCGGAACGGGCGTCACGGTCAACTGCGTGAGCCCGGGAATCGTGGCAACGAACGAGGTCCGGGAGGCCTTCGCGCGCCGCGCCGCACGCGAGGGACACCCCACGGACTGGCCCGCCCTCGAGCGCCGCATCGCGACCGAGACCATGCCGAACCCGGCGGGCATCGTCGGCGGCCCGGAGGACGTGGGCCACCTGGTCGCCTTCCTCGCCAGCGACCGCGCCCGCTACGTCAACGCCGCCAACCTCCGCATCGACGGCGGCGCCGCCGACTGCGTGCCGTAGTACGAGTCAAGTATTCCCGGCGACGGGCTCTCACGCCGGCGGGAGCGGGGGAGGGGTCCCGACCGACGACTGGGAGGCGGCCCGGATGCGAGAAGCAGAGGGTGGACCGAGCGGATCCCTCGATGCGGGGCGGCTCCGCGCACCCCCGAAGAGCCGGACTTGGAGGAGGGCGGGACCCCTCCCCCCGCTCCCCCTCGAAGCGCGTGTGTCAGGCCAGCGCGACGCGCCGGAACAGGTCCACGTAGCCGTCCGGGAAGTCCGTCTTCTCGTACAGCCCCTTCGCCTTCAGGAAGCGGTGGAACGCCTCGAGCCGATAGCACGGTACGCTCGACAGGAAGTGGTGCTCCAGGTGGTAGTTCAGGTGGTAGGGAGCGACGAAGAGCTTCTCCCATCCGCGGACGTAGGTGGTGCGCGTGTTGAGGCGCGGGTCCGGATCGAAGAGATCCGGCACGGCGCCGTGCTCCGCCACCTGACGCAGGCGCGCGAACACCATGTAGGAGGTCATGTACGCCGCCGGCCACATCGGGAAGAGCCATCCGTTCCCAGTGGCGAGGAGCGCCGAGAACATCGCCCCATTCACGATCGCGTGGCCGAGCAGCGCGTTCCCGTTCCACGGCGCCAGGCCGAGCTGGCCGCGGCCCCGCCGCCAGGTGGCGCGCAGCGCCTTCCATCCCGTGCGGCCGCTGAGGTCTCTCCAGAGCTTGCGCCGGAAGCTCTCCATCCCGATCGGGTAGCTCTGGTAGTTCGGGAGGTCCGGATCCCTGCGCGTGCCCGCATAGGCGTGGTGCTTGCGGTGCCCCTTCATGTAGCGGGGCTGGTCCGAGAGGATCGGGTATGCGCACAGCCACTGCCCGACGTGCCGGTTCGCCCGCGCGCCGTCGAACAGGATCCCGTGCCCGCAGTCGTGCATGAGGGCCGCGAAGGCGAGCTGGCGTCCGCCCAGCAGCACGATGCCGGCGAGGATCGTCAACGGATTCGTCCAGGCAGCGACCGCGGCGAAGATCGCCGCGATGAACAACCAGTTGAACGCCACCGCCCACACGGCCCGCGCGTCACTGCGCCGGTTGAAGGGCGCGAGCTCCTCGCGGGTCGCCACGTCGCTGATCTTCATCCCGATCTCCTATCGATTCCCGTCGATTCCCGTCGCTGCGCGTCGCCCGGGCGCCCGCGGGCCCTCAGCGAACCCCTTCGGCCGGAAGCGCCTCGTCGGCAGCGGCCAGCCCGCCCACGTCCCCGGGGCTCAGCTCGAGCTCGATCGCCTCGCCCGCCCAGCCCTTCCAGAAGCGTCGGCCGATCCGGTCGTAGCGGCGCATGGCCGCCACCAGGGCCCGACGTTTCTCGGTGTCGAGGATCGGCTGGGGGAGCAGGGGATCGAGCACGATCTCGCGCACCGCGTCTCCGCCCAGCAGGAAGGACTCCGCCATGGCGGCCTCCTGGTCCAGCGTCGGCAGTCGTTCGGCGCTCTGCTCGAGCCGGGCGCGCATCGACACGTAGCCGCGCTCGAGCGCCCGCGCATCCCACGACGCGCGCGCCTCGAGATCGTCCTCGCGCGACAGCTCGGAGACGCGAAACACCAGCGCCCGCGGCCCGATCGAGAGCTCCGCGAGGCGCTCGCGCAGCCCTTCCACGCCACCCGCCAGGTTGTTCGGGCGCAGGTGCAGCCGTCCCTGGAAAGCGCGGAAGCCGAGCAGACGCAGCGCGTGGACGCGCCGGCGAGAGGCGCTGCGTTCCGTACGCAGCGCACTGCCGGGCTCCACCGCCACCCAGGAACCGTCCCAGGCGCGCACGGCGTCCTCGAGGGTGCGCCAGGAGCGAACGTGGCGGTTCACCGCGGAGGCCGCCTCCGCAAGCCGATAGGAGCCGCGCTCGTCGGACTCGACGAGTCCGCGGGCCCGAAGCCGAGCCAGCGCGACGCGCAGGCTGTTCTCCCCCACACCCAGGATCCCGGCCGCGCGGACGAGGCCACCCACGGGCACCGGCTGTCCCACCGGCATGGTCGAGAGGAGGTCGAGGATCAGGCTCTTGGCCGAGGCGGGCATACGGGGCACATCCTGGGGACCGGTGCGGGACGCGCCGGTCCCCTTTATTACTGAATCGGCATCTGTGATTCAATATTGAAATATACCGGAATACGTCGCGACGGCCGAGCCGAACGCGCATGAGCGGCTGGGAGCGCGCCGTTGACCGCGACGTGATCCGCGGCCCCCCCGAGCTGCCGCCTTCCTGCCGGCGGGCTTCGTCTCTTCTTCTGTTGAAAAGGGCCCGCGGTCTGTTGCATCGTGGGGAAAAGGCTCCAGGTCGACACAGTGCTGGCTCGGAGTGGATCGGGGAGAGACGACGATGCGTGGAAGCTCGCGCTGGATCTCACGTTGCAGGAGTCGCGGCTGGCCGCGGAGGCCGGCGGCTCACGCCGCCGCGCTGGGGGCGGCGCTGGCGCTCGGCGCCGCGACACCCGCCTGGGCCCAGATGCCCGGCGAACACCCGAACCTGTGGCCGCGCATCACCCAGGACATGGTCGAGAACCAGCTCGACCACCGTCGGGCGCGCATCGAGGGACGCCGCATCTTCTCGACACCCTTCAGCCTGCTGGACGGGCTCGGCGACGGCCCCATCGACCCGAACGACAAGGTCTCACCGGGGGGACGCCCGACCCTCGGCGGGAACGGGATGTTCCTGCGCATGAACGGCCTCGATGCCCAGACCTGTCTCGAGTGCCACAGCGTGCTGAGCACCCGGAGCATTCCCGCGCGCTTCGCGGTGGGCGGTGCGGGCAACGTCTCCGACAGCGCGTTCCCGGATCTCGTCGACCCGGACGTGGACGACTCGGAGAACAACGGCTTCGCGGCCATCCAGGGCCGCATGATCAATCCGCCCTTCAGCTTCGGTTCGGGGGGCATCGAGCTGCTGGGCAAGGAGATGACGGCCGATCTCCAGGCCCTCAAGGCGCAGGCCGAGGCCAACCCCGGCGTGGTGGTGGAGCTCGTCACCAAAGGCGTGGACTTCGGCTCGATCGTCTACGAGAGCGGGTCTCTCGACACCTCCGGTGTCGTCGGTGTGGACCCGGACCTGGTGGTGCGGCCCTTCGGTCGCAAGGGCTGCTGCAACACGATCCGCGACTTCGACGTGGGGGCCATGCAGTTCCACCACGGAATCCAGCCGGTGGAGGTCGTCGGCAAGAACGTGGACGCCGATGGCGACGGTGTGGAGAACGAGCTGCTGGTGGGCGAGCTCAGCGCGATGCACGTCTTCCAGGTGTCCCTCGAGCCCCCGGAGGCCCGCGGCCGCTCCGGCCGCTCCTTCCGGGGCGGGATGGTGTTCCGCCAGATCGGCTGCGAGAGCTGCCACAAGCCCTACCTGCGGACTGACGATCGCATTCTCACCTTGAGCTTCCCCGAGGTCCCGACCGATCCGGGCGCCAACGTCTACTACGAAATCGACCTGTCCAGGCGACCCACCTCCTTCCGTCGCTCGGGTGCCGGGGTGCTCGTCGAGCTCTACGCCGACCTCAAGCGACACGACATGGGCGAGGGGCTCGCCGAGACGACGGGCGGGCCCCTCGATGCGTGGTTCCAGACGGCGCGCCTCTGGGGCGTGGCCGACACTGCGCCCTATCTGCACGACGGGCGCGCCAGCACCCTCACCGAGGCGATCCTCTGGCACGGCGGCGAGGCCCAGGCGGCGCGCGACGCCTTCGAGGCCCTTCCGAACCGCAGCAAGCGGTGGCTCATCGCCTTCCTCCGCACCCTCCGCACCCCGTCGAACCCGAGCGCCGACCTGCCCTGAGCCGCGCCCTCCCGGCGCGTGCCGTAGGACCCCGGACGGTTGACGACCGGGTCCCGCACGGGCTAGTGAGGGACGCACCCGCACGGAGGGCAGAGGCCGGCGATGAGCGCGACGGCGAAACGGCGAGTTCCGATCGAGGCCGGCTTCTTCACGATTCCCAGCGAGCCGGCCGAGCCGCCCCGGCTTCTCGGCTCGCGCTGTCGTACCTGCGGCGAGGTGTTCTTTCCCCGCAGAGCCGTGTGCGCGGCGTGCCTGACCGAGGGCGCGGACGACGTGGAGTTCGGAACCCGCGGCACGCTCTACACCTGGACCTACGTCCACTTCCCGTTGTTCGGCTCGCGCCGCGCCGAGGCGGGCGGCTACGGCGTGGGCCAGGTGGACACGCCGGAGGGCCCGCGCATCCAGGCGGTGCTCTCCGGCGGGCCGGAGGACTTCCGCATCGGGATGCGCATGGAGATCGAGCTCGAGACGCTGCGCGAGAACGATCGCGGCGAGGAGGTTGTGATCTACCGCTACCGGCCTGCGGACACCGGGGAGGGCAGCCGGTGAAGCACGAAGGGGTCGCGGTCCTCGGCACGGCGATGACCCGTTTCGGCGTCTACCCGGAGAGATCCAACCGGGATCTCGCCCGCGAGGCGGGCCTGGCGGCGCTGCGCGACGCGGGAATCGGGTTCTCCGAGGTGGACGAGGTCTACGTCGGCTACATCGACCGCATGCCCATGACGGGGGTGCGCGCGCTGAAGGAGCTGGGCCTCACGGGCGTGCCCGTCACCCACATCGAGAACGCCTCCGCGACCGGCCTGGTGGCGTTTCGCGAGGCCGCCCACGCGGTGGCGAGCGGCCGCGCGCGGGTGGCGATGGCGCTCGGCTTCGACAAGATGAGCGAGATGGCCGCCAGCGCTCCCAGGGCCGGTCGGGGCGTGGGGCGCGACCTGCTCGACAGCGTGATCCTTCCCGCCGCCTACTTCGCGCTGTGGGCCGTACGGCGCATGCACGAGCGCGGCACCCGGCCCGAGCACTTCGCGCGCATCGCCGCCAAGAACTGGAATCACGGCGCCCTCAACCCGCAGAGCGATCGCCGACCCGACCACCGCGTCACGGTGGAGGAGGTCCTCGCCTCGCGCACCGTGGCGGAGCCCCTCACCGCGATGATGTGCTGCCCCGTCGACGATGGGGCGGCCTGCGCGATCCTGGCCCGGCCGGACCGCGTGCGGGGGCTCCACGCCGACCGGCCCCTGATCCGGCCCCTGGCCTCCACGCTGCAGAGCGAACGCTACACGCCGGGCCACACCTTCATGGGACCCGTGGTGGGACCGTCCAGCATGACCCGCGACACGGCCCGCCAGGCCTACGAGGAGGCCGGCGTCGACCCCGCCGACCTGAGCCTGGTGCTCGTCCACGACGCCTTCGCGAACGAGGAGCTCGAGTACTACGAGCTGCTGGAGCTGTGTCCGGAAGGCGATGCGGAGAAGCTCCTCGAAGAGGGCGCGACGGAGCTCGGTGGGCGCGTTCCCTTCAACACCGACGGGGGCCTGATCGCGCGCGGTCATCCCGGCGGTCCGACGGGCCTCGCCCAGATCCACGAGCTCGTCACCCAGCTACGCGGCGAAGCCGGCCCGCGACAGGTCGAGAACGCGCGCATCGGACTCGCCCACCTGGTGGGCGGGGGCAGCGTCTGCGCGGTGAGCCTGCTGGCGCGCGACTGAGCGCGGCGCGCCGCCCGAGTGTCGGGCCGGAGCTTCTCGCAGGGTCCGCCTCCCGGCCCTCCTAGCGATCCGGCTCGGCGAGCCGCCAGCCCCGTGCGCCCATGCAGCCGCCGAAGGCCTGGCTCCAGCGCGCCATCTCCGTGCCGTCCTTGAGGTCCGGACGTCCGTGCTCCGCCGTGCAGGCCGCGTGGTCGCGCCGGAGCGCGGCCGCATCGCCCGGGCGCCCGTCCGAGCGGCGCCACTCGGGCTCGTTCCGGGCGGGCGGGCCCTCGACGCAGGCGAAGAGCATCGCGCCGAGCGAGACCGCAAGCCGTGCGCATCGGACGAGGCGCGTCGTCGGACGGGGACGGAGCCGGTCGCCCATGCCTAGTCGGAGTCGGGAATCCAACTGCCGTGGAATCCGTAGGGGACGCGCTGCGGGAGCTGCACGCGCGCCACGGGCCGTCCGCCGAAGTCCGCGGCGTCGAGGATCACGAACTCGCTCGCATCGCGGTGCTCGTCGTACACGAAGGTCATGACCCAGCCCTCGTCGCCCGCCGGATCGCTGCCGGCGGCCGGAACGAAGACCGCCTCGGACGGAGTCCGGCCCGGGCCGAAGTCGTGCAGCCACGCGACACCGGTCTCGAAGTCGGTCTTCTGCAGCCCGGACAGGCGCGTGGCGCCGGCCTCGGCCCCGCCGAAGCGCAGCGTGAACCCGTAGCGGTGCCGAAGGCCGACCCGGGCGTCGGCGACGCGCGGGAACTCCATGCCGCGCTCGTCCACGGTCTGCTCCGTCGTGGTTCCGCGCTCGAGGTCGAAGCGGAAGCGGTGAAGCGTGAGGTTGCCCTGGGCCACGTCCATCTCACCCGGATTGCGCCACATCTCGCTGGCGCGGCACACGTCGAACACGACCCCACCCCCGTCCTCGTAGGCGTTCACGCCGTGGAAGACGTAGCAGGGATCCACGTCGAACCACTTGACGTCCGCGTCCTTGCCTTCGCGGGGCATGATGCCGATCCGGGCCGGATAGTCGTCGCTCCAGTGGAACGGGATCTCCCCCCGGACGGCGCGCTGCAGATCGAAGACGACGGGGAGATCCATGAACAGAGCGTGGCGCTCGGTGATGGCGAAGTCGTGCATCATGGTGGGACCGCCGACCGAGATCTCCTCGCGTTGGACCAGCTCGCCTTCGGCGCTCGCCCGGTAGTACACGAGGTAGGGGGGAAGCTGCTGGTAGGCGAAGAAGAGCAGCTCGCCCGTCACGGGACAGATCTTCGGATGGGCGGTCATCGCCGTGTCGAGCGCGCCGTCGTAGTCGTGGTAGCCGAGCGTGTCGAGCTCCGGCGTCAGCACGAAGGGGAAGGCGCCCTCCTCGAGGGCCAGGATCCGTCCCGCGTGCGCGATCACGTGGGTGTTCGCGGCGGAGGCCCTGTGGTCGACCGTGCCGTCCGGGGAGATCCGGGAGACCTCCGGGTCGTCGAGGTAGGGCGTCCGCACGTAGCGGTTGCGGTACCAGGCCGCGCGACCCCCTTCGAGCCGGACGCCGTGCACCATGCCGTGCCCCAGGAACCAGTGCGCGGAGCGTCCCGTCACCGGATTCGCTCCGTTGCGCACGTAGAGCCCGTGGAGCTCCGCGGGGACCGTGCCCGATAGCTCCGGCTCGAGCGCGGTACGTTCTTCTGCCACCGGCGCGAAGTTGCCCTGGAGGTGGAAGGGCAGCTCGTCGCTCATGCGGGTCTCCTCCGGGCAATGCAGCGCACCTCCCGAGGAACTGCGATCCGGCCCGATGAGGGTCTCGGACGATCAGTCCAGCTGGAGCAGCCAGCTCCCGTCTTCGAACCACCTCGCCTGGAGGGCCTGGAGCTCACCGCTCAACGCGAGGCCCTGGAGCAGGTTGTCGATGAAGTTGAGGAGCAGGGGGTCGTCCGCCGGCAGCGCGATGCCGAGGGGCTCGTAGGTCAGGCGCGTGATGACCGACACGAGCCCCTCGTTGGGATGGCGCACGTGGGTGACGAGGCAGATCGGATAGTCGGCGAGCATGGCGTCCACCTGGCCCGACAGCACCTTGCCGATCCCGGTGTCGTAGTCCGGTGCGAGCACGAGCCGGGCACTGGGGATCCGACGCTCCGCGAACTCCTGACTGGTGGAGCCTTCGAGTACCGCCAGCCGGAAGTTCGCGGCCGCCATGTCCTTGGTGCCCTCGAGGGAAGCGATGGCCTGCTGCTTGGTGAGCATGCACTTGCCGGAGACGAAGTAGGGCCCCGCGAAGGCGACCTTGAGGTTGCGCCGGGGCGTGATCGTCATCCCGGAGATGACCATGTCCACCTTGCCGTCTTCCAGCGCCGGGAGGAGATCGGAGAAGCGCATCTGCTCGAGGCGCAGCCGCACGCCCATGGTGGACGCGAGATAGCGGGCGAGATCCGGCTCGAGGCCGATGATGGCACCGTCCCGGGTCGTCATGTTGAGAGGCGGCATGGAGGCCGCCGTGCCGACCACCAGCTCGCCGCGTTCGAGGATCCTGTCGAGGACCGGAGAGGTGGAGGCCGTCGACGTTCCGAACAGCGCGCAGCCCGCGAGCCAGGTGAGGACGAAGAGCAGGGCGAGCACACCGGGCGTCTTGGACTTCCAGGGGGTTCTCATCGCGATCTCCTTCGGGTGTGGGGCGGGGGGAGGGTACGCGGCTACGGCCGAATGTCGAGAGTCGGGCCGGCCGGCGCGCCGCCGGCGCTGCCGTGATCGAAGAGCACCTTCACGGCTCCGCTCGCCCCCTGATCGCGGCAGGCGAGAAAGGCTCGACGGTAGTCCGCCAACGCGAAGCGGTGCGTGACGATCGGGGTGGCATCGAGACCGCGACGGCGGACCAGCTCCAGGTACCACTCCATGGCGTGCTGCCGGCGGCCTTCGAGTTGCTCGACGCCGAAGGCGTTCGATCCGACCAGCGCCAGCTCCTTGAAGTAGAGGGGTGTCCACTCGAAGCGGCGGGGGGGCTCCACCCCCAGCCCGACGACCCGGGCGCGGGGAGCGGCGACCCGGACGCCCACCTCGAGCGTCTCCGGCGAGGTGACGGTGTCGTAGATCACGTCCACACCTCCGTTGAGCATCGGCAGTCCGCGCCAGGCTTCGCGCATCTCGGCACCGAGCAGCTCGCCGATCTCCTCGACCAGCCGTCGCGTCGGAGCGTGGGGTAGCACGCTGTGCGCGCCGAAGTGCCGCGCGAGCTCGGCCTGGTGGGCGTAGCGCGAGACCGCCAGGACGCGTACCCGGGGGTGCAGGGCGCGGAGGATGACGACCGCCAACAGGCCTAGGGTTCCGCAACCGTAGACCAGCGCAGTGCCGCTCTCCGCAGTGCCGCTTTCGGGTGGCGGATGGTGGACCACGGCGTGAAGCGAGACGGAGAACGGATCGGCCAGGACTGCGGTCTCGTCGCTCACGTCGTCGGGAATGGGAATGCACTGGGACTCGTGGGCGGGCACGAGCGGTGCGAATCCGCCGGTAGCCTGCGAGCTGTTCCCGTGGTGGATTCCGCGAGAGATCACGCCGCGCGTGAAGTTCTCGCACTGTGCGAGCTCTCCGCGCCGGCACCAGGCGCAGGGATCGAGTCCGCGGGGAGCGCAGGACAGCCAGGGGTTGAGGACCACGCGCTCGCCGACGCAGCGCTCGCGCACCGCCGGGCCCACCGCCTCGATCGTTCCCACCACTTCGTGTCCCAGCACCTGGGGAAAGGAGATGAGGGCGGTCATCGGGTTGTCGAGGGCCCCGCCCAGGAACACCTGCTTGGCGTCGCTCCCGCACACGCCGCACAGCCGGGTCCGCAGCAGCAGCCAGTCGGGTGCGGGGAGCGACGGCTCCGGGATCTCGCGCAGCTGCAGCGGGGCGAGGGGTCCGACGAACGCGCCGGGACCGAAGAGCGACAGCACACGGGTGGCGGCCAGTCTCGGCAGGCTGTTCTCGAACACCAGCGCACGCATGCAGCGCCAGTATGCCAGGCAGCGCCGGACCCGGGGCCGACTTCAGGGCCGGTCCTCGTCCTCCTCCTCGTCGAGCAGCTCCGCGAGCCAGGGGTCGAGGATCGCCCCGGTCGGAGCGCGCAGGTGCTCGTAGCCCTCCTCGCGCAGCTCTCCCGCGAAGCGGGCGATGGCGGACTCGCCCACGCCGAAGTGCTTCAGGGTCTCGGCCACCAGCTCGAGCGTGGACTCGAACTCCTCGGCCACCACCATGCTCGCACCGGCCTCCCGCAGCGCGTCCACGTCCTGCACGTAGTGGGTGCGCACCACGATGTCGACGTGCGGCGCGAGCTGCCGCACCCGCGACGCCACCTCCCGCGTGGCCGTGGGGTCGGAGATCGCGACCACCACCAGCCGCGCCGCTCGGATGCCGATCCGCTCCAGGATCGAGGGACGCGTGGCGTCGCCGTAGACGAGCGGCTCACCGCGACGCAGCGCCTCCTGCACGCTGGTGGCGTTGGCTTCCACCACCGCGTAGGCGATGCGACGTGCGCGCAGGATGCGGGCGAGGGTCCGGCCGGCCGGACCGAATCCGATCAGCGCGACGTGACCCTCGAGCACCTGGCCGTGCTCGGGGGCGGGGGAGAGCCGGTCCAGCTGTCCCGCCACCCGACTGGCCACGCGCGGCGCCACGGCGATCAGCGCGGGGGTCGCGAGCAGGGTGACGATGGAGCCGGCGACGAAGATTCCGTGCAGCCCGGCGTCGACCAGCCCGGCCTCACTCGCCGCCGCGGCGAGCACGAAGGAGAACTCCCCCGTCTGGGCCAGCGCCAGCCCGGTCAGCACGGCGACTCGCAGCCCCTGTCGCAGCGCCAGCGCGACGATCCCGATCACGCAGCCCGCCTTGAAGACGATGACGCCCAGCACGTAGACCAGGACGGCCGGGCCATTGTGCGCGAGATCGGCGGGCGCGAAGAGCATGCCGACGGCGGTGAAGAAGATGCCGAGCAGCACTCCGCGCAGCGGCAGCACCTCGGCGAAGAGCTGGTGGGCGTAGGGGGTTGCGCTCAACACGAGCCCGCCCACGAACGCGCCCACGGCGAGCGTGAGTCCGATCGCGTGCGACAGCACCGCCGACCCGAGGACGACGATGAAGGCCAGCATCGCGAACAGCTCGCGGGAGCCGCGCCCGGCGATCCGATCGAGCAGCCGCGGAAGCACGAGCCACGCCAGGACGGCGAAGCCCACCAGCGAGACAGCGGCGCGCGCCAGCTCGAGGCCGATCGACCAGGAGTCGGCGGGCGCGTCGGCGGCGAGCATGGGAATCGCCAGCAGGAAGGGCACGATGCAGAGGTCCTGGAAGAGCAGGATGCCCGCGCACAGCTGTCCCTGCGGCGCATCCACCTCCCCGCGATCGGAGAGCAGCCGCATCACGAGCGCCGTGCTCGACATCGCGACCAGGGCACCCACGGCGACGGCGCTGCGCGCCTCGAGGCCGAGCGCGGCACCGAGAAGCGCCACACCGACGAGCGTCACGGACACCTGGAGAGCGCCGGCGGCGAGGGCCACCTGCCAGTTGCGGCGCAGCCGCTCGATCGGGAGCTCCAGGCCGATCTGGAACAGCAGGAAGACCACGCCCAGCTCGGCCAACGCGCGCACCTGCTCCCGGTCCGCAAGCAGTCCCAGACCGCCCGGCCCCACCAGGGCGCCCATCACGAGAAAGCCCGCAATCGACGGGAGCCGCAGGCGCTCGAAGATCGCTGCGCCCGCCGCCGCGACGACGATCAGCAGCAGCAGCTCGGCGAGGAACGGGCCCTCAGCCACCGGGCGCGTCCCGTCGCGGCGCCCCCTCCCGAGCCCGGATGTCTCGAATGGGGGCGGCTGCGGCTCCCGGGGAGGCGCCGACCCGCCCGTCTGCGCCCTGCCACCTCACTTCGACCTCTCTCCGCAGCTGCCGACTCCGCAGCTGCCGACGCTGCCCGGAGCAGCCGCGTGTCGACCAGGCTCTCCCGCCCACTCTCCCTCGCCGTGGGGATGCGGCCAGCGTGCAGGCGGATCCGCGCCCGCGCAACGGGCGCCCGAGGCTGGAACGCGGCTCCGACGCGGCCTCCCCTCGGGGGCAAAACCCGGTGAACGGCGGGGCAGAACGCCCTACCCTACGCGGTCCCCCATACACCGCTGCCGCGCTCGAGAGGAATCCGTTGCCCCACCGGATCGTTGCCGAGGAGCTGGACCTCCTGGCGCGGGTGCGCGCCCTGCTCGAGCAGGGCCCGAAGGCGCTCGAGCCCTCCGAGGAGCCCATCCTGCGCGATCTCGAGCGGCTGCGCGAGCAGATCGTCTCGCGCCGCGAGAGCAAGGACGCCTTCTCGCTCACCGAGCAGTGGAACCGGCAGACGGCGCTGCTGCGACAGCTCCGCTCCGCGCGCGGCGGCCCCCAGGTCGATCCGCGCTCCCCCTACTTCGCGCACCTGCGGCTGCTGGAGAACGGAACGGAGCGGGACCTGTGCCTCGGGCGCGCGACCTGCATCGAGGGCGGACTGCGCATCGTGGATTGGCGCAACGCACCGGTGTCGCGGATCTTCTACCGCTACCAGCAGGGCGAGGAGTACGAGGAGGAGTTCGGGGGCCGGGCCCGGGTGGGAGAAGTCACGGCGCGCCGGACCCTGCGCATCCGGGAGGGCAGCCTCGACCGGATCGAGTCGCCCGAGGGCGTGTTCACGCCGGACCCGAACGGCGGCGACGCGTGGCAGCGGAGCGAGCCGCAGCGGCCGCGGCTCGCCGGAGGCGAGTCCACGGCGTTGCGGGCCTACGGAGCGGGAGAAGGCGCGGGGCGCCGACTGGGGACGGACCTGGAGGGGTCCCGGCGGCGCATCGACAAGCACCTGCCGGAGATCACCAGCCTGATCGATCCCGCACAGTTCGGGCTGATCACGCGGCCCTCGGCGGGCTTTCTGGTGATCCGGGGCGCCGCGGGCTCGGGCAAGACGACGGTGGCGCTGCACCGCATCGCGTACCTCGCCTACGCGGACGAGGAGATCGATTCGGACAGCACGCTGTTCGTGGTCTTCTCGCCCGCGCTGCGCAGCTACGTGGGTCACGTGCTTCCGGCCCTCGACGTGCACCGCGTGCGGATCGTCACCTACCGGGATTGGGCTGCGGCCCAGCGTCGGCGCCATTTTCCCTCGCTCCCCCAGGAGACCCGCCCCGATACGCCGGCGACGGTCCAGCGCCTCAAGCTCCACCCCGCCATGGCGAGGGCTCTGGAGGAGCACGTCGCACAGACTCCGGGCCCCCGCAATGCCGTCCAGGCCCTGGACGACTGGGCGAGCGTGCTGACCCGCGTCGAGCTGCTGCGGCAGTGCTGCGAACGGGAGGAGCCCGGCGCCTTCCGCGAATCCGAGATCGCCCGGTTCACGGAGTGGTGCCGCCGGCGCAACGAAGAGCTGTTCGCGTGGCTCGAGGGGGACGAGGAGAGCCACGGCGAGCTCGACGCAGAGGACGATGCGCTGCTGCTGCGGGCGTGGCAGCTTCGCGTGGGGCCACTACGGGCATCGGGGAAGCGCCCGCTTCGCTACCGGCACGTCGCCATCGACGAGGTGCAGGACTTCGCGCCCCTGGAGGTACGGGTCCTGATCGACTGCCTCGACGAACGCCGCAGCCTGACGTTGGCGGGGGACACCCAGCAGCACGTGATGCAGCAGAGCGGGTTCACTTCGTGGAGCGACTTCCTGGCGCGCCTGGGGCTGGCCGGCGCGGCCCTCGAGACGCTGCGCATCAGCTACCGCTCCACGGCCGAGATCGCGGAGTTCGCGGCGGGCGTGCTGGGCGACCTGCGCGAGGAAGACGAGCCCATCGAGGCGACCCGTTCCGGGCCGCCCGTCGAGCTGTTCCGATTCACGGACCGCGGTGCGGCCGTCGCGCTGCTCGGCGACGCCCTGCGCGAGCTCGCAGACGCCGAGCCCCTCGCCTCCGTGGTGGTCCTCACTCCCTCGGCCGAGTCGAGCGCCGTGTGGTTCGAGGGGCTGCTGCGCAGTGATCTCCGCAATCTGCGCCGCGTCGAGCACCAGGACTTCACCTTCGCGCCGGGCATCGAGGTGACCGAGATCGAGCAGGTGAAGGGACTGGAGTTCGACTACGTGATCCTGGTGGACGTCTCCGCGGAGCACTTCCCCGACTCCCCCGCCGCGCGACGGCTGCTCCACGTGGCAGCGACGCGGGCGGTCCACCAGCTCTGGCTCGCCTGCGTGGGAACGCCGTCGCCCCTGCTCGGCGCACTCGCGGGCTGATCGAACACGAAGGCCCCCTGCGAGCGCTGCTCGCAGGGGGCCCCGCCATTCCCGGGCTCGGCCCTGGATCAGGCGCGCGCCATCCGGCGCTTCACCACCCGACGGCGGGCGGTGGTGTTGCGCTTGGGAGCGCTCTTGCGAGCGGTCGCGCGGCGCTTCGTCGCCGTCACGCGGCGCTTCGTCGTCGTCGCCTGGCGCTTCGTCGTCGTCGCCCGGCGCTTCGTCGTACCCTTTGTCGTACCCTTTGTCGCACCGGTACGGCGCTTGGCCGCCGCTCGACGTCGAACCGGGCTCTTGGCCGCGGTCCGGCGGCGGGCCGGCTTGCGCTTCTTCGTGGTCGCCGTCCCGCCCTTGGCGAGCTTCACCGCCACCGCATCCGTGCTCGTGAACACGCCGCGAATCACACCGTGCAGCTGCGAGTCCATCGGGTAGTGCTTGACGACGTAGTCCGCCAGCTTCTGCCAGTTGCGCGTGACGGACGCCGTCCGCCAGTTCTTCGTGGTCACCTTGATCTTCACGTGGGGAATCCTCCCAGATTCATGGTGGCTTACCCTTCGGACGAATCCGCGCGCTCCGTTAGGGAAGATCGGGCGGAGCCGAAGCGGGACATCGCGCTGCGTCGCAGCTGCGACGTCCCGCGCGTGCAACCGACGCGCAGCGTCCGACGGGCCGCATCGCTCGGTAGCAGCGCTGCCGGGTGCGACGCGCGATGGCGTAGGCGGCTCCCGCCGTTCCTCGCGGAGCGGCCGGCACCCCTCGGGGAAGCTCCGCCGAGGCCGCACGTTCCGTTACCCTACGCGTCCATCGAAGGGGAGAAGGCCATGCACGAGACGCGAGAGCTTCACGACGCGAAGATCCTGATCACGGGACCGACGAGCCAGGTCGGGCTCCCGGTGGCCCGCGCGCTCTCCCGGCGCAACGAGGTCTGGGGCCTGGCCCGCTTCGGCAATCCGGAGGATCGCCAGCGGCTCGAGGAGCTGGGCGTCCAGTGCGTGAAGGCCGACATGGCCGAGGACTCCTTCGAGAGCCTGCCCGACGATTTCACCTACGTGCTCAACTTCGCGGTCGTGAAGAGCCGCGACTTCGACGCGGACCTGGCCGCCAACGCGGAGGGGGTCGGGCGCCTGATGAGCCGCTGCCGCCGCGCCCGCGCCTTCCTGCACTGCTCCTCCGCGGCCGTCTACGCCCCGCCCGGTCACAAGCCCGCCCGGGAGACGGACCCGCTCGGGGACAACCATCGCGTGATGTTCCCCACCTACAGCCTGTGCAAGATCGCCGCAGAGACCATGGTGCGCTTCGGCGCGCGGCAATGGGGGGTTCCGGCGACCATCGCCCGCTTCAGCGTGCCCTACGGCAACAACGGGGGCTGGCCCTGGTTCCATCTGGTGATGATGAAGAGCGGCGTGCCGATCCCGGTGCACCCGAATGCGCCGAACGTCTTCAGCCCGATCCACGAGGACGACTACATCGCCCAGATCCCGCGCATGCTCGAGATCGCGGGCGTCCCCGCGACCGTGATCAACTGGGGCGGCTCGGAGCCGGTGAGCATCGAGGAGTGGTGCGCCTACATGGGCGAGCTGACGGGCCTGCAGCCGCAGTTCAACCCCACCGACCGGACCATCGAGAGCCTGCCTCTGGATCCTTCGCGCATGCACGAGCTGGTGGGCGAGACCCGTGTCCCGTGGCGGGAAGGGATCCGCCGCATGATCGAGGCCCGCAACCCGGAGCTGCTGAACCGGCAGGAATAGAACGCTGCCTGGGCGCTCGCCGGCCCCTGCCGGTCCAGTGGGTCCTGTGGGTCCTGTGGGTCCAGTGCGGCTCGCTATGGGCCGACCGGATCTCGCTCGATCAGTCGTCGTGCCCGCGGTGCCTGGGCTGCCGCTTGAGCACACCGGTGATCAGGCAGGTGGTGGAATCGAATGGGGAATAACCAAGCACCTTGGATGTGCAGGAGATGGTTTCGCCCGGTGCGAACGCGATCCCCGGCTTGTAGGCGGTGCAGTACCCGTCCAGGACGACGTCGCCGAGCTGAGAGCCGACGACCGTCGCCGCGTCGTAATACACGCAAGCCTGGGTCATCAGGTAGGACCGATTCTCCGGAACCACGAGCAGCACGACGGAGTTGACGTTCTCATCGACCACCACGTTGGCGCTCCTGCTCACGACGTTCGACCCGAAAGCGCCCGCCTGGGCGGCCAGCCCCACCACACCGATGGAAGCGAGAATGCAGATCACCCGACGCATGAGGTGTTCCTCCTTTACCTCTGATCGACCCAAGAGGTGCAAGCGTCGTGCCGGGCCGTGGGCTCATGGGGCCGCGCCTCGTCGACGCAGGGCGCTGCATCGCCGTTGCGTCGATCTCACGCGAGGCAGTCCGCCCCGGGCGCTGCGACCCGATGCCCCAGACCCGCCTCCCGGGCGCGAGGGCGGCGCGGGGCGTCGGGAGTCGACACCGCACCGGGTCGAACGCGCGGCCGAACGCCCGTCGCGCCCTCAGCTCCGGCTGAGCAGCATGCAGCCCGCCAGCGGCCCGCCGCCCGCCGCCGCCACGGCGATCTGCGGAGCGCCGGCCACCTGGCGCTCGCCGCCCTCGCCCCAGAGCTGCAGGCAGGCCTCGTGCAGGAACCCGTAGCCGTGCAGGCGTCCCGCGGAGAGCTGCCCCCCGTGCGTGTTGAGCGGCAGCTCGCCCTCGAGCGCGATGCGGGAGCCGCCCTCCACGAAGCGCCCTCCCTCCCCCTTCCCGCAGAAGCCGAGGCCCTCGAGCCACGCCATGCTGATGAAGCTGAACCCGTCGTAGAGCTCCGCCACGTCCACGTCCGACGGGGCGAGATCGGTGCGCTCCCACAACATCGCGCCGGCGTCGCGCAGCGCCATCGTGGTCAGGTCGTCGAACTGGTCCCAGGACGGACGCCCCCGCAGCGCCGACCCGACGGCCTCCACCCGGATGGGCGCACGGCGCAGGTCGCGGGCCCGCTCCAGGCTGGACACGATCACCGCCGTGGCGCCGTCGCAGGGCGCGTCACAGTCGTAGAGACAGAAGGGCGTGCTGATCATGCGCGCAGAGAGGTAGTCCTCCAGGGTCATGGGATCGCGGTAGATGGCCTTGGGGTTTCGGGCCGCGTTGCGGCGCGCGTTGAGGGCGATCTGTGCCAACTGCTCGCGGGTGGTCCCGTACTCGTGGAAGTGCCGCTGCGCGTACATCGCGATCCAGCTCGCCGCCGAGTAGGAGCGGAAGGGCAGCGTGAACTCCATGGTGGGCCCCGAGGCCTTGAAGCCGGCGCCGCCGCCGCCGCCGGACCCCACACCGATTCCCGCGCGGCGACCCTTGCCCTGGGCGGTGGACTCCCAGACCGAGCGGAAGCACAGCACGTGGCGCGCCAGACCGCAGGCCACCGCCATGCAGGCGTCGATCACCGAGCCGAGCTGTCCGGGCAGCTCCATGCCTCCGGTGAACCAGTCGAGCTCGAGCCGCAGGGCGTCGTGGACCTCGGTCACGCCCGCGCCCGTGAACCCGGGCGCGCCTCCCATGGCGCCGGGATAGGTGGCGAGGCCGTCGATGTCCTTCACCGCGAGTCCCGCGTCCTCGATGGCGGCCAGGCAGGCGTCGAGGGTGAGCTCGAGCGGATCGCGGCCGAGGCGGCGCCCCACGTCGGACTGCCCGATGCCGCTGATGGCGGCGCGCCGCTCCAGGATCTCCATCACGGCTCCAGGGGCTCGAAGAGCGGGACGTACACGTCCTCGTGCTGCTCGAAGACCACCCGCACGCGCATGCCGATGCGGACCGAGTCCGCCGGGCAGTGGACGATGTTCGTCATCAGCCGCAGTCCCTTCTGCTCGTCGATCTCGACGATCGCGATCGCGTAGGGATGGTCGGGGGCGGGGACCCAGGGCTGGTGATTGAGCGTGTAGGTGAGGACGGTGGCCAGGCCCGACACGGCCTCGACGCGCAGCGACTTCGCGTAGCAGCGCCCGCAGACCGGCGCCGGGGGGTGGATGTACTCGCCGCAGTCGGTGCAGCGCAGGAACTTGAGCCGGCCCTCGGCGCCGCCCCGCCAGAAGTGCTCGTTCAGCGGCGTCACCCGGGGCAGCACCCGGAAGGGCTTGTCGCTCATCTCGCGCTCCGCAGCGCACCCGCTGCCGACTTCGCCCCCGGCATCGCTACCCCGCTTCCTGCCGGAGCCCGAGGGCGGCGAGCAGTGGCGGGCCCAGCACCGCGAAGCCGATCAGGGCGGCGGCGATCGCCGCAATCAACACGGCTCCCGCGGCGGCATCCTTGGCACGGCCCACCAGCGGGTGGGGCTCGGGGACCGCGGCGTCCGCCAGCGACTCGAGCGCGGTGTTGAGCGCCTCGCTGCACCAGACCAGCGCGATCGCGACCACGAGCCAGCACCAGTCCGCGCCGGAGAGGCGCAGCAGCGCGCCCAGGCCGCAGGCCAGGACGGTGGCGAGGGCGTGGATTCGCGCGTTGGGCTGGGTGACGACCACCGCCCGGAGGCCGGCTCCCGCGTGACGGAAGCTCTCGAGTCGCCCGCGTAGCCAGGAAGAGCCGCTCATCGCGGCGTCAGTGTAGGAGAACGTCATGGCTGGAGGCGCAACCGATCAGACCGGCGCAGGCCTGCCGGAGATCGTCTGGAGCAGGATGCGGGCGGAGGTCTCGACGAGGTCCCCGCGGCTCACGCCGAGCGCCTCGAGCTCCCGGTGGTAGGCGGCCAGCCGCTCCAGCAGGGCCGCCAGGGCGGCCGCGGCCGCCCGGGGGTGCAGCTTCGGGTCGAGCTGCCCGGCCCGCTGCGACTCCTCGATGCGTCGCGCAAGGTGCTCCAGCACGGGACCGAGTGTGCGCTGGCGCACCTTGCGGAAGCGCGCGTCGCCCTCGTCGGCGGCCAGGTTGCGCACGAGGAGCACGGCCCGGTGGTCGTCCCAGTGACGCACGAAGGCGTCGGCGACGGCACGCGCGGTCTCGAGCCCGCTGTCCCCCTCCCAGCTGCCGCCGATCAGCTCGAGCACGGCCGGGATGTCCTCGCCGGCGCGCTCTGCCAGTCGCAGCGTCGCCTCGGCGACGTCCTTGAAGTACTGGTAGAAGGTGGCGGGCGAGGTACCGGCGTGCCGCGCGATCTCGACCACCGACAGGTCGCGAACGCTCTTCTGCCGGAGCAGCTCCTCGGTGGCGTCGAGCAGCCGATTCCGCGTCTGCACGGCCCGCGGACCGAGCTCGCGGCCGGACTGGTCGAGCAGCTTCTCCGGGGCGGCGTGTGTCATGGCTGGCTGGGCTCCAGGAGCTCGACGTCCCCTGCGGCAGGCCGATCACCGTAGGTCAGCACGACGCAGCGGGCAATTTCACGCACCCGCGAGGGGCTAGGATGAGGACCTCGCCTCGAAGAACACGCGCTGGGCGTTGTCGTAGAGGAACTTCTCGAGAACGCCGGGGCGCAGGTCGAGCTTCGTCGCCTCCTCGACGCAGCGGTCCATGGCGATGGCGGGATGATCCGAGGCGAACATCAGCTTGTCGCGACCGCGCGTGTTCATGAAGTGGATGAGCTCGGGCGGGAAGTACTTGGGCAGGTAGGCCGAGGTCATCATGTAGAGATTCCGGTACTTGAGCATGAGTCGGCAGGCCTCGCCCCACCAGGGGTCGGCTCCGTGGGCCATGACGAGGACCAGCTCCGGGAAGTGCAGGCACACGCGATCCAGGTGCATCGGGTGCTGACACGCGCCCGGGGCGGGCGGGCCGGGGATGCCGGTGTTGATCGTGATCGGGAGTCCCAGCTCGACGCACTTGGTGTAGACCGGGTAGTAGATGGCGTCGTTCGGCGGCGTATCGATGGCGAACGGCGTGATGCGCGCCAGCACGGGACCGTGCTCCTCGAAGAAGCTCTTGAGCTTCTCCACGGCCCGCATGGGTTGCCGCGGATCGATCTGACACCCGAGGGCGAAGCGCTCCGGGCACTTCCCGGCGAGCTCCAGCACCTCCGCCGTGGGTCGGTGGACGGCGGTCGTGAGGATCGCCTTCTCGACGCCGCAGGAGTCCATCAGCGCGAGCAGCTCGTCCATCCCGTAGCTGCGGAAGAAATCGTCGTCGCCGCGCTTGAAGTAGTCCGCGGCCACGCGCTTCAGGAACTCGGGGCGCCCCTG
>JAAUYK010125115.1_pt1 | contig 39214 bp, 30 predicted proteins | sample 7278021 | NCBI WGS metagenome assembly JAAUYK01 (sample SAMN14350223, study PRJNA611818) | marine sediment metagenome | isolation source: surface marine sediment (1.8m) | place: French Polynesia: Moorea | collected 2018-08
TAGCAGTCGCCAAAGCTATTAGGACATTTTTCTGTTCCCTGTTCCCTGTTCCCTGTTCCCTTAAAATATAATTTATGTGTCCTAACTAGCCTGTCTATTGCTATATTATCAAGTTCAACCTGAATTAAAGACTTTTCTTGCTCAATCTGTCATTTCATTTATCATTTAACATTTATCGAGGTAAGTATTTCCGATTAGTTGACCATCGTGGTACTAGCCAAACTTGTCCTAACTGTCGAGCAGAAATCAGAAAAACTCTGTCTGATAGGATTCATGATTGTCCTGAATGCCACTATCGCTCTGACCGTGACGTGGCATCAGCCCAAGAAATCTGTAATCGAGGAATAGAAACTACTACTCTGGGACTCAGAGGAAAGGAAACCGTCTGTCAAGTCGAGGTATCGGGGGTTATGAACCTAGATAACTGGCGTAGGGGCATACCCCTGTGGGCAGAAATATCCCGTCGTGAGTCGGGAAGCCCACGCTATACTGCTTAGCAGTTAGCGTGGGAGGATGTCACAGATTAACCTTAACAGAACTTTGTAGAGACTCTACCAATGAACGAACAGCAGCCACCATAGCCACCTCATCATTGAGTTTGTTAATCGCTGAACCAACACCAACCCCTGAAGCACCGGCAGTAATAGCCATTGGTGCAGTGACAGTGGATAGTCCCGAAGCACAGATGACGGGAACAGAAACAGCCCGAGAAATGCTATGGGCAGCTGCTAAAGTAGGAGCTGCTTTTTCAATTAATCCCAAAGTTCCAGAGTGGTTAGGATTACTGCCAGTTCCTCCTTCCGTTTGAATCAGGTTTGCCCCTGCCTCCACTAACTTCTCTGCTAATGCTACCTGTTCATCCAAGGGTAGGATGTGGGGAACTGTGACACAAAGAGTAGTATTAGGGAGTAAAGCACGGGTTTTTTCGGTTAATTGCAGGACTTCTGGGGCTTCAAAACGTCTTCCTTGGGCATAAAAAGCGTCAAAATTACCGATTTCGACTAAATCTGCTCCAGCTTCCACCGCATCGGCTAATAATTGAGCCTCAACCGCAGATACACAAATGGGTAAATTCGTCAAGGAACGAACCTGACGGACTAAACTAGGAGAGGCCGCAATGTCGACAAAAGTTGCTCCTCCTGCTTGGGCCGCTTTTGCGATCGCTGAAACGTTACCAGCATCAAAATTAGTCAAACCACTAATAATTTTCAAGGCCCGACGTTCTTGGAGTGCGTTGTCTAATTCAGGGTGCATCATTATTATCTATTTCAATAGTTTCTTACAACAATGATCAGCCCATACAATTCAAGTTCTATGGACTTTTCATCACTTCATCCTAGTTTAGCTCAATTTTGAGCAGAATTCCCTTATCTTCTGAGTATCAGAAAAATACAAGCAAATCAAGAAAATTATTATTAAAATTAGTAAATATTTGTCATAATAAAATAAATTATTCAAAGATAGTTAACGGTCAGAGATTTATATTTTTCCTATCTCCTAATATGAAGTTAGCTGATTATTAGGAGTTAAAAAATTATGAAAGTAAAAATGATTTTACCCGCTTTAACCGAGGCATTAAGCCCTTTTTGGCGACCGATTAAATATCATTTATTTCCCCCTCTTGGTTTAGCATCTATTGCAGGTTTTTTTGATGAGTCAGATGACATTTATTTACAAGACGAACACGTTGAACCTTTAAACTTAAATGATCAACCTGATTTAGTAATTATACAAGTCTATATAACCTCGGCTTATCGTGCTTATAAATTAGCTGATTATTACCGTCAAAAAGGTTCTTATGTTGTCTTAGGAGGGTTGCACATTACTGCTTTACCAGATGAAGCAGCTAATCATGCTGATACTATTTTTATGGGGCCAGGGGAAGATACTTGGCCGTTATTTTTGCAAGATTTTAGAACAGGAAATCCTCAAAAAGTTTATCAATCTAAACAGCGTTCTTTAGTCGATATTCCTCGGGTTCGTCGAGATTTAATTAAACGACATTTATATTTAGTACCTAACTCTATTGTTGTTTCTCGTGGTTGTCCTCATCATTGTGATTTTTGTTATAAAGATGCTTTTTATCGTTCTGGAAAGTCATTTTATACCCAAAAAGTTGACGATGCTTTAACAGAAATTGACCGATTACCTGGAAAACATTTATATTTTTTAGACGATCATTTATTCGGGAATGAAGCTTTCGCCTCAGCTTTATTTGAAGGAATGAAAGGAATGGGAAGAGTTTGGCAAGCTGCTGCTACAGTAGAATCAATTTTAAAACCAGGATTATTAGAAAAAGCGGTAGAATCTGGTTTAAGAAGTTTATTTGTTGGCTTTGAAACATTGGATTTTAATAATCTCAAAGAACAACATAAATATCATAATTTAAACCGAGATTATTCTTTAGCTATTAAACGACTTCATGACCATAATGTGATGGTTAATTCTAGTTTTGTTTTTGGCATGGATAACGATGATAAAACTGTCTTTCAACGTACAGTAGATTGGGCAATTTCTCAAGGATTAGAAACAGCAACTTTTCATATTTTAACCCCCTATCCAGGCACTCCACTTTATAATAGAATGGTGTCAGAAAATCGCATTATTACTGATAATTGGGACTTATATGATACCCGTCATGTTGTCTATAAACCAGCAAAAATAAGTGCTGAAGCGTTAGAATCAGGTTATTGGCAAGCTTATCAAGATTTTTATAGTTGGCGGTCTATTGTTCAAGGGGCCTGGGTTAAATCTGACTGGAATAGTCGTTTACGTCATTTATTTTATGCCGGTGCATGGAAAAAATGTGAACCGATATGGGATGTTTTAATTCGTTTGAAACAAGTTAATCATTTAATCCCTATTTTAGAACAAGTTCTGATGGGTTTTACTTCTGATCAAAGTTTATCGGAAAATGAAATAATACCAAAGTTTGATCAAGTATAGTATTTATTAATTTTGTTGGGTTTTGTTCTTTAACCCAACTTAAAATATCGGCTATTAAATATTACTCATTCAGAATTTATTATTCTAATTGAGATAGGATTTCATTCCATTTTATTTTATGAATTGCTTGTAATTCTTGATCAGATTCTACTAAGTTTGAATAGCTTTCAATAAATTTTTCAACAGAAGTTAGTAATCTAAGATAGTATTTTAAAGTAGGAATGATCCCATTAATAATAATTTGGCAGCCGTGAGTATCTCTTATATTTTTAATTTCTTCTTCAATTAGTTTTGATTGTTCTGCTTGAATATTAGCAGATGAAAAGATACAGTAACGACGAGGATTGAATTTTATAATTTTATCTTTAGCAATAAGAATTATTTGTAAATCGATAGGTTTACCATGTTTAATTTCAATCGCTTCTATTAAGTTTTTCTTGCTTCCTATAATTTCAATATCTCCTGCTGTTTTTGATGTTCTATCCGATGCAGTATGACTTCCTAATGGATTAAGTGTACATGATTTATATCTTTCAACTTCTTGGATTAAATGTTGATAGATTGCATAAAAAGCTAACACTGGTAACTTAGACGCACCATGAATTTTATAGTTAAAATGGAAATGATAGTCTAAACAGTTAACAACAGTAATAATATCAAATTTCTCAGGATTGTTTAATTTAATAATTTTAATTTTATTGGCTTCAGTTATTTTTCTAACCTCCGAAAGCAATATTCTAATAACAACTTCTGTATTATCGGGATAAGTTTCTACAAAATCAATTAACTTTAAGAAAGCTTCTTTAACTTTTTTATTACTAATATTACCATTATAATCTAGAGTATAAGGATAAGGTTGTTCAAGAGAACGAGTTAACCATCCACTTTCCGCCATTGCAGGAAGTCCTAATTCTTTCAAGGTTGGTGTAATGTATTGAGTGTCAATTGTTCTTCCTGAAAAACCACCAGGTAAATTTTTTTGATGATATCTAATATCTTGATTTGGCTCAATAATTTTATGAATTAATAAAGTTATTAAAACTGTGTAAACACCTTTTTGTTTTTTACAATTTTTAGCAATAATGTTAATAAAATTTATATAATTTGAAGAAATTAGTGTTTCAATATCACTAATATTTTGAGATAAGTCATATAGTTCTAATAATTTCTCTCTATGATTCATAATAGTCATGCCTGTTATTTCCAATTGTAATCTTAGTTTTTTTGGGTTAAGTTTGTAAATATTTTGTTTATATTCAATATCGTGGTCTTGTTGTTTAAAAATTTGCTCTTTTAATTGAATTGCTACCTCTTTAAACAAAGGAATACAAATAGAATTACCAATTTGTTTATAAGCTTCTGTAACAGTATGATGAATAATAAAATTATCAGGAAAACCCATAATTCTATAACATTCTTTTAAAGTCAATTTACGTACTGCATTTTCTTCAGGAATATAAATAAAGAAACGTCCTGATGTTTCTTGAGATGGGATAGTAGGATGAACCCCGTCTATTGAGTAAATTCTATTAGGTTGACGATGAACTCTAGAAAGATGTTCTGTATTAGGTCTTATACCTTTTTTCCATATATTTTTATTACGATAACCAATAAAAATTAAACCTGATAGTTGTCTTTTAGGTTCTTGAATTAATGTATATTCTTTCTGTTCTAAATATTCAAAATTTCCTTGTTTATCTAAAAAATTCCTAATACTAGGAACATTTTTTTGAGTATGAATAAGTCCAAAATTAAATTTTCTATTAATTGTTCCAATAATAATAATTCTTTCTCTATTTTGAGGAACACCAAAATCTTTAGAATTTAAAAGTTTATAATCAACTAAATAGCCTAAATCTTCTAAAGCATAAATGATTGTTTCTAAGGTCTTGCCTTGTTGATGATGAATTAAATGTTTAACATTCTCAAGAACAATGACTTTCGGTTTCTTAACTTCTATAATTTCACATATATGAAAAAATAAAGTTCCTCTTGTATCCTTAAATCCTTGTCTTTTGCCACAAATACTAAAAGGTTGACAAGGAAAACCAGCCGTTAAAACATCAAAATTAGGAAGATTATCAGCAACTATTCTCGTAATATCATGTTCTGGTAATTCACCAAAATTCTTATCATAAACTTGACGACAATGTTCATTAATTTCACAAGAATAAACACATTGATAACCTACTTTTTCAAAAGCTAATCTAAAGCCACCAATACCAGCAAATAAATCAATAAATTTTAATGTTTGTTTGTTCACTTATTTATTCACTATCTCCCTAGTCTTGTAGGTTGGGTTAAAACAATTCAACCCAACACTAAACTTATAGAGGAAAAACTAACTAAAATGTTCTCCCATTCCATCCCCACATACTACCTTTAGCATCAGCAAATTCGATGTAAATGCGATTTTTAGCAACACCTAATTTATCTTCAATAACTTGACAAAAATCTTTACTCATGCTTTCAGTTTGTGAGGGACTCATGCTACCAATGCTTTTAATTTCTAGGTAACAAACGGGGTCAAAAGTTCCTGCAAAAGTCATCTTAACATCTGCATCAAAGGAAGTCATAACATAAGATTCAGGTTTACCTAAATGTCCTGCTAATTTACCAGATAAAGTTGTGAGCAAAGATTCAATAACCGTTGATTCTGGTGGAGAAACCGATGTTTTTACTTGAATTAAGGGCATGATTTAGTTCTACTTTGAGTGATTAATAAAGTCTATTTTTGCAATTGTAAAATCTCAGTTTGTAGAGACTTATCCCCCATATTGCCACCCAGTACTTTCTAGGTTTAAAGCTTTACCTTCTCGGTGAATTCCTGCACCAATAACTTCACCAACATAAACGGTATGATCTCCTTTTTCCACTGCTCCCACAACTTGACATTCTACATATCCTAAAGAGTCTTTGATGATGGGACATCCTGTTTCTTCCCCTTCATAAAATTCCACATCTTCAAATTTATTCCCCACACGACTTTGAGGTTTAAAAAATTTAGCAGCTAAATCTTTTTGTCCATCTTCTAAGAAACTTAGAGAGAAAACACCGCTTTTTTTGAGCATTTCGTGGGAACCAGAATCTTTTTTAACACAGTTAATAACTAAAGGGGGTTTAAAAGAACCTTGCATTACCCAACTAGCAGTAAAACCATTAAGGTTATCTCCATCTTTTACTCCACAAATATAAAGTCCGTGGGGAATTTTTAGCAGCATTGTTTTTTTTGCTTTTTCGTCTAACAAAGTAATGTTCCTCCTGAGTTTATTAGGATTATTTATGGTTATACCTTTGACTTTCAGATAATAAGTCCATAAGGCTTTCTCTTATAATATCAAAAAATGAATGCAATTTGCTCGATGCTCATAAATTAAGCTAACAAGCATTTAAAAAACATATTCTCAAATTTATTAAAAAAATCAAATTGTTGATTCTAACTGAGCAAATAAATCTGCTAAAATAGTATTCGATAATAGAAAGCCATCGGGATCACTGAACATAACTCTGTTGATATTTTGCCAATTATTATCAGTAATATTGGTAATAAAATTATCATTTATATCTTTAAAATAAACTATTTTTTTTTGATGATACGGTAATAGTATTTTGTAAATCAATTCAACTATTTCTTTGCCAAAGAATGTAGAGATTTGTAATAAATCAACACCTTTTTTCAACCGCAATCCTAACATTAGTGTTTCCAATAGAATATCAATCTTTTCTAAATAATCACAAGATAAAGAATAATCTGAGTTTTTAAAGTTTTCTATCCATTGATAGTAATCTTTACGAGTTCTTGGTCTAGTAAATCTTTGGTTATTGGTATAACTTGCTGCCCCCATTCCCAAACCATAATAAGGCTTATTTTCCCAGTAAACAAGATTATGATGACATTGATAACCTTCTTTAGCATAATTAGAAATTTCGTAATGTTCATACCCTGCTTCCCTTAATATTTTTTGTGCAATCTTATACATAATCATAGTATTATTATCATCCGGTAAAGGAAATTTTCCTGGTTTATATTGTTTCCCAAAAGCAGTTACAGGTTCTAGGACTAAATCATAACAAGAAATATGATTAGGCTCTATTTTAATGGCTGTTTCTAAAGAAGATTGCCAATCTTCTAAACTTTGGTAAGGTAGACCAGAAATTAAGTCCAGGCTAAAATTTTTAATATTATTTTGATGAATAAAATTAATAGACTGTTCAATATCTTGGTAACGATGAAAACGGCCAGACTTTTCCAGTAACTTGTCATTAAAAGATTGAATACCTAAACTAAAACGATTAACCCCTAAACTTTTGTAGTCAGATAACTGTTGTAAACTAAACGTTCCAGGATCCATTTCTAGAGATATTTCTGCATCAGCACAAATGCCAAAATGTTGCTCTAATGTTGCTAAAATTTTATCCAAATAACGGGGAGGCAATAGAGAAGGAGTACCCCCTCCAAAAAAAACAGTTTTTAACGGGAAATTATAACTAGGAGTAATCTTAATTTCTTCACATAAAAATTCAACATATTCTGCCACTGAACCCGATGTATTGCTATTAGTTTTATCTCCTAAAACAGAGATAGGAAAATCACAATAATAACAACGACGACGACAAAAGGGAATATGAAGATAAGCTGAAACAGGAATGATAACGTCCATAGATTCTTAAAAGTTCTTAAAAGTTGTCAAATTTTTAGCAAGATGGTTAGCAAGGTATTAAGAATCAATAATAATTAGTTATATAAGAAGGATATAATAGATAAAATCATCTCAATCAAGTAGAAAAATATCATCATTTTTTCTTCTCAACTAGCAAAATTATAGGTTAAAATCAAAACTATGATTGATGCCATTATTATTCTCATATTCATCATAGCAGCCGCTGGTGTAGGCTTCGATAGCGTTGATTTGCTTCCGATGGAAGTTCAACGACAGATATCCAATATTGACGCTTTAAGGTGGTTAGCAGCAGGGTTTACCTCAATTTTGGGGTTAGCCCTGGGTTTAGTTGCTCAAACCAGTTATCGGCGTTTAGAAACCCGTATCAGTAGCACCCCCATTGAAGTTATTTTGACACGGGCAGTAGGGTTAGTGATTGGTTTGTTGATCGCAAATCTCATGTTAGCCCCTATTTTTTTGCTGCCTATTCCCAAAGAATTGGCTTTTATTAAGCCCATGACCGCTATATTGGGTAGTGTCATGTTTTCCTTTATGGGAGTCAGTTTAGCCGATATTCATGGCCGCACTTTTTTGCGATTAATCAACCCTAATAGTATTGAAACTTTGTTAGTGGCTGAGGGAACTTTACAAGCAGCTTCCCCTAAAGTTGTTGATACTAGCTGTATCATTGATGGTCGTATTGAACAACTGCTGCATACCGGGTTTATCGAAGGACAAATTTTGATTCCCCAGTTTGTGCTACAAGAGTTACAACAGTTGGCCGATGGTAGCAACGATCAAAAAAGAGTAAGGGGACGAAGGGGTTTAGATATCTTAAATAGAATGCAGGAATCTTTCCCCAAACGTATTGTGATTCATTCTGCCGACTATGAAGATATCCCTACAGTTGATGCTAAATTAGTGCATTTAGCTCAAGAAATCAACGCAACTCTTTTAACCAATGATTATAACTTAAGTAAAGTCGCTAATCTACAAAAAGTAACCATTCTCAATGTTAATGATATTGCCCAAGCTATTCGTCCCATTTATTTACCTGGAGATACCATAGATTTAAAAATTCTCAAACTAGGGAAAGAACCAACTCAAGGGGTAGGTTATCTCGAAGATGGCACAATGGTAGTAGTTGAAGAAGGGAAAGAATACATTGGGGAAGAGTTAGCAGTTGTTGTAACTTCTGCCTTACAAACTTCTGCCGGTCGCATGATTTTTGCCAAACCCCAGTCAGTTATTGCATCCTCTTGACCAAACATTAAACATTGAACATTGAACATCTTTCATTTTGGTTTCAAGTCTCTCCGTTTAGGGAGAAAGAAGTTTGGGAGAGGTTTGAAGCCTACTTCCAAACGAATGATAAATGATAAATGTTAAATGATAAATGAAATGACCGAAAAGTTAGGAAACTTCTTGACGGGGCCAGCATCGCTTAAGGAAGTCAGAAGTAGTTTTTGAAACAGAGATTTATGCTCCGTTTCAAAAACTATGCCCCTTAAAAGGCTGGGTTTTGGACCCAACTATTTTCCATAAGGTAGAATCAGTTTTTTTAGCTTAATGTCATCCCTATTTTCCTAATTATTGAAGGTGCAGAATGTGAGTATATGGAAAAAATAAGAAAAATACTTATTCGACTTGAGAACTAATGACAGCAATAATAACACCAATTAAGATAATAACTGCTCCTATTAATACTAACATTGAAGGCATTTCCTGGAAGAGAATAAAGCCCAAAAAACTGGCACCAATGGGTTCAAATAGAATCCCTAAAGTAACTAAAGTAGGAGACAACCAACGCACTGACCAATTAATGCTAGTATGACCTATTAATTGGGAAAAAATCGCCATTAGAAGTACATAAAAATAAACATAATTAGGATAATTAGTATAACCATCACCAAAGATAAAAGGTAAGGGAAAAAGCAGCATGGCAGCCGTTGTATAAACAATGACACTGTAACTACTAATTTTTAAACCTTCTTGTTGTGATATCTTGCCAAAAATTAAATAGAAACTAACAAAAAAAGCTCCCATCAAAGCTAAAATATTGCCTAACATGGGTTGGCTATACAAATTGTTAATATCACTACCACCTAAAGCGATAAAAATTCCACCCAATAAAGCAATAATAATTCCTAAAATTGTTACTTTTTTTAGCTTTTCTTTAAACAAAAACCAAGATAAAAGAGCCACCCAAATCGGATTTGTGGTAACTAAAGTTGTGGAAGCAGCAATAGAAGTAAAGGATAAAGAAGTAATCCAACAAACAAAATGTAATGCTAAAGAAAAACCCGAACCAATAGCATAATAATAGGCCTTAATTGTTACTTTATGTTTAACAACATTTCGCCAAGCAGGAAGCAAAACTAAAGAAGCAATAATTAAACGAGAAGCTGCTAAAAAAAGACTAAACTCTAATCCTACTTTTCCCGAAGCTTGCAAAGCAAGACGGATAAAAATTGCTGTGGAAGAAACCGATAAAATACCAATAGTTAAAATAAGAATAACTTGCCATATTTGAGGCGATCGCATTGATGATAAACACCTATTTTTCAAAAAGTTGATATTTTGTAATATTTAGACGCATTATACTAGATAAAAATGTTATAATAGATGGAATGAATAAGTTTTTATCCTAATTAAACGCCACAAAAATTATTTAGGGAAAAACGTAGTATAGGAGAGAAATACCATGAATAGTCCTTTTAATAATCGTATACAAGCCGGACAACAATTAGCAGAAAAATTACAACCCTATCAAAATCAAGATAATACTGTAGTATTAGCCTTACCCAGAGGTGGGGTTCCCGTTGCTTATGGTATTGCTAAAAAATTGCATCTTCCCCTAGATATTTGTTTAGTGAGAAAATTAGGAATTCCTGAGCATCCAGAACTAGCAATGGGGGCGATCGCATTAGGAGGGGTAAAAATTCTTAATATAGATGTCATTGAATGGCGGAAAATATCACCTCAAATTATAGAAGAAGTTACCCAAAAAGAACAACTGGAATTACAGCGTCGAGAACAAGTTTATCGGGGTGAGCAACCCTTTCCCAAAATTTATAATCAGACAGTTATTTTAGTAGATGATGGTATTGCTACGGGAGCAACTATCAAAGCAGCGATCGCTATTATTAAAAAACAACAGGCCAAACATATTATTGTTGCTGTTCCCGTTGCACCTCCTTCTATTTGTCAAGAATTAAGTCATGAAGTAGATCAATTAATCTGTTTGAAAACTCCAGAAAATCTCCATTCTATTAGTTTTTGGTACGATGACTTTTCCCAAAGCACCGATGAAGAAGTGTGTAGTTTATTGTTTCTTTCAAGTCAATATTATTTGATCTGATATCCAACTTTTAATAAAAGAGTTCATAGAAAATTACCTAAAAAGGAAATCGTAAACCAACCCCAACCGCCGTACGATTTTGATTACGGACTCTTAGTTGTTGCCAAGAAGAGAAACCAACACGATTAGTGATATACAAATCTAGATGAGGATAGCCCAGTTGATTATCTGTAGAATAACCTAACAACTTGCCCGGATTCCAACGGACTGCAAAAGTCCAAGGAATAGAATCACGACGAAAAGCCCCACGAAACCCATTACCATTTTCCGTAAGATTAGCCCCTACTTCTCCCACTAAACTCCAATCCCCAATAACAGGAACTGATGTCCCGACATTAAAACCTGCCAACTCAATATCATTGTCACTTCTTTGCACATAACCAATAGTTGGAGTAAACCATAAAGCTAAACCTTGTTCAAACTGGTAATGTAAAGGAATAGAAACCGTAGCAATTAATAATTTTCCTGTTTCCAGACTATCCTCATCTGCTATCCAAGGCACACTTTTGGGTAAACCTCGCTCAAAAAACTCGTTACTATTATCGGTGAAGAAATTGATAAAAGGTTCATTGGTCATACCAACAGTGATCCCTACACTTCCCGTGAGCGGATCACCTTGCTCTTGATTTAATAATCTCAGTTTTGCACTTAATCCCTGTTCTGATTCATCTACTCGACCCCTAATATAATCGAGAAAAATCCCTAATTCTAGGTCTTTAAACAGACCATAACGAAAAGCAGAAAGAAATCCTTGACTACCCCCTTTGAGATCCAGAACAAAACGATTCATAGGAACAGTTCCCCCATCAAAAAAGTTCAGTCCATCCTCAGTTACAGGAGAATCAATCCCAAAATCCCCCGAAAAACTATCAGGATAACGCAGATTTCCCTCAAACCAATTAGGCATGAAAGTAACTTTAGTCCCAAAGGCCATTAACTCTCGATCTGCCGTTAATGATAGGGGTCCGACAGAACCTAGAGCATTGGAGCCAAAGATATCTACGGAAAGACGAGGATTAACCTTGTAACGTAGTCCCCCATTGTAAGCGATCGTTTTAGCTGTTCTTCCTGAGTCACGATTAATACTATTATTCCCCGTGGCAGGAACAAAGGCATCCCCCCAAATAGTTAATCTTGGATTGATAGTATAAGAAACACCTCCTGCTAAGCCAAAGGTAGTACCAAACGAACCTGGATTTTCAATAGGCGCACGATGTAAATGTACCGCATTACCTTGATTAAAAAACGCTACAGTGGGGGATAAAGTCAATTCCCAATTATCCAAAATAGCCGTAAAGGGGAATTGTAGAGCCGGTGTTACTTTACCCCCTTCTCCTTCAATAATTTCGCCTACTCGAGAAAATCGAAAACCTCTTTCTCCAGCCGAGATTGAGAAAACGCCGCTCCAAGAAAGGGTTTGATCATAATATTGCCAGAGTCTTTGCTTGACTTCCAGGGCAAAATCTGTATTGGCCTGAGATTTTCTACTAGCTTGAAACGGACCTTGACGACCTGGCCCACCACTATCTACAATCTGTGCTTCAAAGCTCAATTCTAACTCATCCGTAATCCCCCAACTGAAACCTAGATTGGGATAAGCTGCCGTTTCTTCACCAACTCCCGAACCCGACTCAGAAAAGAAACGATTAGTAAAATTAATGATTACATCTCCTGTACTTAAGTGTTTAGCTGTCGGTTGTCCTAAAAACATATTCATGGCCGAAACATTTGTGGATACCTCAGTTTCCGGGGGTTTATCTTCAGATATTTCTTCTATATCAGTTGTGCTAGAAAGCTCAGTTTCTGGGGGTTTATCTTCAGATATTTCTTCTATATCAGTTGTGCTAGAAAGCTCAGTTTCTGGGGGTTTATTTTCAGAGACTTCTTCTATGTCAGTTTTGCTAGTATTTTCTGTTATGATAGGCTGCTCATCATCAAGACAGCATGGGGTCAATAATTCAATCCTTTCCTCTCTAGAAAGTTTTTGGTCAAACCTACTTTTGGGGGGACTTTTTGGGGAACTAATAGGAGCAAGGGGTGGTAAGAGATGGGGTAACATTAACCCTTGATCATCTTTGGTATTTTGTGCGATCGCCATAGAGTCAAATGAGGCGAAAATCCCAATAATTGGAGCATAAAGAATTAATAACCTAATTAACATCGCCCGTTCATCCTCACGAATCATTTTTTTGAGCAACATAGTCTTATAGTATACTTAACTGTCATTAAACTGATTTAGGTAACTATGATAGCACCAGCCCAAAAAGGAAAGCCCAGGTGAGAGATGAAGCTCTTACACATAATCGATTTGAACTTTAGGTAATAAGAGCTTGTTCTTGCAAAAAACCCTAAACCTTGAACTATTTGGTTCTTTCGATAATCACCTTAAAACTAACTCTGACCGACTTCATTCAAACGTTGAACACTCAATGCTGATGGCTGAATGCTTACAAAAAGCCCGATCATTACGCTCTGTGTTAAAATTGCGAAGTCGTAGCTTATTTTCCCTAACTATTTAATTATCTCAAAATAAAAATTAGAGGTACACTATCAAAAATGAGTATAAGAAATACCATAAACTCTTTAAAAGCAAATGGGAATCAGCCGGAGCCACATCAAAATATTATTTCTTATGTAGCCAAAGAGGATGATCAAGAAATTTCTTTATCTTGGACACAAATGAAGTGTTGGTTCCGCCGTCGAGTTTGGTTAATAGGAAGCGTTTTTTTAGCAGTTAGTGGTAGTGCGATCGCCTATGCTTGGATTAAACCTCCTGTTTATGAAGAATCGTTTAAATTATTGATAGAAGTACCCTCGGAAACCCCAGCAATACCTGGACTAAATTCTGCAATAGCGAATCTTGGGGGACTTTCTGCACCAGATGAAAGCTATGTTTTAACACAAATACAAGTCCTTTATGGCTATCAGCTTGTTTCTACTGTCTTAGAGAGAATTCAAGAAAAGTATCCTCCAGAAACAGAAGAAGATATTATAAAATATGAAGATTTTGTAGAAGATTATTTAAGAATTAATAACCCCAAAGACACTAATATTATTCAAATTAGTTATAAAGATGAAGATCCAGAAAAAGTCAAGTTTGTTCTCAATGAATTAGCGGAAACTTATCTAGAACATTCTCAACAAGCTCCTCAAAATAAACAGACTCAAGGGTTAAAATTTGTTGAACAGCAATTACCAGAATTACAAGGTAGAGTATCTCAACTCGAAGGAGAATTAAAAAGATTTCGCCAAAGGCACAACATTGTTGATCCCGAATCTCAAAGTCGTCTGCTGACGAGTAATTTAACCAAACTCTTGGAAAAACAACAAGAAAATCAAGCTCAACTCTATCAAGCAAAAATTCGCTACGGGAATTTACAGCAACAATTAGGGATGGAGAAAAAACAGGCTCGTGTATTAGCTGCTTTGAGTGAATCTCCTCGTTACATGAGTTTATTGGAGAAATTACGGGAAATAGATACAAAACTGGCCACAGAAACCACTCGTTTTACGGGAGACAATCCCGCTATCAGAAAATTAAATCAAGAACGTCGTAATCTTCTACCTTTAATCGCAGAAGAAGCGAGGATAGTATTAGGTAATGTCCCCCAGGATATATCCACTGATGTAACGAGTCTTGCCTCTCCTAACACCATTCGCTTAGAAATTTTGGGTGAGTTGCTCAAAACCGAAACCATGATTCGAGAGCAACAAGTTAGACAAAGGGAGTTGATGAACACAGAAATGACAATGCGTCAAGAGATAGATAACTTAGCCGAGATTATTCGTGAATATGTTGATTTAAGCAGAAAATTAGAAATCGCTAATACCAACTTAACCCGTTATTTAGCCACCCAACAAGAACTTGAGTTAGAAGTAGCTAAAACTATCAATCCCTGGACTTTGGTATCAGAAATTAGAACCCCAGAAGAACCCATTTCTAGTCCCCTGAAAATGTCTATTCTGGGTGTATTTGCTGGTTTAATGTTAGGGGTTGGTGCTGGCCTCTTAGCAGATAAAATTATTGATAGTTTTCATTCTGCTGATGAGCTTAGAGAAGAAACAAGATTACCTTTATTGGGAACCATTCCTGCACTCAAATACGATCCGCGCAGTACAGAGAGAATGTTGTTGCACAATGATCCCAATTATTCGATGTTTCTGGAAGCATTTTCCTTTCTGCACACTAATATTTTTGTGACTAATGCTAACAAAAATTTCAAATCTCTAACAGTTAGTTCGGCAATACCAGGAGAAGGAAAGTCAGTAATTGCTGCTTATCTAGCGGAAACCGCAGCAAAAATTGGACAAAAAGTGCTATTAGTAGAGGGTGATCTTCGTAGACCTCAAGTACAAAATAATCAACATTTCAGGGTCTCTAGTGAATATAGTTTAGAAGATATTTTGAATAATCAAATCACTCCTGAACAAGCAATAGAAGTTTCTCCTTTAAACGAAAACCTTCATATTATCGGGGGAAATCCTCAATCTAAGAATGCCCCGGCCTTATTAAGATCAGAAAAATTTGCTCAATTAATGGAGCAATGGAAAGAAAAGTTTGATTTAGTAATTGTTGATTGCCCTCCTTTGGTGGGGCTTCCCGATGCTAAACTGGTGAGCCAAAATACAGATGGTTTATTATTAGTGGTACGCTTAGACAAAACCATGAAAGATGTGGTCAAAGAGGCTTTAGGAGAAATAAAATTAGCGCAATTGCCTTTGTTGGGTGTAGTTGCTAATGGGGCTAAACAATATACACTGAAAACTTATGGTTATTACAAACAATATCAGCAGTATTCTCACAAACTTTAAGCAATTAATTCGTTGATCACTATTTTTGATAAAAATTATGAAAAGGAAAAAAGGGATGATTTCGGCAATATCTCTGGTGTTGTTGCTGATGTTGTCCCCAAAATTACCAGCCCAAGTTACTCCTACCACCCCGACTTATACCTTACGTCCTGGCGATCGCCTAAAATTGGATGTACTGGATGTACCAGAATATAGTAGTGAATATCAAGTGGGAATCGATGGGACGCTCAACTTACCTGTGATTGGGATAGTGGATGTTCAAGGACTAACCATTGAAAAATTAGACAACTTGATTACTGGTCTTTATAGTCGTTATGTAGTAGAACCAGAAATTACCGTCAACATGATCGCCTATCGTCCCTTTACCATTGCGATCGCAGGGGAAGTGGTCAAACCTGGCTCCTATACCCTAGAACCTAGTAATAATCCCAATTCTCTGATTCAGCTACCTACTGTCAACGATATTATTCAACTGGCAGGAGGTATTACCCGTTCCGCTAGTGTGCGACAGGTTAAACTTCGTCGTTCTATTCGGGGAAAACAACAGTTATTTCACCTTAACTTATGGGAGCTTTTTACTTCGGGAGATTTAACTCAAAATCTTCTGCTGCAAGATGGAGACTCTATTATTATTCCTAGCACGGACGAAATTAGACCAGAAGAAGTGCGCCAGTTGGCCTCATCTAGTTTAACTGTTGATGTCAATAGACCTGTACGAGTCAATGTAGTGGGGCAAGTGCGTCGTCCAGGAACACACCTTCTTGGTCAACAAGCAGCTATCATCAACCGTACCATTGCCCTACCGACTCTCACCCAAGCTTTAGAAGAAGCAGGAGGGATTACGCCTTTAGCTGATATTCGTCGGGTGACACTGCGTCGTCAAACTCGCTCTGGACAAGAGAACATTCTCGAAGTTAATTTATGGGAACTCTTACAAGAAGGTAATGCCCAAAGCGATCTTATTTTGCAAGACGGAGATACTATCACCGTTGCTGAAGCAATCATCATTGATCCCAGTGAAACTCCCACCATCAGACGAGCCAGTTTTGCCCCCGAGAAAATTAGGGTTACCATAGCTGGAGAAGTACAAAATCCCGGCACTGTTGAAGTTTTACCAGAAAGCCCTCTCAATCAGGTTTTACTGTCCACAGGGGGGTTTGATAATCGTCGGGCTAACACTGTTTCAGTAGACCTGATCCGTCTTAATCCTAACGGTAGCGTCTCCAAACGAAATATTGAATTGGATTTTACTAAGGGGATTAATCCAGAGAGTAACCCCACTTTATCCGATGGAGATGCAATAATAGTGCGTCGCTCTGCTATAACCAGCTTTTCTGATGGTTTCAGCGAATTTCTCCGACCTCTTGGAAGTTTACTGCCTTTTGGTGTATTTTTCCGTTAATATTGTTGATCATTGTCCAAATTTTAACTTAGAAAAATTCATCAATTAGATAGACAAAGTACCCAAATTATGTTGTTATGAAAAGTATTTAACTGACACATTTAACACCGCCCGCTTATGAGTAAACATATATATCGGCTAGGTCAATTTTTTTTAGATGGTGCTGTTGCTTTTTTATCCTGTTATTTGGCTTATTTAATCCGCTTTGAGGGAGATGTAGCCCCCACCCATGAAAGTTTAGCCATCATACTTCCTGGGATTGCTATTATCGGTCGTCTTGGAACCCAGACAGTTTTTGGTTTATATCAACAAATTTGGCGTTTATTTGGATTAAAAGATGGTATAAGACTGTTGTATTCGGTAACAGTTTATTCAGTCTCTATTTTTATCATCACTCGCCTTATTATTCCTCAAATTTATCTTTCTTTTGTTGGCATACCTTTGGGTGTTGCCGTGATTGATTGGAGTCTTTGTTTATTGGCAATGGCCGGTTTAAGACTTGCTAGGCGATGGTACAAACAAAAATTGACAGTCAGTCCTTATCAAAGTTCCAGCAAAAAACGTCGGGTTCTGGTGATTGGTGCTGGATATTCTGGTTCTAAAATTGTCCAGGAAATACAACTAAACCCTTATTCTCCGTTAACTGTGATGGGATTTCTCGATGACGATAGCAGCAAAATTGGCAGAAAAATTGAAGGAATTAAGGTTTTAGGCAAGATTTCTGAGATTAACAAGTTAGCCGAAGCTTACCAGATTGAAGAAGTTATTGTTGCCATGCCTTCTGCCAGCAATGAGAAGATTTGTAATATCGTTGAAGCTACCCAAGGAATGCCTTTTAAACTAAAAGTGCTACCTGGAAGACCAGAGATATTAACGGATACACCGTTCACTAATCAAGTAAGAGACATTCAAATCCAAGATATTCTAGGAAGACCGGAGGTTATTCTCGATTTTAGGGAAGAATTTAACGGTCAATTTCCCTCTGCTTACGAACAGGTTTTTGAAAGTCGTGTTTTAGTCACAGGAGCAGGAGGAACTATTGGCTCCGAGATTTGCCGTCAACTGGCTCGATTAAAGCCCAAAACCCTACTACTGTTGGGAAGGGGTGAAAATAGTATTTTTAAAATTAAACAGGAGTTAGGTCGTCTTTTTCCTGAGTTGGACACGGTAACAATTATTGCCGATATTCGCCATAAACAACGGATGGATACAGTTTTTAGAATCTGGCAACCAGAATTAGTTTTTCATGCCGCCGCTCATAAGCACGTTCCTTTGATGCAGGAAAATCCCACCGAATCCCTGGAAAACAATGTGTTTGGCACGGGTAATCTAGCACAATTAGCGGCTGAATACGGTGTTAAAACGTTTGTGATGATTTCCACAGATAAAGCAGTGAATTCCACAAATTTTATGGGATTGAGCAAACGTTTAGCCGAGTTAACGGTTAAATCTCTATCAGTTAAAAGTGAAACTCGCTTTTTGATTGTGCGCTTTGGTAATGTCTTAGGTAGTCGTGGTAGTGTAGTCCCTATTTTTAAAGAGCAAATCGCCAGAGGTGGTCCGTTGACAGTGACACATCGAGATATGACTCGTTACTTTATGACCACACCTGAAGCTTCTCAATTGGTTATTCAGAGTTTAGCGGTGGGTAAATCAGGACAGATTTTAATTTTAGACATGGGGGAACCAGTAAAAATCTACGATTTAGCACAACGGATGATTGAATTAGCTGGTTTTATTCCTGAGAAAGATATTCCTATTAAGATTGTTGGTTGTCGTCCAGGGGAAAAACTCCATGAATCATTGGTTAATGATAGTGAAAAAGCCTTTGACACCGAGCATCCTAAGATTATGGGGGTTTCTGAAGCTATGCCATCGTCTGATGCTTGGCAGGAGATAAAAGAGGAACTTGCACAAGCTATTGACAATAACCTGTCCAGTGAGGAATTATGGAAAAGGGCGATTAGTTGTCAAAAAAGAGGTTATAAAATAAAGAGCTAGACTTTAAAATTAATAATTAAAAATTGTTGATTTCAGACCATTTTTAGTCGATATTTTTAACCATTCACGACCCTTGATTTAGTAATATTTGGTATTTTTTATTCCTTAACCTAACTTTTAAAGTTTATCTTTGTTACCCTATTAGCTTTCATAAAATCAAACAAAACTTAATCAATAAAATTTCATGAACTCTAATCAATATCATTTAACCCTTAAAGAAAAAATAACTAAACACACGGCGGTAGTTGGTGTGATTGGATTGGGATATGTGGGCTTACCTTTTGCCGTAGAAAAAGCAAAAGTTGGCTTTCAGGTAATAGGAATTGAACGTAATCCTTTGCGAGTTGCTGATGTTAACCAAGGAAAAAATTATATTAGTGATGTAAAAGATGATGAGTTAAAAGAAGTTGTTAGCCAAGGTTATCTTAAAGCTACTGAAAGTTTTAATGTGGTTCCAGAAATGGATGTTATTGTTATTTGTGTTCCCACTCCTTTAACCAAAAATCTTGTACCAAATTTGACTTATGTTGAAAGTGTGACCACAGAAATCGCCAAAAAATTGAGGCCAGGTCAATTAATTACCCTGGAATCAACTACCTATCCAGGCACTACCGATGAGGTAATGAAACCAATTTTAGAGGGAAAAAGTGAACTGCAACAAGGACAAGAATTCTTTTTAGCTCATTCTCCTGAAAGGGTCGATCCTGGTAATAAAAGATACACGACAAAAAACACTTGTAAAGTGGTCGGTGCTTCTGATAGTAATTCCCTAGAAGTTGCTGATTTATTTTACCAACAAACTATTGATAAAGTGGTAACAGTTAGCAGTGCTAAAGCTGCCGAGTTAGTGAAGGTTTTTGAGAATACTTTTCGCGCCGTTAATATTGCTTTAGTGAATGAATTGGCTTTATTATGCGATCGCCTGGATCTCAATGTTTGGGAAGTGTTAGACGCAGCCAATACTAAGCCTTTTGGCATCATGCCTTTTTATCCGGGTCCAGGAGTAGGTGGCCATTGTATACCGCTAGATCCTCACTATTTAGAGTGGAAAGCCAAAGAATTTAACTTCCAAACTCGTTTTATTCGTCTAGCAGGGGAACTTAACCGCAAAATGCCGGAATTTGTACAGGAAAAAGCTTGGCGAACCCTGAATAATTTAGGTATTGCGCCCTCTCGTTCTCACATTCTAATATTGGGGGTATCTTACAAAAAAGACTTGGCTGACTGTCGAGAGTCTCCTGCTCTAGAAGTGATGAAACTATTACTGGCCGATGGAGTCAAGATCACTTATCACGACCCTTATATTCCAGAAATTTCCCTAGAAGGGCAAATATATAAATCAGCCAATCTAGATGATAATCTAATCAAAAATGCTGACTTAGTAATCATTACCACTGACCACAGTAACATTGACTATGTTGGTCTGGTTGAGAAAGCTAAGGCTGTTTTAGATACACGAGGCGTAACTCGTAAACTAAACTTTAATCAAGAAAAGGTCACATTACTATGAGCCAGGTAATTGTTGTTGGTGCTGGTAACTGGGGTAAAAATCTAATCCGTAATTTTTATGAGTTGGGTTCCCTAGCTGCTGTTGTCGAACTCAATGATGAGTTACGTTCTAAGGTGGAAACAGATTATCCTAATCTCACCACTTATAAAGACTATCAAGAAGCTTTAAACACAGATGTTTCTGCTTTTGTCTTGGCTACTCCTGCCCCCACCCACTACCCTTTAGCCAAAGCTGCTCTCGAAGCAGGTAAAGATGTTTTTGTGGAAAAACCCATGACCTTGAAGGTTTCTGATGCACGTCAGTTAGCTGAGTATGCTCATAGTCAGTCCCGTATTTTAATGGTAGGTCATTTACTCTTGTATCAACCTGCTGTTGATTGGATGGCCAATTATTTAAAGACAGGAAAAGCAGGAAAAGTTTTTCATGTGTCTACTCAACGGGCTAAACTAGGTCGGGTTCGTCGGGAAGAGAATGTTTGGTGGTCTTTTGCGCCCCATGATGTTTCCGTGGTTTTAGCCTTATTAGGCAACCCCACAGTAGAAGAGGTGAAAGCCAGAGGTCATGCTATGCTGCAAACCGACATTGAAGATAACGTCCATGTTGATCTTCGTTTTGTTGGAGGACAAACAGCACACCTTCATTCTTCTTGGTATTGGCCGTTACTGGAACGGAGAACAATCGTTATGGCCGAAAAACAAATGTTAGTTTATGATGAGGTTTCCCAAAAAGTAACGATTTATAACAAAGGGGTTGACAAAAACCTAGCTAATCGAGACGAGGGCAGTGAAGAGGTGATGGTAGCCAATGAAGCTCCTTTGCGCATAGAATGTCAACACTTCTTAGATTGTATCAAAAACCGTCAAACCCCTCGTTCTGATGGTTGGAATGGGGTGACCGTGGTAGACATTTTAGAAAAAGCGGAGAAAGCACTCAATGACTGATTTTTTTATACATGAATCATCTTACGTTGACGAAGGGGCCGAGATTGGGGAGGGTACTAAAATTTGGCATTTTTCCCACATTATGGGTAAGGCTAAAATTGGCAAAAAATGCAATTTTGGGCAGAATGTTCTCGTCTCTAATAATGTTATTGTGGGGGACTTTTGTAAGATTCAGAATAATGTTTCTTTGTACGAAGGAGTCATTCTCGAAGATTATGTTTTTTGTGGACCGAGTATGGTTTTTACTAACATCAAAACCCCCCGTTGTGAGTTCCCTCGCAATACCAGTGCTGACTATCAAAAAACCTTAATTAAACGGGGGGCGAGTATCGGTGCTAATGCCACCATTGTTTGCGGTATTACCCTCCATGAAAGGGCTTTTGTGGCAGCAGGAGCAGTGGTTACAAAAGATGTGCCAGCTTATGCTATGGTGGCTGGAGTTCCTGCTAAAATTATTGGTTGGATGAGTGCTTATGGAGATGTATTGGACTTCGATAATGATGGTTATGCAGTTGATTCTACGGAGACCAAATACCAAAAAATTTCTGATAATAAAGTTATCGAAGTTGAAGATTAGGAACCGATGAAAAAACAACAAGCTCTTGATATCCTTGCCCAAAATAAAGCTCTACTTCAGGAAAAATATGGGGTTACAAAAATTGCTCTATTTGGATCCACTGCTAGAGATACTGCGACCCAAACAAGCGACATTGATATATTAATTAGTTTTGACGAAAAAGCCAATTCCAAAAAATACTTTGGTGTATTGTTTTATCTTGAAGATATCTTCAAATGTCCTATTGATCTGATTACAGAAAACGCTCTACGTCCTGAACTACAACCCTATGTAGACCTAGAAAAAATCTATGTCTAGTAATACGCCAAGAAGAGAATGGCGATTTTACGTCGATGACATGATCCTTTTCGCAGAAAAAGTTCAGCGATATACCCAAAACTTTGACCAGAAATCCTTTATCAATAGCGAACCTTACTATGATGCAACTCTCAGAAATCTAGAACTCATAGGCGAAGCTGCAACCAACATTCCCCAAGAGATTAAAACAAATCATCCTGAAATTCCTTGGCGACAAATTATTGCTACCCGTAACCGAATTATTCATGGCTATCTTGGTATTGATAATGAGATTATCTGGAGCATTATCACCGAAGACATTCCCTCATTAATTACGGATCTCAAAAACCTAAAAGACTCATCAAAGTACCCCAACTGACTAGCAAAGTAAGAGCATATATTAAATACGTGATTTTTTTCAATAATTGAATCTGAAGAGATCGCCAGACAAACTATTTCTAAAATATATCTCTCAAAAATTTGTTGACAAGATTAACCCTACCTAGTAGCATTAGATGTCAATGAACCAATTTTTTACTTATTATCACAATAATAGGTGTTGAAATGAGCCAGCTTAAAATCCCCATCCTTAATTTAAAACCGCAGTATCAAAGCATCTCTGAAGAAATCAAAGAAGCTATTAATCGCGTCGTAGAATCAACCCAATTTATCATGGGTCCAGATGTCAAACTTTTTGAGCAGGAAATAACAGAATATCTGGGGGTTAAACACGCGATCGGAGTGAATTCTGGAACTGATGCTTTAGTGATAGGATTAAGAGCATTAGGCATAGGAGAAGGGGACGAGGTTATTACCACTCCCTTTTCTTTTTTTGCTACAGCAGAGTCTATTAGCAATGTGGGAGCAACCCCAGTATTCGTGGATATCGATGCCAATAATTTTAATATTGAACCTACAAAAATTAAGGAGAAGATTACCCCGAAAACTAAGGGAATTATGCCAGTTCATCTCTATGGTTGTCCAGCTATGATGGGACAAATCATGGACATTGCCAAAGAGTATGGTTTGAAAGTTATTGAAGACTGCGCTCAGTCATTTGGGGCGCGTTATTATGGGAATTGTTCTGCTTGTGATAGTCAATGCAAACAAGAAACACTTTCCACTATCAGTGGTAAAGCTACTGGTACTATTGGTGATGTGGGAGCCTATTCTTTCTTTCCTTCTAAAAATTTAGGAGGGTATGGAGATGGCGGTATGATTGTTACCAATGACGATCAAGTAGCAGAAAACGCTCGAATGTTACGGGTACATGGTGCTAAGAAAAAATACCACAATGAGGTATTAGGATATAATTCCCGTTTAGATACCATTCAAGCTGCCATTTTAAGGGTTAAATTAAAGTATATTGATCAGTGGAATGAGGGAAGACGAAGAGTAGCTAAAACTTATAATCAGCTATTAGCTGATGTTCCTGAGATAATCACTCCTGAAATAGCTGATGGTCATGTATTTCATCAATACACAATCCGCATTACTAATGGCAAACGAGATCAAGTTAAAGCCTATTTAGCAGAACAAGGTATTGGTAGTATGATTTATTATCCCGTTCCTCAAGATAAATTACCTGTTTATAATGGTAAATATCCTATTCATTCAGTTAGTGATTTATTGGGTGAACAGGTATTAAGTTTACCAATTTGGCCCGAGTTAGAACAAAATAGTCAAAGCAAGGTTATTGAAGTTCTTAAGCAAGCTATAAAGTAATGAAACTGAAACAACGAATTAATCAATGGTTTGTTCAAGGTAGTTTTGTAAGAAATGTCCTGACTTTAATGACAGGAACAACCCTGGCTTACGGTGTAACAGCTATTGCTGAACCATTTATTGCTCGTATTTATACACCCGACGCTTATGGAATATTTGCTGTTTATTTGAGTATTGTTAGTATCTTATCTATTGCTGTATGTTGGCGTTATGAACTGGCAATTGTTTTACCAGAAACAGAGGAGGATGCTATTAATGTTTTGATTCTCTCACTAGGTTTAGCCTTAATTACAAGTTTAATATTTGCTCTAATATTTTTCCTATTCTCTCAACCATTGAGTAAGTTATTGGGCATCAATAACTTATCTGTTCTAATTGTGATTATACCCATTAGCATCTTTATTACAGGATTTTATCAATGTATAAGTTATTGGCTAACAAAAACAAAAGACTTTAAAACTCTGTCATTTTTCAAGTTTATTAAGGTATTTTTACTAATATTATTACAAATAATATTAGGTTTTTTTTATAATGATAATAACTTAGGATTAATAATTGCCTATACTTTATCGTTAGGCTTAGCTAGTTTGTTTCTGGGAATCAGGGTATATAATAAAATAAAATTTAAAATAGTTAGGTGTTTATCTTATCAGAGAATGTTTAGGCTGATGAATCAGTATAGGAAGTACCCGATTTATTCAATCTTACCTTCGTTTTTAAACACATCAACACTGCGAATGCCAGTTTTTTTTCTATCTACTTTCTTTACAGCTTCTGTAGCTGGACAATATTCATTAAGTATGCGTTTATTGTTGTTACCAAGTGCTTTAGTAATTGCTGAGATATCGAAAGTAAATCACCAAAAATTTGTCGAAGATAAATACAATAAAAGGCTAAGTAATAGCATGATCAAGGCATTTTGGCTTTTATTTGGCATTTCAATTTCTGGTGGAATTTTAATATTTATTTTTGCCTCTTTCATCTTTACCAGTTTATTTGGTTCACAATGGGAAACAGCCGCAATATACACTAAAGTTTTAGCTCCTTCTCTTATTTTGAGAATGATTGTTTCCCCTTTAAGTATAGTTTTTGGAATCATGGATAGACAGGAGGTAGCGGCCGGTTGGCAGATAGCATCAAATATTACAACTATCGCCTTTTTGGGATTGAGTCTTCAGTTCAATGATCCTTTAATTAGTTTATATTTACTGTGTCTAAATGATCTAATAATGTACACCATCTATTTACTTTTAATTTTTCGCATTTCTCATGTAAAACTTTCTAAGTTGTTTTCTTTAAATTTTTTAATCTAATAGATGCTTTGACTGTTTGTAAAATGTGGTTTTGTTGGAAAATAAAAAAAATGACGGTATAAGAATAAATTATCTAATGACAATTTAATTTTACTAAACAATATTTATAGTACACAATTATGAATTTTTTTTCACCTAATAACCTTATGAGTTTTAATGATATAAATTATTTGGCATGTCTAATTACATCATCTTTATTACTATCAATATTTATATTTAGGAAATATCTATTTCTCAAACCAAGTTTAATAGTTATTGTTTTGTTTCATATTCTAATTCAGTGGTCTGCAGCAGTTAATTCAGAATACATAAAAAGTTATCTTCCTTTTCACTGGGATTTTTTTATTATAGTACATGGATTTCCCTTGATCGGAATTTATTTATCCTGTTTTATTGTTTCTAATAAGCAATCAAAAAAGATTTGGGAACGTTTGCTCTATATAGGTCAAACAATAGATTCTAAACAGATTAAACTACAAAAAAAATCTCTAATAATTTTGTTGATATTAACTGTTTTAATAACTCTTGTTTATTTATCTTATGTCCCCCTATCACAAACAGGTTTGTACAGTATATTGACTGATCCACTTAATTCTTCATCAGCGAGAGAAGAATCCTTCAAACTTATTAATAACAAGATTCTAAGATACGCATACTCTTTTATGCGTGAAAGCTTTGGTCCTTTGTTAGTTGTTTTGTGTACATTACAAATAAATTTAGCTTTAAGCCAAAAAAAAATTTTACTAGCTTTCTATTTTTCTTTTATTCTCATTATGACTTCAGTAGTTATAAGTCTAGCAGGCTCAAGGGCTACTTTAGGAGAAATTATCCTTGCTATTATATTAGCGAATATGTTGAATAATATTAGAAAAATCAATCCGCTGCTTGTTCTTATTGGTTTTGTATTAGTAACGGTTCCTATTGTTTTATTATCATTGTTACGAGAAGGTAGAGCATTGACTTTTGAAAATTTTTGGCTGATGTTATCCATAGGAATTTTCGGTAGAATTTTTTTGACCCCACTAAAGACAGGTATATGGTACGCTCATTATGCACAAACTCAAGGGTTTTGGGGAATCGTAGGAATTAGCAAAATAGCTTCTTTTTTGGGGTTAGAAGGTGTTAATATACCTAATTATATTGGTTTAAATTATATGAATGTATCCATTGACAGTGTGAGTGCAAACACTAGCTTTGTTTTTGCCTACTATAGTTATTTTGGATTAATAGGTTTACTGTTATGCTTAATTTTTCTATTATGTCTAGACTATGGACTTATTGTAGTAAGTCAGTTATCTGATGGACTATTAATACCTTGTATATCTGTACTGGCAATCAATTGTCTAGGTTTTATATCTAGTGATTATACAACTGTTTTGTTAACTGGTGGTTTTCTGGTTACATTGTTAACTGTAACAATTCTAGATAAAATTGTAACTAATTTAAGGATTAAATAATGAAAAGCAACACAAAACCAAGCATTAAAAAAACTTTTAAAATTGTTCATGTCACATCAGTGCATACCTATAAAGATACTCGAATTTTACTGAAAGAATGTTCTAGCTTAGCATCCAATAACTATAAAACTTATTTGGTTGCTCCTAATGCTCCTTTAGAAGGGTGTACAATTAATAAAGTTAATGTTATTCGGGGAATCAAGGATATTCATAAAAACCGTGTTGAAAGAGTTACTAAAAGTCTTTATCAAACTTATGAAACGGCCAACGATCTGGATGCGGATTTATATCACTTTCATGATCCCGAATTAATACCCGTAGGTTTAAGCCTCAAGAATAAGGGGAAAAAAGTAATATATGATGTCCATGAAGATTTGCCCCGTCAAACCCTGAGCAAAGATTATATTCCTCAAGGAATTAGAAAAATTACCGCATTTGGCTTAGAAAAAATTGAAAATTTTGCCGTTAAATATTTTGATGCTCTGGTAACAGCGACACCTCATATTAGAAATCGTTTTCTCAATCTAGGTTGTCATGCTGTTGACATTAATAATTACCCAATTATATCGGAGTTACATATTCCTAATTTAGACTGGCAAGAAAAAGAAAAGGCTGTTTGTTATGTAGGTGGCATTACAGAAATTAGAGGCATTTTTACTATGATTGAAGCTATGTCTCAGATTGACGGCACGTTATTATTAGGAGGAAATTTTGCTAATTCTCAGGAACAAGAGCAAGCTAAGAAAATGAAAGGTTGGGCAAAGGTTCAAAAATTAGGATATTTGAATCGAATGCAAGTTAGTCAAACATTAGCAAAATCAATGGCTGGTTTAGTCGTTTTACATCCTACAATGAACTATTTAGATTCACTACCTGTCAAAATGTTTGAATATATGTCAGCAGGTTTACCTGTAATTGCTTCTAATTTTCCCCTCTGGAAAGAAATAATTGAAGGAAATAATTGTGGAATTTGTGTTGATCCTCTAGATACCAAAGAGATTTCTCAAGCTATTCAATGGATATTTGAACATCCACAGGAAGCTCAAACAATGGGAAAAAATGCTCGTCGAGCGGTAGAAAACAAATACAATTGGGAAAACGAAGCTAAAAAACTGTTATCTTTATATGAAAGATTTTTAAAATCATAATCAATTGGAGATTACTAATTTATTTTCTGAAAGTTAATCAAATGAAAATTTTAACCATTTTCGGAGCAAGACCTCTAATACTTTTATCATTATTCACCATCAATCAAACTACACAAAGAAATCAAGAATATATGGACATAATTACTCTTTTATGAAATAATAAATCTAGTTTCTCTTGAACCAATCTTAGCCTAATTAATACCTCTGATAACTTGCAAAGTTTTGAAGGTTTATGTTAGTTTTATGCGGATTTTAGATATGGACACTTAATATAGATATGAAAATATTGCTAGTACAAAAATACGAGCCAACCTGCCATGATAATACCTAAAGTAAACGAGCCATGAGAATAGGAAATTCCTAAGATAAGTTTGGAACTTTGGCTATTTTTCTGAGTCACATCATAGAGATGGCGAAAGAATAGAGGGTCTCACCAATCTGCAATTCTTTGACCCCTTGACAATCAAGTCAATTGCAACTAGGCTGTTTGATGCTAAATGAACTGACACTAAGGATTGCAGTATTACCGAGTTTTATATTTAGCAATTAAATGTTTACGATTCATTAATTATCTATGAAAATTTGGGTTATCAAAATAGGGGAACCTGCACCAAACGATGCAGACGATACAAGACTTTACCGAACTGGAATGCTTGCGCAAATGCTAGCTGAACAAAATCATACAGTGACTTGGTGGACATCGACTGTTAATCACTACCAAAAAGAGCAGAGGTTTCATGAAAATACAACAGTTAAAATCAATGAAAATCTAGACATTGTTTATCTTCATTCCCTACTTTATAAAAAAAATATTAGTATTAGTAGAATTATCAATCACATAGGTACAGCTCATCAGTTTGAAAAACTGAGTAAAACCAGAGAAAATCCTGATATCATTCTTTGTTGCTTACCGATTTTAGAACTATGTGAAGCAGCAATTAGATATGGAAAAGAACATAACGTTCCTGTTGTTATTGATGTTAGAGATTTATGGCCTGACATTTTTCTAGAATTCGGAAAATCTTGGTCAAAACCCTTGCTAAATCTGCTGTTGACTCCTATGTTTAACACTGTTCGCTCAATTTGCACTCAAGCAACGGGCATTACAGGGGTTACTCCGGAAGTTGTTGATTGGGCATTAGAATATGCAAATCGCTCTAAGTCGGAGTGGGATCAGGATTTTCCCCTAGCATATGCTCCTGAAATACCAACACAAGACCTCATTTCTCAATCAATTGATAAATGGAAAAGTCTGGGTATTTGTCAGACTAACAATAAGTTTATCGCTTGTTTTTGTGGGACAATGGGTAAACACTCGGAACTTGAAACTCTCATTGAGGCGGCATACCGTTTAAAGCAGACAAATCGCGAATTTCAATTTGTTTTCTGTGGCTCTGGGGATCGCTATGATTATTATCGAAGCTTAGCTAAAGATTGCGATAGTATTATTTTTCCAGGTTGGGTGGGAAAAGTTGACCTATTTACATTAATGAAAATGAGTTCGGTTGGTTTAGCCTCTTATGCCAGCACATATATCCATTCCAAAATTTTGACTAATAAACCTATTGAGTATATGTCATGTCATTTGCCTATTGTCTCTAGCCTTGATGGAAAATTAAAAAGCTTTTTGTCAGAAAACCAATGCGGCATAACCCATCCCAATAGAGATGTTGATAGCCTAGTGAATATCTTAATAGAACTATATGAAAATCCTCAAAAATTACAAGTGTTATCAACAAATGCCAAAATAACACATGAAAAAAACTTCTGTCCCGACAAGGTATATGGGGCAATGATAAAATATTTAGAATCTCTTGATAATTCTGTTAAACAGTGTTTGTAACATGGTTTTAATTGATTTTGCTTATGTTTGACCCATTGTTACTTACAATGGATTTTATCAGCACGTCTGTTATTGTTTATTTTGTTGTATTGCATGGGTAATTAGTCATGGTTAGTCAAAGAATTCTAATCACTGGAGCGGCCGGTTTTATTGGTAGCCATCTACTTTTTAGATTACGCAAAGAAAACTATCATATAGCTGTTGCTACTCGTAAAAATAGCTCTCAATTTCCAGATCATGTGACAGTCCTCAATGTGGGTGATATTGATGGTTTTACCAACTGGAAAAAAGCCCTTAAAAATATAGATATAGTCATACATCTTGCCGGGCGCGCCCACATATTAAATGAGCAAAATTATAACCCTGAAGCAGAGTTTTTAAAAGTTAATGTAGAGGGAACTAAGAATTTAGTTAATCAATCTATCCAAGTGGGTGTTAAGCATTTCATTTTTATGAGTTCTATTGGTGCAATGACGACTTTAAGTAATCAACCTCTCACCGAAAACTCTTTATGTAATCCCGATACATCTTATGGAAAAAGTAAGCTTAAAGCAGAAGAAAACTTAATTGAATTAGCTAGTCAAAGTTCTATGAGCTATACGATATTAAGACCTAATTTAGTTTATGGTAAGGGAAATCCCGGTAATATGGAACGTCTTGTTAAATTAATAAAAAAAGAGAAACCCCTTCCTTTTGGATTGATCAAAAATAATCGTAGCTTTATCTATGTTGGCAATTTAGTAGATAGTATTGTTACTTGTATTACTCATCCTCAAGCAAGGAATCAAATCTTTTTAGTCAGTGATGGTCAAGATATTTCTACTCCGGAATTAATTAAACAGATTGCTCAAAACTTGCATTGTCGTTGTCAACTATTACCCATATCTCCTACTATACTTAAATGGTTAGGTTATTTTGGAGATATAATTGAGTCTATTACAGGGAAATCTGCTCCCGTTAATAGTTCAACAATTGAACGTCTTTTAGGTTCTTTGATTGTAGATAGTAGTAAAATTAGAGAAATTTTAAACTGGCAACCTCCTTATACCATTGAACAAGGTCTAAAAGAGACTTTCATCGATTAAAATTTACATTAGACATCTCCAGAAATTAACCTTAAACCCTTATATCATCAAGGTCAAATCTTAATTATTGGAGATGTCTATTTTAGTCTTGAACCTCAATTGTTTCTATATTAACTCAGATATTGAGTGAGATTTACATTTGAGTGACATTACACCAGTAAAAATATATGAAAATGTTATTACCACTAGAAATTTTTAGTTACTTTATTAGTCTGATGATAACCTTTATAATCAAACAACGTTTTAGTCAACAATTACTAGATATTCCTAATGAAAGAAGTTCCCACACTCAACCCACTCCTAGAGGGGGTGGATTAGGTTTTATTATCGCTTTTGCTATTACTAGCAGTGTTTACACTATTAATAATTCATCATTTGAGCAACTCATTTTTCTTTGGTTAGTGTTAGTACCTTTAAGCATTATTGGCATTATTGATGATAATCAGAATGTACCCGCTACTATTCGTTATCTGGTGCAATTATTGGCTGCTGGTATTGCTATTTTTCACTTCCACCCTTTTGTTTTTCCAGGATTGGATAATTTAGGAATGACAGGATATTTAATAGCGATCGCTTTAACAGTTATTGGTTTTACCGCTATGATTAATTTCTATAATTTTATGGATGGTTTAGATGGTATTGTTGGCGGTTGTAGTGCCTTACAATTAGGATTCTTAGCTATTTACTTGAATCAACCTCTTTTATGGCTTTTAGTAGCTGGTATTATGGGTTTTTTATGGTGGAATTGGTACCCTGCTAAGATTTTTATGGGAGATGCTGGCAGTACGGTTTTAGGGGCAACAGTGGCGATCGCTCTTTTGAACAACCACACTGATATCATACACGCTTGGTCAGCAGTAGCTATTATTTTTCCTTTAATTGCCGATGCTATTTATACTCTCATCAGACGCATAATAAAAGGTGAAAATATTTTTCAGGCACATAGAAGCCATATATATCAAAGATTACAACAATCTGGATGGCCACATAGTCAAGTTGCTAGTACCTATATTGGGGTAAATCTTGTTATTGGTGTTAGTGTATACTATTTTGAATTGAGGGGTTTTTTAATGAGTTTTCTGGTCGTTATACTAGGAATTATTTTAGGAGAAATATATTTAGTAACCCATGATAAAAATTATGTCTAAACTACAGAAATCATTCGGTTTAAAACCTCTCCTTTCAAGTAGAAAAAAGTAAAAAGCGTGACCTTATTCCAATCCTCTTCCCTTAACCGGAGAGGTAATTGTCCATTGTCTATTATTGAAAAAGTTTTGGAAACCTTTAGCCATCAACTTACATAAACAAGGATAAATGAAAATTAGTCAACCTTTTGCCTTACAATCTTTTGGGTCTCACTTAAGATGCGTTTACCCTGTTCCCCCCTCCCTCTCTCTACCCTTTGGCAATAACTAACATTTCATAATTATCTGGTGATACGCTATCATTGCGACTAAACGCCCCAAGAGTTGCCCCAAAAATATCAATTTTTTTAAAGTTTAGTGTTTGTAATAACCAGGTAATTTCTGAGGGTACATAATACCTTTCGTTGCAGTTAAGGGTTTTCTGTTTCCCCAGATCATCTTCAATATTAAAAATACTAGACTCTCGAAAAGTCATTAAATCAAAAGAATGATTTTCCGTGTTTCCAGAATTAATATTATCATCCATCAAATCTTGAACAGAATGATAGAGAGGATATAAAGCATTTAAAGCCGTAAAAATAAACAGTCCACCAGGTTTTAAAGCCTTAGCTGCACTGGTAAGAATTTGGAAATTCATCTCATCGGTTTCCATCAAACAAAATCCCCCTTCACACATAATATACACCAAATCGAACTCATCAATAAAAGGTAAATTTCTAGCATCATATTTATAAAAATCAAGAGATAAATTTTCCCCAACTGCCTTTTCTTTAGCCCTTTTTAATAGAGATTCTGATAAATCGATGCCTACTACTTGATAACCTCGTTTTGCCAATTCAATAGAATGTCGTCCGGTTCCACAACCGATATCTAAAATTCGAGTATTTTTATCATAACTAATCTCTTGCTCAAGAAAATCACACTCACCAATAGTCCCTTTAGTAAAGCCTTCTTGGTCGTATTTAAGAGCGTAATTTTCAAATAATTCTTCGTACCACTGTTTCATTGTTTTATCTTGAGCCAATAAATGTGACATCGATATGATAACTTGGTAAGTCGAAAAAATAACAACTCCGAACTCCGTTGCATAACTAATCAACGATAACGGTTGACAATTCGATACAATATTGTCAAAGAGGCATAATCAAGCTAAACTCTCGAACGAACACCATCCGCCATTAAATGGAGTAGCTGGAGAAACAAACACACATGGGCAAAGTAGTCGGCATTGATCTGGGGACAACTAATTCTGTCGTCGCAGTAATGGAAGGCGGAAAACCAGTCGTGATCGCCAACTCAGAAGGAATGCGTACTACCCCTTCTGTGGTTGGCTTCAATAAAGATGGAGAATTAGTCGTTGGACAAATGGCCAGACGACAAGCGGTTTTAAACCCCCAAAACACTTACTATGGGGTGAAACGGTTTATGGGGCGAAAATACCCAGAATTAACCCCCGAATCAAAACAAGTTCCCTACACCATCCGTCGGGATGAATACGGCAGCATTAAAATTAAATGTCCTCGCCTCAAAAAAGACTTTGCTCCCGAAGAAATTTCAGCTAAAATTCTCCGTAAATTGGCAGAAGAAGCGGAACGCTATTTAGGAGAACCGGTCACAGGCGCAGTAATCACCGTTCCGGCCTATTTTAACGACTCCCAACGTCAAGCTACTAGGGACGCAGGAAGAATCGCCGGATTAGAAGTTTTACGCATTATAAACGAACCTACCGCAGCGTCATTGGCCTACGGTTTGGATCAAGAAAGATCGCAAAAAATCCTCGTCTTTGACTTAGGAGGAGGAACCTTTGATGTCTCTGTCTTGGAAGTAGGGGATGGAGTGTTTGAGGTGAGAGCAACCAGTGGGGATACCCAACTGGGAGGAGGAGACTTTGATAAACGCATTGTGGACTGGTTGGCTGAGCAATTTATTGAACAAGAAGGCATCGATCTACGTAAAGCAGATAGACAGGCATTACAACGACTGACAGAAGCAGCAGAAAAGGCAAAAATTGAGCTATCAGGGGTCAGTGTCACCGATATTAATCTCCCCTTCATCACTGCCACCGAAGATGGTCCTAAGCACATAGAAACCCGTCTCACACGCCCCGAATTTGAAAACCTCTGTGGGGACCTAGTGAGTCGTCTCACTCGTCCCATTAAACGCGCCCTCAACGATGCCAGATTAACCCCTGTACAGATCGATGAGGTGGTTTTGGTGGGTGGGGGAACCCGAATGCCAATGATCAAAGCCCTGGTGCGGAGTTTCATCGACAAAGAACCCAACGAAAACGTTAACCCCGATGAAGTAGTAGCGGTAGGGGCGGCCATTCAATCGGGTATTTTAGCAGGAGAAGTCAAAGAAATCTTATTATTGGACGTGACTCCCTTATCTTTGGGTTTAGAAACCATCGGTGGTGTCACTAAAAAATTAATCCCCCGTAACACCACTATTCCTGTACGTCGTTCCGATATCTTTTCTACCGGGGAAAATAATCAAACCATGGTAGAAGTTCATGTGGTGCAAGGAGAAAGGGAAATGGCTAAGGATAATAAGTCCTTGGGACGATTTAAACTAACAGGGATACCACCGGCACCGAGAGGTATTCCTCAAGTACAGGTGGCCTTTGATATCGACGCTAACGGTATTTTACAGGTGACAGCCCGCGATCGCACTACAGGCAGAGAACAAAGTGTAGTTGTTCAAGGGGCCTCTACCCTCAGCGAAGGGGAAATTAATCGTATGATTAATGAAGCAGCCGAGTTTGCGGAGGAAGATAGACAGAGAAGGGAACGGATCGAAAAACGGAATAAGGCCAAAGCTTTAACTGATCAGGCTTTACGTCGCTTAAAAGATGTTACGTTGGACTTTGGTACTCAATTTACCAGTGGTTATCGTCGTCAAATCGAAGCTTTAAATGCAGAGATCATGGAAAGTTTGGACAAAGACGACGAAAGACGTTTAGATAGGGCCCAAGCAGACTTACAAGACGTTTTATACGAACTGAACCGAGAAGTACGCTTACAATACGACGATGAAGAGGATGAGGGTATTTTTGACTCTATCCGTCGCACCCTAGTCGGAGACGATGACGATGACTATCCTTACACTCCCCGTGATTCCAGTTATGGTAACGATTATGGCACACCTCGTTACCCAGAAAGACAAGACTATGGACAACCACAACCCCGTTATGATGAACGTCGTTATGATGAGCGTCAAACCTACGGTTCTCCTGCCCCTCGTTACGAACGCAATGATCGTTACGATGATCAGTATGACGAATGGGAAGAAGATCGCCCCAGTCCGCGATCGCGTCGTCCTTCCCCTGAACCACGTCGCTATCCTCCCAAAGACTCAGACACCTATTACACCCGCGATCGCTCCCGTCGTATTCCCAAAGAAAACCAATGGGATGAAGAGGATGATGATTGGTTCTAAACTACTAAGATATAGCAACCGCCAGGGCAGTTAGGAAATTTCTCAAACCTAATAGTAGCAAGGTTTTTACCTCCTGCCTCCTGCCCCCTGCCCCCTGCCTCCTGCTATAACTACAATAACAATTCTAACCAGATTCCCAGTCCCGTTTTACACTGATATATGCAGCAACTTCGTAACTACTACGCCATTTTAGGGGTTTCTCGAGATGCCACCGCCGAGGAGATTAAAAAATCTTTTCGCAAACTCGCTCGGCAGTATCATCCTGATGTTAACCCGGGAGATAAGACAGCAGAGGAAAAATTTAAGGGTATTAACGAAGCTTACGATGTTCTGTCCGATGAAGCTAAGCGCGCTGAATATGATCGCAGTCGTTTTGGTAAAAGCAAACGTCGTCCTACTCGTCCCCAACCTCGACCCCCTCGTAATGGCAGCAATAGTAGTAGTTACAAACGAGATAGCGATTTTTGGCGGTTCCAAGACTACAACCCTGGAGGGACAAAACGGGCTAAAGTGGTTAACCCTTCTCGCAGTGCTAGGGATGTGGAGGCAAAGTTAAATGTTCCCCTAGAAAAAGCTTATCGGGGGGGAAGGGAACGTATTCGTTTAGAAGATGGGCGATCGTTGGAAGTAGATATGCCTTCTAGTATGATCGATGGGCAAAAAATTCGCCTCAAGGGTCAAGGTCTACAAGGAGGGGATCTCTATCTCAAGATTACTATCACTCCTCACGCTTTTTTTGAGTTACGGGGCAGCGATATCGCTTGTCAAGTGCCTGTAACCCCCAGTGAGGCTATTTTAGGGGGTTCGGTGGAGGTTCCTACTATCGACGGTTTGGTTAAAATGACTGTACCGAAAGGGGTACGTCCTGGGCAACGGTTACGTTTAGCTAATAAGGGATATCCCGACAGTTCGGGAAAACGGGGGGATCAACTGGTGGAAATACAAATTGCTATTCCTTCGGAGGTAAGTGAGGAAGAAATGGCTTTATATCAACAAATTCGCGAAAAAGAGCAGTTTAACCCCCGTCAGCATTGGCTTTAACTCACATCCTGCATCTTCGATAATAATAGCTAGTTTAGAAAGGGAAGTGGATGAGACTGAATATTATTTAGCAGGGTTTTCCAGCCTTTGCCTTTATCCCATAACTCATGATGAAAGAAACGTTTTTTAAATTGGATTCACGGTGGAATTAAAAGACTCACTCAGCAAACAAATCATCAAGTAAGCTGACTCTTTTTCTTCTAAAATTTTTAAAAGAATCTCCCATTATCCTGATAATTTTTAGTTCCTGATTACTAATTGCTATATTAAAATATATAACAAGTTATCCCACAAAACTTGAAGTTTAGTCACTTGATGATTTATATTCAGTTTGTTAACAATAAAATAGAGAAGAAATACAATTGCTCAAAAGAATGAGGTTCACTTGAACTTTATTTTTTCCCTGTTAATAAGTTCCCTATTACCTAAAATCAAGAAAAATTAGAGCTTATTAGTTAAGTCAACATAAAAAACTTTTGCTCTCTTTCATTCTCTCTATTTGATTGTCAGTTGAATTATGAAATCTGATAGAAGTTTCTATGATCTTAGTTAACAATAAATTCGCAAAAATTCTCATCATTCTCCTACTCCTTACCTTATTAATCATAGGAGGGGCTAATTATTTTGTTTGGTACAATTTTAAGCGAGAAGTTCCTATTGTTTATAAATCAGCAGAGGATCATTTCAAATATGGTTCTATCAATTCTGGAGGTGTTCCTTTCTTCATTTGGGAAGTATTACCAGATTTATTTGCAGAACATTTACCCGGGCCTGGAGGTTATAAATCTCTAGGATTTATTTGGGAAAAAGGCCAAGAAATGCCCGTCGGCGTTTCCAAAACCATTGTCGGTTTTCCCCGTCAGGGATCGACCTGCGCACTGTGTCATAGTACAACCTATCGTAAAAGCCCTCAAGATAGCCCAAACCTCGTTTTAGGGGCCCCAACTCAAACCTTTGATTCTGTAGCTAATATTCGTTTTTTAGCAGCTTGTGGCAACGATCCCAAGTTTACCCCAGACAACCTAATACCAGCGATCGAAGCCAAACACCCTTTGTCCTGGTCAGATAAACTCTTGTATCGTTACCTGATTATTCCCCAAACTCAAGAAAGTTTAATGGGTTTAGGAATGGCCTTTGCTTGGACTAACTCCCGTCCAGATCCAGGTCCAGGGCGAATACCCTCGTTTAACCCTGTAAAATTTGTTCAGTTTAGACTCCCCTTAGATGACACCATCGATAATGTTGACGATCCCCCCATTTGGAACGAAAGACAACACAAAGGATTTGACTATCACTGGGATGGGTTAGAAACCAATCTCACCGAAACTATTATTATGGGAGCCTTAGCAGCCGGAACTCCAACGGACAATGTACCCCTCCAAGACTTACAACGAGTAGAAGACTTCATTCGTTTAATTCCTCCTCCTGATTATCCTTTTGCCATCGATGCCGTTTTAGCGGCCAAAGGAAAGCCCATTTTTAACAATAACTGTGCTTCCTGTCATGCTTTTGGAGGCGATCGCACTGGAAGCTTTATCCCTATTGAAGAAGTGGGAACCGATGATCATCGTCTTGAAATGTGGAGCCAAGCAGTGGTTGATAAGTATTTAGCATTAGGAGATGCCCAATCATGGGATTTTACCCATGTCCAGAAACAAAACGGATATATAGCAGTTTCTCTGGATGGTATTTGGTTGAGGGCCCCTTATTTACATAATGGTTCTGTACCTTATTTAAGGGATCTTCTGGAAGTTCCAGAAAAGAGAACAAAAGTATTTTATCGAGGCTATGATGTTTACAATCCTGATAAAGTTGGTTTTGTTTCTGAGGGTACAACAGCAGAAACTGAAGGGTTCAAATACGATACCACTCTTGATGGTAATAGTAATAAGGGACATCTTTATGGAACCGAGTTATCTTCTGAGGAGAAACAGGCTTTAGTAGAGTATTTGAAAACTCTGTAAACGGCTCTTCCAACAATATGGAGTAAAATGTAGCGGTAGCTACGTTTTATACCAAATCCGCTTATTATCGTAGAGTAATCTTCTTTCTCTCCCTGCTTCCTCTGCCTCCCCTGCCTCCCCTGCTCCAGAACGATGATTGTCTACTATCTAAAGCGGATTTAGTATTACTCCTGCCCCCTGCCTTATCCTTTGAGCGACTGCTTACTCCCAAACCTCCCACCAAATCTATATTTGAGATTGTTAGCTATCCCATAATGATCACGGCCATTTCTTAAATTATTGAAAAAATATCTCATTACTATTGACAAAGATTACTAATAAGCTCTATGATGAAGTCAATAAGTGTTCTCCTCTCAAGGATGGATCGGCAGGTGGAATCGTTCAGCAACAGAAATAGCGGTTCCCCTTTTTTATTTTTGTTGAAAATCTGATTGCGAAAAATAATTCACTGTTGCAAATACCCTAATTTCCTCCGCTTATATCTTCAATTATTGACAATCTTTTTCATTACTGTTGACAAAAATTGCTAATAAGCGATAGGATGAAATCAATAAGTGTTCTCCTCTCA
>JAAUYK010025378.1_pt1 | contig 38174 bp, 40 predicted proteins | sample 7278021 | NCBI WGS metagenome assembly JAAUYK01 (sample SAMN14350223, study PRJNA611818) | marine sediment metagenome | isolation source: surface marine sediment (1.8m) | place: French Polynesia: Moorea | collected 2018-08
GTCATCAACACGCTCACCATCGATCTTGACAGCCCCCTGTTTGACCATTCGGTGACCATCTGAGGTACTGGCAACGAGCCCCGCTTCCTTCAGCGCATTGGCAAGCGGCAGGCCCTCGGCCCCGGCGTTGATTGCTTTTTCATCAATTTCATCCGGTATGGCATTGTTACGAAAGCGGTTGATAAAGTCCTGCTCGGCCGCTTCAGCTGCGGCACTGTCGTGAAAACGGGTGATGATTTCCTTGGCAAGCAGCACTTTAATATTACGTGGGTTCTCGCCATCCTCGATCTGCTTCCTGAATGCGTCGATTTCCGTCATTGAGCGAAAACTGAGCAATTCGAAATAACGCCACATCAGGTCATCGGACACAGACATCAGCTTTCCGAACATTTCGTTGGCAGGCTCGTTGATACCAATATAGTTATTCAGCGACTTGGACATTTTTTGCGCGCCATCAAGTCCTTCCAGTATCGGCATGGTCAACACGACTTGTGGGGCCTGACCATAGTGCTTTTGCAGCTCGCGCCCAACCAGCAGGTTAAATTTCTGATCGGTACCGCCAAGCTCAATATCGGCCTTCATCGCAACCGAGTCATAGCCTTGTATTAATGGGTACAGGAATTCATGTATGGCAATAGATTGACCCGACTTGTATCGCTTATTGAAATCATCACGTTCCAGCATACGAGCAACGTTGTAACGCGCTGCCAATTGAATCAGATCAACGGAGCTCATCTCGTTCATCCAGCTGGAATTAAACATTACCAGCGTCTTTTCAGGATCCAGAATCTTGAATATCTGTTGTTCATAGGTCTTTGCGTTTTCAATGACGTCATCTCGAGTCAGCGGCGGTCGGGTGGCACTCTTGCCAGTAGGGTCACCGATCATGCCGGTGAAGTCGCCGATCAGGAACAGAACCTCATGACCAAGGTCCTGGAACTGACGCAGCTTGTTTATCAGAACGGTATGACCGAGATGGAGGTCCGGTGCCGTCGGATCAAACCCGGCTTTTACCCTGAGTGGCTTTCCTGACTCTATTTTCTTTTGTAATTCTTCAAGGACCAGAATCTCGTCCGAGCCTCTGGCAATAACCTCTAGGGCTTCCTGTACTGATGCCATGGTTTCTCTCTGCAGACTAAAAATCGCGCGTAGCTTACCACAGTCGTGAAATGGCTCGCAGTTTGCACATGTTTTATTGACGACAACGAGCCCAGACGCTATTGTTAGGCAAATTACTAAGGATAAACTGTGACTTACAGAGTTTATATAAAGAAGGACTATAAGCCCGAGGTTAAATGGGTTGAGCAGCACAACAATCGAACCCGGCTGATTTCCTTCGGTGTCCTTAGCCTTGTCGCCATTCTTTCCAGCGTGTACTACATCGGTATGACACAGGAAGGAGAGGCTGAACTTGCCCACGCCGGCCCGGCATTTACCCCCGTCATCAGGCAAGAAGCCAGCATGATGCCTGCCGTGATCACCGAACCTGCACCAGTTGAAGCTAAAACATTTGATACAGTAGCGACTGCGCTACCCGTCGCCTATTACTCGCCAACACTGCCCGAAACCGTAAATGATGCGGCGGAAGCGGCATTACTGGAAATACCAGAGGATATTACCGGCAACGATATTGAAGTGGCGACCACCACTCCCGAGCAAGGTCCCGATCCTGATTGGCAAACGGTTACCGTAAAAAGCGGCGATAGCATGGCCCTGATTTTTTCCCGTCTTGGTCTTAGCCCGTCTGAGCTATACCGGGTTATGTCACTGGGTAAAGATGTAAAGCGGTTAAAGAATATTAAGCCTGGTCAACTTATCCATTTTCATATCGAAGACAACAAACTGTCCGGGCTGGAGTATGAATTAAACCTCACCAAGACTCTCAGCATCAGTCTTGCAGAAGATAAGTTTCAAGCTGAAGTGGTTGAACATGAACTCGATAGCATGGTTAAAAATGCGAGCGCCGTGATTAACGATTCTTTATTCATGGCAGGCAAACGTGCCGGCATGACAGACAACCTCATTATGCAAATGGTCGCTATTTACGGATGGGATATCGACTTTGTTCTGGATATTCGCAAGGGCGACAGCTTCACACTGATTTATGAAGAAAAATATAAAGACGGCAAGAAGGTGGCTGATGGACCCATATTAGCAGCGGAATTTAACAACCGTGGACATGCCATACGCGCCATACGCTATGCGCACCAGGATGGCAGTATTGATTACTATGACGCCGATGGCGATGCCATGCGCAAAGCATTTTTGAGAACACCGGTTAACTTCACACGTATCAGCTCACGCTTTAACCTGAAAAGAAAACATCCCATCCTGAACAAGATTCGCGCACACAAGGGTGTTGACTATGCCGCGCCAACGGGAACCCCGATCAAGGCAACAGGAGACGGCGTTGTTCTACATGCCGGTCGTAAAGGTGGTTACGGTAAAACAGTAATTCTCAGGCATGGCGGAAATTACAGCACGGTCTATGCACACTTGCATAAGTATGCGAAAGGCGTACGCAATGGTAAGCGTGTGAAACAGGGTCAGGTTATCGGTTATGTCGGTAAAAGCGGTCTGGCTACTGGTCCGCACCTGCATTACGAATTCCGTATTAATGGCGTGCATCGTAATCCGTTAACCGTCGATCTGCCGCATGCGGAATCTATCGATAAGAAAGAGTTAGCTGATTTCAAGAACTCTATTACACCCATGTTGGCAGAACTTGATCGAATCACAGGAAAAACAATTCTTGCTGCTCAACCGCCACTGCTTTCTGACAGTGGTGTCTCACCTGTCAATGAAGAAGGTGGGTAACCTTTCTCCCACTGTGTAGTTCAGCTACATGCTATACCTAGGCCTCATGTCCGGTACCAGTATGGATGCTGTCGACATCGCCATGGTCGAGTTTGACCAACATGCCGACTTGCTTGATTACCGCCAGTACCCTATACCCGAAAACCTGAAACAACAGGTCCGCGCAATCAATGGCAACACGGCCCTTGAACAAATGGCAGAGATCGATCACAAACTGGGGCAATTGTTTGCCGATGCCGTAAATCGTTTTTTGACTGACAGCAATACCAAGGCAAGCAGCATTACTGCCATCGGCAGCCATGGACAGACTGTTTATCACCGCCCGGAGCCTGATTGGCGAACGTCATTACAGCTCGGTGATGCTAACGTCATTTGCGCACGCACAGGTATAGACACCGTGGCAGATTTCAGGCGTATGGATATGGCCTGCAATGGACAAGGCGCACCACTGGCACCAGCGTTTCACCGCTACCAGTTTCAACGTGCGGGTAAAAATAGAACAGTATTGAATATCGGCGGCATTGCCAACATCAGCATATTGCCAGCTGATGAGACTATCGACATTAGCGGGTTCGATACTGGTCCTGGTAATGGCTTACTTGATGACTGGAACTACAGGCATAATCAAACAGACATGGACCGTGATAGCCAATGGGCCGGCACCGGCAAGGTCAACGATAAGCTGCTGAGAGAGATGATGGCCGATCCCTATTTCGCACTGTCACCACCAAAAAGCACGGGCAGGGATTACTTCAATATGGCCTGGTTACAGCGGCAAACAAATACCAAAGATATAAGCCCTGAAGATATCCAGGCAACGTTACTGGAATTCAGCATGCAGACCATAGCGCAAGCCATCGAGACATGTTTTCAGGAATGCGAGGAGATCTATGTCTGCGGCGGCGGGGCAAGCAACCCTGCCATGCTTGGCAGGCTGCAGGCACTACTGCCGTCAACAAAGCTCATGACAACGGAAGTGCTTGGCATACACCCGGATGCCGTTGAAGCCGTCACATTTGCGTGGCTGGCCTATTGCAGGATAAACGAAAAGAAACTGGAACTGTCGAGCATTACCGGTGCCGACAGGCCCATACTAGCTGGCGCGATTTACAAGGGAGTGGATTAAACCGAGAACGAGGAGCCGCAACCACATGTGGTTGAGGCATTGGGGTTTCGGATGACAAACTGAGCACCCTGCATACCCTCGGAATAATCAATCTCGGCACCGGTCAGGTACTGGAAACTCATTGGGTCAACCAGCAGCTTCACACCGCCATTTTCGACCACGGTGTCACCATCTTGCAGTGCCTCATCGAAAGTAAAACCATACTGGAAACCGGAGCAGCCACCACCGGAAACGAAGACACGTAGCATTAACTCATCGTTACCTTCTTCCTCGATAAGTTCTTTAACCTTGCTCGCTGCCGCTTCGCTAAAAATGAGCGGGGATTCTGTCATTGATTCTGCTGAAGTACTCATAATAAATTTCCTGATATCTAATTCTACTGTTCTGCTGGTTCAATCTGACCAAGTGCAAGCGGGGTTTCAGCCGGCTCCAGTGAATGCACCAGTTTGCCATTCACTTCTGCACCTATCGCCATTTCAATCAGATTATAATAGACATTTCCTGTGATTCTAGCTTTTGATTGAAGTTCCACGTGTTCACTGCCATGCACATCGCCAATCACCACACCATTTAGGACGACGTATGGCACACTGACTTCGCCCTCGATCGTGCCATTTTCACTCAGCGATAACATCGAAATGCCATCATTTTCGGCAATGACATTTCCCTTGATCGTGCCATCGATATGTAGGCCACCACTGAAACGGACATCGCCCTGTATAACCGTATGTTGCCCTACCAGCGTATCAATTCGAGTTGATTTACGCTTCCTTGAACCACCTAACATATTTTACTCCATTATCCGGCAATTTCTGTCCATTCAAACACCCGCTGGACTGACGAATTGGCAACGCCTTTTTGTTTTACCTCAACCACGACTCTTAGCGGTTGAAAACCGGGCGGCACTGAAATACTTCCCTCGATACGTTCGAAGTTTCTAAAGCTTAGGGTCTGTTTGGGCGAACTACCAGTGCTAATCTCTCGCAATGGCAATATTTGTGAATCAGACCCATTAATTCCTTCGAGAAACATATCAAAATTAACGCGAATGATGTTATCACTTTTTGCCAGGTTGGTTAATATCAGCTTGTAACGATAGAGTGACGGTTGCTCAGTCTCTTCCACCTTTAATCCCTGCACATTCAAGCCCTTGGAATTGGTAGCAGAGGACATAATGCCGAGGTAGAACTCCAGTTCTCCAGTCAACTCATAGATCCGGTCTTGCAAGCGCCTGATCTCGTCCTGTAATTCCGATGCCGTGGCCTCGTCGAGCTTGGTCAGCCTTTCCAGCATGATCACCTTCTCACCCAGCTGCCGGTTTTCGGTCTCAAGTTTGCGGTTTTCCTGCCACAGTGTTTTGGCTTCCTGGCCTCGTTCGTAACGTCCCTTGATACTGCTCCAGAATGAGGCATCAAGAAAAAACCAGACTACAAACGAAATTCCAATACTGAACAATACGCAGTAAAGCGCAATTTCCAGAGGTCGATGTTTTTTTACTACCAGTTTTGACATTGAAGATGTCAGGGTACCAGTGCAGGCAAGCGCAGTGACTGAGTTTCAGGGAAGCCGAACATTAAGTTCATATTTTGTATTGCCTGTCCTGCGGCACCTTTAACAAGGTTATCGATGGCAGCTAATACAACCAGCCTGTTCGAGTCGGCGGGAGGCACCTGTAATGCCAACTGGCACATATTGGTCCCCCTGACATTTCTCGTTTCGGGGTACTGGCCAGCTGGCAGCAGTTCGACGAAAGGCTCCTGGTCATAATAACTCGCATAGATTTGCTGCCAGTCATTGCCTTCTTCTAGCGGTTCGACATAAACGGTTGCCAGAATGCCCCTGTTCATCGGTACCAGGTGCGGCACAAACACCAGTTGTACCGGTTTGTCATTAGCAGCAACAGTTAATGTCTGCGCTATCTCGGGAAGATGCCGGTGACCACCAACCGAATAGGCTTTGAAAGATTCGGATACCTCGGCGTGTAACGTGGCCATTGCCGCCTTGCGGCCGGCACCGGATACACCCGACTTGGCATCGGCGATGATGCCAGAGGTATTGATTAAATTGTTTTGCAATGCAGGTATCAATGCCAGAGATACAGCAGTTGGATAACAACCGGGATTGGCAACTAGAGTGGCATTACTGATCGCCTCACGGTTCAGTTCTGGCAAACCGTAAACCGCCTCTGCCAACAACCCTTCTGCTGCGTGCTCAACGTCGTACCATTGCTGCCAGAGTTTGGCATCTTTCAACCTGAAGTCGGCTGATAAATCGATAACCTTACAGCCAGCATCGAGCAAGGCGGGTACATAGTTCATTGCCGTCGCATGTGGAGTCGCAAAGAAAACCAGCTGGCACTGTTTTAAAGCCTCGCTGTCATGCGGTTCAAATGTCATTGTGTAGTGACCATTGAGGCCCGGGAAAACGTCGCACAGATTTTTTCCCTGCTCTGCGTTCGACGTGACAACGCTAACTTCAACCTCTGCATGCGATGCCAGCAGGCGTAGCAATTCCAATCCCGTGTAACCGGTTGCTCCTACAATGCCTACTTTGATCATGTGCCGAACCCAGAAAAATTATGCTAGTGAATATTACGCAGTGGCTGGAAAATAAAAAAGCGGCGCGAGCCGCTTTGAATTCAGGTTTTTATAGTTATTATTAGTTAAGAATTTACTGCTAAAACAATAAATTCGAACAAAATAGTAATATGACTCCGTAAGCCTGTCAATTGCGGTATTTTGCGCCTGTTGAGCTGAAAATTGGGAACAGCACCTCCTGAAAAAGGTCTTAAAATAATGGAACCATTAGCGTATGCCGGGCATATAGCTATGCATGCAAAGTTTTGCAAGTTATTGATTGATTGCTATATTTACTGCTTATAACCATTTCAAAGAGGGTTTATGGATACAATTCAATACATTGCACTGAGTATGGGCGTTGCCTGGGCCAGCGGAATAAACCTTTATGCAGCCGTATTCATGCTCGGCTACCTGGGCAGTACCGGGAACATCGCCCTGCCCCCGGACCTCATGGTTGTGACCGATCCTCTGGTAATGACGGCCGCTGGTCTAATGTACTGTGTCGAGTTTTTTGCCGACAAAACGCCCGGCGTCGATACCGCCTGGGACACGATTCATACTTTCATCCGCATTCCACTCGGCGCTGTACTTGCCATGACCGCTGTTGGCGACACCACGCCGGCCGTTGAGCTAGCCGCCTTCCTCGTTGGTGGTGGCCTGACTGCGGCAACCCATGCCACGAAAACCGGTGGTCGAGCACTGATTAATACCTCGCCTGAACCAGTCACAAACTGGACTACGTCAATTGGTGAGGACCTCATGGTCATTGCGGGTATCTGGGCCGCACTGGTTCATCCGTGGTTGTTTGTTATGTTCCTGCTGGTATTTATCGTTTTAATGGCGTGGTTATTACCAAAAATCTGGCGTGCTCTGAAAACACTGGTTGCAAGGGCACGGGAATTTATCAACCGCAATAGAGGGTCAGATACTCCTACGCTGGAGCCACCTTCATCATGACAAGGGCCGTTTGATTAACAACGACCTGTCATTCATTCACCTGCCGGGATTGAAAACTCTATGCTTTGGCTAAAGGCACTACATCTTATTTTTATGGTTACCTGGTTTGCAGGTCTTTTTTACCTGCCCCGTTTGTATGTTTACCATGCCATGGCAGACGACCAGATCAGTATCGATCGCTTCAAGGTAATGGAAAGAAAGCTGTTTTATGGCATTACCACGCCGGGCGGTCTACTGACCCTTGGCTTTGGTATTGCCTTGTTGCTACAGAACGGCTTCGCCGCCTATAGCGGACAGATATGGTTACACGTGAAATTCCTGTGCCTGTTAATACTGGTGGTGTATCACGTTTATTGCTGGTTCCTGCTACAGGATTTCAAGTATGACAGGAATACAAAAGGTCACGTTTGGTTTAGATGGTTTAATGAAATACCAGTGTTGTTTCTTGTCGTGATTGTTATATTGGCCGTGGTCCGACCATTCTAGTTAACTAGATTTCAATCATTTCAAAATCTTCTTTGCGTGCGCCACATTCCGGACAAGCCCAGTTCGGTGGCACATCTTCCCATTTGGTGCCAGGTGCAATATCGTCTTCCGGATAGCCTTTTTCTTCATCATAAACAAAGCCGCAAATAACGCACATATACTGTTTCATTGTCTCTCCGGTAAAAATGATTGTTGTAATTTATATGGCTAAGTAGGATACCTTCACAATGAGCAATAGCAACAGGAAAAAAAATATCCTCATCATCGCCGGACATGATCCATGCGGGGGCGCTGGTATACAGGCTGATGCAGAGTCCATTATCGATGCAGGCTGTCGCGCACTGTCAGTGATTACTGTTCTAACCAGCCAGAATACCCAGGGCGTAGTCGACTTTTGTTATCAACCGGCAGCACAGGTTAAGCGGCAGCTGGAAGTATTACTGGATGATATTCCTGTGCACGCATGCAAAACAGGTTTGCTTGGAGATGAAGAGACCGTGCAAATTGTGGCAGAGATACTCGAGCGAAAACAAATTCCGCTGGTCGTTGATCCGGTACTTGCATCCGGAACAGGTACGCCATTTACCAATGACGCTATCATCAAGACCATCATGACAAAGCTGTTACCCTTGAGTACCGTAATCACGCCAAATAGTGAAGAGGCGAGACAATTAACCGGCCAGTCAAAACTCGATGCTGCGGCCAATGATTTGCTCGCTACCGGTGCCGCATCTGTATTGATCACCGGTACGCATGAAGATACGGCCGAAGTAGAAAACACACTCTATCACTCTGACGGTACTGCACATCATTACTCATGGACGCGGCTTGCCAATGAGTATCATGGCTCTGGCTGCACATTGGCGGCAAGGATAGCTGCCCTGCTTGCACTTGGTGAGAACCTTGCCGATGCCGTGCAGCAGGCACAGGAATATACATGGCAGGCTTTGTCACATGGCGAGGCAGCCGGAAAAGGGCAATGGCTTCCCGATCGGTTTTACAATCGATAACAACCATGTCTATAAAACCCGGTCTCTATGCCATCACGGATTTCAGTTCGGTTAGTGAAGCCGACGTTTATTTAAAAACAGAAATTATACTGCGTGGCGGCATCAGTATGCTTCAATACCGCGACAAGTCAGGCGAAGATGCTGTCAGGCTACGCAGGGCTAGAGAGCTAAAAAGACTTTGCAATGCATTCAATACGCCACTGATTATCAATGATGATGTTTCGCTAGCTAAACAGTGTAAAGCAGACGGTGTGCACCTTGGAAAGAACGATACAAGCATCAATACCGCGCGGGACTTACTGGGTCCGGTGATCATTGGCTGTTCCTGTTATAACTCCATCGAGCGCGCACAGCAGGCCGAATCTGCCGGCGCTGATTATGTTGCATTTGGCGCTTTTTATGACACCACAAGTAAGCAAGATGCAGTCAAAGCGGAACCGGAATTACTTGTCATTGCAACCCAACGTCTTCGACTGCCGATTGTTGCCATTGGCGGAATTACGCCTAAAAATGCTAAAGTGTTAATTGATGGTGGCGCCGATTTGGTTGCCGTGATCAGTGCACTTTATGGTGTAGAAGACACAGTAAAAGCCATACATAATTTCAATCTTCTATTTGAACAAGAGCAATAATCACAGATGTCCAACGAAGAACTCTTTAACGCTGCCAAGCAGCATATTCCAGGCGGTGTTAATTCACCGGTTCGTGCATTCAAGTCGGTATCCGGAACACCCGTTTTTTTCAAAAAAGCTAAAGGCGCCTATGTCTATGATGCTGACGATAAATCGTACATAGACTATGTCGGTTCATGGGGCCCAATGATACTTGGCCATGCGCATCCAAAGGTGATCAAGGCTGTCCAGCAAACTGCAGAAAACGGCCTGAGTTTTGGCGCACCGACTGAAATAGAAACCACAATGGCAAATCTGATCTGCGAGATTATTCCTTCTATTGAAAAGGTACGCATGGTCAGTTCGGGCACAGAAGCGGCCATGAGTGCGATAAGGCTTGCGCGTGGCGTAACCGGTAGAGACAAAATCATCAAGTTTGAGGGCTGTTACCATGGCCATGCGGATTCATTACTGGTCAAGGCGGGATCAGGTGCGTTAACGCTTGGGGTACCTACTTCACCCGGTGTTCCGGCAGATCTCGCCCAGCATACGCTAACGCTTGACTACAATAATCCCGAACAGCTGCGCCAGGTATTTTCAGAAATGGGTGACCAGATTGCAGCAGTGGCCGTTGAGCCGGTTGCCGGCAATATGAATTGTGTACCCGCCACCCGGGAATTTTTACAGACTATGCGTGAGCTCTGCGACCAGTACGAGTCGGTATTGTTATTTGACGAGGTAATGAGCGGTTTTCGCGTGGCATTAGGCGGCGCCCAGTCTGTCTACGGCATCAAACCCGATATTACTGCGCTGGGTAAGGTTATCGGTGGCGGCATGCCGGTAGGTGCATTTGGTGGCCCGGCGAAGATCATGGATCACCTGGCACCGGATGGACCTGTTTACCAGGCAGGTACGTTATCTGGAAACCCTGTTGCGATGGCTGCAGGATTGACCACGCTACAGCTACTCAGCGAAGACGGTGTATTCGAAGAATTGGAGCAAAAAACAAACGCGCTTACCGAAGGCATGAAGACAGCAGCTAAACACGCGGGTATTGGTCTTACCAGTAATTCAATGGGCGGAATGTTTGGCCTGTTTTTTTCAGACGCTGATAAAGTTGAAACATTTGCCGATGTGATGGCGTGTAACCAGGAACAGTTCAAACAATTTTTTCACGGCATGCTTGCGGCAGGCGTTTATTTTGCACCTTCTGCCTTTGAGGCTGGATTTATTTCAATGGCACACAGCAGTGAAGACATCGACAAGACGATCGAAGCGGCGGCCAGTGTGTTCGCGAGCATGGACAACTGAGTTAGTTAATATGAGAACAGCGAATATCTTCACCGTTATTTCATTATGCGCCATGCTGGTGTTTCTAGGTGGCTGTGCGCCAGAAGTAGGTAGTGAAAAATGGTGCGCCCAACTCAAGGAAAAACCCAAAGGTGACTGGACAGCAAACGAACTGGCGGATTACACCAAGCACTGCCTGTTCTAGTTTGCTTTGATTGAGCATCAACCTGCACTAAAGGCAGAGACAGCTTAAGTTGTAACCGGTACTCGATAGCCAGTTTGGCATGCTAAAAATGGCTTGCAGACTAAAATCAAATAACGAGTCAGTGTCGCTAGCATACTTAATCACTTCCTGAGAAAACGAATCGGCCACCAGGTCCCAGGCAATGCTGAGAGTATTCATGCCAAAGTCGATGACTTGCCAGGCACTGATATCAGCAATTTCCAGCGCCATACGCGCGTAATAACATGATTGGCTCAAAGACGACGCATTGGCATCAAGTATGGCACCAACCGCACCAGTCCCCAGTAGTACAGGGAAATAGATAGCGGCAGCCAACCAGCTAAACAAATCTGCAAATGATAACCAGCCAATCGTTGCACCGATATCCGTCGTCCAGTCCAGAAAGCGACTCATCGCAATGATGCCGTTATTGAACAACCAGATAACAGGAATGACCGCCAACACCAGGTATCTCAATTTACTGTAAAACAACAGCATCAGCACAAAATACTGTGCTACCAGTGCGACCACGAGCAAAACGCTCAGTGCAAGCCAGTTTGACCAGTGTATTTCAGACCACGACACCGACGTCGCCCAGGCAAGGGCATTTCGATTAATGGCAAGGATGACCAGGGACAGAATGATCCCGGCAACAAACAGGATATAGATATTTCGTTGTTTACGTTTTTCTATCTTATCCATTAGTTAAACATGGTTGGACAGAAGTAAGCACACGTGGCCCTTAGTCCAGCTGTTCCTTACTTACGACAATACCATCCACATCAGCATAAATATAATCACCGGGCTCGATCGTTATATCGGCAAAGCTCACAGACACGTCGCGTTCACCTGCGCCCTTTTTTACACTTTTTCTCGGGTTGGTATTCAGAGCCTTAACGCCTATTTTCATTTCTGCAATCACGCCGGAGTCTCGAATACAGCCGTAAACAATCACACCGGCCCAGCCGTTCTTGATACCCAGTTCCGCCAGCATGTCTCCCAGCAGGGCACAACGCATGGAAGCACCGCCTTCGACAACCAGGACCTTGCCTTCGCCGGGCTCTTCCAGTGCACCTCTGACCAGCGAGTTATCTTCAAAAACCTTGACGGTCGCTGCCGGTCCTGAAAACTGTTTATTACCGCCATAGTCATTAAACATAGGGGTGGCAATTTGCAGTTTCTCTTCATACTTGTCATAAAGATCAGCGGTTGCAAAACTCACGATATTCTCCTGGTGTAATAAAAAATAGTTTAACGATCGTAAAACTCCGGCCTGCGATCGTCGAACAAATGGTTATGCCGGGTAATCATTTTGTTATCGGCCAGCGTTGGATCTATGTTGGTAACAAAAGAGGCATCTCGCTGTGCCACGGCCCGGTGTACCAGTTCACCTCCTGGGGCAACAATCTGGCTTCGGCCAGTAAATTTAAGGCTACCCTGCGGACGTTTATCTTCACCATAACGGTTGCAGGTAATAATGAAGACCCGGTTTTCGATAGACCTGGCCAGCATGGTCTGCTGACAAAAGGTCAATACGAGGTTCGCTGGCTGACAGATAACCTGGGCACCTTGAAGCGCCAGGGTTCGAATCGTTTCAGGAAACGCCCAGTCAAAACAGACGATTAATCCGACTTTTACACCCTTAACCGTGTTAACAGTAAATGGAATATCGCCGGCATCAAAACAGAATTTTTCCTCGTTGAAAAGATGTACCTTTCTGTACACGTGTTCAATACCGCCGGGGCCGATTAAAGCCGCACTGTTATAACACTTGTCCCCTGCCCGTTCAGCAAAGCCTACGACGAGGTACATATCTTTTGCTGCTGCGATGCTCGCCAGCCTGTCCAGCCTTTCGCTGTTATTAATATCTTCCGAGTATTGCAGCGCCTCGTCTTTATCCTTGAAGTAATAACCGGATAATGCCAATTCGGGTAGCACCACGAGGTCCGCATCCATCTGTTCAAGTGCATCTACCATTTTTTGGCAATTGCGTTCAGGCTTGCCAAACAGGGGCCGAAACTGGAAAAAGCCGGTTTTTAACATAATCTACTTACTCTTTATTCTTTTTTGGTCGTTTCCAGTTTTTTATTTCTCGCTGTGCGGGACGTGTGATAGCCAGCGCCTCTGCAGTCACGTTTTTCGACACTGTCGTTCCTGCCGCGATAGTCGCACCGGAATGAATTGTGACCGGTGCAATTAACTGTGCATCCGAACCGACGAAGACATTATCACCAATAATCGTTTGATACTTATTGGCACCATCGTAATTGCATGTAATAACCCCGGCGCCAATATTGGTTTGTTGACCCACGTTACTATCACCCACATAACTCAGGTGATTTATCTTGCTACCGTTACCGATTTCAGACTTCTTGACTTCAACAAAGTTACCAATGTGCACATCGTCACTCAGCGAAGTATCGGGGCGAATACGAGCAAACGGGCCAACACGGCAACCCTTTCCAAGCACAGCTTTTTCTATAATGGTATTTGGTAATATTTCGGTGTCATCACCAATGATGCAGTTCCTGAGAAAACAATTTGCGCCCAGACGTACGTTGTTTCCGATTATCACCCTGCCCTCCAGGACAACATTGATATCAAACAGTACATCCCTGCCGGTCTCCAGTTCGCCGCGCAAGTCAAACCGGGCGGGATCCATCAGGCCCACCCCGTGTCTCATCAGGTGATGAGCCTGCAATAATTGATAGTAGCGTTCAGCCTCGGCAAGCTGCACCCTATTATTGATACCCTGTATCTCTATGGATGCCTCGGCCAATATCGAATGTACTGGTACGTCATCTTCGATTGCCAGCGCAACGATATCAGTCAGGTAATATTCTTTTTGTTTATTGTTATTCTCAATCGCAGAAATCCAGCGTTTAAGTAGTCCTGCGTTGACGACCATCAGACCCGTGTTGATTTCACAGATACGTCGCTGTTCGTCGTTCGCATCCTTGTCTTCAACGATGGCGAGCATGTTATCGAGTTCATCACGGATGATTCGGCCGTAGCCTCTTGGATCTTCCAGGTAAGCCGTCATCAATGCAAAACCGCTGTCTTTGGCCGCTGCAATTAGCGCCTGTAATGATGAATCAGTAATTAATGGCACATCGCCATACAGGATCAAGACCTGGTCATCATCGGGAATAGTAGGTAACGCCTGCTCGACGGCGTGTGCCGTGCCCAGCTGTTCTTTCTGCTCAACCCAGTTGGCGTCCAGATGCTGCATTTGCTCAGGCACCTGTTCACCACCATGGCCATATACGATATGTATCGCCGTATGCTCGATAGCAATGGCTGTTTGATAGACGTGTTCCAGCAGCGTCTTGCCTGCAAGTTCATGCAGAACCTTGGGCTTGTCGGAGTACATGCGCGTACCCTGACCGGCAGCGAGGATAACAATACTGACGCTCATTGATGTATGTTAAACGATTAGTGTTTTTAGCATAAGCCTGAAAAAAACAATGCAGATAAAACAATCCCGCCAGAAGGCGGGATTTGTAAGAAGTTTATCGACCGCTTCGCTTGCGCAAACGTTGCAAGGTTTGCAACTGCGCCGCTGTCTCGGCAAGTTGTGCCCTGGCCTTGGCGTAATCGATGGCGTCGGTCTTGTCGTTGAAGGCGTTTTCAGCCTCCTCCTTGGCTTTAAGAATCGCAGCCTCGTCAAGATCCTCTGCCCGCTGTGCCGTGTCAGATAATACTGTCACTACCTTTGGCTGTATCTCGATCATGCCACCGGAAACGTAAAACGCCGACTCGTTTCCTTCGGTGTCTTTTACCCTGACTTCGCCCGGCCCCATCTTGGTGACAAGCGGGGTATGGCCCGGGGCGATACCTACTTCACCAAGTTCAGCAGGTGCAAAGACCATCTCTGCCTCGCCAGAGTAAATCTCGTGCTCCGCACTGACAATATCTACATGTATCGTGTTTGACATAATCGCTAGGCAACCAGATTACATTGATTTGGCTTTTTCTAAAGCCTGGTCAATCGTACCGACAAACATGAAAGCCTGTTCCGGTATATCGTCGTATTCGCCTTCGATAATACCCTTGAAACCACGCAGGGTTTCTTTCAATGGAACAAACTCACCGTCCTGACCGGTAAAGACCTTCGCAACAAAGTAAGGCTGGGTCAGGAAGCGCTGTATTTTACGTGCTCGTGCGACCACCAGCTTGTCTTCTTCTGACAATTCGTCCATACCCAGGATCGCGATAATGTCACGCAATTCCTTGTATCGTTGCAGCGTGTTCTGCACGCTGCGAGCAATATCATAGTGCTCTTGACCAACAACCAATGGATCCAGCTGACGGCTGGTAGAGTCCAGTGGGTCAATTGCCGGATATAGCCCCAGCTCGGCAATCTGACGAGATAACACCACTGTCGAGTCAAGGTGAGCAAAGGTCGTTGCCGGTGACGGGTCAGTCAAGTCATCAGCAGGCACATATACAGCCTGGATAGAGGTGATAGAACCGGTCTTGGTCGACGTAATTCGCTCCTGTAACTTACCCATTTCTTCAGCCAGTGTTGGCTGATAACCCACCGCAGAAGGCATACGGCCCAGAAGCGCAGAACACTCCACACCAGCCAGGGTAAATCGATAAATGTTATCGATGAACAACAGTACGTCACGGCCTTCGTCACGGAATTTTTCTGCCAGCGTCAAACCGGTCAGCGCCACACGCAGGCGGTTACCCGGTGGCTCGTTCATCTGGCCGTAGACCATAGATACCTTCGATTCCTCGAACTTTTCGACGTTAACACCACCCGCTTCCTGCATTTCATAATAAAAGTCGTTTCCTTCACGGGTACGCTCACCCACTCCGGCGAAGACCGACAGACCCGAGTGCTGGGTCGCGATGTTGTTAATCAACTCCATCATGTTTACGGTTTTGCCCACACCGGCACCGCCAAACAGGCCAATCTTACCGCCCTTTGCAAACGGGATAACAAGGTCAATCACCTTTACGCCTGTTTCAAGCAGTTCTGTAGACGGGCTGAGTTCAGTAAATTTTGGCGCGTCACGATGAATAACCATCTTTTCATCGGTTTCAATTGGACCGACTTCATCAATGGGGTCACCAAGTACGTTCATAATACGGCCCAGTGTCTTCGTACCTACTGGAATCGAAATCGCCTCACCGGTGTTGCTTACATTCAATCCGCGTTTCAAGCCGTCGGTGGAACCCAATGCAATGGTACGTACCACGCCATCACCAATCTGCTGCTGAACTTCCAGAGTGGTTTCGATACCTTCACCCTCAACTTTTAATGCATCATAAATCTTAGGTATTGCATCGCTGGGGAATTCGACGTCCACAACTGCGCCAATGATTTGTACGATCTTTCCAGAACTCATGATTTTCGTTCCTCGTTTTTTACTCTAATTCTAAGTTTAATAATGTTTATACGGCTGCGGCACCGGCCACGATTTCCGACAGCTCCTGCGTGATCGCAGCTTGTCGCGCCTTGTTATAAACCAGTTCCAGTTCATCAATAAGCTTGCCTGCGTTATCCGAGGCGCTCTTCATCGCAACCATGCGCGCCGCCATTTCACAGGAAATATTTTCGACAACGCCGGTGTACACCTGCGATTCGATATAGCGTGTCAATAGCTGCTCCAACACCTCTTCCGCATCAGGCTCATACAGGTAATCCCAATGGTGCGAATAGTCATCTGACTCTGCTGGTTCGGTTGGAATCAGTTGTTTCAGGTTTGGTGTTTGCGTCATTGAGTTAACAAACTCATTCGAAACCATGTACACCTTATCAACATCACCTTCCTTGAAGGCATTCAACATGACCATAATGGTACCAAGCAGTGTTTCCAGACTTGGTTCATCGCCAATATGGGTAACCTGGCCGACGATTTTTGCTCCTATAGAACCGAAGAAGCCAGACGCCTTGGAACCAATTACACAAAGCTGCACTTGCTTGCCTTCAGCTTCCCATTCCTTGAACTTGCGTAGCATCAGGCGAAACAGGTTTGCGTTTAAACCACCGCATAGGCCACGGTCAGTAGACACGACGATCACACCGATGGTGTTTTCTTCTTCGCGGGCAACCATGTATGGATGCTTATATTCCGGGTTAGCGTGAGCAAGGTGTGAGATCACGTTACGTATTTTCTGAGCATAAGGACGGGCTGCGTGCATGCGGTCTTGTGCCTTACGCATCTTACTCGCGGCCACCATTTCCATGGCCTTGGTGATCTTTTGTGTATTTTTTACACTGGCGATCTTGCCTCGTATCTCTTTAGCGCCTGCCATTAATCAACTCTATCTTCTATTAGTTTCTCAAGTTAGTTGTTCGCGTGACTCTTGCGAGCTGGAGATTACCAGCTGCCGGTTTCCATGAATTTCTGGATGGCATCTTTTAGCGCATTTTCGATGTCATCACTGTAATTACCGTCGTCACCAATGTTGTTCATCAGTTCTGACTGTTCGCTATGCATGTAGTCATGCAGCGCCGCTTCGAACGCGCCCACTTTTTCGAATTCAACTTCGTCAATAAAACCGTTTTCTACTGCAAACAGGCTGACGCCCATTTCAGCAACAGATAGCGGGGTATATTGCTTCTGTTTCATCAGTTCCATTACACGCTGACCACGCTCCAGCTGCTTACGGGTAGCCTCATCAAGGTCTGAAGCAAACTGCGCGAAAGCCGCCAGTTCACGATACTGCGCCAGGGCAAGACGCACACCACCACCAAGCTTTTTAACAATCTTGGTTTGAGCCGCGCCACCCACACGCGACACCGACAGACCCGCGTTAACCGCAGGACGGAAACCGGAGTTAAACAGGTCGGTCTCGAGAAAGATCTGACCGTCGGTAATTGAAATTACGTTAGTTGGTACGAATGCTGATACGTCACCGGCCTGGGTTTCAATAATCGGCAGCGCCGTTAGTGAGCCTGTCTGGCCCTTTACTTCACCATTGGTAATCTTTTCAACGTAATCTTCATTAATACGAGACGCGCGTTCAAGCAAACGTGAATGTAAGTAGAACACGTCACCCGGATACGCTTCACGGCCAGGCGGACGTTTCAACAGCAGTGAAATCTGACGATAGGCAGTAGCCTGCTTGGTTAAGTCATCATAAACAATCAGGGCGTCTTCACCGCGATCGCGAAAGTATTCACCCATTGCGCAACCCGCGTAAGGAGCTATGTACTGCATAGCAGCCGAGTTAGAAGCAGTCGCTGCAACAATAATGGTGTGATCCAATGCACCATGTTCTTCCAGCTTGCGAATAACTACGTTAATCGAAGAGGCCTTTTGGCCGATGGCAACATAAATACACTTAACACCGGTGCCCTTCTGATTGATGATGGTATCGATCGCAACGGCAGTCTTTCCGGTCTGGCGGTCACCAATGATCAGCTCACGCTGGCCACGACCGACTGGCACCATGGAGTCAATTGATTTCAGTCCGGTCTGTACCGGCTGACCGACTGACTTACGTGCAATTACGCCCGGCGCAATCTTTTCAATAGGAGAAGTGCCCTCAGCGGCTATATCACCTTTGCCATCGATAGGGGTACCCAATGAGTCGACAACACGTCCCAGCAATGCTTCACCGACAGGTACTTCCAAAATACGCTTGGTACATTTAACAACATCACCCTCGGAGATGTGCTCATAGTTACCCAGGATTACCGCACCAACGGAATCACGTTCCAGGTTTAGCGCGAGGCCGTAAGTGTTACCAGGGAATTCAATCATTTCACCCTGCATGACATCGCTAAGGCCGTGGATTCTCGCAACACCGTCAGCCAGGCTGACAACGGTACCTTCGGTACGCGCCTCGGTGTCGAGATCCATCGACTGGATTTTCTTTTTAATCAGATCACTAATTTCAGTTGCACTGATAGACATAAGTCTTTCCTCTAGTTAATAGCTATTGCGCAAATAAGTTGGTTAATTCTTTCAAACGGCCTTTGACCGAGGCGTCGATAACAGCATCACCGGCCCTGATTACAATTCCACCAATCAGGTCTTTGTCTTCTTTGGCGTTAATGTCGATTTTCTTGCCGAGTCGCTTGGCAATGGCGTCGGAAATCGCACTAAGCTGGCTATCATCCAGCGTAAAAGCACTGATGACATCAACTTCGCTCATGCCTTCGGCAGCTGCTTTATGTTGTTCAAACAGGCCGGCTATTTCAGGCGCAAGTGAGATGCGCTCTGCGTCGACTATGATTTTGACAAAGTTCTTATGGGACTGGGAAACAGCTTCACCACAAAGCTCTATGATGAGATCAGCAAGTTGCTGCTCATTAAGACGCGGGTTGGTGATTACGTGACGCATGTTCTCATCACCGACAACCAGCTTCAGGTTGCCGAGAAAAACAGACCAGTCGCCCAGCGCACCTTCATCCAACGCCTGTGAAAAGGCAGCTTCAGCGTAAGGGCGGGCTATCGTGGCTTTTTCTAACATCTGCTGTGTTCCTGCTTACTGTTATAACTGCTGGCTGATTTTCGCCAGCACCTCGTTGTGAGCATTCTGATCCACTTCACGCATCAGAATTTGCTCTGCGCCGGCAATCGCCAGAGTAGCAACCTGGTCTCGCAGGTCCTGTCTGGCTTTCTCTTTTTCCTGTTCGATTTCGCTTAAAGCCTGTTCCTTGATGCGTTCACTTTCCCGCTTCGCGACTTCCTTGGCTTCTTCAACAATTTCATCCCCACGCTTTTGCGCGGATGAGATAATGCCAGCGGCCTTTTCCTTGCCCTTGTTCACTTCATCGATAGAGTTTTGCTGTGCCTGCGCCAGTTCTTTCTGGCCTTCTTCAGCTGCAGCCAAACCATCAGCGATACGTGCTTCACGCTCTTTCATCTGATTTAGCAGCAATGGCCAGACAAATTTCATCACAAACACCACGAAGATGATGAATGAAACCGATTGTCCGATCAGGGTTGCATTAAAATTCACCTGAATACTCCTGTTTATTGAGTTTCTGGATTATCGCGGGCTTCAGATTAAAGCTGGCTGATAAAGGGGTTAGCCAGTGTGAACCACATGCCGATACCGATACCAATCATGGTTACCGCGTCGATAAGACCTGCAACCAGGAACATCTTACCTTGTAGCATTGGGGCCAGTTCCGGCTGACGAGCAGCGCCTTCCAGAAATTTACCACCAAGCAGACCGAAACCGATCGCTGTACCAAAAGCACCCATACCAAGAACGATTAAGACACCCAGTGATGTAAATGCCAGAATAGTTTCCATCTTTCTCCTCCAGAGGATATATAACTAAATAAAATTAATGATGCTCATGTGCCATTGCCAGATAAACAATGGTAAGCATCATGAAAATAAATGCCTGTAACAGCACAACCAAAATATGAAAAACCGCCCAAACAAAATGCAGGGGTAATTGAAAATAGCCCAGTAATGCAATCAACATGAAAATCAATTCACCTGCATAGAGGTTCCCGAAGAGTCGCAGTGCCAATGACACCGGTTTGGCAATCAGGGCTACACCCTCGAGCAGGAGGTTGAACGGAATCATGTATTTACCAAATGGCTGTAGCGTCAATTCCCCGATGAAACCTCCAACACCTTTAACCTTGATGCTGTAATAAATAATCATCAGGAAAATTGTTATCGACATACCGAATGTAATATTCGGATCGGTTGTAGGCACAACCTTGAAATAAGTATGTTCAGCATCACCGGTGACTACGCCAGCAAGCGTTGGCAACCAGTCTACCGGCACCAGGTCCATTGTGTTCATCAAGAAGACCCAGATAAATATCGTCAACGATAAAGGTGCGATGACGTCGTTCTTGGCGTGGAATATGTCGTTTACGTTTTTATCGACGAATTCGACAATCATTTCCACCAGGTTTACAAAACCCGACGGGGCCCCGGACGGTGCTTTTTTAGCCGCGCGGTGAAAGAAGAAGCAGAAGATAATACCGAGAAATATAGACCAACCCAGCGTATCAACATTCAATGACCAGAAACCCATCGCCATGGCCTCAGGTGTGCTCTTGGCTAATGTCCATGTTGCTTCCTGCAACACAGTGCCATCGTAACGTTCAAAACCTTCAGGTAATTGTCCGAAGACCAGATTCTGCAAGTGATGCTGGATGTAAGAATTCGAAGTAAGTTCGCTTCCGCCTGCCATCAGTTAACTCTCGGTTTGTTTTCCCATCGTTATCGCTAAACCCGTGAGGTTGACCATCAATGTCAGTCCGTACGCGACGAACATCAAACCTATATTCAGGGGCGATATCAAATAAATTGAAATTGCAAAAATTATAATGGTGCTGACAATCTTCGTTGCCTCACCCAAATAAAATCTGGCTAAAAAATAGTTACTTTCAGCCGCAGACTTCCCCAGGGACAGTCTGACAAATAGTGCGTTTGGAAGGATAAAAGCCAAACCACCCAGTACTACAGAATATGCATGTTGTTGAGCAAAAAATGCATAAATCAGGAGGCTAATGAAAATTATTATTACGGCCTCAATGATTAACAAACGGTAGGCGGTCTTGCGATTATGTCGCGTTTCGTCCATTTCGCCAGACCTCAAACCTCTGCTTGTTTCGCGTTTATGAACCTGTAAACAGGCTTTTATTTATTATCCTGAAACACGAGCGTCGCAAGTATAAAGTTCTGGCCGTGAATGATCAATCATCGCGTTGCGCAATGCTGGTTAAATCAGTGTTTCCAGACACTGGACAAACCGACAGCAGCAACAAATACGGCAGAAATGGTCCACTCAGCAAATAAGCCAGTCATTTCAGCCTGTTAGCGGAAAAAAAGCTGTTTAATCAGGATGTGACATTTTTATGACAAAGCACGAGTTCTGGCTTAATTTTTGCTATTTGTCTATGTTAATGATTGGTCAATGAATATTATGTCTATCTCAATAAATAATAAGAATGAGCGCCATGGAAATAATAATTGAAAAAACCGGCGAGCCAGTTTGCAAACGGGATCTGATTCAACGCTGTTTCCAGCATAGGCAAGAGAAACCACTGAAGCGCTATCGTCACGGGCTGTTGGCGCTGTTGCTTGGCTCTGGCCTGGCTCAAGCCGCCCCACAAGACCCCGAGATCCAGGAACTGCTGAGTCTGGATATCGAAGAACTAATCATGGTCAATGTCGCGTCCAAGCGCGATGAGGCCGTGTCCGAGGCCCCCGGCATTATCAGCGTAGTTACGGCCGAGGAAATCGAGCGCTTTGGTTACCGCAACCTGCCTGACGTACTCAACCGACAGGCCCATATGCTGGTGTCCGGCTATGATGTGTTGGATCAGGCCAACGTGGTGATTCGCGGGGTACGTGCGACGGGGCTGCCGACCCAGGTACTGATACTTCTGAATGGCAGACCGGTGCGCGATGAAAACTCCAGTAGTAGCTATATCGGCTTTATGAAAGGTTTTCCGGTAGAGGCCATTGAGAAAATCGAGATCATTCGTGGCCCCGGTTCGGTACTGTATGGCAGCAATGCCATGGCCGGTGTCATCAACGTGATTACCAAGCGTACCGAAGAAGGTAAGCAGGCAGCGCTAAAGTTTACCTATGGCAGCTTCTCGCATCGCCGCGCAGTGGTACAAGGCGGAATACACAAGGGCGATTTCACAGCAGACATAACGCTGAGGGCCACGGACATCGATGGCGATAGCTTCAACGACATTACCGGCATCGCACAAACGACAGGCACCTACACTACCGGCGAGGAAGGGGTGGCCATGACCCTGCAGGCGAGCTACAAGAACCTGACATTCAACACGTATCTCAGTAACCTGCGCGAAGACTCCCCGAACCAGATCTTTGTATTTCCAACATCTGAACAGCCACATCAGAACTACTGGTTCGATCTTGGCTACCAGCATGCGATAAATAATGACTGGTCAATTAACACCAATGTGACCTTGAATGGGTCCGACAACTTCCGGGTCAATAACTTCATTGGGCTCATGTTCGAGGCCAACACGCAGGGCAGGATAACAGACAATTTCGGCGTGCTGTTTGGCGGCAGCTATGAACGCTTGCGCGGAGAAGACGATTTGTTTCTGCCAGACTCGACGCTGGATAGGGGCAGCATCTACCTGCAAGCCGATTATCGACCATTCGATCCACTCAAATTGATCGCCGGGCTGCAATACAACAAACCGGAAATGATTAGTGGCGACCTGTCACCTCGTTTTGCCGCGATCTATTCGTTTGATGAAAACTGGACTATGAAGCTGCTCTACGGCGAGGCCTTTCGCAACGCGACGCTGATCTCACAGTTCGTGAACCTGAATGTGCCGGGCGGCAGCATTGGCAATCCTGATCTTGAACCCGAAACCATAGAAACATTTGATGTGCAGTTGGCCTACGCAGATAAACGACTGTCGACGGCGCTAACCTTTTTTTACAGCCACCAGCAAGACCTGCAGGTCGTTGAACCTGTCCCCGGCAGTCTGTTAGGCCTGGTGCAGTTTCAGAACTCTGGCGAGATCGACTATTACGGGATCGAATGGGAAGGTAAATGGAATATAACGACAAACCTGATGCTTATAGGTAATGCCAGTTTCCAGACCAATGAAGACGGGACGGGGCTTGAATACAGTAATTTATCCAACGACTGGATGGTGAAGTCGGGGTTTGCCTACAATACAAATCGTGGGGTACGGCTTTCCATGTTTAACAGCTTTTTTGGCGCCTCGCCAACGCAGGTGCCGGACATCAATCCGGCCGCTAATGTCAACCCGCCGGTGGACAGCTATAACCTGCTGTCGGCTAATGTTGAGATTAACCCGGCCGAGTTATTCAATTATTCACAGCTATCAGGTCTCTCCGTTTCGGTGTTCGGACAAAACCTGCTGGATGAGGATATCTTTATACCGGCCGGCGGGCGCCTGGCAATCAATTCCATACCGGACCTTGCAGGCAGGGGTGTTTACCTGACCCTGGGCTACGACTTCTAGCTTATAGCCGTTCAATCGTAATTACTGGGTTCTACACCGGGCATGGTTAACTTCTATCAACTTCAGCAACAGCTGGTTCATCACTTTAGCAAGCAGGGACTTGTTGCTGTGAAGGCGGCACAGGCGTTGGGCAAGCATATGCACTCGCTGCTGCTTTGTTTCGTTTTGGCCGCGGTGACAACCGCCGCGTTTGGTCATGAGCTATACCCGGAAGAGAAGGTCAAGGCGGCCTTCCTGTATAACTTTCTGCGCTTTGTCAGTTGGCCAGATGAGCCCCTGGATGAATACAACGTCTGCACTTATGGACTGCCAGCGGAGAATGAAGCTGTATTTGGTTCCATTGCAAAAATAAAAACCGACCGGCGCCTGGCTGTGTCTTTCGTACAGATAGATGACAGCCTGGAAAAACTTGATAACTGTCAGCTTGTTTACATCGTCACGAAAGATGAAGAGCGAGTCAAAGCGGTGCTGAGACGCATGCAGGACAGGGATAGCCTGACTATTGGTGAAGCACCAGAGTTCCTCGAAATGGGTGGCATGATCCGTTTCGTGCCGATAGCAGACAAGATACGTTTTGAAATCAATGTCGACGCGACAGAAAAGGCCGGACTGAAGATATCGTCGAACGTGTTGAAAATTGCGGTGCGCCTGGTGGCAGGTAGATGATAGATAAAATTGTGAAAAGCCAGACATCGATCAGGTCCCGACTGATCTTCATCATTATCATGGTCAGCAGTATTACCTTGGTTATCTCTGCTAGCATGTTCACGCTCATGCAAATGCGGGATTATCGCACCGCGCTGGCTGAAAACCTCACTGCCCTGTCAACGATTACGACCGAGAACGTCAAGGCTGCACTGGCATTTGATAACGCCGAGGATGCAAACCTGACGCTGTCCGAACTGGACAACGATCCAAGGATAGATATGGCGGTTATTTTCCTGCAAGAAAGCAGCGACATCTTTGCCGAATATCGTTCAACTGGCATGGCAAGCTCGATAGCGGATAAGCCCGATAGCTATGGTTATTTCTATGCATCAGACAAGCTGCATATTTTGCATCCCATTTACCTGGGTGACGGTTCTGACTTGCTCGGACAGCTTTACCTGCAGGCAAACCTCGATTCACTCTACCTGCAACTGCAACACAACCTGTTTATTGCCGCCATCATCATCCTGTTCTCACTGGTTTTTTGCTTTTTGCTGGCGGTGCAGCTGCAAAAACTTATCTCATCACCTATCCATGAACTGTCTGAAACAACCAAACGCATTCGCGATGACAAGGATTACGGCGTGCGGGTTGATATGGATAACTATGAAGAAATCGACAACCTGTGTCAGGGCTTCAATGAAATGCTGGCGCAGATCGAGGAGCGTGATGAAAACCTGCAAAAACTCGCCAGCTACGACACCCTTACCGGGCTAACCAATCGCAGTTACTTTACCGATATTCTTGTAAAGGCCATCCAGCGCGGTGAGAGAAAATCACATCAGCATGCAATTCTGTTTCTCGACATGGATCGTTTCAAACGTATTAATGACTCACTTGGGCATACTGTCGGTGACGAATTACTGGTGCAGATATCATCCCGATTTAAAGACGTGCTGCGCGGTGATGATACCGTGGCCCGGCTCGGTGGTGATGAGTTCACAATCCTGTTGCAGGAAATCAATGATGCCTACCAGGCCGCAGAAGTAGCCGAAAGAATCATTGACCATTTCAGGCAACCATTTGAGTTGTTTGGTCACCGGGTAGTTATCTCACCGAGTATCGGGATTGTCCTGTTTCCAACCCATGGCGTCACCCCGGAAGAGCTAATGCGTAATGCCGATACAGCTATGTACAAGGCTAAACAAGCAGGAGGCAACGACTTTTGTTTTTTCACACAGGAGATGACCATCTCCGCGCAAAACCGGCTCAAACTCGAAGAGCGGCTGCAGCACGCGGTAGAAAGAAAAGAAATACTATTGCACTACCAGCCGCAACTGTCATTGGCCAACGGTAATGTTGTTGGCTTCGAGGCGCTGTGCCGTTGGAACTGGAAACAGGAGACAATGGTATCTCCAAATGAGTTCTTGCCGGTCGCTGACGAAAGCGGCCTGATTATTCCAATTGGTTTTGAGACTTTCAGTCAGGCACTGCAAATGCTGAAACGTTTGAACAGTGACAGACAGGACAAGACGAGCATGGCGATCAATATGTCGGCAAGGCAAATTCATACTACCCGCTCAGTTGAACGCCTATTGAAATATATCGACGAATATGGAATTGACCCTGTGTTGGTCGAGGTCGAAATTACCGAGGAGGCCTTGATTGACAATACCAATGACCTGGTAACCACTTTACACGCGTTGAAAGACCGGGGCATCGGCCTGGCTATCGATGATTTTGGAACCGGCTACTCATCGTTAAGCTACCTGAAACAGTTTCCCTTTGATGTCTTGAAGATTGATATGTCCTTTATTCGCGATATCGAAGAGACGGCAAAGAACCGCAACATCGTCGGCGCCATTATCGATATGGCACATCACCTGGAACTACAGGTGGTTGCAGAAGGGGTGGAAACCGAGGGACAGCTGGCGTGCCTGCGCGAACTTGGCTGTGATGTTGTACAGGGATATTACATCTCAAGGCCAAAGGAGGAAGGGCAAATATGGGAATTTCTGCAGTTGAGTGAGAAACATCGGGCCAGTGATATTTAAATAGAGCATCCTGGCGTTTACTTGATGTGCTTGAGTATGCCCTCCAGCTCATCCGGCGAATTGTAATGAATCTTTAGCTCCCCTTTACCCTTGGCCGAGTGTTTAATGATGACCGGTGCACCGAGCTTGGTTGCAAGCTCGTTCTCCAGCCGGGTGATATTGGCATCCTTGCGGTCACTACCGCCTTTTTTCACCTTGGCGCTGCTGCCTGCCTGCAGACGTTTTACCAGCGCCTCCGCTTCACGAACAGAAAGCCCTTTTTTGGCAATGGCTCGCGCCGCTTCCAGCTGCTTGTTTTTTGCCAGCGACAGGATGGCCCTTGCATGTCCCATTTCCAGCGCACCATCAACCAGTAAAGATTTGGCCTCGTCTGCCAAATCCAGCAATCGAAGCAGGTTGGACACGGCAGAGCGGGATCGACCAACGCTTTCGGCGACCGTCTCATGGGTCATGTCAAATTCCTCGATCAGTCGCGACAGCGCCCCGGCCTCTTCCAGTGGATTCAGATCCTGGCGCTGGATATTTTCAATCAGCGCCATGCACATTGCCGTCTGGTCAGATACGTCCTTGATGACAACCGGCACTTCATGCAGGCCAGCCAGCTGGGCTGCACGCCAGCGTCGCTCGCCAGCGATAATTTCATAGCTTCCCTGCTTTGGGAGTTTTCTGACAACAATCGGCTGCACCATACCCTGCGCCTTGATGGAGTTCGAGAGTTCTTCCAGCGCCTCGTTATCGAAGTCTTTGCGCGGCTGGTACTGACCTCGCTGGATCAGGTCTACGGCGAGTGTTTCCAGCGCGCTATTATGTGTCTCGGAGGTTGCTTCAGATGCTGTTCCAAGCAGGGCATCCAGGCCTTTACCCAATCCACGCTTTTTTGCCGCCATATTCCTGGTTTTCCCTCAGGCCAGCTAGGCCGGCAGGCCCTCTCGACGCAACATCTCGCCTGCAAGGGCTAGATAAGCGACCGCACCGGTGGATGATTTATCGTAAGCCATGGCGGCAAGGCCATGGCTGGGAGCCTCGGCAAGGCGCACATTTCTGGGGATGATGGTGCGATAAACCTTCTCGCCAAAATGCTCCAGCAGCTGTGCCGAAACCTGGCTGGCGAGGTTGTTACGCGGGTCATACATAGTACGCAACAGACCCTCGATTTGCAGTCCAGGATTAAGAAACTTGCGTATTTTCTCAATGGTTTGTAGCAGTGCGGTCAGGCCTTCCAGCGCATAATACTCGCACTGCATCGGAATCATGATGGAGTCAGCGGCGACCAGCGCATTGACGGTCAGCATATTTAACGAAGGTGGGCAATCGATAAAGATAAAATCGTAATTATCCTTGACGGTATCCAATGCATTTCGCAGTCGAATTTCACGTGCCATCTCATCCAGCAGCGCGACCTCGGCACCGGTCAGGTCAGCATTGGTCGGTATGAGGTCATAACCACCGTCCTCGGAGCGCACGATCACTTCCGTCGCAGTCTTGTCGCCCATCAACACGTCGTAACTGGAGGCAGAGAGTGCTTGCTTGTCTATGCCACTGCCCATGGTGGCGTTGCCCTGGGGATCTAAATCAACGAGTAATACACTGCGCCTGGTAGCGGCCAATGACGCGGCCAGGTTGACTCCGGTAGTGGTTTTACCAACGCCGCCTTTCTGGTTGGCGATAGCAATTATCTTGGTCACAACAAAACATCCATACAAAATACAGGGCCGCTTATTATCTCCAGTTCTTTATGCCCTTGTCACGCCTTAATCAACCGTAATGAATACGATCGCGGTGTAAAAAAAGCGCTGATTTATTGTTAAAAGCGCTCAATTTTTCCGGTTTTTATCCGATATTAAAGGCAACGAACACGAAATTAGTATCAGCAAACGAGCATGACCCTACCCGTATTAATCTGTGATGATTCCAGCTTTGCCAGAAAACAAATGGCACGGGCGCTGCCTGACGAATGGCAGGTAGATATCAGTTTTGCTGAAAATGGCGTGCATGCCATCGAGGCCATTAAAGCCGGAAAAGCGGACATCTTATTCCTGGATCTGAATATGCCCGTCATGGATGGATTCAATGTACTGGAAGAGATTCAGAAACAGTCACTAAACACGCTAACAATCGTTGTCTCAGGCGATGTGCAGCAAAGTACCCGAGAAAAAGTGCTCAATTTAGGTGCACTCGAATTTATACCGAAGCCCGTCGATAGCAAGGTCGCCGGTGAAATATTTAACCGCTATGGATTGCTCGATGAATTAAAGCGTAATCGCGGCACGCTGCAGATCGATAATGAGCTTGTGGATGTGTACCGTGAGGTTACCAACATCGCCATGGGTCAGGCTGGAGAACAGCTGGGCAAGTTTTTACACGCCCCGGTGACGCTTTCAGTACCAAAAGTACAAACAGTGAATGTTAGTAAGCTCTACAAACGCTTGCTCGACACAGACAGCTGTAACGAATCCGCTGCAGTCATACAGGGTTTCATCGGTGCCGGAATAGCGGGCGAAACATGGCTGTTTTTTAATGACTCTGACTTTCATGCATTGTCAGAACTCATCAGTCTTGATACCCGGTCCGATGAAGAACTTGAAAAGGAAATCAGTATATCCATCTCCAATATTCTTATTGGTAGTTGCCTGAAGAGTATCGGTAATCAGTTAGATATTTATTTCAGCGAAGGCTGTCCGACTTTGCTGGGCCAACAACTGGATATCAACGAACTGTTTACTATGCCTAAAGAGGTACAGGAAGTATTGGCTATTGATATCGAGTTTGCGCTGGAATGCAAAAATATTGACTGGTCATTGTTACTGCTTTTTACAGAGGACAGTATCGATAAACTTAATGAAAAACTGCATTGCCTGATGTGATGAACTTACAAGATAACAAACATGAGCTAATGGAGTTCCACTGGATGACGGTGTTATTACAAAACATCGATGCCGGTATCGTGGTATTGAATCGTGATTACCAGGTACAGGTCTGGAATACATTCATGGAAAATCACAGCGGTATCCACCCCCAGGAAGTTCGCAACAAAAACCTGTTCCAGGTCGTCCCGGATATACCTGAACAGTGGTTTAAACGAAAGTGTGAGGCAGTTTTCCAGTTAAAGCATCATTCGTTTAATACCTGGCAGGAAAGGCCTTACCTGATAGAGTTCATGAACTATCGCCCCATTACCCACCCGGAAAGAAGCATGTATCAAAATTTCACCATCTTTCCTATCAGCGGTTTAAATGGAGAAACAGATTTTATCGCCATCATCATTTACGACGTTACCGACGTTGCACTTGGCAAGAAACAACTTGAACACAGTAATAAAGCACTGACTCAACAAAGCCGCACCGACCAGTTAACGTCTTTATTTAATCGTTGCTACTGGGAACAACGAGTAGAGCAGGAATTTGAACGCTTCAAGCGTTACAGGAGTCCAGCGACGCTCATCATGCTCGACATCGATCACTTTAAACAGGTAAATGATACTTTTGGGCATCTATTCGGTGATGAGGTGATTCGCCAATTAGCAAAAACGATAAACCAGCTTAAACGCAATACAGATATTGCCGGTCGCTATGGTGGCGAGGAATTCGGTATTTTACTGGTAGATACCAATAGCGAGAATGCGAGCATATTTGCCGAGCGCCTGCGCAAGAAAGTTGAATCATGCGTTGTTGAGTATGGCGGCAAGCGACTCAACTTTACGATAAGCCTCGGGATGGCTGAATTCTGCGACCCGGTTGATAGTCATGAAATAATTCTGAATATGGCGGATGAAGCGCTATACGAATCGAAAACAAACGGGCGTAATCAATCTACAATTTACCAGTCTGCACCTGTCGAAGCTGAGCAAAACGCTTCAGTCAGTTAACCTGATTAAGCAGCGTTGCGTGGTTTCATCAATCACGTCCAGCTCAATTTTTTCCAGCGTTGAAACAACAGGTTTCAGTTCGTTTAATTCCTGCTCATCGATCTGTGCCTTCATCGCCAGTAATACGCCAGTAGACTGCAACAGGTGCCGGGCTTGTTGATGGAAGGCAAACAACGAACTAAAGGCGCGACAAACAATTGTGGAAAAACCGGCATCGCTATGAAAAGACTCTACCCTGGCATTAACCACATCAACGTTATCCAGTTTTAATTGCATCTGGACATGACGCAGAAATCGGGTTTTTTTCTGGTTACTGTCCAGCAAGGTCCAGTGCTTGTCTGGCTGCAGAATTGCGAGGATTAGACCGGGCAGACCTGGCCCCGTGCCAACATCAAGGCAGTTATCACCTTGTATGTATGAATGAATAGAGCAGGAATCGAATACATGACGGTTCAGTATCTCTTCCGGCTGCTTAATGGCAGTAAGGTTGTAAGTGTTATTCCATTTTTGCAGCAACTCAATGTAGGCTAACAAATGCTCAAGCTGCTGTTGACTGGGTTGTATCTGGTAATGATGGAGCCCGGACTCCAGTTGTGACTGCATTCAACTCAGGCGCTTTGTTTTAATAATAGCGCCTGTTTTTTAAGATGCACACGTAACAGGGAAATCGCTGCCGGTGTGATGCCCTGAATTCGGGCCGCCTGGCCAAGATTGACAGGTCGATGCTGAGATAATTTTTCTACCACCTCTGTCGACAGGCCCCTCACCTGCGCATAGTCAAGGTCCGCGGGCAAGCTGGTTTCCTCATGACGTCGATTGCGTTCTATCTCTTCTGCCTGACGTTCGATGTAACCCGAATACTTTGCCTGTATTTCGACCTGCTCGGCGACGCGCGACGAACAGTTTGGCCTGTCATTGAGAAGTCGCGCAATATCCGTGTAGCTAATCTCGGGACGCTTTTATAATTGCAACAGGTTCTGGTCTTTGCGGACAGGCATGCCCAGCACCGATTCTATGTTTGCCTGCGGCAATGTGTTTGAACCAACGTACAGATTTCGCAGCTGTTCAGTCTCGGCATCTATCGCATCACGGGTTTCATTAAAGTGACGCCAGCGCTGTTCACTAATCAGCCCCAGTGAGTACACCTGTTCGGTTAAACGCAGATCGGCATTGTCTTCCCGTAACATAAGCCTGTATTCAGCACGGCTGGTAAACATACGGTATGGTTCAGTGGTACCCATGGTAATCAGGTCGTCAACAAGTACACCGAGGTAGGCCTCGTCACGGCGCGGAAACCAGGGCTCCTTGTCGTTAACCTTGAGCGCCGCATTAAGCCCGGCCAGCAATCCCTGTGCGGCCGCCTCTTCATAACCAGTTGTACCGTTGATCTGACCGGCAAAATATAAGCCTTGTATAAAGCGTGTTTCCAGCCAGGGTTGTAGTTCACGTGGATCAAAAAAATCATACTCGATGGCGTAGCCCGGGCGCGTGATATGTGCATTCTCGAAGCCCTCTATGGAGCGGACCAGTTCCACTTGCACGTCATAGGGCAACGACGTTGAAATCCCATTCGGATATACCTCATTGGTATTTAATCCCTCTGGCTCAATAAATATCTGGTGCGCATTCTTGTCGGCAAAGCGCACAATCTTGTCTTCTACCGACGGACAATAGCGCGGTCCGGTGCTATCAATGTTGCCATTGAACATGGGCGAACGATCCAGTGCCGCTCTGATTACGTCGTGGGTTTTTTCGTTCGTATAGGTAATGTGACAAGGGATTTGTTCAGGGTGCTGGTCTGCGCTACCAAGGTATGAAAACACCGGCACCGGTTCATCGCCTGGCTGAACCTGTAAACGTGAATAATCGATAGACTTTCCATCTATGCGTGGTGGCGTTCCGGTCTTCAAGCGACCTACGTTAAATGGTAATTCGCGGAGTCGCTGGGCCAGTGCGATTGATGGCGGGTCACCGGCGCGACCGCCTTTATGGTTCGTATCGCCGATATGTATCTTGCCACCGAGGAAAGTACCTACTGTCAGTACCACGGCGTCTGCCATAAAGCGCAGACCGGCCTGGGTCACAACGCCACGGACCCTGTCTTGTTCAACCACCAGATCATCAACGGCTTGCTGAAAGATAAACAGGTTCTGCTGCTGCTCCAGTGCCGGACGTACATAGTGCTTGTACAAGGACCTGTCTATCTGGGCACGGGTAGCGCGCACGGCCGGCCCCTTTCTCGAATTCAGCGTTCGAAACTGGATACCACTATGATCGGCCGCGATGGCCATCAGCCCACCCATGGCATCAATTTCCTTAACCAGGTGACCCTTGCCAATCCCGCCAATGGCCGGGTTACATGACATCTGCCCAAGCGTATCCACGCTATGGGTCAGTAATAATGTACGTGCACCCATACGTGCAGAGGCCAGCGCAGCCTCTGTTCCCGCATGGCCGCCACCGACAATAATGACGTCAAATTTTTCGTTGTAACTCGACATGGCCGGTATTCTAGCGGCTGAAGCGTCGAAAGAAAGTGTTTTGACCGCTATTTTTGCGTGAAAAGATCGCACATATACTGCGGCAACGCGGCGCTGGCTAAATGGATATCAGCATTGTAATACCTTGTTTCAAATGCTTTTTCCCGGGCCGCTGACTCCCTGAAACCAGTAAATTCGCCACCCCTTCTTGCCATCGTGGCCGACCACCAACCAGAAGGATAGGTCACCTGTGGGAAGTGTATCGTCCTGATCCCGGTAAAGCCGGCCTTGTCCATCTCGGTACGGATAGACTGGATCAGGTCCAGGTTCAATAGCGGGGATTCACTTTGTGCTACGACCATGCCGCCGTCACGTAATGCATTAAAGCAATCGCGATAAAAAGGTTCAGCAAACAGCCGTGCTGCCTGACCAACCGGGTCAGTCGTATCGAGAATAATCACATCCAGTGAGTCCGCTTCAGCCTGCTGCATCCATACAATAGCATCCTCAAACAGTAGCTCAGCTCTTGGATCATTATTGGCTTCACACAGGTCTGGAAAGTACTTCTCTGCAACGCGGGTGACACGTTCATCCAGCTCAACCATAGTGGCACGATCAACACAGTCGTGCTTCAAGACCTCTCGCAAGGTGCCGCAATCACCACCACCGACAATGGCGATATTTTTTGGATCAGGATGATTGAACAAAACCGGATGCACCATCATTTCGTGATAAATAAAATTATCGCGCGACGTCAGCATCGTAAAACCGTCTAATACCATTAGTCGGCCAAAGTGTGTCGTATCATAGATCTCAAGTTTCTGGTATGGCGTTTGTTCTTCGTGCAGTTTTTGTTTGATTTGCAGGGACATGCCAAAACCATCAGCGGTTTCGCTGAACCAGTCGTCATCCACGGACATAAGCTATCAACTCCAGTGCTTAGCTAAAGAAGTAAATTGTTGTCTAGTTTAAAGCGGGGGCTCGAGCAGGAGAAGATACTATGACTAGGCTTCGTGCTTTTCCTTCAAACTTACGTAATGCTTGGCGGAATATTCTAGAAAGGCCAATTCCTTTTCGTTTAACTGTCGCACACGCTTGACCGGGCTACCTACATATAAATAACCGCTTTCCAGTTTTTTCCCTGTAGGCACAAGACTCCCGGCCCCGACAATCACCTTGTCTTCAACTACCGCGCCATCCATCACGGTGGCCGACATACCGATTAAACAGAGATTGCCCACTGTGCAGGCATGCAATAAAACACGATGACCGACCGTCACGTCATTACCCACAGTTAATGGAAATCCGCCGGGAGAAAACTCACCATCATGGGTAACATGCAACACACTTGCATCCTGTATATTCGTACGTTCACCAATCTTTATGGAATGCACATCTCCGCGTACAACCGTCATTGGCCAAATGGAAGTATCTGCCCCAATGGCCACATCTCCAATGACCAGTGCCGTTTCATCGACGAAAGCAGACTCGGCAATGTGAGGCGAGATGTTGTTGAATGTTCTAATGGCCATGAGATGCCAGTCTATGAGGGCGCGACAACAACTACTGGCGCGTACAGTGGGAAATCACTTGCCAAGCGGCTGCTTAATCAGGTTACCGGGGCCAAGCACGTCATCGCCACGGGCAACGAGATAGGCATAGAGATTATCCAGGTTATCCATGACGCGCTTATTGGTTTTATGCGGACGCATCATCGTGCCAGAGCGACCGTTGGTGACGACATCGACGAATTGTTCCTTGCTAAGTTTTTGCGTGACGCTGACCGCAAGGTTAGGCCCTACCGCACCAATACCGCCCTTGCCGTGACAAGCACCGCAGCCACCACCGTTATAGGTTTTCCAACCTTCGACGGCATTGTCGCTGATCGTGCCTGCGACCAATTGATACGGTTTGTCGGGGGATACGATATCTACCGGTGCTGTGCCGATATCTGTACTGGCATTATCGGCGGCTTGCTGTTTCAAATCAGTCACCGCCTGTTCGGCATTGGACTGGATGTTATCAACGGCAGCCTGCACTTCTTCTGTTGCCATGGCCACCGCCGCCTCGCTTGCGACAACAGTCTCATCGATTACATCCGCGGTATTCGCTGCACTCGAAGTAACGGTCTGCTGTTGTTGTTCGATAGCAGTTCCGCTGCTACTACTCGGCTGCTCGGAAAGCGTTTGAGATGTCGTTTGCTCACCTTCGCTGCAACCATAGGCAACAGCAAGGATAGACAGCAAGAAAATACCGTGCCTGCTCACCAGCAATTAACCTGATTAGTTGTATGGCCAGTTGGCGTAGATTTCGTCCTGGTAGACAACACCCTCGGCTTTTTCAACGGTGCTAATATCAAATTCTGCAGGCTCTGCAGGAGCAGGTGCTGGCGCACTTGCGGCAGGCGCTGCGGGCGCGGCCGCGGTTCCTTTGTCACTCTCTCCGCAAGCACCAAGTGCAAGCATAAAAGAGACGAGGACTGACAGCTTGAAAAATCGGTTAAATCGAATCATCGCTATACTCCTTCCCATGTATGTAAAAATATCTGTATGCCAGTATTTTCTTTCAGTATTCTGGCTTAATTATTATGTTTATAGCTTAACAGACCGCATTTCAATATGAAAACCGAGCAAATAGAAACATTTTGTGAACAAGTATGGGAAACCAGCATTATTCCCGAACTGGTTGATTACATTCGCGTACCAAACAAGTCACCCATGTTTGACCCTGAATGGGAACAACACGGGTACATGGAACAGATAGTCCAACAATTCGTGAACTGGGCTGAAGCCCTGGAGTTAGCAGGCATCTCGATAGAGGTCGTGCGCCTGCCTGGAAGAACCCCATTGATATATATGGAGGTCAATGGACACAGTGATAACACGGTATTGTTGTATGGACACCTGGATAAACAACCGGAGATGACCGGCTGGCGTGAAGACCTTGGTCCATGGCAACCGGTACTTGAGCAAGACAAACTGTATGGCCGTGGTGGCGCTGACGATGGTTATGCGATGTTTTCATCCTTGCTCGCGATCAAAGCATTACAGGAACAGGGATCTGCTCATTCTCGCTGCGTCATCATCATCGAGGCATGTGAGGAGAGTGGCAGTTTTGATCTCCCCTTTTATATTGAGCACCTGTCTGGTCGCATTGGTAAACCAGAGCTGGTCATTTGCCTGGATTCCGGTTGCGGAAACTATGAGCAGCTCTGGGCCACAACATCACTGCGCGGCTTGATTGGTGGCACGTTAACAGTTGAAGTCATGGATGAAGGAATTCACTCCGGCGATGCCAGCGGCATTGTGCCTTCCAGCTTTCGTATCTTGCGCCAGCTACTGGATCGCGTTGAAGATCCCAATAGCGGACTGATCAACCACGACGAATTTAATGTGCCAATTCCTGCCAAGCGCGTTGAACAGGCGCAACATGCTGCTGCAATGCTCGGTGATGAAATATTTCAGCGCTTTCCGGTAAAAAACAGCCTGCAACCTGTGCATGAGGATCCTGCTGAATTAATACTTAACCGCAGCTGGCGTCCAGCGCTCTCCTACATTGGCATACAGGGAATACCTGATGTTGAATCAGCGGGTAACGTGTTAAGACCTGGCACCGCTATCAAGCTATCCATGCGACTACCGCCAACCTGTGATGCTGACAGGGCAAGCAGGAAACTCGAACAACTGTTAACCACTAACCCTCCTTACGGTGCCAACGTCAGTTTTAAACCGGACTGGGCAGCAGGCGGCTGGATGGCCCCGGAGGTTGCTCCGTGGCTTGAACAGGCAATGGAAGAGGCATCCATGCAGTTCTCCAATAAGCCCGCCGTGCATATGGGTGAAGGTTGGTCGATTCCTTTCATGGGTATGCTGGGCGAAAAATTTCCTGATGCGCAGTTCCTGATAACCGGTGTGCTTGGCCCTGGATCCAATGCCCATGGACCAAATGAATTCCTGCATATCCCGATGGCAAAAAAGTTGACCTGTTGTGTTGCGCAGGTCATTGCCAGTCATTACCAGCAATTTACCCAAGCCGCTTGACATGGAGTGGTCGCGGGAACAGGCCATGGCGCTGTACCATGTGTCTGCGTGGTCAAACGGCTACGTTGATATAAATGAACAAGGACATCTATGCATCCAGCAAGATGTCGACAAGCCCCACACCCGGATAGATTTAATCAAACTGGTTCAGCAACTGGAGCAGGAAGGTCTATCGCTGCCTATACTCATCCGCTTCTCCGACATATTAAAAGACAGGGTGCGCGGACTGATTGATGCATTTGAATCGGCCATTAGCGCGCATCACTATCATGCCGGTTATACCGCTGTTTATCCGGTTAAGGTGAATCAACAACGCCGCGTCATTGAAGACATTATTGCAGCGGGCGAAGAAAACGTTGGTCTTGAATCAGGCAGTAAACCTGAATTACTTATCAATATTGCCCTGGCAAGACATCGCAGCAAGCTTATCTGCAACGGTTACAAAGACAGGGAGTATATCCGTCTCGCGCTGATCTCTATGCAACTCGGTTTCGATACTTACATCGTTGTCGAAAAGCTGTCCGAACTACGCGAGATACTCACTTGCGCAAAACAAATGCACGTTACGCCCAAACTTGGGATAAGGGTACGCCTGTCATCCATCGCCAACGGTAACTGGCAAAACACCGGTGGAGAAAAATCCAAGTTCGGGTTGCATGCGAACCAGGTACTGACGGCGATAGAATTACTTAAACAGCATGACACGCTGGAGACACTGCAGTTATTACACTTTCATATTGGCTCGCAAGTCGCCAATCTGCAGGACCTGCAGCGCGGCATGGTTGAAGGTCTACGGTTCTATGTGCAGCTAAAACGACAGGGCGTACCCATCGCTTGCCTGGATATCGGTGGAGGACTTGGTATTGATTATGAGGGCACCAAATCCAACCGCTTGAACTCGATGAACTACTCGGTCGCAGAATACGCCCAGCTGGTGATCTCGACAGCAAATACTATTTGCGCAGAGGCTGCAGTTGAAGCACCACATATTATCAGCGAGTCCGGTCGCGCCATGACGGCACATCATGCCATGTTGGTCACCAATATTATTGATGTAGAA
>JAAUYK010105349.1_pt1 | contig 38126 bp, 29 predicted proteins | sample 7278021 | NCBI WGS metagenome assembly JAAUYK01 (sample SAMN14350223, study PRJNA611818) | marine sediment metagenome | isolation source: surface marine sediment (1.8m) | place: French Polynesia: Moorea | collected 2018-08
CACCCTAGAAGACGCCAAGGAACTGACCGAGCACGCCCTGCCCTGGGCGCAGGACATGGGCTTCACCGTCGAGCGCATCGGCAAGGGGTCCTGCACGGTGCGCATGCCCTGCAAGCCCTCCTTCATTCGGCCCGGCGGCACCGTTGCCGGACCCCTGATGATGGGGCTGGCCGACTTCGCGGTCTACCTCGCGGTGCTCAGCGAGATCGGCCGTGTCGAGCTGGCGGTGACCACCAGCCTGAACTGCAATTTCCTGCGCCGGCCCAAGCCGAAGGACGTGATCGGCGAGGCCCGCCTCCTGAAGCTCGGCCGTCGGCTCGCCTACGGCGAGGTCTCGCTCTTCACCGCGGGCGAGGAGGGCGAAGGGCCCGTCGCCCACGTCACGGCGACCTACTCGATTCCGCCGGAACGCTAGCTTCCCAGGGTCTATTCCGGCAGCACGACGGTGAATTCGATCGCCGAGTACCAGGCGATCAGGTCGGCGATATCGGCGTCGCTCAAGCCCTGGGCGACAATCGACATCTCGCGGTGATGACGCTTGCCGGAGCGGAAGGCCTCGAGCTGGGCCTTGAGGTAGATGATGCTCTCGCCGGCTATGTGGGGCACGTCGGGGCGCTTGCTGACGCCGTCGATGCCGTGGCAGACAGCGCACTGCCGGGCCTTGGCCCGTCCGGTCTCCTTCGAGCCCGCCGCCGCGACCGGCTGCGCTGCCAGGAGGGCGAGGATGGCCAGGGTCGTTGCGTGAGCCTTCATGAGATCCAACCCGAAATAGGCCACCCCCGGCGCATCCGTGCCGGGGGTGGTCCTCATTGCGCAAGGTAGAGCGGGACGCTTACTCGTAGGAGATGCGGTAGATCGCGCCCGAGTAGTCGTCGGAGACCAGCAGCGAGCCGTCGGGCAGCGTTGCCACGTCGACCGGGCGGCCGTGATACTCGCCGGTCTCCGGATCAAGCCAGCCCTCGGCGAAGACCTCCGTCTTGGCGGCCCCGCCTTCCTCGTTGAGGCTGGTGAACATGATCCGGGCGCCGATCGGCGTGGTCCTGTTCCACGAGCCGTGCTGTGCCGAGAAGATGCCGCCCTTGTACTTCTCGGGGAACATCCTGCCGCTGTAGAAGGCCATGCCGAGGTCGGCCGCGTGGGCGTCCATCTCGACCTCCGGCGCAACCGCATCGGCCGGCGGCTCGCTGTTCTGGTATTCCGCGGTGCGGGCCTTGCCGCCGCCGAACCAGGGGAAGCCGAAATGCTGGCCGGGACCGGTCGCGCGGTTCAACTCACCGGGCGGAATGTCATCGCCCATTCCGTCGACCTGGTTGTCGGTGAACCAAAGCTGGCCGTTCGCCGGATTGAAGTCCATGCCCACCGAGTTGCGCACCCCGCGGGCGAAGACCTCGCGGCCGCTGCCGTCGGTATTGACCCGGATGATGCCGCCGATCCCGGTCTTGTCGTAGAGCCCCATCTTCTCTTCCGGGAAGACGTTGTATGGCTGGCCCAGCGAGATGTAGAGCTTGCCGTCCGGCCCGACGCGGCAGACCCGCGCCGTGTGATTGTAGCTCTCCTCGTCGACGGGGATCAGCTCGCCCCTCTTGAGGACCAGGAAGGCCGCCACGTCGGGGCCCTCGAAGAAGAATTCGGCGGCCGGGAAGACCAGCACACGGTTCTGCTCGGCGATGTAGAGGAAGCCGTCCTTCGAGAAACAGGGCCCGTTGGGAATCGCGAAGTTTATCGAGGGGGCGAAGGCCATGACCTGGTCGGCGACCCGGTCGCGGTCGCGGTCGACGACGGACCAGACGCTGGTCTTGCGGGTGCCGACGAAGACCACGGTGCCCTGGGGCGCTACGGCCATATGGCGGGCGTCGGGGACGACGGCGTAGAGGTCGATCTTGAAGCCGTCCGGCAAGGAGATACGTTCGAGGTTCTTGCGGAGCTGCTCGGCCCGTTTGCCGGTCTGGTCGATGGTCTCCAGATCGAGCGGCGTGCCGGTCGTCTTGAAGGCTGAGAGCTTTTCCAGATTGTCCGTGTCCGCCGCGACGGCCGTGCCGGACAGGCCCAAGGCCAAGACAGACGCCACCATTGCCCTTGTCATTGACATCCTGTTTCCTCCCTAGGTTGGCAAGGGTTGCAACGATCTCTTGTTTTCAGAGATTGGCGATATCTTGACGGCTCGCCGGGGGCATTTCAACCACAGGCCGTTGCCGCCTCGGTCTTCTCGACCGGAGATCCCGGGGTTGACGCGCCCGGCCGAGCACCCGATCTCACCTTTGTCCGGCGGATCGGCGATGTGCTACAGAAAGTTGTGGCGAAATCCGTCCCGGTCGCGGGCGCGTAACGGATATGGTGGGTGCGGCTGGGATTGAACCAGCGACCCCCGCCGTGTGAAGACGGTGCTCTCCCGCTGAGCTACGCACCCGTTTTGCGCCGGATCGGGCGGGAGATGTAGGATAGGCAGGTCAGGGCTGTCAAGTCGGCTTGCGGGCCGGTCCAGTGGAGGAGGGCGGGAGAAATGAGTGAGGACCGGTGCCCCGGCCCGGAACGTCGTGTGGTGCGGCGCGGAACCTCTGGCCTTCGGGCAGCCGCCGCGGCTGCTGCCTCCGTCGCGCTCGTTACCCTGGTGTCGCCGTCCAGTGCCGGGCAGCCGCTCTCGCTGGACTATCATGTCTACGCCGGTGGCTTCCACGCTGTTTCCTTCTCGACCGAGTTCAACATCGGGGAAGATAGCTACCGCGCGCGCGTCAACCTGCGCAGCAACGGGCTGATCGACCGCCTGTTCAGCTTCTCCATGGAGGCGAACGCGGATGGCCGGAGCGGCGAGAACGGCGTCGTCCCGCTGTTCTTTCGGACCTCCAATCGCTGGCGGTCTAGCGGCGAGCGATTCGTCGAGATCTCCTACGACGAGCCAGGGGACGTACCCCGAACCGTTGTCCAGCCGGTGCCGGACGCCGACGAACGCGAGCCCGTGCCCGACGAACTGCGGCGCAATACGCTCGACCCCCTGAGTGCCATCGTTCAGCTGATCCGCGGCCTCAGCAACAGCGGGCGCTGCGACTCAAAGGCGGCGGTGTTCGACGGCCGCCGGCGCTATGACCTGGCGGCTCGTCATCTCGGCGAGATCGTCCTCAAGCCGAGCGATGTGGCGCCCTACGGCGGTCCAGCGGTGAAGTGCGCGATCGAGGTCCAACGCGTGGTCGGGCGGTGGAAGAAGAGCAAGCGCTGGCGGGAAGCCGGACCTCCGACGATCCATGTTTTCCTGGCCCGTCTGGATCAAAGTTCTCCCCTCGTGCCGGTTCGGATCGAGGCCAAGAACAACATCGGCCAGGTGAGGGTCCATCTTGTCGGTAGCGGCGGTGTTTCCCTGGCCGAGCGGTAGGACCGACTGTCCGGCGCCGCTCGAGGTCTCTGACAGAGGTCCTTTTTCCACGAGGACGTCCCTCGTTGGGCGCGCGAGCCGGCCTGCGGGTTGGCGGCCCGGCCCCGCCGGTCGACGTGAGGCCGGGCCTGCTCTGGTCAGGCCTGCGGTGCCGACGCTAGATTGAGCTCTGCTCTCTTCGTCGGGACGATCTCGGGACCAGATGTCGCTCTCCTATCACGAGACCTCGAACACGCGGCGGCGGCAGACCTACTTTCTGCTGGAAGCAGGTCATACCGGTAACCGGGCCGCGCGGGCCTGTGACTGGGTGATGATTACCCTGATCGTGGCCAATGTGGCGGCCGCTGTTCTGGTGACCGTGGACAGCCTGCGTGCGTCCTATGGCAAGGCCTTCGACTACTTCGAGATCTTCTCCGTCGCGGTCTTTACGGTCGAGTACCTGCTGCGTCTCTGGGTCTGCGTCGAGCACCCCTCGATCCGGCCCCTCGGGCCGGTCAAGGGAAGGGTCAAGTTCGCGCTGGGCCCCTTCGCCCTGATCGATCTGCTGGCGATTCTACCGTTCTATCTCGCCTTCTTCCTGCCGGCCGCCGATCTGCGCGTGTTGCGGATCTTCCGCCTGCTGCGACTCTTGAAGCTGGCGCGCTACTCGCCGGCCCTGGCGACGCTCTGGCGTGTCCTGATCGACGAGCGCCGGGCGCTGGCCGCCGCCCTGGTGATCATGCTGGGCCTTCTGACGCTGTCCGCAGCCGCCATGTACTACGCCGAGCGCCAGTCCCAGCCCGAACTCTTCAGTGACATTCCCTCCGCGATGTGGTGGGCGCTGGCGACCCTGACCACGGTCGGCTACGGCGACGTCGTGCCGATAACGCCGCTCGGCCGGGCGATCGGCGGGCTGGTCATGCTGTTCGGCCTCGGCATGTTCGCCCTGCCGATCGGCATCATCGCCTCGGGCTTCGCGAGCGAGATCCATCGGCGCGACTTCGTTGTGACCTGGGGCATGGTGGCCCGGGTGCCGCTCTTCGCCAAGCTGGACGCCTTGTCGGTCTCGAGGATCACCAATCTGCTGCGCGCCAGGGTCGTCGACCCTGATACGGTCATCCTGCGCCGAGGCGACCCCGCCGACTCCATGTACTTTATCGCCAGCGGCGAGGTGCGGGTCGAGCTAAGTCCGCGACCTCTTGACTTGGGCGAGGGAGATTTCTTCGGTGAGATGGCGCTGCTGCAGAAATCGCGGAGAGGAGCGACGGTACGCTCGATCTCGCGATGCCGTCTTCTGGTGCTCGAGGCCGAGGACTTCAACGAGCTGATCGAGTCCGACGGCGATCTCAGGGAAGCGATCAACGAGGTGGCCGAACGCCGGCTTTCGGATAACGCCAGGTGACTCGGGGCGGACCCTCAGTCCCTCGGCATGATGTCGAAAGCGATGCTGATGCGGGTCTGATCCGATGAGAAGGGCAGGGTCCGATGCGGAAAGTAGGAGGGGAAGAGCAGCATGAGGCCCTCCTGCGGCCGGATCAGCTTGACCGGCGGTTCCTGCTCTATCGTGTGGCGCAGCAGCGGCTGGCCGAATTCGATCCAGCCGGCATGCTGGGCGCTCTCGTCCTCGATCAGGTCGGGCAGGGCGGCGTAGTAGACGCCGCTCAGCCAGCCTGAGGCATGGATGTGGGGGATCTGGAAGCCCTGCCGTTCCATGACCACCGCCCAGACGGTCAGGATCCAGGATCGCGGTGGACGGGCCAGGAAGGGGTGGGAGGGATCGGGCGGCAGTGCCTTGCCATAGTCTTCGACCGCGGCGCAGATCATGGCTTCCAGCTGGGCAACCGGTCCCTTGGGCTCGATCAGCAGCTCGCTGCTGTGCCGGCCCTCCCGCGTCGCCCGGCCCTGAGGCTCGTACTTCAGGGTCGGGTGGTCGAGGATGTGGCGCGTTAGATCGCGATTGAACGCCGCCACGCTCTCGTAGTCCGGGGCTCGGTCCCAGAGCTTCGGCAGGATCAGGCGATCGTAGTCGGCCAGCGCCCGCAGCTCCGTCTCGCGCCCCAGCGCGGTCAATGCCGTGGTCTTGAGCGCCAGCGCCTCGGTGTGGCCGGGATGCCGTGCCAGGCAGGCGTCACTGCTGGCAAGCGCGCCCTCGGCGTCGGACAGTTCGAGCTGGAGGTCGGCCGCCCGGCAATAGGCGTGCGCCGCTTCCGGTTCCCGTGCGGTCACCTCGCGGCAGGCCCTAAGGGCGCCGTCGAGACGCCCGGCCTTCCGGGCCGTGCTGACGACGCAGGACAGGGCCTGTTCGTTCTGTGGCGCGAGGGCCAGAGCCCCACGCGCGGTGTCGATTGCCTCCTCTAGCTGCCCCAGCCCGGCGAGCGACAGGGAGAGATGGCAGAGCGCAGGAATGAAATCCGGCTTCAACGCGAGGGCGCCCCGGCATGCGGCGACGGCCTCTTTCTCGCGGCCCAGCTCCGCCAAGGTGCTGCCCAGATTGCACAGCACGCCAAAGTGGTCGGGCTTCAGCGCCAAGGCACGACGGTAAGACTCTTCGGCTTCCCCGAGCCGGCCGGCCGCTTTCAGGGTGTTCCCGAGGTTCGCCAGAGCGGCGGGGAAGGCCGGCTTGAGCTCTATAGCTCGACGATAGGCTTGCTCGGCTTCCCCGAGTCGGCCGACCATCTCCATCACAATTCCGTGATTGAAATGAGCGTCGGCGAAATCGGGTGCGATCCGCAGCGCTTCCCGGTAGGTTGCGATTGCCTCGTTGACCCGGCCGATCTGCTTCAGCGCGATTCCCAGGTTGCACAATATTCCAGCGTTCTGCGGCGCCATGGCCGACGCGCGGCGATAGGCGGCTATCGCAGGCTCCAGGCGTCCTGCGCGGTGCAGAGCGACGGCCTGCTGAAAAGGATCGGCGTCCGCGTGCACGATAGGCCTTCGATGTCAGATGTGTCGGATCTCGCTCTGATGCTTTCCTTGAAGGCGCTGAAAAGCAAGCACTTCGAGGCCATCGGGCACGAGCGTGGCACCGATAAACTGTTAGAGCGTTGATCGGATTTCGGCATAGAATGAAGGGTTTAAGCATTGTACATGAGACCCCTCGGAGCGGCCAGGGAAGGTCGCGGGATCACAGGGCCGAGGGGCCGACTTGCCAATCGGTAGTTGTTGCTACAAGGTAATTCTCGCATAGGGGGAGTGCGGGGACGGTATGCTCGCAGAGAACATCCTTCGCTGGTTGAGCTTCGACCGGCCTGCAGACGGCTCGTCCGAAGCTGGCGAGATCCGCAGTCAGCAACTGGCGTACTTCGTGCGCAACGTGCCGATCAATTCGGCGGCCAATCTGGCCAATTCGCTGATTGCGGCGGCAATCGTCTGGCCCCACGTGCCGCGACTGCTGCTCCTGGCCTGGTTGGTGCCTTCCTGGGTCTTCGTGATCTGGCATCTGCGCAAGTGGCAGGTAAACCGGCGGCGGCGGAAGCGGACCTGGGTGTCATCGCGGGGTCCTCGACGGGCGGCCTTCTGGGCGGCGTTTCCCGGCCTGTTCTGGGGCTGCACGGCGGTCTTCGTGCCCTACCTGCCGCCGTCCCACTGGCTGCTCCTCATGGTGATGTGCGTCGGCATGACCGCGGGCGCGGCAGCGACCCTGGCAGCGGTGCCGGCTGCGGCCTCTGCGTTCATCGTCTGCGTGTGCCTGCCCTGGCTGATCCACTTCTTGGTGCAGGGCGATCCCTACTTCCTTTCCGTGACCTTCATGATCGTCATCTTCATGCTGGCCATGCTGGCGACGACCCGCAGTGTCTACGCGGCGATCATCGAAGGTATCCGGGTGAGGCACAAGAATACGGCCCTCCTGCAGCAGTTCCGTGCCGAGCGCGACGAGTGGCTGGAAATCTCGGACACCTCCGAAGCTTTCGCTCTGTTTGACGGCGACGACCGGCTTCTTCTCTGCAACGAGAGCTATCGCCGCCTTCTCTCCCTGCCGGAGCACAGCGTGAAACGCGGTACCAGCTTCGAGCAACTGATGGCGCAGTCCTCGGCACCGTTGAGCACCGGGAGCGATGCGGCGGGGCATCCCGTGGCGCAGGACCCGGCGTCGCGGTCGAACACTATTGAACACCTGACCAACGGACGTTGGCTACGGACGTCGGACCGCCGAACCACCGGCGGCCGGCGCCTGGTACTCCACGTCGACGTCACCGAGTTGAAGGACCGCGAGCAGGCCCTTATTGAGATGCACCATGAGCTCCAGCGAAGCGAAAGACGTCTTCAGGATGTGGCCGAGGCTTCGGTCGACTGGTTCTGGGAGATGGACCGGGATCTTCGCTTCACCTTCATGTCCCGCAACATCGAGCGGCTCGCCGGCCTCTCGGCCGAGGCGCTGCGCGGCAAGACCCTGGGCGACGTCTTGACTGTCGATCGGACCACCGAGGCCTGGCGCCAGCAGGAGCAGTCCTTCGCGGCGCGCAAGCCGTTCCGCAACTACGTTCACGGCGGCATTGGCAAGGACAGCGAATGGCGCTGGATCAGATTGAGCGGGGTGCCCGTGCTGGACGAGGACGGTGCGTTTCGCGGCTATCGCGGTTCAGGTAGCGACGTCACCAAGGAGGTCGAGGCCTTGGAGGCTCTCCGGGTCAGCGAAGAGCAGCTTCGACTCGTCACCGACAGCCTGCCGGTCCTGATCTGCTACATCGACCGAGATTGCCGTTACCTCTTCGCAAACAAGACCTGCGCAGAATGGTACGTGCGTCCGCAGGAGCAGATCGTCGGCCACAGCGCGGCCGAGATCCACGGCGAGAGCTACGCGAACTTCAAGCCGCACATCGAACGGGTCTTGAGCGGCGAGCCCGTCACATTCGAACTGACGAACACCTATAACGACGGCCGACGCCGCGATGTCCAGGTCATCTATGTCCCTCACTTCAGCGAGACCGGTCAGGTTGACGGCTTCATCGCGCTGGCCGAGGACATCACGGAGCGCAGGCTGATCGAGGCCGAGCGGGAACAGGCGAAGCGGGCCCTCCACGATCGGGAGGCCCGACTGCACGAACTGCAGCGGCAGCTCGACCAGGTGTCGCGCCTCAACGCCCTGGGTCAGCTGTCTTCCGCCCTGGCCCACGAGCTCAATCAGCCGCTCGCCGCAATCGTCAACTATGTGAGCGCAGGCGCGCGCCTGCTCGACCGAGACTCGGCCGACCGTGAGCGGATCCGCGATTTCCTGGAGAAGGCGGTATCGCAGGCCGGTCGCGCCGGCGACGTGATCAGGCGCCTGCGCGGCCTCTTCGAATCCGGCGAGCGGGAAGCCGCGCCGCACGACATCAATCAGGTGGTCGAGGACGCCGCGGCGCTCGCCCTGATCGATACGCCTGCCACGGGCATCGCCTTCGACCTCAAGCTCGCCGACGACCTGCCAGCCGTGATGATCGACCGCATCCAGATACAGCAGGTCGTGCTAAATCTGGTCCGTAACGCGGTGGATGCGCTGCAGGGTGAGGAGCGCAGGTCCCTGGTCATCGAGACGGGGCGCGGGGCGGATCAGGAGGTCATCGTTTCGATCAGCGATTCCGGTCCCGGCCTGCCGGAGGAGATCGCCGCCAGACTCTTCGAGCCCTTCGTCACCAACAAAGCCAACGGCATGGGGCTTGGTCTGTCGATCAGTCACCGGATCATCGAAGCCCACGAAGGACGGATCTGGACGGAACGCGTGCAGCCGCGCGGCACCTGCTTCAAGTTCACGCTTCCGGCCGACCAAGTGGCCGAGGCGGCGGCATGAATCAAGCGCCTGTCGTCTACATCGTCGACGACCATTCGGCTGTACGGGACAGCCTTGTCGCTCTGCTGGAGTCGGCCGGCCTCGAGCCGCTCGCTTTCCCCTGCGCGGAGGACTTCCTCGCAGCCCTGGAACCAGACAGGCACGGCTGCTTGTTGCTTGATCTGCGTCTGCCGGACATGAACGGGCTGGAGCTGCAGCGACGGCTGACGAAGACCGGCGCCCGACTGCGCACGATCATGATCTCCGGACACGGGGACGTGCCGCTCGCGGTTCAGGCCATGAAGGCCGGTGCCGTGGATTTCATCGAGAAACCCTGTTCCGACACGGCCATCCTTTCGGCGGTGCGCCAGGCGCTCGATGAGATCAACCGCGTGCAGGCGATGGAAGCGACGCGTCTCGAAGCCTCGCGAAGGTTCGAGCAGTTGACGCCGCGCGAGATGGAGGTGCTCAAGGCGCTGGTCAGCGGTCAACCCAACAAGCAGATCGCCCACAAGCTCGAGATCAGTCCCCGTACCGTGGAGATCCATCGGGCGCGGGTGATGTCCAAGATGGCGGCGCCCAGCCTCTCACACCTCGTGAGAATGGCCATGGCGATCGGGATCGACGAGGACTTTCCGGACGGCTGAGCGGCTCTTCGCTCGAAAAGCCGCGCGGCCGGAAGGGGCAGGAGTCGGCGAGGTTCCAGCTTACGCCGATAATTCGCCGGGAGGCCCTGGTTTGGCGCGATTTCCATTCGACCCGCGCTCGCGCAGGGCCTAGAGTTAAGGAATAGGGGTACTTACTGATGCTGATCGGTGTGAACCGAAAGGCTTCCTCTTCTAAAGCCGAGATCCGAGAAAGTGGGAAAGCCGAGGATCTTCGTTATAGACGACGACGATGCCGTCCGGGATTCTCTAAGAGCCCTGCTCGAATCCGCGCATATGTCCGTCGAAACCTACGCCACGGGGCGTGAATTCCTCGACGCCTATCGCGACTGTCCTTCCGGCTGCGTGGTCCTCGACATGGACTTGCCGCATATGAGCGGCCTCGAGGTGGTCGATGTCCTCACCGCACGCGACGAATCCATCCCCGTCATCGTCATGACGGGGCGATCGGATAGGATGCTCCATCAGCGCTATCGCCGCGGCGGCGTTACGGCCCTGCTGGAAAAGCCGATGTCGGAGGGTGCCTTGCTCAATGCGATCGACCGGGCGCTCTCTCGCGATCGACCCGGTTCCTTGTGAGCTTGTCGCAACCTCGCCAGTAAAGATGCAACACCGTCTTTCAAAAGCAGCATAAATGCAATCTACAATCATAGTAAGAGTTAAATATTATACGTACAATCCCGAATATCCACAACTCAAGGTATGTGATTGGGTCGCCTCGATTGGTAAGTGAATTGCGGTTTATTCGCCAAAGGGAGTGCGATGTTCAAGGAGAAAACAAAGCCTAACCGCGCCCGATCCCTGGTTCACAGCCCGCCGATCGTTTCCTTGGCACGGCGCCTCGAAGGGATCTACCGAGAGTTGGAGGGGCGGGACGTTGCTAACCTTGGTCCGGAGATCCTGGCGCTCGAGCAGGAGATTGCCGACAGCCCGGCAACCGGCCTCCAGGAGGCGGCGATTCAGGTCATGCTGGCGGCGGCATACGTTGAACGCGTGAGAGAAGATCTTGTCGACGATACCGAAGACGCGCTCGACAAGATGCAACGTCTGATGAATTCCGCCCTGTCGGCCATCGTCAGGGAGGCCGGGGTCAATTTGGACGATTTCGGCGGACAGCGTTACGCGCCCGAGTATCAGGATTCTCCCTGCCGTTTCCCGAAACCGCACTGAGCGCGAACCAGCGACAGCGCGCCGTCTGACGTGTCGAGGATCGTTTCAGTCTGAACACGCCCGATCTTCCCGGTCGTCGGGAAGCCTCGTCCCGCGATAAGCGAAGGTGGCATCTATCCTGTCGAGCAGGTGCTGACCGCCTGTGGTTGGCGGATAGCGCGCCGGGCGCTGAGGCGATACGCAGGTTGCCAAGCAGGTCAGAGCCGCGTCGAAATCCGGATCGAAGAAGAACGGCAGCGAATAGCGGTCGCGTCCCGAGAGGTTGATTACCCGATGACGGGTCGAGGCGTAGAGATCGTTGCTCCAGCGAGCCATCATGTCGCCGATGTTGACCACGAAACTTCCGTCGATCGGTGGCGCATCGACCCAGGTGCCGGCGCAGTTCTGCACTTGCAGGCCGCCGCTCGCATCCTGAGCCAGGATGGTCAGGCAGCCGAAGTCGGTGTGCGCGCCGGCGCCGAGGCGTTGCTCGGTGATCCGGCCGCGTTGCGGCGGGTAGTGCAGAGGACCGAGGGTCGCCATCGGACCGATCAGCTTGTCCTCGAAGAAATCCTCTGAGAGCCCGAGCGCCAAGCCGAAGGCGGCCATGAGCTCGCGACCCAGCCCGGACAGGGCTGCGTAGTAGCGCTCCATCGCCTCCCGCCAGCCGGGCAGGTTCGAGGGCCACTGATTGGGGCCGTGCAAGGGGGTCCCGGCAAGAACCAGCGGATGGTCGGGCGCAAGGTCGCGACCGATCTTGATCCCTTCCTTGAAATCTCCCGCCGTGGTCTGCCGGGCCGGATCGAGGTTCTCGTCGCCGAGCGCGAAATAACCCCGGTGGCAGGGCGACCTTGCGATCGAAATCCGCGCCTTCTCCGCCGGCGGCAGCGCGAAGAATCGGGCCGCCTCGGTGAAGGTCTGCTCGACGAGCTCGCGCGCGACGCCGTGATTGACGATGTAGAAGAACCCGATGTTCCGGCATGCCTGGTCGATCTCAGCCGCGACGCGCCGCCGCTCGGCCGCCATGCCGGACCGGAACGGCCCGAAATCGATCAGCGGTATCGCCTCCAGGGGAAGGCGGTCCGCCACCAGGTGTGCGTCGATCGGCCGCTCTTGCTCTGTCATTCTGCCTCGCCACGGTAACGGCCGCCGAGGCCGTTCCTGCCGATGGACCCTACCACGGTGGGCGCCCCTGTTCGAAATGATCGATCCCTCGTCATAGGATATGCGCAGACTTCCGGTGCACTAACTAACCTTCTTGAGATGATGCGCGAGCCGCCGCTGAGCAAGACCTTCGCCGCCGACCCCGAGCAGCTTCAAGCAACCCGATCGGCGCCGGCAGGCCTGGTGAGAGATTGCAAAAGTGGCGTTGGCGACCAATCCTTGCGACGTGGCTTCACCGGGGCGCCTTTTCCCACTCACGACGCTCCATGCAGGGGTGATCGATGATCGAATTCATTTTCATGCTGACCCGTCAGGACCGGACGGTGGAGGACTGCCTCGAGATCGTCGATCTGGTCGAGCCGCTGGGCCTGAAACATATCGGCTTCAAGGATGTCGGCGTCGAATCGGCGACGCTGGCCGAGCTCAACCGGCGCATCAAGAAGGCCGGCGCGACCAGCTACTTGGAGGTGGTCAGCACCGTGCCGCAGGACAGTCTGCGTTCGGCCCGGACCGCGCGCGAGATCGGCGTTGATTGTCTGCTGGGTGGGACCGAGGCCGAGCGGATGTTGGATGTGCTCGGCGATTCCGCGGTCGCCTACTTTCCCTTTCCGGGGCGGCCGGCGGGGCACCCGACCAGGCTGGGCGGCGGAACCGCCGAGGTCGCCGAGGACTGCCGGCGCTACGCGGCGCTCGGCTGCGCCGGGGTAGACTTGCTGGCCTATCGGGCGATCGAGGCCGATCCGATCGACCTCGTCCGCGCGGCGCGGGACGCCACCGAGGGCAGGCTGATCGTGGCGGGCAGCGTCGACTCTCCCGCCCGCATCCAGGCCCTGGCGGCGGCCGGCGCCAACGCCTTTACGATCGGCTCGGCAGTCTTCGACGGCGCTTTTTCGCCTAGAAAGGGGGCCACGACCTCGCAACTGCGCGACATTCTGGCCGCTTGCCCCTAAGCTTGCGCCCCCGGGAAATCTAGCCCTCCCGTCGAGCGGGTCGGGATCAGGAAGAACGATGGCCGGACGCAAGGAGTGCCTCTTAGGCGTTGATCTGGGAGCCGGAAGCCTCAAGGCGACCGTGGTGTCGGAACGCGGCCAGGTGCTGGGCGAGGCCGCCGAGGCGATCGAGACCGCCAGTCCGCGCGCCGGCTGGTCCGAGCAGAACCCCGTGGACTGGTACGCCGCGCTCTGCCGCGCCGTGCCGCGTGCGCTGGAACGTGCCCAGGTGCCGGCCGCCCGCCTCGCCGCGGTCGGGATCTCCGCCGGAGCCCATACCCAGGTCCTGACCGACCAAGAAGGCCGCGTGATCCGCCCCGCCATCCTATGGAGCGACCAACGCAGTGCCGCCGAGTCCGAGGAACTGCACCGGCGCGCGGGCGGGCGCATCGTCGACATCGGGTTCAACCGGATCAATCCGACCTGGACCCTGGCGCAGCTTTGTTGGATCAAGCGACGCGAACCCGAAGCGGCGGCGCGTGTCGCCCGGCTCTTCCTCGCCAAGGACTATCTGAGACACCGGGTGACCGGCGACTGGAACACCGACGTCAGCGACGCGGTTGGAACCCTGATGGCGGACGCCGCCCGGGGCCAATGGTCGGCCGAGCTCTGCGGTCTGATCGACTGGCCCGTGGATACCCTGCCGCCCATCGTCCGTCCGGACTCCCTGGTCGGAAGGGTCACCGAGTCCGCGGCGGCGGAGACCGGCTTGGTCGCGGGCACGCCTGTGGTCGCCGGCAGCAACGATACGACGGTGGAGATCTTCGGCGCGGGGGCTGTCCGGGAAGGGCAGGGGGCGATCAAGCTGGCCTCCGCGGGGGTTCTCTTCGGCGTGACCGAGGGGCCCAGCGTCAATCCCCCGGTCTCGTGCTATCCCCATGTGATCGAGGGGCTCTACTTCACGGCGACCGGGACCAATTCCTGCGCCTCATCCCATCGCTGGCTGCGCGATCTCCTGTTTCCGGCGCCGGCGGAGGAAGACGGCTTCGCCGAGATGGACGCGCTGGCCGCCTCGGTCCCGGCCGGCGCCGAAGGCCTGATCTTTCATCCCTACCTTCAGGGCGAGCGTGCGCCCTACTGGGATCCGCATCTGCGCAGCCACTTCATCGGCCTGACGCTGCGCCACGGTCGCGCGCACTTCGCCCGCGCCCTCTACGAGGGCGTCGCCTTCTCTTTCCGGGACCTGATGGAGTCCCTGCCGGCGGAAACGCCACGTCCCGGCGAGATCCGGATCATCGGCGGCGGCGCGCGCAGCGCCACCTGGCGGCAGATCATGAGCGACGTCCTGGGCCTCGAGATCTGTCGGCCGGCACAGGGCGAAGCTTCTTACGGCGCCGCCTTGATCGCCGGGGTCGGCGCCGGGGTCTTCGGATCGCTTCAGGAGGCCGCCGCGCTCGGCGCCCCGATCATCGAGCGCTGCCGCCCGGATCCGGACCGCCACGCGACCTATTCGAAGCTCTTCGCGATCTACAAGGAGGCTCAGGCGGGTCTGGCGCCGCTCGATCACCGACTGCACCGGCTGTCGGAGGGCTAGGAAGTCTCGCCTTTCGAAGCCGGCCCTGGAGGCGGGGAGCGCGGCCGTTCAGTAGACCTCCATGTACTCGCCGCGCTCCCAATCCGTGACGTGGCTGTGGAAACGGGCGAGTTCGGCGCGCTTGACGGTGCTGAAGACCTTGACGAAATCCTCCCCGAGCAGCGCGCGCATCTCTCCGTCCGCTTCCAGGCCGGCGAGCGCCCGGTCCAGATCCGGCGGCAGCTTTTCGAGGCCCTGGTTCTCTTCGGCGGGGCCTTCGACCGCCGGTCTCAGCGCCTTGCCTTCCTGGAGGCCCAGAAGCCCCGCCGCCAGCACGCCGGCGGCCGTGAGGTAGGGATTGCTGAGGCCCGAGGCCGCGCGCATCTCGACATGGGCATTGTCGTCGTCCACGTCCTTCAGCCTGACCATGGCGGTCCGATCCTCCACGCCCCAAGAGATGTTGGAGGGCGCGAAAGTATGCGGCTTGAGCCGGCGGTAGCAGTTCGGCGTCGGTCCGATCAGGGGCATCAGCGCCTCGGCGTGGGCCAGGATACCCTCGGTGAAATGGCCCAGACGCTCCGGCAGGTCGTCGTGCCTGCCGTCCTTGGCGAAGGCGCTCTTGCCCGTCTCCCGGTCGAGCAGGCTCATGTGGACGTGGCAGCCGGAGCCGGCCATGTCGGTCGCCGGCTTGGACATGAAGGTCGCGAGGTAGCCGGCCCGGTGCGCCAGCTCCTTGATGCTGTTCTTGAAAGTGAAGGCCTTGTCGGCGCCGCCAAGTCCGATCGCGGGCCCGAAATTGATCTCGAACTGGGACGGTGCGTACTCGCAGTTGTGGGTGATCACGTCGACACCGACGCCCTGCAGGTGATCGAGCAGCGTGTCGAGGAAGGGAACATACTGGTTCCGGACCGCGTTGAAGATGTGGACCCCGCCGAACAGCGGCTCCCGGGTCTCCGCGTTCAGCAGGTAGAACTCGAACTCGTGGCCCATCACAACGTCGAAACCGAGTTCGGCCGCGTGGTCGAGAACACTCTTCAGCACGCTCCGCGGCGTGGCCGGGATCGGCTGCTCGGGCGCCCAGCGGGCGTCGCAGATCACCTTGGCCGTGCCCTCGAGCCAGGGCACGACCTGGACCGTGGCGGGATCGGGCACGAGCTGCTGGTCGCGGTAGTTGATCTCCTCGTGCATGCCGCTGCCGCCGATCACGCCGGAGGCGCTGTCCAAGCCGATAACGCCGCCGTAGAGGTTCAGGCCTTTGCGGGCGTAGCGCTCGACCTGGTCGATCGGCACGACCTTGGTGCGGCTCATACCGTGCAGGTCGGGCAACTCGAAACGCAGATAGCGGACGTGCTTCGCCCTGAGGTCTTCGATCATCTCGGCGATGGGATCCGATGCGGCCATGTCTTCACCTCCCCTCGTTCCTCTGCGTTACGCGCCGATCCGGGCCGGACCGTCGGGGAAATTTAGCGTTGCGGTGATTTTTTCCGAAACGCCAAATGTTTCAAGCGGCAAAGGCCGCGCCGGAGGCGGAGCGAAGATAGGAGGAGGACACCGGATGCTGACACCCAAGGATCGCGTGATCATGGTCTCGGGCGCCAATCGGGGCATCGGGTTAGCCATTGCCCGCGTGCTGTATGAGAAGGGCTATAGCCTGTCGCTCGGTGCGCGCCGTCTCCAGGCGCTGGAAGAGGCCACCGCCGATTTCGATCCGGCGCGCGTTGCCCGACACCACTACGAAGCGCGGGACCGCGCCACTGCGGCCGCCTGGGTCGAGGCCACCGCGGCGCGCTTCGGCCGGATCGACGGCCTGGTCAATGCCGCCGGCATTCTGCTTTCGGCCGGCGTCGAGGACGACGCGGAAGAGCGCTATGACGAGCTCTGGGCGGTCAATGTGATGGGCCCTCTAGCCCTGACCCGCGTTGCGCTGCCCTATCTTCGGGCCGCGGGCAGTGGGCGGATCGTCAACCTCGCCTCGCTCTCCGGCAAGCGGGTTGCCGGTGACAACGCTGCCTATCCGCTCAGCAAGTTCGCCGTGGTCGCGCTGAGCCACGCAACCCGCCGGGCGGGTTGGGAGGACGGGGTCAGGGTAACGGCGCTCTGCCCCGGCTATGTCGCCACCGACATGGTCAGCGACGTTAGCGATCCGCCGGCCGAGGCCATGATCCAACCCGCCGATCTGGCCGAGCTCGCGGCGACGGTGATCGCCCTGCCAAACACGGCCTCCGTGGCTGAGATCCTGGTCAGCTGCCGCTTCGAGGACAGCCTGTAACGAAGGGGAATCGCGGCAGGCGACTAGAAGGCGAAAGCAAACCTGCGAAAGAGAATTTAAATAAAATTCTGCCTAAATATGCTATAGATGTGAAGAAGTCTTAATAATAGTGAACGATTCCAGGGTATTTTGTGAAACAAAGGTAAATTTTCTTTTACTAACAACGGGCTTCTGGTAGATAAAGCGTAATAAACCAGGAAAGAAGCCAGAGAGAAGCTGTGCTCGACCAACTGCAATGCCTTTGCAAGGCGCTAACCTGGCGCCCCGAGGCCGGCCCGCCGTCTGTCGGACTGTGGTGGTCGCCTGCGGTCGCGTCGTGCCTGGCCCGGGTCGCCAAAGCGGCTATGGGATCTCGGGTCTATGCACCTGTGAGTAGTATCACGCAAGATAATATTAATCGTAGGCTTGTAGTAGTAAGAACCGGGGCCCCGGGAGGACGGGTCTTGTGATGTTGGTCACCTGGTCAGGAAAGAGAGGCCGGGAAGTGGCGCCCGTGAACGAACCCGAGTCGAAGGAGATCGGCGAGGCTTCGCCGCCAGGCGGATCGGGTCCCGCGAGCTTGTGGCACCTCTATCGGCAGCTGGGGCGCCGCTCCCTGTCGGCCCTGTCGCGCCGCCTGCGGCTCGACCGCGGGAGCATGCCAAGCCGTGACCGCTATCTGATCATGCTGGTCTTCGTCGTCGGCGTGGTCTTCGCCACCGCGGGGTTCTTCGCGGTCAGCCACCACTTCCAAGGCAAGGCGCAGCGCGAATTCGAGGGGCCGGCCCGGCAGTTCACGGCGGTTCTGACCCGCGCGCTGGACGGTTATCTCGGCTCGCTCAACTCTGTGCGCGCCTTCATGACCGCCTCCAACGATGTCGGCCGCTGGGAGTTCTTCGAGTACACGCGCGACAACCTGCCGCGCTATCCGGGAACCCGCTCGCTGGAGTGGATCCCGCGGATCACAGAACAGGAGCGGGTGCCCTTCGAGCGCATGGCGCGCGATGACGGCCTCTTCGGCTTCCTCTTTACCGAACGGGACCGCGCCGGCCTTTCGGTCACCGCGCGGCGCCGGCCGGTCCACTATCCGATCTACTTCGTCGAGCCCTTCACCGGAAACGAAGAGCGGCTCGGGTTGGACCTCGCAGCCGATGGCGCCGTGGTCGAGGTACTCCACCTGGCGCGCGACGTCGGCAGCGCGGTGGCGACCCGCCACAGCGCGAAGCAGCCTTCCTTCGCGGTGGTCCTGCCGATCTATCGCGACAACAAGGTGCCGGACACGGTCCAGGGACGGCGCGACAATCTGCTCGGTTTCGTTCGCGGCATCTTCGATATCGGGGCCATCGTCGGTGACGCCTGGCCGGACCTCGTTCACCTGCCGGGGTTCGACATCTACCTGTTCGACACCGACGACACCAAGGGCGCGCGGATGCTCTACTACCATCCGTCGCCCCTGCGCGAGTCCGCGCCGGAGCCGCTGCCGGAGACCGAAGTTCTGCGGGGCCTCTACACCCAAGCCACCTACGGCCTGGCCGGCTGGGACTGGCTCATCGTGGTCAGGGCCGTGTCGAGCCCCTTCACCTACAACGTCGGCATGGCGGCCTGGGGCTTCTGGGCGATCAGCCTGCTGTTGACCTCCTTGCTGCTGCAGCACCTGGTCAGCGCCCAGACCCGGACCCAGGAAATCGAGCAGTCGGTGACGGCCCGCACGGCGGAGCTGTCCCTGGCGAACGCCTTCCTGAAGGAAGAGATCGACGAGCGGGTGCGGATCGAGGATGAGCTCCGCGCCGCCAAGGACCAGGCCGAAGCGGCGACCCGCACCAAGGCCGAGTTCCTGGCGATGATGAGTCACGAGCTCAGAACGCCGCTCAACGCGGTGATCGGTTTCTCGGAGATCATCGGACGGGAATCCCTGGGGCCAGTGGGACATTCCCAGTATCGGGACTACGCCGAGGACATCCGCCTCAGTGGCACCCACCTCCTGACCCTGATCAACGACATCCTCGACCTTTCGAAGATCGAGGGTAAGCGGTTCGAGCTGCAGGACGAGGTCGTCGACCTCTCGGCGATCCTCGGCAGCGTCTATCCGCTGCTCAAGCCGAAGATCGAGGACGGCGCGCTCTCGTTCCGGCGCGCCTTTGATACGCCGCGCCATCGGCTGCGCGCCGACGAGCGGGCCCTGCGCCAGATCCTGATGAACCTGCTATCGAACGCCATCAAGTTCACGCCCAAGGGCGGCAAAGTCACGGTCGGCACCCAGCTCGACGACGCCGGGCGGTTTCTTATCGCTGTCTCGGATACCGGTATCGGCATCGCCGAGCACGACATCAAGGCGGCCCTGCAACCCTTCAACCAGGTCGACAGCTCGCTGTCCCGGCGCTACGAGGGTACCGGTCTGGGTCTGCCTCTGTCCCAGCGGCTGATGCGTCTGCACGACGGCGTTCTCGAAATTGACAGCGCGCTTGGGCAGGGCACGACGATCACGCTGATCTTCCCGAGCGACCGCGTGGTCGAGATCCCGCCGCTGAGCATCGTTAGCGATGCCGAGGACGAGGATCTTGGGCCAAACGTGCCGCGCCTGCACGCGCGGCGCAGACTGCGGCGCTGAGGACGCGGGCCATGAACGGCAGCCGATCCACCGTCTCTGCATCCTCCCTCTGGCGAGGAGGGCGAGTACCAATCCTTAAGACTTGTTTGATAGGCCAGCATCGCCACTGTGCGCGCATCAAAGCGCGGCTTGCGATAGATCATGTCGCCGTAGTCAACCTTAAGTTTTCACTTTAGCGACTGGGTCGGTTGCCCGATGCCGACGGAATTTCACGACAGGAATGAAGCTTGGCGCAGGCGCGCCCGCGACTCCTGTCGTCGGACGGCGCTCGTCGGTCTGACCTGCCTTGCGCTGGGCGCTTGCTCGCTCTTGCCGGTCAGCCTGCCCGGGTCGCCGGCCAAGCCGGCCCAGCCGGATCCGAAGCGACAGTCCGCCGTCGAAGGACCGCTCGACTTCGGCCGCCTGTCGACCGAGGCCATCGATGACCCCTCGGCCGTCGCCGAGGCCCAGACGCTGCTGGTCGATCTCGGATACAAGGCCGGCTCGATCGACGGTCTGATGGGCCCGAAGACGAGGCGCTCAATCATGCGTTTCCAGGGTGACGCGGGGGTCGCCCGTGACGGCCGGGTCAGCGAGGCTCTTCTCGCGCGTCTCCGCGCCCAGCGCGAGGGGCGCTGGAGCCGGCCGGGGACCGAGAAGGACCACTTACCCGCCTACCGGGTGGGGACCCGCTTCGTCTACTCTGACGGCCGGGTCTTCACCATTGAATCGGCAGACGGCGACTTCCTTCTCTGGCGCTCCAACCGGGGCGAGGAGATTAGCAGCTACCGCAACTTCATCCTGCCCCCGCTCGCCTGGTCTGACGATCTCGGCCGCGGCATGCGGAGCTTCGAATTGAGCCCCTCGGCCCTCTGGCCTCTGCGTCCCGGCGCGAAGGTCGGCTTTTCCGCCCGGCACCTGGTGAACAACGCCAGGGAACCCGATGAGCGGGTCATGGTCGTTGAGGAGTGGCGCTGTGAGATCGGCGAGGCGACCGAGGTCACCGTCGTCGCCGGGCGCTTCGATACCCTGGAGATCGCCTGCAGCCGCCAGAGCGACGACGGGTCGCCCGACCTGCGGCGCGTCTGGTACTACGCGCCGGTGGTCGGCCACTACGTCCGCGTCAACGATATCTATGACGCGGACGAGCAGGACCGGCACGTCGAACTGGTCGCGATCCAGCCGCCCCGGGACGAGTGGCCGCCGGCTGCCCAGGCTGGCCTGGACTGGGCGCTGCAGCACGTTCTGGAGTCGGGTGAGCCCGGCAGGCGCTTCCCGTGGCGCAGCTCGGCTGTCGATACCCAGGTAACGATCGCCGCTCTCAAGACCTACGAGCGGGGCGACGGCCGCAACTGCCGCAACTTCATGCAGACCTGGACCACGGCCGGGTCCCGCAAGAACTACCCGGGAACGGCCTGTCGGGCTGGTTCCGGCACCTGGGTCATTCCCGGCTTGGAAGGCTCGCTCGACCCGGTGGTGCGTTAAGGGGTCGCTTCAACCCCACGGATAGAATTCCATCTCCAGCAATTTGCGGTGCGGATCCTCGCGCCGGCCCTTCACCGTGAACATCCGGACATTCCTGGCTGACCCATCGCGACGCGATTCAATCAATACGCGTTTTTCGTCAGCACGTTGGGGAAATTGAAATATTTTTCGATATAATTGAGCAATTAGACTTCATTTTGTCGGCATATCGTGAGAAGACCTACGAAAAATATTAATAAAAAACCTCTAATATTGGTTAGGAGCAGAATACAAACAATTTTCGATAAAATGATGGCAAATCATTTCAAACCACATCTGGCACGCCTAGCGGTCTTCTGGCGGGGACTCGGACTTAAAACACCTATTTGGATCAGTCGGTTACAGCGAGCTTTCAAGAGCTATCAAATTCACGCGGCGGTTCGGGACCAGGTGTTGGTCGGCTGCGTGCTTGGATTTGGGGTGCTGCTTTCGCTCGGCGGCTTCCTGGCGACCCAAAGCTACTTCAAGGCGCAGGCTCAGCAGGAGTTCGACGTGGTCGCGAGCCGACTGCTCAAGACTCTCTCGGATTCCATCGAAGCGAACCTCGATGTCGTACGCCGAGGCGAGAAGCTGTTCCGGGCCGAGGAGAAGGTCACGCGCTGGCACTTCTTCGACTACGCCCAGGAAGTCCTGCCCGACCATCCGGGTGTCCGCAGCCTGGCTTGGATCCCCAAGGTCCCGGGGGGGCGCCGGCCGGTCTACGAGGCCGAGGCGAAGAAGGACGGCCTGTTCGATTTCCAGGTCGTCGAGAGGCGTGACGGGGCCGTCGTTACGGCGGGAAAGCGCGAGACCTACTTCCCGATCTTCTATCTCGAGCCCTTTCAGGGCAACGAGAGCCAGATCGGCCTCGACCTCAGCGCCGATAACAACGAGCTCTCGGCCTTCATGCAGGCCAGGGACGCGGGCCGCATGATTGTGCGCGCCGTGGCGCCGCCGCAGGACGCCCCCGGGGGTTCCTCGCGCTTTGAGGTCCTGCAGCCGATCTATGAGGCAGAGGGCGTGCCCTTCACCCTCGCGGAGCGCCAGCGGCGGCTGGTCGGCTTTCTCCGTTTGGACCTGGACATGCGTCGCCTGATCGAAGCGGCCTTGCCGGGCCTCACGGCGCCACCGGGTGTCGACATCTACCTCTTCGATGCCGAGGCGGAAGCCGGATCCCGCTTCATCTACTATCATCCCTCGCCCCTGCGGCGTGGCGATGCTACCTCGCCGCTACCGGAGCCGGAGGCCTACGGCGGCCTGTCCAGCGATGAGGCGCACCAGGTGGCCGACCGCCAATGGTCGATCGTCGTCAAGCCGGTGCCCAGCCTCTTCACGCGCAACGTACAGATCGCCGCCTGGGCGTTCTGTGCCGTTCTGCTGGTTCTCACCGCCTGGCTGGTTCAGTACCTCGTCACCTCCCAAACCCGCACCAGGGCGATCGAGCGCTCGGTCCGAGAGCGGACCGCCGCCTTGCAGGCCGAGATTGCCGAGCGCAAGCGCATCGAGCGGGAACTGCGCTCGGCCAAGCGTCAGGCGGAGACCGCCAACCGGACCAAGTCGGAGTTTCTGGCGATGATGAGCCACGAGCTCCGGACGCCTCTGAACGCGGTCATCGGCTTCGCCGAGGTCATCTCCGGCGAGTTCATCGGACCGATGGGCAACGAGCGCTACCGGCGCTACGCCGAGGATATCCTGGTCAGCGGAACCCATTTACTGAGCCTGATCAACGATGTGCTGGATCTTTCCAAGATCGAGGCCAACAAGTTCGAGCTGCACGAGGAAGATCTCGACGTCGCCGAGATCTGCGCGGAGATCCAGGCGATCTTCAAGCCCAACACCATCTCGGCCAGCCTCGAACTGCGCTATCAAGTGCCGGCCAATCTGCCCAGGTTTCGCGGTGACCAGCGTGCCTTCCGGCAGATCCTCATCAACCTGCTGTCCAATGCCGTGAAGTTCACGCCCGCCGGCGGCAGCGTGAGCCTGAAGTGCGAGATGGACGGCCAGGGCCGTCTGGTCGTAACCGTCGCCGATAGCGGTATAGGGATCGCCGCGGACGACCTGGCGACCGTTTTCGAGCCCTTCAAGCAGGTCGATAGCACTCTGGCGCGCAAGTACGAGGGGACGGGACTCGGACTGCCGCTGACCAAGCGCCTGGTCGAGATGCATGACGGCACCATGGAGATCGAGAGCCAGTTGGGCCAGGGGACGATCGTCCGGATGTTCTTCGCTTCGACCCGCGTGGTTCCGCAACTGGTCCCGCAGGTCGAACGCGAGGTAATGGCGGCTGGAGGAGCGGCCTGAGGGTGGTACGGATCGAGTTCATTGTGTCCCGCGGGTGCCGCGTCGCGTCCCGCGCGATGACCTTGGGGTCGGCTGGCGGTCTGCTGGCCTGCCTGGGCCTGCTGTTGATCGCTGGCTGCGCGCAAGTGGACCGCGAGGACCCGGTGAGCCCGGCCGAGCGTTCCATCAGCGAGGCCGCAAGCAAGGCAGCGCCGGTCAAGAAGGCGACCAAGCCGTCCAGGCGTGTCGTCCGCGAGATCCAGGACGCTCTAAATAGTCTGGGATACCCCGTCGGCAATCCGGACGGCATCCTCGGTCGCCGGACCCGGGAGGCGTTGAAGACCTTCCAGAAGAACGAGGGCGTGGGGCAAGGCGGGAGGATTTCCAAGGGTGTGCTGGGGCGGCTGCGCTATCGCAAGGCCCAGCAGCCGGATCCGGAGCCCAAGGACGAGAGTCTCTATGCCGCTTTCCCGCCGGTGTACGAAGTCGGCAGCTCCTTTGTCTATTCCGACGGCCGCGTCGAGACGGTCACCGGGGTCAAGGGAGATCTGGTTCGCTGGGTCGGGCAGGATGGCAGCCGCTTCACCACGCACCGCTCGTTCTTCCTGCCCATGGTCTACTGGGAGGCTGCCGATCAGAGCGGCTCGAGTTCCCTGAACACCGACCCCTCGAGCCTCTGGCTGCAGGACGCCGGCCAGCGCGCGAGCTTCACGGCCCTGACCACGGTGATGCGGCGCGACGGCCGCGACGACATCGAAGAGAAAAAGGTGCTCTGGACCTGCCGGGCCCTGAAGCGGGAAAAGATCTCCGCGACGGTCGGCACCTTCGAGACCCTGAAGGTGCTGTGCGAGTCGTCCCCCGGCACGGTCGAGCCGCGCTCGCGCACCTGGCACTACGCCCGCGGCCTGCGCCACTACCTCCAGCACTCCGAATCCTCTGGCCAGGGACCGGCCGTCGAGCTGATCGCGATCAGGCCGGGGACTGCGAATTGGCCGCCGATTGCCCGCGCGGCCCTCGGGCGGGCGATCGAGCGCGCCCTAGATACCATGATCGACGGTCAAGCCTTCCCGTGGAGCAGCACGGGCGTCGATGCCCGGGTGACGATCGCCGTGGACAACAGCTTCGAGGGCCAGGGCGGCGCCACTTGCCGCACCTTCTTCCAGCTCTGGAGCGACGGCAAAGGCAAGCGCCGCTATCCCGGGGTGGCTTGCCGCGATGCCGACGGCGAGTGGACGATTCCGGGTCTGATAGATCGCCGCGGCAAGACCACCGCGATCGCCCAATGGATGTCCTGAGGTCGGTCCTCTGGTCGCCGCGCCCGGCGCCTGGGCTCAACTACCGGCGTGGCGGTGCCGCAGAGTCGATGGATAGAGCGCGTGATACGGGCTAGCATCCTGCCCAGTTTCCGCTGGTGCGAGGCAAGAGGCGCCCCATGGTTGCCAATCCAGGGCTGACGGTCAGAAGAACGGAAGAGGCGGGACGCTATCAAAGCGTCGGGGAGATGGTCGCCGCCCTGCAGCCGCGGGAGCCGATCCATTGCCTTTACCCGCGGGTTCTGGAAGGGCTAGCGACGACCTTCCTGGCCGGTTTCCCCGGCCGCGTCCTCTATGCGGTTAAGGCCAACCCCGAGCCCCGGGTGCTCGCCCGCCTGATGCGCGCCGGAATCCGCGACTTCGACACCGCGTCGCTGGCCGAGGTCGCCCTGGTGAAGTCCATCGATCCCGACGCGCGCTGTCATTTCATGGCGCCGGTCAGGCTCCTGGGCGCGGCGGGGGAGGCCCTTCAGCAGCACGGCGTGCGCGACTTCGTGGTCGACCACCCGGGCGAGCTCGAGAAACTCCTGTCGGAGGTCCCGGCGGAGGCCGTGACCGTCTTCGTGCGCATGGCCACGCCGAGTCGTGACGCCACCTACGACCTCTCGACCAAGTTCGGCGCTGATCCGGCGCGGACCAAGGCCCTCCTTGCCGGCGTTGCCGAGGCCGGCGCGGAACCGGCCCTGGCCTTCAACGTCGGCTCTCTGGTGCTCGAGCCGGCGGCCTACCGCGAGGCGCTCGCGCTCTGCGCCCAGGTGCTCGCCGGTTCCGGCGTGGCGGTCCGGCAGATCGACCTAGGCGGCGGCTTTCCCTCGGCCTATCCCGGCCTGGCCTCGGCGCCGCTCAAGGATTTCTTCGCGGCCATCGCGGACGCCCGGCGGCACCTGGGCCTGCCCGACGAGGTCGAGCTCCTGGGAGAACCGGGCCGCGCCCTGGTGGCCGACGGCCTGTCGGTCGTAACGCAGGTCACCCTGCGCAAGGATGACAGTCTCTACCTCAACGACGGGATCTACGGCAATCTCTCGGAGCCGGCGATCTCCAAGGGGCTGGTCGGTTTCCCGACGCGCTGCTTCCGGCGGGGCAGCGCGGCGCTTTCGGCTGAGACGCGGGCCTTCAAGATCTTCGGGCCGACCTGCGATTCCCTCGACGCACTGCCCGAGCCCTACGTCCTGCCGGCCGACATCGAAACCGGCGACTGGATCGAGTTCGGCATGCTGGGCGCCTATGGTCTCTCCATGCGGACCCACTTCAACGGCTTCTATCCCGAGACCCTGGTCGAGATCGAGGGCGAGCCGGCCTGGAATGGCTAGGCCCGGCCCGAGAGCAGATCCGGGTTCGACAGAATCGCCAGAGGCGATCCATCAAATCCGGTGAACCTGCTTCAACAGATTGATGCCGAGCGGATTCACATGTCTTGCCGGAAGCGCCAAGCGTTTCCGTCAAGACATGATCCTCTCTAGCGAGCGACGGCCGTCACCACGACCTCGATCAGATCCTCGCCGGCCAGGTCGGCGCCGACGCAGGCGCGCTGCGGCCAGTTTTCCTGGTCGCCGATCCAGGCGCACCAGACCGCGTCCATATCGGCCTTCATGGCCATGTCGCGGAGATAGACCGTAGCCTGCAGGAGACGGGTCTTGTCGCTGCCCGCGTCGGCCAAGTGCCGGTCGAGTTCAGCCAGGGTGCGCCGGGTCTGCTCGGCGATGTCGACGGCATTCGTGGTGTCGGTGGCGACGGCGTAGACCAGCCCGCCATGGGCCACTGCGCGGCAGCGTCCATTGGCGGAGCCGGGAAAGCGTTCGATGGCCATGGCTAGCCTCCGATCTCGATGACCGCCTCGCCGAGCACTTCCGGCAGAGGCATGGTGCCGAGGCCGGGTTCCCGCCCGGCCGCCATGCGACCGTTGCAGCGCTGTGGTGCCCCCTCGGCGATCGACTTGGTGACGTAGCTGTTGAAGTCGGTCGCGGTGAAGCGGAAGGCCGCCGGCGTGCTGTGCGCCAGGTGGGCGATCGCGGCGGTCACGATGTCGCCGCCCCAGCAGTCCTCGATGGTCAGCGCGATCCCCAGGGTAACGCAGAGGTCCCGGGCCTGTCGGGCGCGGGTCAGGCCGCCCAGCTTGCTGATCTTGATGTTGACCACGTCCATGGCGCGGTCGGCGTGGCCGCGCAGCAGCATCTCGATTCCGTCCATCGACTCGTCGAGCACGAAGGGATGGTCGGTGTGACGGCGCACCGTCAGGCATTCCTCGTAGCTCAGGCAGGGCTGCTCGATGTAGAGGTCGCGGTCCCTGACCGCGCGGACCACGCGCAGGGCCTGATGGGGCAGCCAGCCGGTGTTGGCGTCGGCGATCAGCACGTCGCCGCGCTCCAGTTTCTCCGCCACCGCCTCGATGCGGTCGATGTCGACGTCGGGGTCGCCGCCGACCTTCAGTTGGAAGCGCCGGTAGCCCTCGGCCTTGTAGCCTGCGACCTTGGCGGCCATGGCGTCCGGCTCTTCCTGGGAGATCGCGCGATAGAGCAGGATCTCGTCGCCTTGGCGGCCGCCCAGCAGCGTGGTCACGGGCAGGGCCGTGGCCTGGCCCAGGATGTCCCAGCAGGCCATGTCGATGGCCGACTTGACGTAGGGGTGGCCCTTGAGCAGGGCGTCCATGCGTCGATTGAGCGCGTCGAGCTCCCGGGGATCCAGGCCTATCAGGCCCGGGGCGAGTTCGGCGATCCCGGCGCGGGCGCCCGCGGCGTAGGACGGCAGGTAGACCGGGCCGAGCGGACAGATTTCGCCGTGCCCCGTGACGCCGGCGTCGGTCTCGATCCGCACGACCGTGGAATCGAAGACATCGACCGACTTGCCGCCAGACCAGGCATAGCTACCCTCGTGGAGCGGCAGGTCGACCTGAAAGGCGCTGATTTTCGTGATTTTCATGAGGGATCCCCCTTCGACCGGGCATCAGGGTCGGCGACGCGGCGAAGCCGGTCAAGGGATCGCCGCTTGCCCGGCCCTCCGTGGCGCGATATGCCGAGTTCTCGCTCTTCTTTTCCGGGCGCCGTGAAAGGAAAAAGAAGCATGGCCAAGGGGTCTCTGCGATCGATCTTGATCACCGGCTCCAGCAGCGGCATTGGCGCGGCCTGCGCCCGCCGACTGGCAAGTCCGGGCACGGGTATCCTGGTCCATGCCCGCCGGAACCGCGAAGGTTGCGAGCGGGTGGCGGCGGAGTTGCGCGCACAGGGCGCCGAGGCGGGGATCGCGATGGGCGACCTGGCCGAGCCGGGCGTGGGCGCCGACCTGGTTCAAAGGGCCGTCGAGGCTTTCGGGCCGCTCGACGTCCTGGTCGCCAACGCCGGCTTTCCGATCATGAAGGCCTACCAGGAGGTCGAGCGTCGCGAGCTCGACTACGCCTTCGCCGCCATCATGGGCGGCTTCTTCGACATGGCCAAGCAGGCGGTCGGGTCGATGCAGGACGAGGGCCGTATCGTGGCCGTGAGCACCCTTAACGCCCATGTCTTCCGGACGGGCTTTCCGGTCTATCCGGCCTCCGGCGCGGCCAAGGCCGGGCTCGAGACCCTGGTGAAGGCCTTGGCGATCGAACTGGCGCCCCGCCGCATCACGGTGAACTGCGTCGCGCCGGGCCTGATCACCAAAGAGGCCAACAAGGGCGAGGGCTACGCGCCCGAGGAGAGGGCCCGGTTGCTCGCCCAGGTGCCGCTGGCCCGTATGGGCGAGCCGGCCGAGATCGCCGCCCTGGCCGCCTTCCTGGCCGGCCCGGAGGCCGGCTACATCACGGGGCAGGTGATTCACGTCGACGGCGGGATGGTCCAGTAGTGGGCTTCAGGGCTCCTGGAGCGGCATTTCCTCCTCGACGTCATGAAATAGCCCGAATCGCCGGGCGTTCTGTTGCCTGACGGGCCGGTTGAAACTTATTCTTAATCATAGACTTGGTTTCATGTGCATTAGATTTGAATGGTATATGTTCAAGGGCGCTTCCATCACCGGATCCCGTTTACTCGACAGCCAGGCCAGCTTTCGCAAATGACCGATCATCGCCTCGCCGTTGTCGTCCTGGCCGCCGGCATGGGCACGCGGATGAAGTCCGCGAAGCCCAAGATTCTGCACGAAGTCGCCGGCAAGGCCATGCTTCAGCATGTGCTCGACAGTGCGGCCGGACTCGAGCCTGAGCGCACGGTTGTCGTTATCGGCGCCGGCATGGAGATGGTCGGCGAGGCCTGCGGCGATCTGCCCACCGTGGTGCAATCGCCCCAGCACGGCACGGGTCACGCGGTTCTCTGCGCCCGGGAGGCGCTCGCCGGTTTTCACGGCGAGGGCGGTGAGGGGACGGTCCTGATCCTCTACGGCGACACCCCACTGCTCAGCATCGAGACCCTCCGGCGGATGCGGGACCTGCGGACCGGATCCGAGGCGCCCGCCCTGGTGGCGCTGGGCTTCCGACCGGCCGATCCCGGCGCCTATGGGCGCATGCTGGTCGATCCCGAAGATGGGCGCCTGCTGGGTGTGGTCGAGGCGATCGACGCCGATCCTGACCAGCTCGCGATCGAGCTGTGCAACGGCGGATTGCTCCTGGCCGACGGCCCGACACTGTTCTCGCTGCTCGACCGGGTCGACAACAACAACGCCAAGGGTGAGTACTACCTGACCGACGTCTACGGCCTCGCCGCCGAGGCGGGATTGATTTCGCGGGTCGTCGAGGCAGACGAGGAAGAGTTGATGGGCGTCAACTCGCGGGCTGAGCTGGCTCGGGTCGAAGCGGTGATGCAGGGCCGCCTGCGGGCGGCGGCCATGGCGGCCGGGGTCACCCTGATCGATCCGGATACCGTCTGGTTCAGCCACGATACCCGTCTGTCGCCCGATGTGGTGATCGAGCCCGGGGTCTTCTTCGGACCCGGCGTGACCGTCGAGGAAGGGGTCCGGATCCGGGCCTATTCGCATCTCGAGGGCGCCCACCTGGGCGCCGGCACCGTGGTCGGTCCCTACGCCCGGCTGCGACCGGGGGCGCGCCTGGAGACGGGTGCCCGGGTCGGCAACTTCGTCGAGGTCAAGAACGCGGTGCTCGAGCCGGGCGCCAAGGCCAATCACCTGACCTACATCGGTGATGCCCGGGTCGGCGCGGGGGCCAACGTCGGGGCCGGCACGATCACTTGCAACTACGACGGCTTCGGCAAGCACTGGACGGAGATCGGCGCCGGCGCCTTCATCGGTTCGAACACGGCCCTCGTGGCCCCGATCAAGGTCGGCGACGGCGCCATCGTCGCGGCGGGGAGCACGATCAGCAGGGACGTCAGCGGGGACGCGATCGCGATCGAACGGGCCGATCAGAAGGTGCGGCAGGGGGCGGCTGCCCGATTCCGCGAGCACCGCGGCGGGGCCGCCGAGACCGGCGGCAAGCCTGGCAAGGCCAAAGCGGTCTGACGACGGAAGGATCACGGCCATGTGCGGCATCATCGGAATTCTCGGTCAGGCGCCGGTCACGCCTCTTCTGGTCGACGGCCTGAAACGCCTGGAGTACCGGGGCTACGACTCGGCGGGCATTGCGACCCTGGTCAACGGCCGGATCGACCGCCGCCGAGCCGAAGGCAAGCTCGGCAACCTGGAATCCCTGGTCGGCGAACGGCCGATCGAGGGCACGACGGGGATCGGACATACCCGCTGGGCGACCCATGGCCGGCCCAGCGAGGCCAACGCCCATCCCCACGCCAACGAACGCGTGGCCATCGTCCACAACGGCATCATCGAGAACTTCCGGGATCTCCGCGCCGAGCTGGAAGGCAAGGGGCATGTCTTCGAGACCGAAACCGACAGCGAGGTCGTGGTCCACCTGATCACCGAGTACCTCGATCAGCAGTTGGGGCCGCAGGACGCCGTCGCGGCGGCGCTCGGCCGGCTCGAGGGCGCCTTCGCCCTGGCCATCGTCTTCGCCGGACGGCACGACCTCATGATCGGCGCGCGGCGCGGCTCGCCGCTGGCGGTCGGCTACGGCCAGGGCGAGATGTACCTCGGCTCCGACGCCCTGGCGTTGGCGCCACTGACCGATCAGATCTGCTATCTCGAGGAAGGTGACTGGGCCGTGCTCTCACCCGGCGGCGCCGAGGTCCGCGACCATAAGGGCGCACCCGTGGCCCGCGAGGTTCTGCGCACGGCGCTGAGCGGGGCCACGATCGGTAAGGGGCAGTACCGCCACTTCATGCAGAAGGAGATCTTCGAGCAGCCGGCGGTCATCGGCGATACGCTCCATAGCTTCATCAATCCCTTCTCGCGCGAGGTGACGCTGCCCGAGTTGAACCTCGATCTCGGCGCCCTGCCGCGCATCACCATCTCGGCCTGCGGCACGGCCTATCTCGCCGGCATGGTCGCCAAGTACTGGTTCGAGCAAACCGCGCGCCAGCCGGTCGAGCTCGACATCGCCTCGGAGTTCCGCTACCGCGAGGCGCCGATGCCCGAAGGCGGTCTCGGCCTGTTCATCTCCCAGTCGGGCGAGACCATCGATACCCTGGCGGCGCTGCGCTACGCCAAGGCCGAGGGGCAACGCATCCTGTCGATCGTCAACGTGCCGGAAAGTGCGATCTCTCGGGAATCCGACGCCACCCTCATGACCCAGGCCGGACCCGAAATCGGCGTCGCCTCGACCAAGGCCTTCACGACCCAGCTCACCGTGCTCGCCTGTCTGGCGCTCGAGATCGCCCGGGCGCGCGGCGCCCTCGACGCCGAGGGGCAGGCGGCGCTGACCACGGCGCTCACCGAGGTGCCGGCGCGGGCCGCCGAGATCCTCAATCACGACGAGGCGATCCGCGGCATCGCCCACGATGTCGCCGAGGCCCGCGACGTGCTCTACCTGGGCCGGGGCACGCTCTACCCTCTGGCTTTGGAAGGCGCGTTGAAACTGAAAGAAATCAGCTACATCCACGCCGAAGGTTATGCGGCAGGCGAGATGAAGCACGGACCGATCGCGCTGATCGACGAGCAGGTGCCGGTGATCGTCTGCGCGCCCTCGGGGCCGCTGTTCGAGAAGACGGCGTCCAACGTTCAGGAGGTGATCGCCCGCGGCGGCGAGGTGGTCCTGATCTCCGACAGCGAGGGCATCGCGGCCTTCGGTCCGGGCGCGGCCCATACCATCGAGCTGCCCAAGGTCGATCCCTTCGTCGCGCCGATCCTCTACGCCGTGCCGGTCCAGCTGCTCGCCTACCACACGGCAGTCATCAAGGGCACCGACGTCGATCAGCCGAGGAACCTGGCGAAATCGGTAACGGTGGAATAGGGCCATACGGTGCCATGGAGGGCGTGGCAGGGGACTGTCGACACGGCGCGAAAATCCACGGGCACTAGGGACCTATGGACACCAATACTGTGTAATACTATCGTGACATCATCCGTTGATTGAATTTTGAGGAAACGGACGATGCCGCACTATTTGGTCCAATGGAAATACAAGATATCCGCCATAAACGTCATGGTGGAAGCTCCGCAAGACCGCGCCGCTTCCGTGAAGCCCGCAGTTGAAGCCTTCCAGGGCACGCTCGTAGGCTTCTACTTTTGCCTGGGAGAGTATGACGGGGTCGCCATCCTGGATATGCCGAGCAAGGAAGCCATGACCGCCTTTATCATGACAGTATTGAGAGAAGGCGCTTTAGACGCGGTAAAGACGACGGCCCTGTTGACCTCCGAAGACAGCCTGGAGGCCATGAAATTGGCGCGCGACGCCGCTTCCGGATACACACCGCCGCAAGCCTAGGGGAGACCGAAGGGACGCCGCTAGAACTTGGCGTCTTGTGATGAATCTCACTGCAAGTTCTGCGCAAACGTGTACGACGGTAATCTATGGTAGTGGTGCAGGGACAGTCGAAAGCGAAATTCTGAAGCTGCATTAGTGACTTAACAGAAGGCAACTTTACATGGTAGGGTCACTTCAACCCTGGGATTAATATTGGTACCTGAAAATTGACCATCGGTCGGCAAGGGTTCAAAGGCCGTAGGTCCAATGACTCAAAGAAGGGCCAAAAAAAGTTTCGCCAGATCAACGGGTTAGTGAGCGATGACAGACAACGGAGACGAAAGGGAGTCGCCGATCCGCTTCGCCATAAGGCTGGATGCTGCGAGCGATTTGGATAAGCGGTGGCTTCAGGACATAACAAACAACCTTGGGCGCGAAGTCGAGGCCGCTGCCGAAGCAGAGGTCGAGGCGTTCCGCGAAGACGCACCCGACGGCTCCAAGGGCTTCGGTGCCGCCGTCCTTGGCGAGTTGTTCATCGAGGTTCTGCCGGACGCGGTTGGCGGGCTGGTGCAGTTCTTGAACAACTGGATGCAGGCGCGCAACGGCAAGGTCGTAACCCTTAAATTCGAGCGGGACGGACAAGTCGTCGACCTCTCCTACAATCCCAGCGGCTCTTCTTCCGAGGACGTCAAGGAAATTCTTGCCATGCTCATGGCGAAGTCTCCGAAGGAGTCGCGCAATGAGTAAACGTCTGGCTCTCCTGATCGGCAACAGCGAGTACAGTGATCCCAATTTGGCGAAACTCTTCGCGCCTTCGCACGATGTGGAGAAACTGGCGGAAGCGCTACAAGACAGAGCTATAGGCTGCTACGACGTCGACTTGCTGTTGAACGCTCCATTCACCGAGATACGCCAGAAGATCTCCCGCTTGTACTCGAGAGCCGGCCCCAAGGACCAGTTGGTCTTGTATTTCTCCGGTCATGGCGTCAAGGACGATATGGGAAGACTGTACCTGGCGACCAAACAATCGCAGCTCGATGATTTGAGAGCCTTCAGCATCGAAGCGAGCTTTATCACTGCTTCGATGGATGAAAGCCGTTCAAGGCGCCAGGTCCTGATCCTTGACTGCTGTCATGCTGGAGCTGTCGTTCGCGGGGCGAAGAAGGGTGGGGATCAGAATGTCGGGACCTCCGAGCAGTTCTGCGGCAACGGCCAGGGACGGATCATCCTAGCGGCCTGCGATGCGTTCCAGTACGCGTGGGACGGTCAGGAGATGAGCGAAAGCGCGGCGGCACAAGACGGCGCCGCGAGTTCCATGTTTACCAAGCACATGATCCAAGGCTTGGTCACCGGAGAAGCCGACAAGGACGGCGACGGCTCGATCACGGTGGACGAATTGGCAGACTACGTGAGCGGGAAGATCGTCAAGGAGACACCCAAGCAAAGACCGCGCAAATTTGTCTTCGAAGCCGACGGCCACATGGTGTTCGCCCGGAACAGCAAAGTCAGGCTGCGCAAGATACGAAAGCGGTGTTTCGTAGTCTCGCCACTCTCCGGTGACGACGGACGGCACGACCAGGTCTTCAGGACCTATATCGAGCCAGCCTGCGAGAAGGCCGGCTACACGGCGGTGCGCTCTGACATGCAGCTGTCGCAGAAGATCCTGCCGGAGTTGATGGGGTCATTGCGTTCGGATCCCATGGTGGTTGCCTATCTCGGCCGGCCGCCCTGGAACGCTAACGTGATGGTCGAAGTGGGCTTCCGCTTGGCATCGGGAAAGCCGCTCGTGTTGATTCGCGAATCGACAGATACAGACGGGCGCGGTGAGCAGCCGCTGCCCTTCGACTTGCACGATCATCGGGTGATTTTTCTTCCTAGAACAAGTGAGGTGGACCAAGACGGCGAAATTATCGTCCAGCGTGTTGATCAGATCGCGGAGCTCATCAAGGAGCGGGGCCAGTCGAAATCGATCTGGGAAACGCCGCTGGCCCGGGCCAAGGTCAAGATCGATCTAGAAAACAACATCGGTAAGTTCTTCAGTGCCAGCCCGATGGCCGACAGACTGTTCAACTGTCGGGATGGATTGAATGGGCGGGAACTAGGAGACGTTATCAACGGCCTTGAAGGCATCATGCCTCGGAGTCAGTTCCTCAAGTTCACGGACGAACAGAACAGGCTGATCGGCCAGATTCTTGGGTCCGGCATCATGCGTTCTCGGAGGCAGAGAACAATCCCCTACGCGACGCGGCCGATCGTCTTCGATCGGCACGAGCTCGAACCGGGCTACGTCCAGAGAGCTTATCTGCCCGTCATAACGCGATACTCGAAGCAGGGAATGGAGCTCTGGTTAGATGTCATTTATCTGGACGTGACCAAAGCGAGCGAGCGAGACCCCGCGGACACAAGCGCCTACATCTGCGACCTGATGGGAAGCGGTGCGGTCTTTCAGCTTGTTGTTCCACCCCAAGGGCCGGAGATTGAGCAACGTGATGGGGACGACAAGCCGGAAAGGACCGGAACTGGGTCTGGGACCTTTTGATGGCCTCCCTCACGCTTGATGATGGCGGATTCTTTTCTCCTGTTCCTACTCTTTTCCTGGATGCCGACGGGCTCATAAACGACTTCAATATCGCTCTGCAGGTACTTTTCGATCCAGAAGCCGTCCCTTATCGCCTGGAGCCTGCTGCGCAATGGCGCCGACGAATCGGAGGCCATGCGGAAGGGCGCTTCTTGCCGGATCCCGAGGAGTTGTGCCCGCCTTGCATCGAGGATCCCAGCAGTGTCGACGACCGAAATCGGGGTGTACAGCGGTCCGAGTCCTGCGGATACCAATCGGCGCGTTTTGGATGGACATCGCTGAACCGGACCGTGGTCAGCCGTCTCAATGCGCAAACGGGTTGTGACGGTGGCACTTTGTTCTATTGGGATATCACCGCCATCGAACGGGAGTCGGCGTTCAGGGCCAAGATTAACTGGGAGCAGCAAAAGCAGCAGATCTGGGAGTCATACGCGTTCAGCTACGACCGTGTCCTTCCAATGCTGCCCTTCTATACAGAAGTTGTGGAGCGCCACGTAGCGGCCATGGCCCGCCCAGACGTTGAGGCGGTGCTGGATATGGGTGCTGGCACCGGTCCGGTCACCGTGGCATTGCTAGAGCGCGGCAGCAAGATTTCGGCTCTGGATCTCAATCGTGCGATGTTGAACAAGCTCCGGGCCAAGCTCGCGCATCGCGAATCGGGGAACGTGACGATCATCGAGCAGAACGCCGAGCACCTGCCGCAGTTTGGGGATGGCACAATGGACGGTGTTAGCGTGCTGCTGGCCTTCTATGACATGGCTGACCCGCACAGCGCGCTCGCTGAAGCGCTTCGTGTGCTGAGGCCTGGCGGCACCATTGTAGTGACCGAACCCAAGAATACCTTTTCTCTTTCGCCTTTGCTCGAATTCGCGGAACGTCATATGAGGGCCGAAGGGCTCTACGAGGAGTTGGAGCCGCATTGGGATCGGGTCATGAACGCGAATTTGGCACTCGACCCGGTCGCACGAAAATCCGCTTTGCGCGCCGAGTTGCTCTTCAAGACCCTGCGTGAGGCAGGTTTCCAGGATCTTGAGATGGAGGACTCCCACCTTGGAAATTGCGCCACGGTTTCGGGCCGGAAAGGACAATGAGCCCATGGCGAGGCTGTAACACTGATGCTCTCTCCCGCGACCTCATCGTCCGCACTGGCTGTCCGCTGGGCGCAGCCCGGCGACGAGGGCGCCATCAGCGCACTCTACGCTTCCGAGTATGGTTCCAGTGACTCTGGCCACATGGTGGCACTCTATCCCTTTCCCCAGTTCTTCGATCCCGATTGGGTTCGGAAAGCCGTCGAGTCGGACTCTCTCGCCTGGATGGTCGCTGAGCTCGACGGTGACGTCGTCGGCACGTTCGGCGCGGTTCTGAACATCGGCACGCCAAGAGATGCCATCACCGAGCTGTTCGGCCTGGTTGTAAGTCGAGCCGCGCGTCACCAGGGTGCGGCCACGCGCTTGTTCAGTATGATGATGAATGAGCTCAAAGCTACGCATTTCACGATCGCCGAAACCCGGACAGCAACAAGAGGAGCCTGGCGTACGGTCCGCGGCCAAGGCTTCCTCACTCTCGGCTTTGAACCCTTCGCGCACATGACTCCCGCCGGTTCGGAATCGATGATTTTATTCGGTTACCTGTCGGCGGAATGTCGTGAGCGGCGAGACCTGTCGCTGCCTGCCGGTTCTCAGGTAAAGGACATAGCAAATGAGGTGCTTCGGGGTTACGGCTTGCCGGATGCGCCGACAACTGATGCCGAAGCTTGGCCGATCACTGCCATGCCCTGGAAGCGCCTCAAGCAACGGTGCAGCCCGCTGCGGTCCAATCTCGACATAGCCGCGCTGGACGGTGACGACGCCAATTCTGCCTTCGTCATTGGCGAGGATGCTGACTTGGGACCCCGGTTACACGCCGAATGGGGCGGCACGGATGACTATGCCTCTGGTGTCATCAGCCTTAGTCGTATGGAGGGCCAGGATCCGACCGGTTCGCGTTACACCGAGAAGTTCTTCGTGGGTCGGGTTGGCCGCCAGCCCTTGATAAACGCTAGGGTGGTGTGGGACAGGGTTGACGGTCGCGCTCGCATCTTGACTTTGCGAACGCTGTTGTCCGGGCTTCAAGGGATAGTGATCGCGGCGATTGTGAACCAGCTTGAGAAGGAGGCCGGAGAGGAGCCGTTGACCGTCGTAGTGGATGTTCGGGCCGATTGTCCGGAACTCCACTCGAGCTTGAGAGATCTGAAATTCTTTCCGACGGTCTATTACCCCGGATTGATTGCGAGAGGTTCTGGCCGTGGCGATGCGGTTCAGTTCACCAGGTTGCATCGGCTCGACTACCGGGACAGTACGAAATGCCTCCCCGAATTGGCTTGGCCTGAAGCGAAGCGTCTGGTCAAGGCAATCGGTCCGTCCTCGCTGCATGCCTAGATCACTATTCTTTTGTAACACCGGCTGATTCTCTGGTTTGACAGTCTCTGCGCGCTACCAGCCGAGCTGAGTAAGGCAGGTTTCAGCGCAGCGCCGAGACGTAGTTGATCGGCGCGTGGTCGCTCGCCTCGCGGGGCAGGGTGCCGTCGCGCGCCTCCCTGAAGGGGCCGGCCCCGAGGCCGCCCTTCAGGCTGCGGGAAATCAATTCGACGAAACCACCGTCGTCCTCCTCCTCCGCGCTCACCCGGCCATCGGGATCGATCAGATAGGGCTCGCCGACATGGCGGAAGCCGAGCTCGTAGAGCGGCACGTGGCAGACCAGGTCGCGGTTGTTGACGAAGCGCCGTGCCGCGCCCGGCCGCGCCTGGAAGGACTGCCTGAAAGCCTCGGTGCCGACCCGTGGCGAACCTATGGTGATCAGGCTGGCTTCCGGCAGCAGGCCGGCGGCGAGCGTGGCGAGCGCCGCGCCGTGGCTGTGGCCCGTGAGGAAGAGCGGCGCGCGCAGGTCCGCGAGCCGGTCTTCGATTGCAGGCCAGACGACGTCGAGGGCGGCGGCGAAGCCGCGGTGCACTTCGCCGGCGCCGCGCCAGGGGGCCGAGCGTGCGTTCAGGTTGAGGATCCAGGCATCCAGGTCGTCGGAGCCGCGGAAGGCCAGGACCGCGAAGGCCGGGCCCTCGGCCAGGAAGGCTTCGGTACCGGACCGCTCGAAGGTGCCGAGCAGGGAAAAGCCGACCCGGGCGAGGGCGGCCTCCAGAACCGTGGCGTAATCGCAGTAGGCGAGGCGGGAGAACTCCGCGCACCAGGCTGCCTCGGACCGGGGCCGGTGCAGCATGAAGAAGTTGTCGACCGCATGGGGTTCCCGCACGGCCCGGAAGCTCGTGTCATAGGGAATGCCGGTCGCTTCTTCCCGGGTCATCGCC
>JAAUYK010028565.1_pt1 | contig 37968 bp, 32 predicted proteins | sample 7278021 | NCBI WGS metagenome assembly JAAUYK01 (sample SAMN14350223, study PRJNA611818) | marine sediment metagenome | isolation source: surface marine sediment (1.8m) | place: French Polynesia: Moorea | collected 2018-08
GAAAACGCTGCTAAAAACATTAGAGCAGAAGGCATCAGACAATTATCGGTCTTGGGAACCAGGACTGCTGCTGAAGGAGGGGAAGTAAGACCAAAAGGTGGCCGTAAGTCTATCTTGAGGCATTCCCCTGTGAGTTCAGAAGCCCCAACTTCAGCGTAAGCAAGTTGGGGTAGTTCACTATATGGAATGCTATCAACTGTTATGATTAGATTATGATGAATTTTAGGATGAAAAATGGGTGAAGCCAAACGCCGTCAAAACGCTTTAGGAGAACAATACGGTAAAGAGGAGCGTATTTTATCTTGGGTTCCTATTTCAAAGCGTCAAGCTGGTGATTTCTATCAATGGACAACCCGAGGTGCTTGGGTTGGTATTGGTATTATGGTGGTTATCTGGCTAACAGTTCGCTTTATTGGCCCAACTTTTGGTTGGTGGGATGTTCAGTAAGCTGTTTAGCAGTTAACTCAGGTTAATTGATGTTAGCTTAAATTAAAAAGTATGACGATTTGTATTTACATATTTGACAAGTTGCGGAAAAAATAACAGAAAATCTGCTTCTAATTCCTGATAATTTTGTTCTAGATCATGGTGAGCGATCGCAAAATTATTGGGACGTTTTATCCGTTTACTAAGTCGTTGACAAGTTCGTTCAATTCCTTCTATTTTCTTGTAAGAAACTAACCAGTTTTCTAGAATAATTCTGGGTAAGATTAATTGCAATTTTTTGGGAAGTAAATGATTATTTTTTTGGAGGATAATATAATTGTTTTCGGCAAATTTTTCTAGTTTTTCTGAGGAAAATAACTGCCAATGATTAGCTAAAAAGTGATCGTAAAATACATCGATCAAAACAACAGAAAAACGTCCTTGAGATGAGTAGATTCTTTTCTTGCTTCTTTTAAAAATTTCATGGGTATCGGTAAACTTATCTACTTTGAAATGGGTTCTAATTCCTTTAAGAATAGCTGGAGAATAGGGTGATTTTTTTCCACCTATATTTCCTTTCATAAAATCACCCAATAAATTTCCGATCCGAGATTCTGGATTATTTTCCGCTAACAATAAATGAGCCAGATAATTCATAATCTATTAAACCTGAATTATTTAATAAATAATTATAGCATTTATTTGAGTTATATAATATTACAAAAAATAATTAAGACACATATATTTTTGTTTTAACGAACAGGGAACAGAAAAAAATAATATAATCTCTTAATATTCATTCTTAGGATTATATCATTGGTGATAATTAATTTTTAATAAGCTGCTTTACCAAAACTTAAATAACGCTTATTCTTTTTTTTATCTACAACTTATAGCATTGATTTGTTATGAATTGAAGTGAGTTTCAAGGACAAATATTTAGATTTTTTTAATGGGAAACACCATTGATTTTATCTAAGAAATTGTCTTATTGAAATGAACTAAAATTTACACTTACTCCTCAAATTCAATGGTAGCAACCGACATATTTATTTCCGAATATATTGAAGGAACTTCCTTCAATAAAGCTTTAGAATTGTTTAATAGTACAGGGGGTGTAATTGATCTATTAGCAAGTAATTACACCCTAGAACTTTACTCCAATGGAAGAAGTTACCCGATAGTATCTCATACCTTTGACCCTGGGACAAGGAATGCTGGTATTACCATCACGGGAACACCTCAAGTGTTGGAACAAGGAGAAACCACCGATACTTACACCATTGCCTTAGATACCACACCCACAGGAACCGTTCAAGTTCAAGTCGCCGCAGCCGATGGACAAACGCGCCTTAGCATCGATGGCATTAACTTTTCTAATTTATTAACTCTTAGTTTAACCGATACCAATGCAACTACTGTCACTGTTCAAGCAGTGGATGATAATGTTGCGGAAACGTTACTACACGCAGGAAACATTACCCATTCCATTGTTAGTAGTGGAGATCCCAATTATTCCCAGAGCTTAACTCCCATTGCCGACCAAACCGTTGACATTATGGACAACGATACTACCCCCACCCTCATTCATGATATTCAAGGGACTGTTGACCCTTATCGCAGTTCTGACCACGATCCCATTATTGTTGGTTTAGATTTAGACTCTAACACCACCAATGAGCCATTTACCCTACAATTATTCCATGCGGCTGACCAAGAAGCAGGAATTACAGCCCTAGATGATGCACCTCGGTTTAGTGCAGTTTTAAACGCTTTACGAAACCAAGACATCGATAATGACGGAGAGGCAGGATTTGAAAATACCTTAACCCTCTCCTCAGGGGATGCTTTTATTTCCGGATTATTTTTCGATGCTAGTCAGGAAGTTTTCGGTGGTCAAGGTCGTGGAGATATCCTCATTCAAAACGAATTGGGCTTTCAAGCGATCGCAATTGGTAACCATGAATTTGACGATGGTACAGGGACTCTACGAAATTTAATTCTCCCCGACACAGAAGGCTACGAAGGCACACAATTTCCCTATCTAAGTGCCAATATAGACTTTAGTGGAGAGGATAATCTAGATGATTTAGTGGTGGCCAACGGACAAGAGGCCAGCAGTATTCCCAATTCCATCGCTGAAAACACCATCATTACCCTTGATAGTGGGGAAAGAATTGGTGTAGTTGGTGCAGTAACTCCCACCCTACCAATAATCACTACTTCAGGAAACTCAACGGTTTCCCCGAGTCTTCCTTGGGATCCAAACAATGATGCTGATTTAAACGCTTTAGCAGCCGAAATTCAAACCTCAGTTGACGCTTTACTGGCAGATAATTCGGACATCGATAAGGTTATTTTACTGGCACATATGCAGCAAATTGAGGTGGAATTAGCCTTAGCTGAACGTCTCAGTGATGTGGATATTATTGTTGCTGGTGGTTCCAATACTCGCTTATTCGATAGCAATGACCGACCAAGGGCTGGAGATGAGCAGCAAGGGGATTATCCCATCTTTAGTACCGATGTGGATGGTAATCCAGTAGCGGTTGTCAACACAGATGGTAATTACAGATATGTGGGACGTTTGGTCATTGACTTTGATAGTAACGGTCATATCATCGAAAATAGCTATGATCCCAATGTTAGTGGGGCTTATGCTACCGATGAACAAGGGGTTGAAGATGTTGGGGGAACAGGTCTGGAAGACCCGGAAATTGTAGAAATCACCAATCAGTTACGAGAGGTAATTGTTGCCCAAGAAAGCAACGTTTTCGGTGTTAGTCGTCAATTTCTCAATGGAAACCGTTCTGGGGGGGAAACAGACGGTGTAAGAAACCAAGAAACTAATTTAGGTAATTTAACCGCCGATGCTAATTTAGCTATTGCGCAACAAAGCGATGCTAGTACGGTCATTAGTTTCAGGAATGGGGGGGGAATTAGGGCTTCAATTGGTCGTACTGTTGTTCCAACTGGTTCTACAGGTGATGTGGTGCGAACGGTTACCGAGGCAGTACCGGATGCCAATAAACCAGAAGGGGGAATTTCACAGGCTGATATTGCCAATACCTTAGCATTCAACAATGGCTTAACCCTGGTAACGGTTACGGCACAAGAATTATTAGATATTCTCGAACACGGGGTGTCTGATAGCACCAATAACCCCACCAGTTCTCAAGGTCGTTTTCCTCAAGTGGGTGGACTTTCTTTTAGTTTTGATTTAACCCAACCAAATGACAGCCGAATTCAATCTTTAGCAATTAAGGATGAAAATGGTGTGACAACGGATGTGGTTGTGGAAAATGGAGCATTAGTAGGAGATCCTAATCGGACTTTCCGCATGGTAACATTGGGCTTTTTAGCCAATGGTGGGGATGGTTACAACATTCCTCAAACTGATCGCGTGGATTTATCCGATTCTGCTAATGAAATCTTTACCGGAGAGGCGACATTTGCCCCGGATGGGACAGAACAAGATGCGTTGGCGGAATATCTCAAGGATAATTTCTTTGATACACCCTACACCGAGAAAGATGTCACCCGTGAGTTCGATACTCGTATTCAAAATCTCAACTTCCGTAGCGATACGGCCCTGTTATCTAACATTACAGGTACTGCAGGACGAGATAGCTTAACGGGAACTGCATTTGATGATGTCATCACAGGTTTGCAAGGTCGAGACACCATTACTACCCTTGCAGGAAACGATCGCATTGTTTACACCCAAATTGGCGATCGCTCAGACACTATTACGGATTTTGAGGTGGGAAGCGATGTCATCGATTTGTCTCAACTGTTAGACAGTGTGGGTTATACAGGAACAGACGCAATTGCGGATGGATATCTCGGTTTCCGCAGTCGAGGCAGCAGTAACAGCATTATCACTTTTGATAGCGATGGATCTGGCGGTCCTGGTCGTGCATCCTCCTACATCCTTGTACAAGGTGTCAGTGTTGTTGACATAAATAACTCCAGTAACTTTGTTTTCTAAAAGGAGGCAGGAGTTGAAAGGCAGGAGGCAGGAGGGTTTTCCAGTCTTAACCTATCAAGTTTGTCAAAGGGCTATCTAAAGCGGATTGGGTATTAACCCACATCTAACCGAAGACCACCAAGACAGGCTTTAGTTTAACTAAAAATTTTCCCTCCTGTTCCCCTCCTGGAAGGGGTTAGGGGTGGGTTGTCCCCTGCCTTTTGCCTCTCCCGAAGGGCTATTAGTTTCTGGAAACGTCTAATTTTCTCATTTCGTACTATTTCAAGCACAAAAAAAGGAATCATCCATGAATAATTTTGCTAAATTTACCACTGCTTCTATTTTCGCCTTGGGTTTATCTACTATCAATGTTTCCAACGTCCATGCAGCAACTATAACTTATGATATTAGTGGTTCAATTGAGACTGGAGAACCTTCTTTAATTGGTACAAATTATACAGGACAAGTTACTTTTGATGATCTGACAGAAGAGGTAACATCAGTGACGTTCAATATTTTAGGATCAACTTTTGATGAAACTGATGCAGACATAACACCAGCAGTTGTGTTTGATGGAGATATTTTCTTAGGCTTAGAATATACAGTTACCGTAGTCGATGCGGCCTTTGAGTTAGCTAGTTTCACTTTGTCTACAGGATTTGATCCATTAGACGCACTTTTTGACTATATTCCTCGAACTGGGGACGCAGGTGATGGTCTAGTTACCTATACACTTGTCGATACTTCTGATACTTTTAATACTTCTGTGCCTGAACCTTCTTCTGTAATTAGTTTAATTGCATTAGGTTTATCTGGTGTTGCTTTTTCCCTCAAAAAAAGGTCTAGCTGATAGCAGTTTTCGGTTGAGTGAGTGTGGGGAGTGTGGGAGGGTTGGGAAGTGTGGGTAGTATTTTTCTTTGAGTTTGTAATCTATGCAAATGAAAATTGCTATAAATACTTACCAACCTTAGTTCGACATAAGGAAATTGATAGAGAATTGGCAAAATTGACAAGTCTCAAACCCTAATGATTTCGTTGCTAAAATTATAACTCCGAACTCCTAACTCCTAACACCGAACTCAGGTTACCAGTTATGAATTGCTTGAGTTAATTAAATTATGTTATCTTTAATAGGCAATTTTATCTTCTAGTAAAAGGTGATTTAACTTTGAGCAATTCATTGGATATTATTATTATTGGAGGAGGTGCAGCAGGATTTTTTGCAGGGATTATTTGCGCTGAAACTTATCCTCATAGTCGTGTGACTATTATTGAAGCAAGTGCCAAAGTTTTGGGGAAAGTTCGTATTTCTGGGGGAGGACGCTGTAATGTTACTAATCATTGTTTTGAACCGGCACAATTAGTAACTTATTATCCCCGTGGTGGTCGTGAACTAAGAGGTGCATTTACTCGTTTTCAGCCCCGAGATATAATCAATTGGTTCGCGAAAAAAGGGGTCAGTTTAAAAACAGAAGCAGATAACCGTGTTTTTCCTATAAGCGATGATTCTCAAACTATTGTTAATTGTTTAATGAAAGCAGCAGAGAATGCGAAAATAAATATAAAAATCAAGTCACAAGTAGTAGCTATACAGTCAGAAAATAAACTATTTAACGTCAGATTAAAACAAGGAGAAAGCTTAAAATGTGCGCGGATATTACTAGCAACAGGCAGTAGTACTGTGGGTTATAAATTAGCTCAATCTCTAGGTCATGAAATTATTACTCCCATTCCATCTTTATTTACATTTAAAATTAAAGATTCACGTTTTAAAGGCTTAGAAGGTATTGCAGTTAATTCCGTGGGATTAAAATTAAAATTGTCTGGCAAAGGAAAAAAACAAACTATTCAACAGTCAGGCTCTCTATTAATTACTCATTGGGGTATTAGCGGTTTTGGAGTTCTAAAATTGTCAGCATTTGGTGCAAAAATATTGGCGGAAAATAACTATAAAATGTCCCTATTAATCAATTGGCTTTTCCCAAATAACCCTCAACAAGTCGAAGAAAAGTTACTCAAAATTAAAGCAAGAAATAACCAATCTAGACAACAAATCTCTTCTTTCTGTCCTCTTCCTTTACCAAAAAGACTTTGGCAAAGAATTCTAGAGTATCTATCTATTGATACTCAAAAAAAATGGTCTGAACTTTCCAAAAATGAAATAATTAAACTCGCTAAAGAATTAGCGCAAGGAGAGTATAAAATTCTAGGCAAGGGTGTTTTTAAAGATGAGTTTGTAACCTGTGGAGGAGTAAAATTAAAAGAAGTTAATTTTTCAACAATGGAAAGTAAAATTTGTCCCAATTTATACTTAGCTGGAGAAGTTTTAGACATTGATGGAGTGACCGGAGGGTTTAATTTTCAAAGTGCTTGGACTACTGGATATTTAGCTGGATTAGCTTTAGGTAAATCTCAATAATTCTAATAGCAGTTTTCAATTTATTGTATTCATATTTCCTTTGAGTAATGTGCGGAGTGTCGGGAGTGTCGGGAGTCTTGACATTTTAATCTGTAATCTATACATAAGAAAACTGCTATAAGTGCGAATTATTGCATTATTATTTTCTTATATTACGAATTGTGACTTTCTGGGTGAAAAATGAGACAGAGGGGACGGTTTTTATTTATCTTCAGGAAAGGTTTTACTATCTCTTCTTCAGTTTATGTTTCAGCCTTTTCTTCAACACCTAGAAAAAGAACTGTTTAGTCGCTTTGAACTAACAAGCAGACCAATTACCCCAGAATTAGAGTTCAAAATCAGCGAACGGGGTAAAAATCCAGCCATGATTGAAAGTTGGTGTTATCAATGTCCCCAGTTGCGAAAAATACGCTACACTTACATTAATGCTGGAGAAACTGCCCAAATTTTTAATAGTGTTATTTATCCAAGCCATCAGTATGATCTACCTTTACTGGGTATAGATTTTTTATCTTTTGGGCAGAAAAAAATATTAGTTGTTTTAGATTTTCAACCTCTGTTTCGCGACCCAGATTATTTAGAAAAATATATTGAACCAATAGCACCTATACGGGCAAAATATAATGAATTAGCGCAAGATTTAGAAATGAAGTTTTATGATTCTAATCAATATTTTTCACCCTATTTATTATTCGCAAAAACTGATGCGCAGACCGTTGTGGAAAGACTTTTTCCTGCTTATCAAGAATATCTCCAATTATATTGGCAACTGGTAGAACAAGCTGAACCAAAGACAGATTCAAACGAAATTGAACGGATCATCCAAGCACAAAAAGATTATGATCAATATAGTGCAGAAAGAGATCCTGCCTCGGGACTATTTAATAGCTATTTTGGTCATGAATGGTCTGAAGAATTTCTCCATAACTTTTTGTTTGAAGATTCTGTTGCCGTTGCTGTCAAAAAAAGTTAACGCTTAATTTTTTAGATAGTTGCATTACTTTTCTAGCTACAAAATTGAGCGAACTTTTGTTAATTGTCAATTATTAATTGTGCCAATATTATTAAATTTCTAATCCTATGACCCTCTACAAACCTTTTTTAGACTATGCTATCTCTCTAATGCAAGACAAACTTTCCTTGCAACCTTATCCCATTCCTCAAGGGTTTGAGAAAAAAGAAGAGATGACAGGGAAAGGAAAAAAGCAGCAAAGGGTTGTCACTACCAGCTATGCTTTTAAATCTCCCAAACTAAGACAAATTCGAGCTGCTCACATCGAAGGGGGTGGTTCCCTACAAGTTCTCAATTTTGTCATCTTCCCACAGTTAAATTATAATTTACCCTTTTTTGGCGCAGATTTAGTTACATTGCCCGGGGGTCATCTCATTGCCTTGGATATGCAGCCATTATTCCACGATCAAGCCTATCAAAAGCAATATACAGAGCCAATCTTACCCCTTTTCCAAAGCCATCAACAACATTTACCCTGGGGGGGAGATTTTCCAGAAGACGCAAAACCCTTCTTTTCTCCAGCATTCCTATGGACTCGTCCCCAAGAAACACAAGTGGTAGAAACAAGAGTTTTTCAAGCTTTTAAGGACTATCTCCAAGCTTATTTGGATTTTGTGGAGCAAGCAAAACCAATTACTGATAGTCAAGGACTCGAAGATATTCTGCAAGCACAAAGGCGTTATATTGGCTATCGTGCGGAGAAAGATCCGGCTAGGGGGATGTTTACTCGTCTCTATGGGGAAGCATGGACAGAAGAGTATATTCATGGATTTCTGTTTGACTTAGAACGCCAACTGGTTGCGGTTTAGTAATTGAGGGAAACGAAAAACATATTAAGTTTTTTGACAAAACTGTACTTTAAACACCCTTGATGCCATAAGCTCGAGACTAATAAAAATTGAGTTAACAGTCAAAAACGGAATTCGAGTAGGGAAAAAGGATCAAGAATTAGTTGGATTTTGAAACCTGATACTAGCAATAGTTTAAGCCTGATTCTAACCATCTAAGACAGTTGCTTTTTCTTCTCTTGAAACTCCCATTTTATACCCAATACACTTTCTGAAATTATGACAATACCCCTACTCAGCTATTCCCCCACCAGTCAAAACCAACGGGTCTCCGGCTTTGAAGTCTTTGGTGACGAACAACCCAGAAACTACAACACAGATAATCTTCTCTCACCTGCTGATATGGATAATTTAATCCAAGCAGCCTACCGACAGATTTTTAACGAGCAGCAACTCCTAGAGTATAACCGCCAAAAAGCCTTAGAATCTCAACTAAGATATGGTCAAATCACGGTAAGGGATTTTATTCGGGGGCTATTGCTTTCTGAACCCTTTGTTATGCGCAATTATCAACCTAATAGTAACTATCGGTTTGTAGACATGTGCGTCCAACGGGTTTTAGGACGGAATGTTTACAGCGAGCAAGAAAAAATGGCTTGGTCTATTGTCATCGCCACTAAAGGTTTAGGAGGGTTTGTTGACGACTTGCTAAACAGTGAAGAATACCTCAATAACTTTGGCGACGATACTGTTCCCTACCAACGGCGGCGGATTTTGCCGAGTCGGTCTCAAGGGGAGTTACCCTTTGCCCGTATGCCTCGATACGGAGCCGACTACCGCGCTAAATTAGAGGAAATCGGCTATTTCCGTCCTCTACAACCTGCTTATTACTGGAAATGGCAGCAGCCTCCTTATCCAGCATGGGTTCGTTTGATAGGTAAAGTCATTACTCTGGGCGGGGCTGCGTTATTAACCATTCTTGTAATTGCAACTGCCCTGGCCGCCTGGGGTATCATTCGTCTCTAATCAACTGAATTATTGACTAATTCCCTACCCATAAATATTCATATTTTGGGTGGGGATGAATGTCAATCAAGAAAAAATACACAGTGGAGAAAACTATGAGTAGTCAATTAAGCGAAAGAGCTAAACAATTAATTCCCAAAGCTAGAATCGTCAGTTTTAAGCGTTGGCAAAGCTCCTATTCAGATCAAGTATTGCAAATTTTTCAGCAAGCAGATGATCAAGGCCGCTATCTTACTGATGAAGACTTAGCGCAAATTAAAGCTCTCAACCCCGAGCAATCATCAGCAGTTGAAAACGCAAGATTGTTGCGAGATAACGCCGATTCAATTGTTAACTATGCCAGAGAACAAGTTTTAGCAACCTATCCTAACATTACAGAATTAGGTGGTGGTCTGTATCCCCCTCAAAGAGCAGAAGCTTGCTGGCGAGACTTCTGGCATTTTCTACGCTGTATCACCTATGGAATAGCCGGAAACAGTCCTCAATTTACTAGCCTAGAAGGACTTAAAAATATGGACTTGCTATATCAAGAATTACAAGTTCCTCTTAATGCCATGATTTGCGGCTTAGAAAACTTGAAAGTCTATAGCTTACAGCAATTTACACCTGAACAACAGCAGGAATTGAGTTCTTATTTTGACCATTTAATTGCTCATCTTCAGGAATTTCATAGATAAACCTAGTCAAGACAAGAATCTCCCGTGACAATCTGTCATTTAACGGGAGACTTTTTATATAAAATAGTAGGTTTCATGAAACAGAAACACAACGACGTTCAGAACAGTAACCCATCAAATTAACCCCGTTCATCATCTTAACCGTAGTAACCCTGACCCGAAAATCATCGGTTAGAAACCAACAGCGTTCTTGACCTTGATTCCGCTCATATTCCGTCTCAATTGTCAATACTCCATTCTCAGAAAAATTGTAGACACTGACCACAGGAATCCCTTCTACATAACCACGATTTCGTAAAAATTTACCCTGGTGAGGATTAGGTCCATAAGGAACGTCCACTAAAATCGCAGCATAGTTCTCGTTAGGTTCTTTCTCCTCTAAGTTATCCTGCCAGGCGAAACTAGCACCACCAGTGACCAGGTTGGAATCTACTCCTTGTTCTTGACAAACCTTCAGAACCCTTGGGTCATTTTTGTCCAACACTTTAATAATCAAGTTAGACAGTCCTGACTCATCAGCCAGGGAATCAAAACGATGGACTGTACGCTGGGAAAACCAGACTCCCTCACTTTTACGAAAAAAATCCATCATGGTCATAGGAGGTGTCAGTAACATTTATGTTTTATCCTTAATTACAAAAATTCACTCAACTAACTCATTTTCCCATGAAAACCCTTGCTACTTTCATTAGCTCTATTCCTCTCTCTCTTGATGAAGTCAAATCCACTTTAAGCAATAGCAGGAGCCTTACCAATAGTAATTTACAAGGCATAAATCTCAGCCAGATGGATTTATCCCAAACCAATTTAAGCGGTGCTATCTTAATTGGGGCTAATCTTCAGGGAACCAACTTGCAGGGGGCTAACTTACAAGGGGCTGACTTGCGAGGGGCCAACTTACAAGGAGCGAACCTCACCGATGCTGACTTACAAGACAGTTATTTACACCGGACCCAGTTACAAGGGTGTAATTTAAGCGGTACCAAGTTAGACTCAGCTAAACTGCAACTGGCACTCTACGACTCTCTCACAGTCTGGCCTGAAGGCTATAATTATCGGAATTCTGGGGCTGTGGGTCCTTATGCTAACCTTGCAGGGGTTTTCTTGAATACAGCTAATTTGAGGGGCGCAGACCTCCGTTATGCTAACTTGAGAGGAGCTTATTTGAGTGGGGCTGATTTGACGGGGGCAAACTTGGAAGGAGCAGCCTTAAGTGGAGCTAACCTTCAAGGAGCATTTCTCACAGGGGCTTATTTATCCCAAGCTCGACTCATTAGTGCGGAGTTACAGGGAGTCGACCTGCGAGGGGCCGACTTAACTGAAGTGAGTTGGGAACAGTTACAGAGTATTGCTGGAGCAGACTTTACAGGAACTAAGGGATTGAGTGAGTCTGACAGGGTGTTTTTATGCAGTCGTCCCTCCCAAGAATTAGGGACTTGGAATTCTTTCACTCGCTCTAATACAGCGAAAAGTCTTGGCTGTAGTTAATGGAGTGTGGGGGGTGTGGGGAGTGTGGGGAGACGGGGGAGGCAGGGGTGACGGGGTGACGGGGAGACGGGGGAGGCAGGGGTGACGGGGTGACGGGGTGACGGGGTGACGGGGTGACGGGGTGACGGGGAGACGGGGGAGACGGGGGAGACGGGGGAGACGGGGGAGGCAGAGGAAGCAGAGGAAGCAGAGGGGGAAATTAATTTATTTTTAATATTCTAATGGTTTGCAGACAGAGCCTATAACCAATATTAAGGATTTTCAGAAAATCTGGTATGAAAACTACCGTTTTTAAACCAATATTGTTTCAATTCATGATGGGGAGTATGCAAGCTTGCTTTGGCTTGATAAAGAAAAATTTGTCGGTGATTTCCTAACCAAACTCGCTTTTTGGGGTCAACACAAATTAAACTTCCACCTAAACTAATAACACATTTTTCAAATCGTTCAATGGTGGAATAATCTAGGGTTTCAAAAATGAAAAAATTACCCTCACAGATTAAGTGACGACTGCGAATCCAAGCTTGCATTTTTTTCCGAGCAACTGGGGGAAGCATAACGAATAGGAACAGATTCAATAATTAATAATTAATAATTATTCGGTGATTTTTTATATGGAAGCTAAAATATCGGGAAGTTCATGGGCAAAACTTTCACGTTTTTCAAATTTCAAGGAATCGGTTGCTGTTCCCCACACCTGTTCATGACTATTAATATCTAACCCTCGATCTAAACTGGCGAAAGTATTTTCAGTTAGTTCTACTTGACTAACTAAATAAGTGTCGCAACCATTTCTAGTAATTAAACACTGGTTTCCCTCAACTTTTCCCCGAAACAAATTTCCTTCCTGTTGAAAAATCATCGAACAGTTATAACGACGTTCTATACAATCAGGGGTAATGGTTTTAAGAATGTCTCGATCTCTTCCTGCACCAGCATAAAGTATAGGCTCTTTTAGTCCATAATTTTCAATATAAACTTGTCCCTCTTGTTCAACAAAGCGATGAATTCCTTGACGATAGGGACTCCAAAGATCATAATCGTAAGCTTGCTCAGAATAAAAACCAATTCCCTCAAAAAAATCCCAAGATAAAGGACGAAAAAACACCCGAATATGAGGGTAATCTTTGGGACTAGAAGCAGCTTGTTTTTGGTTACTAAAATCCCCTGCAAGCCAGTGAGCTAATTTTACACTCAATTGTTCTTTAAGTTTCAGCATTTTTCAAAGTTGGATAAATTATGATTTAGGTTCAAGAACACGAGTTTCTGAGGAAAAAGAAGCCGTAACAACCCCTGACCCTTGGCTTGTTTTAATCAAAGATACTCGCAGACGAAAATTAGGATTGACAAACCAAATTTTTTCTTCAGCCATAGCACGGTCATAGGGTGTTGTTAACACAAATGTACCATCTTCCATAATTTGATACTGACCCACAGAAGGAATAGTTTCTGCATAACCCATATCTCGCAGCAATTTTCCAGCTTTGGGATTGCCTGGGTCTGGTATAGGAACTAAAATGGTAGTCCCCTCAAAAGTTTCCTCTTGGTCATCCCAGTCTGTTTCTCCTTGCCAACTCATGCGAAAAGGATGAGCCGCTAAAGTCGGGTCAATCTTGTAGGATTGACAGAGATCAATAACTTCCTTATCTGACTCTTTTAGGCCAATAATATCAATGGTTGATGTTACTTCTTCAAAGTGTCTGAAAGCGAGATGATGGGCGCTACGTTGAGAACGCCAACTGCCCAGGGACAGTTCAACAAATTTAGTAATATCCATGACAAGTTTTCAACAAAGAGAGCGAATTGTTTAATTCGCTCTAAAAACAGTTAAGAGATGCTATAAACAGTATCTCATGAATTTTTATACCATTTTTATTAATTTAGACTACAGATATTTATTTTGTAGGGGTCAACGGCCGTTGACCCCTAGACCGAATGTGTAGCTAGATTTTTTGAAATTGGTATTAGTTATTGAGATTTTTAGATGGGGACTCACCTAAAATTTTTTTGAAAGCATCACAACAGTTTGACCGAAAATGATTAAGCAACTTCAGTAATGCTGACAATCTTGCCACCAGCGCGATGAATGCGTTGAATTTGCGGAGTCATACGGTCTCCAGGGACAATATACTCGGTGGTACTAACACGACGAGGAGAATCAAACTTTGCTCCTTTAACCAAGATTTTAAAGGTCTTGGTGGTAGCATCTGGAGAGATTCCCAAACGTCCTCCCTTGCTGGGTAGGACAATTTTTCCTCCACTATTGCTGGCCACTTCATCGACTAAACGAGAGCCTTTAAAGGCACTATCAACACCAGCATAGCCTTGATAGAGGGATAAAGTGCGATTGTAACCCACTTGCTTGGAACCCACTTGGCTTTGCGCCCCTTGATAGTAAGGGATGATATTCTCGCCGAATTTCGCCTGATATTCGTCGCTATCGAGATAAGAATCGATTTCTGCTTCATATCCAGACTCAATACAGAGACGAATATGGCTGGAAAGTTCTGCTTGGTCTTGGGGGGCGCGTCCTAATAAGTGTTTGAAGTTCACTTCAACAAAGCGATAAGGGGCGCAGGATTCAAAATAGCGACTACGGTAAAAGTCAGACTTTGCCACCTCGCGAACAAATTCTCGGACGGTTAACTCCCCATTAGCTAGGCGAGATTCAGCACTAATTAAGCGTTCGCTCTCCATAACGTGGGGGTTGCCTAATACTTGCTTGTAGACTCCCCGAATAACGATAGCTACCTCATCAGTGTTTCGAGAAGGAAAGAGTTCCACGGGATTATCTAAAATTACACTCATTTGAGTTCTCCTAGTTTGTTATTGGTTTGAAAATCCAAAGTTTTCCATAATTGATAACTGAATCATCAATTATTGGTTTAAATTGGAAGATCAAAAAATCAGAGTTTTAACCCCAATTCTTTAATCTTCCGATGTTTGATTTATAGGGTTTCTCGGACTAATGAGGTACACCTAACATCTAACTCCGAACTCCGAACTCCGAACTCCGAACTCCGAACTCCGAACTCCGAACTCCTAAAACTAGAAAACTGTGTACCTCACAAGTATGAGAATTGCTATATCTAGACTAAACTGACAGTTATTTAGTGTTTAAGCAGATTAAACAGCAGTAATACTAGAAATGACACCCCCTTGTTTGTGGATGCGCTGGTATTCTTGGGAGAGTTTATCAAAAGGTACTAAATAAACTTTGTTGCTCCGACGGAATTTGGAAACACGATTGACCTTACCAGGAGAGCTATAACCAGTTACCTCGATACGGTAAACTTTTCCTTGATCACTAGCTCCCACACCTTGACGAGTACGAGATCCTGTAGGAGTATCTTGGAAAGACCAACCTTCTCCAGCACTACCACTAGAAGGAGGAATCACAGCTAGAGGGGTATCTTGGATCACATATTTGTTGAGAACTGGTTCTTTTCCTGATAGACTTCCTTTAAGGTCACTGCTAGAAGCTCCCCGTAACATAGCAAACATATGGGTGAAGCCCACCATTGTCTGTCCAGGTTGGGTTTTATAGCCTCGGTAGTAAGGAACAAAGAATTCCCCATAGGCGTTTTGGTATTCGTCGCTATCGAGGTAAGAATCGATTTCTGCTTCAAATCCTTGGGTATCTAAGATGGTGCTATGCGCTCTCATCTCTTCTAACCCGTCGGGGGTACGACCAAGAAAATGTTTAAAATTGAGTTCAATAAACCGATAGCGAGGACAAGAGTCAAAAAAGCGACTGCGGTAAAGATCAGATTTAGCCAAAGCACGCACAAACTCACGGACACTCAATTCTCCCCGTTTTAATTGGGATTCAGGAATACTAGCCCGTTCGCTTTCCATTACATAGGCATTGCCTAAAATTTGACGGTAGATAGCGCGGATAACGGTTTCTACTTCTTCTGCTGAACTCCCTGGTATTAGTTCTACTGGGGGGGTCTCTTCAAACAAACTGACTCCTAATTGAGAGGCAGGTCCAAAAACCATTGATGTAAGTCTCCTCGTGTTTTTATAGTTTATTTAGCTCTACTTATATAACTTTTTGGGTTTTCTTTATTTAAATAAATGTAAACACTCAATAAATCTTAAAATATAGGTTAATTACAGAGAAGCCTTCAGTATAAAATAATTATTGGTATTTTATCGGGGATAACAGATATGAACTCTACTCCAGACTCTACATCGATCAGTTTACAAGAAACTCAAGAGAATAAGAAACCAGTGACTGCACAAGATTTAGCAGAAGTCATTGAAGAATTTGAAAAATATCGGGAGCGACTCGTCTCCGAAATGGAAACAACGGCCAAACGAGCTAAAATGCCTAAGAATGCAGCAATGGCTCAAATAAAACCTCAACTAGACCAAATTGACGCAACACTCTCAAGTCTTCGTCAACAGCAAGCTTCAGGTTGAGATTCCCCGGATTAAAAGCATAGGGTTCTCAACAAAATTATTCATATTAGTAGGGGTCAACGGCCGTTGACCCCTACTTTAGTTGATTCTGTGTCCTTTGATTCGACATCCCACCCCTCCCCTTTCTTGGAGACTCTTATGTGCTGCATCTTTAGGACTGAAAATTACTTTTTTCACTACTTTCCACTCTTCAACCATCAAAGTTTGAAACTTTTCCTCCTGCTCTTGTGGCCCTCCGTTGGTGATGTAATAGTTAAATCCATCCTTTCCCTCTACAAACTCACCATTGAAGAAGTTATAAAGCAGATTATTTTCTAGTTTGTCTCGTCTGACTTCTAAACCAGCAGTTTCTAAATCTTTTGTAGCTTCTTTCTCTAGTTGACATTGTAACTTCAGTTTGGCCGCCATTTTTTCCGTTGTTAAACAAGGGGCTATTTCTGCCATTTCCATTGCATCTTTAAGACTCTCCCTACTATCGTTGACAATAACCACACCATTTCCTATAAACAGCATACCCATGTCCAGATGAAATTGTCCTGGTTGTTCGACACAAATAACCTGCTGAATACCTTCTAAGCCAAAATCTTCACAGATAATTCTCCTCACATCGTCGTCATTCAGTTGATATATATGAGCAGTTGCTCCGATCGCATCTTTGCCAACGATAATCACTGGTTGGCCTGTTTTATCTTCTCCTGTAATCATATTCCCTCCTTCTATATATGCTCTAAGGTGACAAATATTTTGTCCCTTAACTTGTGTCGCACACTCTCGCTCCAATCCTACTTTGACTGTGTTAACACTTATCCCGAGAGGAATCCATAAGAGATCATCTCGTAGTGCCTCTTCCAAGTTCTCAGGGTCAATTTTTCCTGTCCATCGATGTCTTCTGCTTTCTGTCATTGCCCATTGCAGAAGTTGCTCATCGAATGGGTAAAGTATAGCTGTTCGTCCATTTTCTAAGTATTCCACACCGTCTTCTGCCCACTTCCAGACAGGTTTCTGGCTTTCTATTATGGTGTAATTGAGTAACTGATATTCATCTTTGACTAATTCCTTTTCAATATCCCCCCGACTTTTTTCGTTAGTCAAGATTTCTAGTTGTAATCCTAATTCTGCAACTGTCCTAGCAAAGAACTTCAAGTGAGCAATTTCTGTTTCAATCAGTTCATCTGTCTGATTTCGGGTATAAGTCATCTGCAAAACTTGTATTCTGCCATTTGGGGTCTTCTTATAGGGTAGTGCCTTCCCTGTATCAACACTGGGGAGAAGTTCCCTAATATTTTGCTGAATTAACCTGATGTCTCGTCCGTTGGGATGAGCTTCACTTGTCATATTTCTGAGCTTTTTGTGCAGTCCATCTAACAACTGCTCCTTGGCTGTTTGTGTTTGATAACGGCTCAAGTTTTCTTCCATTAAAATCAAACTCCATATATTGTTGCCAAAATGTATTTTCTCATAGCAGTTTTCATTTCAATAGACCTAATTATCTCAATCAAAATTACCCCCACACTCCCCACCCTTCGCACACTTGACACACTTCCCACACTCCCGAAATTGAAGACCAAAATCAAGGTCTGAGTTTCAGAATATTACAAAATGTGACTTTCTTTTGCACAAATGAGACAGAAGAAACCTTTAGCCTTTATTCTTTTTCTTGAGTTGGTTAGTCAAAAACAACCAAAAGGTTGACTAAGCAATTTCAAAAACTAACTTTTGTCTAATCGATTAAAGGAGAACTCAATGCTTGATGCTTTTTCAAAAGCTGTAGTTTCAGCAGATGCCAGCACTTCCCCCGTAGCTGATATTGATGCCCTCAAAGCTTTCGTTGCTAGTGGTAACAGACGTTTAGATGCTGTTAACGCTATTGCTAGTAATGCAAGCTGCATGGTTTCCGATGCTGTTGCTGGAATGATCTGCGAAAACCAAGGTTTAATCCAAGCCGGTGGTAACTGCTATCCTAACCGTCGCATGGCTGCTTGCTTACGCGATGCTGAAATCATCTTACGCTATGTAACCTATGCCCTATTAGCTGGTGATGCTTCTGTTCTTGATGATCGTTGTTTAAATGGTCTTAAAGAAACCTATGCAGCTCTTGGTGTTCCTTCTACCTCCACCGTGCGTGCTGTTCAAATCATGAAAGCTCAAGCTGCTGCTCACATCCAAGATACTCCTAGTGAAGGCCGTGCAGGTGCTAAATTACGTATTATGGGCGCTCCTGTAGTAGAAGATCGTTGCGCTAGCTTAGTTGCTGAAGCTTCTAGCTATTTTGATCGCGTAATTTCTGTTCTGAGCTAGTTTGATTAACCGAAAAGATTTAATCAACCAAGAAATTCAAAAATAGTCAAAACCACTAATAGGAGATCATTAAGAAATGAAATCAGTTGTTACCACCGTTGTTGCTGCTGCTGATGCGGCAGGTCGTTTTCCTAGCACCTCAGATTTAGAATCTGTACAAGGTTCTATCCAACGTGCTGCTGCTCGTTTAGAAGCTGCTGAAAAATTAGGCGCTAATCTTGATGCTGTTGCTAAAGAAGCTTATGATGCTTGTATTGCAAAGTATCCTTACTTGAACAACACAGGTGAAGCTAACTCCACCGAAACCTTCAAAACTAAGTGTGCTCGTGACATCAAGCACTATATGCGTCTTATCCAATATTGCTTAGTTGTTGGTGGTACAGGTCCTCTTGACGAATGGGGTATTGCTGGTCAACGTGAAGTTTATCGCGCTTTAAGCTTACCTACCGCTCCTTACGTTGAAGCTCTTAGCTTTGCTCGTAACCGTGGTTGCGCTCCTCGTGATATGTCTGCTCAAGCATTAGTTGAGTACAACGCACTTCTTGACTACGCTATCAACTCCTTGTCCTAGTCTCTTAATCGATAGATAATATCGTCACATTCGTGACGGGATACATTATACAACCGCAAGTCTAGAGATTCTTCGCTCTTTTGCCATTCCTAATGGGGTTAGGTAATAGCCAAGGATTTCTAGACTTGCTACTATTTTGATAATAAGTAATAGCTGCACAATCAAGAGATTGGCAGCGTCATTTCATTTATCATTTATCATTCGTTTGGAAGTAGACTTGAAACCTCTCCCAAACTTCTTTCTCCTTTTAGGGAGAGGCTTGAAACCAAAATGAAAGATGAAAGATGAAAGATGAAAGATGTTTGGTCAAGTTAAAAAAGAAATTGCTGATTGTTATTATTCGGTTTCCTTGTGCATACGTTCAAGTTGAGAAATGGCTAATTTTATGATTGGTTGAATTGTTGTTGTTGATTCAGAGTTTAAGGCTTTTTGTAAGGGTTCTAAAGCCGTGATATCGCCAATTTTCATTAGAGATAATGCTGCTGATTTTCTGGTTTCATCATCAACATGATCTAGTAATTCAACAAGGGTAGGAATCGCGGGTTGATAAGTCAGGTTTCCTAGCACTGCTGCTGTTTCACAACGTACATTCGAGTCAGAATCATTGAGAGAATTAACCAGGATAGCCAATAAATCTTGATCCGGTTCTTCAGCAACTACTTTTGCGATCGCTCCGACAACAGCACCACGAACCACTGGAGAGTCATTATCAATGGCCTGTTCTAAATATTGTTTACCTTTTACCCCAATAAATGATAATGCCCAAGCTGCATGACCTTTCGCACTTTCTGGAATATCTGGGGAACCTAAAATATCTAGTAAAGGAATAACTCCTGCTTCTCCCATTCTCGCCAATGCTCCTACAGATGACCCTTGAACCACGGTATCTTCATCATTGAGGAAAGAATGAACTAACTGGGGAATAGTGTCAGGATCAGCAATCAGAGTTAAGGTTTTAGCTGAAGCCCTTCTGACAACGACGTTTGAATGATTAGCTAAAGCATCTAACAAAAAAGGAGTTGCTGGTTGACCAATTTCTCCGAGGGTTTGTGCAGCCCTAAGTCGAGTCATACCCCGTGTATCCCCTAAACATTCGACCAGAGACTTCAAAAGATTCTCATCATTACTGTTGAAAGTTTTGAGGCTGATTTCTTCAAGAACCTTCTCAAGTAAGTTATCTGTTTGTTCCTGAGTTAATACCATTGAATAACACCTTTTCTTTGACGGTTAAATATTCCTCAAGTGAACTACCACACACTCATCATATCGGATAGAGTGTGGGCTTCCTACCCAATCGGCCGCTTTCTACTGCAAGCAATAGCGAGTCTTACGCCAAGGCCATAGGCTATCCCCCTTGTCCCAAAGGTTCAAAGTTCTTTAATTACTATGCTTTTGATCACAGCTTCTGCAAGTCCACTGTGGAGGGTCGGGTTCAGCAAGATACGTCCTTCTTTCCTCTCTCGCCCGAATCATAAACCCAAGTCATTACCTTGTAGACCTATCAAGCGATGTGTTTATTTTAGATTAGTTTGCTGCGTTTGTCATTCCTCAACTAAAAAGTGAATTGTATAACACCATCAAGGCTTTTTATATTAAGATTTGATCTCGCAACTTTTGGACAAACTTAATTAATTTTTGCTCTCAAGATCAAGGTATAATTATAAGTCAGCTACACTTTGCCATAAAATTTATGGATAAACGATTTTTTAACATCTTCAATCTGACAGAAGACCAAGCAATCGCCCTTTTGGATACACCTCAAGACCAGATTAAAGAAAATGATTCTCGCTACATCGCTGCATCTCATTTGATTAACTTTCCCACAGAACAAGCGATCGATGCTTTAATACGGGCCGTACAAAATAACGATCCCACTCTCGATAATCGCATTGTCCGTCGCAAGTCGGTGGAAACTCTAGGAAGACTCGAAGCAAAACAAGCTTTAGATGTTATTCACACCTGTTTAAATGATGATGACCGCTATACAGTAGAAAATGCTGTTTGGGCAGTGGGAGAAATTGGTACGAGTGATGTAAATATTCTTGAAGATATTGCTAAATTGCTTGACAAACCTGGGCAAACTCATCGCGTTATTATCCACACTCTAACTAAGTTAAATTATGAACCGGCCTTGGAGCGAATTCGCCAATTTGTAAATGATCTTGACCCTCTTGTTGCTAGTGCTGCCATTACTTCGGTTTGCCGTTTTAGCAAGGATTATTCTCAGATGGGGAAAGTAATAGCCATGTTGCAGCACAAAAATGTCTTAGCAAGGCGGCTATCTATTCAAGATTTGATCGATTCTCGTTACTATAATGCCATTCCCAATATAGCCCGATGTCCTGTTTCGTTGGTGTTTCGTTTACGAGGTATTCGGATGTTAGCAGAAACGGGTATTCCTAGCAAAGAAATCACATTTGAAATGATTCAAGCGCCTTTAGAGCAAACCCTACGAGATCATCCCGATGATTTGGGTTTAGTTCATAGCTATGAGACAACCCCAGATTTAACGGTTTTAGTACGAACCTTATACGAAACCGATTTTGGAAAATGTTATCTTGCGAGTAAAACGATTCTTGACCATTATGCAGACACTGCCCCATCTGCTCTCTTGGCCAATTATAAAGAAGAGGCTTATGGTGATTATGGAGCGCACTTTCATGTCGTCAAACTATTAGGGTGGTTGAAATATGCTCCGGCCTATGATTTACTACTGGAAGCTTTACATAATCTTCAACCTCAATTTCAAAAATCACGGGCTGCTGCTGCGATCGCATTAGGGGAACTGGGGGAAACAAAAGCTATTCCAGTTCTAAAAGCTACCCTCTCTGAAAAAAACTGGGTTTTAAAATACACTGCATTAATGGCACTGGAAAAACTTGGTTGCAGGGATGGTCATGAAATCGCACTCAATGACTCTGACTGGTTGATTCGGGCAAAAGCCTTGACCTAAAACTCCCAGTCATTAATTAAGGGAAATAAGTAGTCGCAGATAAATAAAGCTCACTGTGTAAGTATTTGTAAGCATAGCTATAACCCTACTTCTGCCTCCTGCCTTCTGCCTCTTCTCAACTGTAACGTTTATTTTTGTCGAGGTACTTACTATGACCACAGATTCTTTATTTGACAGATTAAAACACCCTAACCCCCATTTGCGAGAACAGGCAATGTTGGAAATTGCCGAGTCTCGGGATGAAAATACTATTCCTCGTCTGATGAGTATTTTGGATGAAGAAGACACAACTTATCGTCGGGCAGCCGTCAAAACATTAGGGGTAATTGGGGCCGATGTTGTCCCATCGGTTGTTGAAGCGTTGCTGCATAGTGACAATGTAACTGTACGAGGAAGTGCAGCTAAAGCATTGGCCCAGATTGCTGTTAATTATCCCAATTTACCCTTTCCTGAAGCTGGTTTACAGGGATTAAAGGCTGCTATCAATGATCCTAACCCTGTGGTTCATATTGCATCAGTCATGGCCTTGGGTCAAATGGGTTCGGCTGCATACGACATTTTAGTGGAGTCGCTGAAAACAACGGATAATGTGGCGGTACAAGTGGCCATTGTTAATGCACTCGCCTCAATTGGAGATCAGAGGTGTGCTGAAGTCCTGACAACATTTGCCAATGATGAATCAGTAGATTCCTATGTACGCGAATCAGCTACAAGTGCTTTATCCCGTTTGGATTTAGTGATCAACTTTAACGCTAAGCGGACATAATCAAACTTTTGAGGAAATCCCAGTCTGGTTTAGTGGCTGGTTTTCCACCGCCTTCTTGGAGAAGTTTGAGATATTTAGCCAATAAAGCTTGCATAGAAGGTGTTCTATATTGAGGGGTAATTTGTTCTAAGGCTTGTAGCCAATCTTTTTCAGTGGGAACTTGGTCTAAGTCTGCAATATAAATTGTTTCTTTGACCAGTTTATCCAATTCTGCGCCGGAAAATCCAGAGGTTCTATCCACTAAAAACTCAAAATCAATTGCTTCAATATTCGCTAATCGATAAAATTCTGAACGTTTTTGTAATATTTCTAGTCTTTCATTTGCATTAGGTGGCATAACAATAAAAACCTCATCAAAACGACCCGCTCTAAATAATTCTGGGGGAAGTTGTTCTCTATTATTGGATGTAGCAATAAAAAAGATCGGATATTGGTGATCATTTAACCATGCCAAAAATGTCCCAAACTGTCGAGTGGAAACCCCAGAACTATCACCCCCAACCCCGGAAAAAGCCTTTTCAATTTCATCCATAAAAAGAATATTCGGTGCAGAGGCTTCAATTGCTCTTAATGCTTGATAAGTATTACTTTCTGATTCCCCTATCCATTTGGATTGTAAGCGAGAAATTTCAAAATTGATTTGAGGAACACGCCATTGTTGAGCGATCGCTTTGGCAATAAAGGATTTTCCACAACCTGGAAATCCCTCTAAAAGAATGGCACGGGGACGCATTTCTGGTCTAATATCCTGTTCAAACCAAGAATAACGGCTTTGTACCCAAGTTTTTATTTCTTCTAAGCCCCCCACATCCCTCAATCCCTCTCCTTGGGGTGCATAATATTCCAAAACCCCTGTTTTTCTAATTTCTTGTTTTTTCACTTCTAAGAGTAATTTTCCTGCTTCTTGAGAACTTGACCACAAATCCCGCGCAGTAATCAATTTAGCGGTTTGAGCAGCGGCTTGTTGGGAAATTCCTTGGGCTTGTTCGGCTAATCTTTCGGCAGCTTCTTCTATCACCCCATAACGATTCACGGCAAATTTAAAGACATTTTGATAGAGTTCTTTGCCAATGGGTAATTCTAAATCCAAAATATGAACGTTATTGCGTAAAATGGTGGGAATTGACCAATCAGAAGCGACGATAATCAAGGTCATTTTTGGACGAGGTCGTTTTTGCTCAATATCAATGACTAATTCTTTGAGTTGTCGGGCGGTTAAATCCGCATCAGGCTGGATAAATGCTGGCCAATCGGGCAAAATATAAGTATATTTATTATCACTATTCTTGTTTGCTTCTTGTAACTGTCCTCGCAAGGTTGCCAAGGCTTGTAAAATAGGGTCTTGGTCGGGCCTGGGTGTTCCACCGATTTGGGTCCATGCGGCGATATCTGGGTTATTGTCTTGAACTGTGCGTTTTTGAAAACCTTCTATACTACTCCAACGAGCAATTACCCCTTGGTCAAGTTTGGGGTTAGCTTGAATCAACCCGAGATGAGCATCGATCGCACATTTGATGGCACGACTTTCTTCAGAAGACCGCAGAAAAATCAACGGATATTCAGCATCCAATAATTCTTGTAATTCTCGTTGACATTTATTGTAAGGTAGTTCCATTCTCGTCAATTTGTCCTAAAAATCAGGTTCATTGGTGGCGGTTTCATAGGAAACAGTGGGTTCTTGGGTTTCTTCTGATTGGGTATTATTTTCTTGATCATCAATAGGTTGGTCAGAAGAACGGGGTTCTATCTCATCAGATGGCGGAGTTGGAGGGCGAGGTGTAGGTTTCTTCGGTTTAAAGATGATTGTTGGTTCAGAATCATCCTGTTGAAAATTTTCAGCTTGATTATTGTTGTCACCCAAAGAATCAACTATTGGCGTTTTTGTAAAATCGGGTTGAGGAATTCTCGGACGGGGTTTGGGAGTAACCGGAGTTGAGGATGAGGGGGGAGAAGTAACAGGAGAGGAATATGTATTAGTCCCAGAGACTGAGTTCGGCATTGCACTGGGCAAATCTAATTCTACCGTAATGGAACGACGATTAAGTTTAATATTTTGGATAATGTCTGCAATCAGTTTTTTTAATAAGGGGTCGGTCAGGTTTCTTAGGGTTTGTTTCTCAATTTCTTCTTTAATAGGTGATACATTTTTTTCTTGTTTGAAATAATCTTCGGGATAATCTTCTTGATTTCCTAAATCAAGAGTAATAGGAATTCTTTTTTTTCCCGCATTGGGGATGGCAATAGTGATTTTATACTGAGTCATAAAACTATGTTTTTTTAGCTGGATTTTTTATATAGCAGTTCCCATACTTGTAAGGTACAAAGGTTATTGTTTGGAGGCAGGAGGCAGAGGGAAACCTACCCCTAACCCCTCCCAGGAGGGGAACAGAATTGGAATGTACCTCACTCGTTGCGAGATACGCTATAAGTTAGTCTGGTCTGTTAGATAAGATTGAGATTGTGCCACTAAGAATTTACTCCACTGAAGAAATCCTAAATAACCCCCAGAACCAAGTATTACTGTTGCGGCTAAAATACGAAGTCTTTGAGCAAGGGGAAGAGATTCATAAACATAGTTGTTCATTCGATAGGTGACTTTTTGGGATTCAATATTGTCTAAACCTCGTGAATCAGAATCCAGTACGACATAAGTAGTGTGTTGACTTCCTCGATCTCCATCTGGTTGTTGAAAACGGATTTCATATTCTCTTAGAGTAGTTAAAAAGGTTCTTAGACTCTTAATGACTTCCCTGGGATCGCCTGGAAAACGATGAATTCCGGCTAGGGTTATATCGGCAATTTCTTTGAGACGCGGTTCATCGACAATAAATTGATCGATAATATTTTTACTTTGATCATATAATTTACAGTTCTTTAAAACACTATCAACCGTTGGATTATTGCCACTTACTGAACAGTTTGTGCGATCGCGGAGTTGATAAAGTCTTTCTCCGTACCCCATTGTATGAACAGAAATTTCAGGATATTTCTCCATTAATGCCTTTAAATCATTAAATCGTTGATTTTCGTTACTCCGAAAGACATCAAAGCCATCAGAGAAGAGAATCACCCCCAAGCGAGGGGGAATTGCTTCTTTATCTGGGGATTTTTGGGGATTAGGACTGTCAGTATTTTGATTGGCTAAATTTTCTATATTTTCCGAGTTACTTAAATAGCGAATTGCTTCTGAAAGGGGTTGATAAATATTAGTAGCAGCACAGACTTCAACCTTTGCTAATTCTGTTAATTTGTTCTTAGTCTTGGTATAGGGAGCGGATTCAAATTTGTTTCCAATAACTCTATCTGTAACAGGATAAGTGTTAGCACATTTTTCGCCAATGCCAAAGGGAACTAGAGCAATCTGCACAGGTAATTTTTCTTCTTGAATTTGAGTTAAAAAATCTTGTAGTCCATTAGTTGCACCTTTTAGCTTAACTGTTCCCCCCAAATCGGGATGTTTCATACTGCCACTCATATCTAACAAGACAATTAAATAACTGGGATCAGGTTTGGTTTGTTCGGAGGAAATAAGCTGCATATCATCAGGAGAAACCTGTATGGGTTTGCCGTTTTTATCGGTGGTTTCCACGACAAAATCTTCAGCTTTTAAACCTTGAAGGGGAACCCTTTCGTCATTAACAACTTTAAACCGTAAAACAACTTCATTATCGACAATATATTGACGAGTAATTTCTACCTTATTCGCAAGGGCAGATAGGGGGGTTAATCCTAGTAAGATAGCACTTAGGGGAATAATTTGCTTAAGGATTTTCATTTTACGCTCTCGGTTCATAGAATTGGTTATAAAAGACAAAACGGTAGTATTTTTCATCTTCGGATGACTCCTCATCTGTCTCATGGTAAAAGGTTAAGATTTGATTATGTCTTAAGGGTTCTTCTGCACCATCGGATAGTCTTGCCCCTTGAATCTGAACCATATTGTCTTGTTGAGGACATATTTTCACACCATCTTCATCAATAATCAATTCTGCGGTCTCTTCGGGAACACCGGGGAGATAAATATGGGCATTTTTTCCAGAACCAATGATAATCGGTTTTTCTAAGGTTTTCGGCAAGGGAATGGATAAGCCTTCCTGAATTACATTTTTGCGTTCAAATTTAGCAGGTGCAAATTTTAGCTCAGGATGGTTAATTCTTGGTTTCGGCCTCTGTAATGACTCCGATGACTCTTTTTTCGGGTCTATGGTTTCAAAGCCTTCTCCTGCTCTCAATGCTATTTTATAGGTAGGATTAGCAGCAAAATTGATACATATTCCTAAAGCAATACCTAAAATGATAAATCCCAGTGGATCTTCACCTCCCCCTAAGTCAACAATAATCCGAATCAATTCTACTAATACTGCTGCTATAATTCCGGCTAATAATCCAAGTGAGGTGGCTTTCTTGATACGATTAAGAGTTTTTTTCTTGGATTGTCCAATAGCTTCTTTATCTAGGTAATACCAGCTTAATCCTTCGGCTAATCCTGTTGCTGTCCCCAGAATACTCCAACCAACCAAGCGCACAAAACTATCAGAAATGGTAGTTTGATACAGAACCCATGAGATAGTAGCAGCAAGTAATCCGGCGAACCAACCAATTGCCAAGGCTATTTTGACATAACGGGGTAAAGTTCGCTTATTCGATCGTCCGTGGGTGGGGTTGCTGAGAAATATCGTTGCTACGATCATGGAAACAGTGAGACAAGGGGCAAGAATAGGTAATAAAATAAAGTCGGGACGAAAGGGTAAGGTTTCTTCTTGCATGACAAACTTAACCCCGTCAATAAAAAACAAGCTGGTAGACCAACCTATTAAACAGGAAAAAACACCAGAGATTAGGTATAGGGTAATTCTCACTGTAATTAATACACTCCTATTCTTGCGCTCACTAGGATTTTTGATTATCTCCTATCGCTGAAGATAGTAAAAAAACAGAATGGGGTCAGCTATGGTGGTGCAAAAATTTGTTAGCACATTTTTGTACTTTTAAACTGTCATTCTGAGGAACGAAGAATCTTCATAACCTCCCCATGATATATCTATCAATCTATGAAGGAGCAAATATTAAATATGAATTTAATAATTTTCTGTTATAGCAATCAGAAATGATAACTGATTGCTATTAGAGTTTAGAATTACCTGGATTTTCTGGAATTACGTCTTTTGAATTGGACTGGGAGCAGAGATAAAAGCCAATTTTTAATACTTTCTTTTATATTTTTTAGCCACAATTGGGTTAAACCAGACCGCTTTTGGCTTTTATTAAGGGGAATAATGGTTTTTAATTCACAACGTTGATAAATATCTTGGGGAACTTCTCCTAAACTAAGTTGATAGAATAAAGAAGCTAAGATATATTGTTGATTTAATACAAAAAGTTCGGCTAAAAATTTATATTTTTTGTATATATTTTTTTGTTCATAACTTCTGATTTCATTAATATCTTGAATCACCCATTGAGACAAACCACCTTTTTCTGATGATGTATTTGATGACATAATATTATGTAATAATTTCTCTCCATATTTGGAGAACTTTTCTTGCCAAAGACTGCCAGGATTGAGTAACAACCATTTAATCCATTCTTTGATAAGGGTGGATTTTTTTCTATTATTTGCTTCAGGGTCAATAGCAAGCATTAATAACTGTTCTACAAGATTAGTACAATTTGAATTTAAGTAATCTTCTGCTTGTTTTAGTTGATATTTTTGGATAGTTCTGATAAATTCTTCTTGAATAATAATTAACTCTTGTCTATTTTTTTTATTCTCTTTTTTTGCTAACCATTTAATGTGATCGTCAAGTTTTTCTACAGGCATTAATAAGAGTAACATAGCTCGATAGCGAATTCCACCAGTATCTTGATAATTTTCTAAGACAATGTTATCTAAAATTGCTGGCCATGGCCAGTCATAGTTATCTTCCACTTCTAATTGTTCAGCGATTAAAGTCAAATTAGACTCAAGGTTACTATTTTTAGCGATATTATTTAAAGCATTTTTTAGGGACGATTTTGGTTTATACATTTCTCTTTCAGAGTTAGGTATAACTCGCTGAATAGGGGTAAAACTTTTATTATTAGTTATTATCCATTGATAAGAAAATTGATCCGCACAACAAATTAAATTGAAGCTTTCAGGACAATCTAAAGAGGTAACATTCCATGCCCAACTAATAGGAATATTATAGTCTTGTTTTAATTTTTTTGCTAATTCATGAATTTCTTGAACAGTAGGAAGTTGTCCTTGCTGACAATTTTCTCCATCAAAAATAAAAGGTCTTTCCTGAATATATTGATAAAAATTATTGATCCATTGTGAACTTATTTTACTATTTTGTGTTGTTGAATATTGTTTATTTGGTGATAACTCACCCCAAGGTTTTTTGTCTTTACGCCATTTATTTAATAATTCACTTAAAACATCTTCACTTAAAACATCTTCACTATCATTTTTTTTCTCTTTCCAGTAATATTTATAAGCTACTAATGGTCTATTTCCATCATCAATCGCTAAGGTTGCAGCAGCTAAAACGGCATAATCACCAATTTCTCTACCAATCAAGACAATATCATCTTTTAAAGGAGGATAATTATCATTTATACGGAATTTTTCTTGATTTACTGCGTCTCGAATAGTTTTCGGAACCTCTATATCATAATTAGCAATTTCTTTATTAAACCCTTCTGTTACATAACGTTGGTTTTTATTAGACCATCTAATCCCTGTAAAGTTCCGAGAAAAATGATGAATTTGTGATGATGAGGTAGTAACCATATTATTAATACTTAAGTATTGTTATAAATGGAAAAAAGTAAATAATCGTACTGTTTTTTTAAGGTAATAAGACAGTTTATCATGATAAGCAGGACGTGCCAACAGACAATTTTGTTGCAAACTGCTAAAAAAGATATTAAGTTAGGACAAAAACTTTATAGCAATACAAACATTAGTTAGGACATTTTCTATCCCCTTAACTGTCATTCCGAGGGATGATAAATCTCTTTAATTTCCTAATCAAAATGCGTATTGCTATAGGAATAAGGAATGATTTATGAGATATATTTTTTCTTATCTGTTTACTGTTTTCTATTTACTGTTCCCTTATATTCACACTTAATTCTCACAACTGATCACTGATTACTATATATCAGTAAATGATTCAATTTAAACAACAATTACAGGAGTCAAAACAATTACAAAATCTAAACCAATAGAGATCACTATTAATAAAACAGAAATGAAGGTAAAAATTCATCAATATTTTATGTTATTAATTAGCTGGCTTAGTTTTCAATTTATCGATACATTGTAAATAGGTAACTGGTTCATTTTTACAGTTTTCTAACTCAGTGAGCTTTTCTTCAGACTCGCGTGAATTTTGACGAAACTGAAGGATAGATTCCAGAACAATTGCAGTTTCTTTAACTTGTTTATCCTTGATCATTATATACAAAATATTCCAAGTTTCTTGATCTAAATTTCCTGTTGCTAGAAGTTTATAGTGCAGTTTAAATTTTTTAATAGCGTCTGAAGTATTTTTATCCCATGTATTAGTTGATAGTTTAATTTGAGAAAATCCTAATGATTGTAAAAAAGGTTGAATCATAGCTGATAATTGTTTAACATTTTCATTAACTGTTGGATTTTCTGCGGATGCTTTAGTAACAGTCATTTCTGCTAAAATTTCTTGACTTAATTTTTGTTCAATTTTTGGAGTTAAAGAAGAAATGTAAGGATAAGCATTTATTTTTTCAAGTTGATCTTTTCGCTGTTCAATAAATGCTTTTTGTAATTCTTTTGCTGTCTGCGCTTTCTTATCTTTTGGGAAGTATTGAAGCTTAGGAATTCCAGTATTTGTATCATTAATTTTGCGAATATCCTGTATTAATGAATCTTTAATTTGTGCGGTGTTTCTCTCAGAAACTCTTGCTTGAGATAGCTGTCTATAATAATCAAATTTATCCGAAAAGGGTTGAGTTTCTTCTACAGTAAAGCTAGGACTAGAACTTAGAAAAAAGCGATCAACTACAAAACTTCCTCCTACACCAATTCCTAAAAAGAGTAACCCTACAAAAAAATTTCTTGTAATTATACTGAAGGGATTAGTAGAAAAGCTATTATCATCAATAGGAGTTTCTAAGTTACTATTATTTAAAGTTTCTTCTGCCTCGGGACTTTTTTTTTCTAGCGTAAGTTCTATAATTTCATAAAAATTGCTACATTTATTATAAATTACTTGAGGAACATACCCTAAACTTAACTGACTAAAAAGTGCTGCTAAATTATAGCATCGAGCAGAGTAAAATATTTCCGCTATGTCTTGATACTTAGTAAATTTTTGGGATGATTGAGTTTGATTTATACCCATTAATTCGTTATTAGCATCAAAAAGACTTGTTGTTAGTTTTGGTGGATAATTTACATTTTTATTTCGTTTTTGTTGTTCATAAGCAATTAAATCTTTGATTACTTGTTTACAGAAGTCATCAATCTTGTTATTATCATTAACAGTTTTAATACTTTTATTAGCGTTATACTTATAGTATTCGTTAAGCCAAGAAATCAAATTATTTTCATATCCTCCTAAATATATTTGAAAATGATATGCATTCAACTGATTTTTTTGATTGGAATCATCAACTAGAATTGTTTTTACTGCTCTGGAAAATTCTTGTGATGGAGTGGATGATATGATTTCTAAACATAGCTGATTAATGATATTATAAATATTTCGGGTGAGTCTTTGATACGATTCGTCAGAAAGATATTTATCACAAAAGTATAAAAACCTTTGCATTGTTGTCACAGCAACTTTTGCAGTATCGTGTGCTGAAAATGAGAATCCTTGTGTTGGAATTCGACCTCTAAACGTTGGTTGAGATGAAGTTGATTGAGGAATCATTCTAGGAATCAAATCACTTATATTAACGTTTATTCTTCCAGAAGTGGTTTGCTTAAAAACGTTATTGGGATTGAGAAGTAAAATGATAAGTTTAAAATAAATTTTCTGATTTTCATCTAGTTTATTAACATAGGAAGTACCATCAATTAATTGTTCATAATCCCATGTTGTACTATCTCCTGTTTCTAAACTATGATAAAGATTTGGACTATCATCATATTGTAATTTTTTATTTCTTTGGGCAATTTTAATCAGTTCTTTGGATAATTTTTTATAAAGAGAAAGAGGAACAGGAAAAGGACGAGGAACTAATTTTTGAGAAGATGAATCCCATTTTTGTTGTAGATCAAAATTCTTTTCATTTGCACAACAAATTAAAGTAAAATTAGATGTTTCATCCATCACTGAGGTATTCCATGACCAAGCGATATCTGCATTTTCGTATTTATTATTTAATTGTAAAGCTAAAGCATGAATTCCCCAATAATTAGGTAAGATAACACTATCATTTTTGTGAATTGAGAAAATATAAGGTTTTTCCTCAATTTGATTAGTATCTAAATTTTTATTGGTTTGTTTCTGATAAGATTTAATTTGTTGTTGAAACGGTTCAGAATATTTTTTATCAATGGGGGTTGCTTGATAAAAATCTTCTCCATTTTCTGTTAGTTCGTTTTCATATTCTGCCCAAGGTTTAATTTCACAATATGGTTTGTCTTTCTCTTCCCACCATTTTAGTAATGTTGCGACTCCATCAAAATTATAGGTATCAGCATTTTCTAGCCAAAAATAACGATAACAAATGAGGGGACGACTGGCATAATCAACTCCTTTACTAGCAACTGCTAAAATAGAATATTGACTAATTTCTCTAGCAATTAAAGATATTTCTCCAGATTCAAGGGGATAATTATCATTAATTCGTAGCTTATTTTCAGTAATTGCTTTTTCAATTTCTGGGGGAACCTTTTCCGTACGAAATCCAATCTCTTTATGAAAACCACCAGCCACATATTTTTTGTGTTTGTCTGACCATTTAGGTTCATCAAATTTACGGGAAAATTCATTAATTGTGATTAGATTACTCATTATTTTTACCTCTATTTATTGGGTTGAACAATAAAAATTAATCAACATTTTATGTTATTAATTAGCTGGCTTATTTTTCAATTTATCGATACATTTTAAATAGGTAACTGGGTCTTTTTTGCAGTTTTCTAGTTTAGTTACTTTTTCTTCAAATTCGGATGAAGTTTGACTAAACTTAAGGATATATTCCAGAACAATTGCAGTTTCTCGAACTTGTTTATCTTTGATCATTATATACAAAATATCCCAAGTTGCTTGATCTAAATCTCCTGTTTCTTTAAGTTTATAGTGCTGTTTAAATTTTTTAATAGCGTCTGAGGTTCCTTGATCCCATGTATTAGTTAGTGGCTTAATTGTATAAAATCCTAATGATTGTAAAACAGGTTGAATCGTAGCTGATAATTGTTTAACATTTTCATTAACTGTTGCATTATCTGCGGATGCTTTAGCAACAGTCATTTCTGCTAAAATTTCTTCGCTTAATTCTTCGTCAATTTGTGGAGTTAAAGAGGCAATGTCAGGATAAGCACCTATGTTTTTTATTCTAGCTTTTCGTTGTTCAATAAATGCTTTTTGTAAGTCTTTTGCTGTCTGTGCTTGTTTATCTGTTGGGAATTTTTGAAGCTTAGGAATTCCAGTATTTTGATCATTAATTTTGCTAATATCCTTTAGCAATGAATCGTTAACTTGTGTCATGGTTCTTGGATAATAACCTTGTTGAGATAGCTCTCTATAATACTCAAATTTCTCCGAAAATGGGTCAGCTTCGTCCACAGTAAAACTAGGACTAGAACTAAAAGAAAGGCGATTAATAAAAAAAATTCCTCCTGCACCAATTCCTAACAAAAGCAGGAATACAAAAAAATTTCTTATCATTCTCGGGAGGGAATTAGGAGTATCAGGTTTACCAGAAAAGTTATTATCATTAATAGGATTTTCTGAGTTCCTATTATCTATCTTTTCATCTGTTTTTAGATTTTTTTTTTCTGGCTCAATTTCTTCTGGAGTAAGTTCTATAATTTCAACAAAATCGCTACATTCACTATAAATTATTTGAGGAACATACCCTAACTTTAGCTGATAAAAAAGTGCTGCTAAATTATAGCATTGAGCAGAATAAAATATTTTAGCTATTTCTTGATATGCACTAAATTTTTGGGATAGTTGAGTTTTGGTTGTACCTGTTTTATTGTGCATCTGTAAGTCAGACTCTTCGGGTTCTTTCTTAGGTGATTCTATTGATTGGTCATCAGTAGGAAAAAGACTTGGTGTGACTTCTGGTGCATAAGATGGATTTTCATTTCGTTTTTGTTGTTCATAAGAAATTAAATCTTTGATTACTTGTTTACAGAAGTCATCAATATTCTTATTGTTCTGAACGCTTTCAAGATTCCTATTAGTTTCATTATTATAATATTCGGTAAGCCAACGAATTAATTTATTTTCATATCCTTTTAAATATATTTTAAAATGATATACACTCGGTTTATCTTTCTCCTTGGAATCATCAACTAGAATTTTTTCGATTGCTTGGAAACGTTCTTTTGATACAGAAGATGATATAATCTCTAACAATAGCTGATTAATAATTTCATAAACATGTCGGGTGAGTCTTTGATAAGATTCGTAAGAAAGATATTGATGACAAAAGTATAAAAACTTTCGCATTGTTATGATAGCAATTCTTGTTTGAGGAATTACAGGTTCTAATTTTTTATCTGTGAATTTTTGAAATGAAATTCGGCCTCGCGAATTAGGCTGTGGTTGATTTGATCGAGGAATAATGCTACTAATAAAATCCCTTATATTAATGTCTATTATCCCAGAATCGTTTTGTTTAGTAACCCCCTTGGGATTGAGGAGTAAAATAATAATTTCAAAATAAAGTTGCTGATCTCTATCTAGTTTCCTATAATAAGAAGTCACATCAATTAATTGTTGATAATCCCATGTTGTACTATCTCCTGTTTCTAAACTCTTATAAAGATTTGGAATATGATCCTTGTCTAATTGTTCATTGATTTTAGCAATTTTAAGAAATTCTTGTTTCAAGACGGTATAAGGAAGGTATTGAGAAGTATCATTAACCGCTTTCTTAGCTACTTTTTTCTCTTTTTCACTCCTCTTTTTTAAATTTTTATAAGACGAACAAAATGTCTTTGTTGTTTGTATATCATAATAAATTAACTTATTTTGATTATTTTTATCTGCACAACAAACTAAAGTAAAACTAGATGCTTGATCCATCACTGAGGTATTCCATGACCAAGCGATATCTGCATTTTCATATTTATTATTAAGTTGTAAAGCTAAAGCATGAAGCCCCCAATAATTAGGTAGGATACTATCACCTTTTTCGTAAATTGAAAAAATAGAAGGTTTGGTAACAATCTCATTAGCATCTAAATTGTTCTTCGTTTGTTTTTGATGATTTTTAATTTGTTGTTTAAACTGTTCAGAATATTTTTTATAAATTGCAGTTGCTAGATAAAAATCTTCTCCATTTTTTTCTATTTCTTCTTCATATTCTGCCCAAGGTTTAATTTCACAATAAGGTTTACCTTTCTCTTCCCACCATTTTAGTAATGTTGCGACTCCATCAAAATCATCAGTATCAGCATTTTCTAGCCAAAAATAACGATAACAAGCAAGTGGACGACCTCCATCATCAGAACCATTAGTGGCAACTGCTAAAATAGAATATTGACTAATCTCTCTAGCAATTAAAGCTTTTTTGCCAAACTCAAGGGGATAATTATCATTAATTCGTAGCTGTTCTTCACTAATTGCTTTTGCAATTTCTAGGGGAACCTTTCCCTTGCTAAATCCAATTTCCTTGTTAAACCCCCCACTCACATATTTTTTTAGTTTCTCTGAAAATTTAGGTTCATCAAATTTACGGGAAAATTCATTAATTATAATTTTAGTTGAATCACTCATGTTGTTTTTCCTCTCATAAAAGGTGTTTAATCAATTTTTGTACAATAGGGCATGATAATAGTGCAAAATTTCTCCTCCTGTTCCCCTCCTGGGAGGGGTTAGGGGTGGGTCGGGGTTAGGGGTGGGTAGAGTTAGGGTTGGGTCGAGTTAGCGGTGCGTTAACTTCTGACTTCGTTAACATAAACATATAACTATATATTCTCTTGAATGTTAATCATACCTGTTTATTTAATGTAACCGGCGGTCTTCTTTACCTGTATGTAACCAATAAATCGGTGAAACTAAGCCAAAAGGTCGCCAAAATTTTGGTCTATTAATGACTCCAACCTTTGCACCATTTCCCCCTTGAGTTTCACGAAAATTGGGTTTAGGGGGGTTGCCTTTCATGCCAAAGGCAGAACAAAAAAAGTATTTAATAGGACATCTCCATTGTCTAGACCACCTGGTGATAGTTCTCTGAGTTTGGGGAAATTTTTTCCCCAAAAATTGATTGATATCATTACGATATAACCAAACTGTTGCTTGTTCTGCTTTAGAAAAAGCAATAGCAATTCGATAACGATTTAATGGTCTATCTTGTGCGGTTAATCGCAAACTTAATTCATTTTGTAAAATAGTCAATGCTTGAGCATAATTACGATCTTCTTTATGATTTGTCCCATCTATCATTAATAATAAACCAGGAGCTATTGCACAATCATCTAAATAAGGTTCTAAAAGTTCTGGTCGGTTTCCTCCTCGTAGTTGCTCAAACAGTTCTCCCGGATAATCTTTACAAGTAATATTCAATCGTTTATCTCCCCTGCCAAAACGGTTTTGTAGGCGAATGGAGAGGCTATAAGATGGTGGCATTTCGTTAGGGTCCAGGGGTAAAAGACTACCGGCCATTTGGTTTCCCGTTTCGAGAATATCTTGTGCATAGCGAATTAGTCTTCCTGTCTCATCATCAAGGGGATCAACTGCTTCGATGGGACTATTTTCGGGTGCATTTGGCCAATGGACGAGGGCTGCTAAATAGGTTGTTTTCCCTGACGTTCGTGCGCCTATGAGCCTAAATTCGTTACTTCCTTGTATTTCTTGGGTTGTTCGTCCAAAACGATTAAACATTGTTCTGTTGCATAAATAATAGACAAAAAATCAGGATTAAAATTCCTATTCCTCAATGCGCTTACCTGTTGCTAACCAGTACAGGGGAGGAATTAAACCGTAGGGATACCATTGATCGCCATTCCTCAAAAAAGCGTTATATTCATGTAGACTGCCATCATCAGGAGTATAACGATTAGGACGGGGATCAAAACTCCAACGGGAATCTCCTAATACCCCAAAAGAAGAACAGGCAAAGAATTGTAATCTTTTCGGGCCGAATTTATCGGTTAAATAATTATAAGTTTTTGGCAATCTGACCTGAAATAAGTCTAAATCAGGGTCTTTCCGCCCTGTCCAAAGTTCGCCCCGTTCACATTTAGCCATCACCACTGCGATTTTGAGATTTTTTAAAGCAGGTTGTATCTCTTGTGCATTTGTAATTTCCTCACAAAGTTTTTTAAAAGCAGGATAGTATTGTTGTTGATCTCGTCCGGGTTGCCAGTCAGTCATCATCACCATCCATCCTGTTACAGAGAATAGGTCATCAAACCATAACTCGATGCCAGCAGGTGGGCTAGGATGAGCTATCTTCTCAAAAAACTCTCCTGGAAAGTCCCTTGCACTTAACTCTAAGTTAAGAGAAGGTCCGTATGCTGTTTTGGGGATCGTCAGTTGAAAATCATAGTAGGGTAACTTTTGAATTTGTTCGGTTAAATTGTCGTCATAAAGACGTGTCCCTGCTAATTGCGCTCCGTTTTTAAGGATATCCCCTGCTAATCGCACCAGTTTCTCTGCATCCTCACTGTAAGGAGTGAATTTTAAGCCCGGGTATTTTTCCCTCAAACCCTTGGGACAATAGGCTAAAGTAGCGAGGTAAGTAGTTTTTCCTGAGCCTCGTGGTCCGATCATGCGTATTTCAGAGCCTTTTTGCTGTTTAGGGGATTTAATCATTGGCAAGATACGCTCCTAAATAAATCCAAGGTAATTCCAGTAAAATAGGGCTTTGAGTGGAGGTATAGCAATAGACAGGCTAGTTAGGACACATAAATTATATTTTAAGGGAACAGGGAACAGGGAACAGGGAACAGAAAAATGTCCTAATAGCTTTGGCGACTGCTATAA